>Ga0081527_100050_pt1 | contig 111577 bp, 98 predicted proteins | sample HotLakmasection5_FD_70992 | JGI IMG/M metagenome (GOLD analysis project Ga0081527, IMG submission 70992) | Hypersaline microbial mat communities from Hot Lake, Washington, USA - Section #5 (SPADES assembly) (version 2) | ecosystem: Environmental > Aquatic > Non-marine Saline and Alkaline >...
TTTTGGTACCTTGTTCATGGAGCTTATCCTTTTTGATTAATTTGAAATTAAGAGTTCAAAATTCGTCAGAAGATAAGCTCCTTTTTTTATTCTTAAAGTATCTTTAGCCTAATAGTACGGTTAGTTTGTTGGGAAATTAGTTTATTGGGTAAGTACACCATTTTACCAAGAGTAAATGCCTATTTCTCTAATCAACCCAATAACCGATGTCAGAGAATACTACCAACTTCAAATCATTCGAGAGCCTTAAAGTATGGCAACAGGCAAGGAAGATCCGAAATGACATTTTTAAATTATGCAAAAGCTTTCCAAAAGAAGAGACTTATAAGTTGACTGATCAGATGATCCGGTCAGCGAGATCTATAGGAAATAATATTGCGGAAGGATACGGCAGGTTTCATTACCAGGAAAACATTCAGTTTTGCAGACAATCCCGTGGTTCACAATACGAGCTGATAGATCATCTTATAGATGCAATGGATTGCGGTTACATAGAAGAAGATGAATGTAATCGACGCAAAAAATATAATATTGAATCTATTAAAATGACAAATGGATACATTGCCTATCTGCACCGTCAAAAATCATCAAATAAAATAGAGGAAAGCGAAATACATTATCAACCAAATGATTTCGAACAAGACTACCCCTAATTTCCTAATCAACTAATCCCCTAATAAACTCACAACCGTGATCTACGAATTCAACGGCTACCAGCCGGTTATCCACAAATCGGCATTTATCCACCCCAAAGCAGCGGTAACGGGAAACGTGATTATCGGGAAGGATGTATACATCGGGCCCGGCGCGGCGATTCGGGGCGACTGGGGGAAAATTGTGATCAAAGATGGCGCAAACGTCCAGGAAAACTGCACGATTCACATGTTTCCCGGCGTCACCGTTACGCTGGAGGAGTCGGCCCACATCGGTCACGGAGCCATTATTCACGGTGCCACCATTGGTCAAAACTCACTTGTGGGAATGAATGCGGTGGTTATGGACCGAGTGATCGTTGGTAAAGAGTGCATTATCGGCGCCTTGTCGTTTGTAAAAGAGGGTATGGAGATTCCTGATCGAAAAGTGGTGGTGGGGAATCCTGCCAAAATTGTGAAAGACGTTACGGATGAGATGGCTAAGTGGAAAACCGAGGGTACAGGATGGTATCAGCGGCTGCCAAAGCAGATGAACGAGTCCTGGAAAGAGTGTGAGCCGTTGAGGAAGGTGCCGGATAACAGGGAAGATCAGTCCGGAGATTATAAGACGTGGGGGGAGGAGAAGGGTTGAGTAGCAGGTAGCAGGTAGCAGGTAGCAGGTAGCAGGTAGCAGGTAGCAGGTAGCAGGTAGCAGGTAGCAGGTAGCAGGTAGCAGGTAGCAGGTAGCAGGTAAAATAAATATTTTTTAAGAGCTTGTTATAATTTTACGATTTCCGGCAGATTGTACTCATATAGCTCAGATGAGTTCAGTTGGGAGTATGCTATGATTTTCCCGCCTTTTTCTGTTACAGTAAAATCATGGATGGGCCTGTCAAATTTTGCCCGAAAAATCATTTCTCCATCCCACGTCCATATTTCAAGTGATGTTAAAAACTCATCAATTTGTTCAGATAGAACATCACGATCTTCATTCAAACCAAGTACGTACAAATAGTCGTTGGAAGCCCACTTTACGGTTCTGTACTGGAATACTCCCTGTTCGATCTGCTTATCATTGAGATCATCATCATCAATGATCACTTCCCTGACTTCTTTTGTATCCACATCAATAATTTTTGCCAAATTGTGGTATAAATAAAAATATCCGAATTTCTTTCCATCGGGTGATGAGACTGCTGTTTTAAAATCAGCAAAATGTCGTTCAAATCCGGTGAGGTCTTCTGATGGATAATCCCCTACCTTAAATAATGGAGTCTCTGAATTGGGTTTTAACCCTATAAATTCAAAATCATCGTTGGTTTCCTGGTTCCCGTAATCTGCTGTAAACAGTGAATCCGTGACCATCGTAATATCCGTAAAAACATTTTGCTGTCCTTCATAGGAGAAAGATTTTTCACCTAACCCAACAAGTGCCGTATCCGTTAAACTGTAATACCGGAGTGTTTTTCTGGATATATCGTAAAAGTTAACAGAGCTGCTGTCTGTATTTACAATGGTTACCGGAACAAACTGAAACTCATCCGGTCCCCTCCCTTTTTCGCCCCATGAATATAAATAGTCAAGATTTGGCAGTCGGAAAATTTTAAATATTTCATCCTCCTCAACATCACTAATAAGCAAATGGGTATCTTTAACGTTTATCATTGCACCAGGCTGCAAAATAAATAGTCCTTCATTTAGCTTTATAGTGCTTGCATTTAATTCATTTCCATAATCAATTGCTTTTTCAATGAAATCTTCACTTTCGTGCATACAACCTGCAGATATTATGAAACAAAGAATGATGTAATAGTTGATTTTTTTTGCCACAAGAAAAGTATTCAAAGTTAGTGTCTGTGGTATTGAATTCGATGTTAACTACCGCACCGTGAATCTCCCTGGTAACTGCCTACTTGTTCGAAGCTGCAGGAGCAACCGTCACAGACTTCAGTGTATGAACAGCCAGCTATTCCATTACACGGACTGGCATTTCTACAACTTACAGCATCACAGCCGTTTTCATTACCATCTTCGTGTGCAATATCTGAAGCATAAGCACCATTCAAACTAACAGATAAATTTTGGTCACATTCTTTTTTATCTATGCTATCATCTAATACTGATGATTTAATTAATTCAGAATCTGAGCTGATAGAGTTATATGTTAATTTTAACTCAGGTAACATGACCATTAAAACGATCATCAGGGTAATCCCTAAAACTGCAACTAATTTTTTAGATATTGATGACATTTTTTTCATTTGTAGCACCTCTTATTTGATTTATAGGTTACGATTTCAACACAAAGAAAAAAAAATAAACATGCAACTATAACACTATTTTATTCTGTTTATCACTAAATAATTATGATGTAGTCTATAATTCTATAGCTTCTATTATTACCAAGACTTATAAAAAGAAAAGAAAAGCTCTTCTGAATTCTGATCCCTGAATTCTGACTCCTATTCCCTATATTCCACACTGTAAACCCAACCAACGCTGATGGCTCTCTATGATTCATGTTACATCCTACACACAGGGAAAGTGGAATTCTAAAGGAACTGAAACCGACCTGATCTCTGCCGTTACCGGTGAACCGATCGGGAAGATGGTTGAGTCTGAGCTGGACTATGCAGATGTCTGCAACTTCGCGCGGGATGTGGGCGGACCCAAAATCCGGAAATTAACGATACACGAGCGGGCATTTAAAATCAAATTTCTGGCTCAGTATCTGCTGGAGCGAAAAGAGAAATATTATGACATTTCTACCCACACCGGGGCTACCCGCCGCGACTCCTGGATCGATATTGAGGGCGGCATCATCACCGCATTTGGGATTTCGAGTCAGGCCCGCCGGAACCTGAGCGACCTCCCCTGGCACGTGGAGGGTGATGAAGTAACCCTCTCACGAAAAGGCACCTTTACGGGGCAGCATATCTGTGCACCTAAACATGGGGTTTCTGTTCAAATCAATGCGTTTAACTTCCCGGTTTGGGGCATGCTCGAAAAACTGGCTCCCGCATTCATTGCCGGGTCGCCCTCCATCATTAAGCCCTCTCCTCTAGGGTGTTATCTGGCCTATTCCGTGTTTGAGGATATCATTGAATCGGGACTGCTGCCCGAGGGGTCCGTCCAGTTTATCGCCGCCGACAAGCCGGGCGACCTGCTGGACCATCTGATAAGCCAGGATTCCATTTCGTTTACCGGATCGGCCGATACAGGAAAAAAATTAAAATCCCACCCGAATATCATTGAAAACAGCGTTCAGTTTAACCTCGAGGCCGACTCGCTGAACGCTTCCATACTTGGTGAAGACGTCTCCCCGGAAATGGAGGAGTTCGACCTCTTCATCAGAGAAGTAGCCAACGAAATGACGGTAAAATCCGGGCAGAAGTGTACTGCAATACGCCGAACCATTGTCCCTAAAGATCGGCTGGATGACGTTATTGATGCTCTGAAGATCCGTCTTGAAAAGTCAACCATCGGAAATCCATCTGATAAGGAAACCCGAATGGGTCCACTGGCAAGCGAGCTGCAGGCAAAACGGTTCAGTGAGCAGGTTCGAAAACTATCGGATGTCACCGACACTATTTACGGAAACGAGCTGCTGGATGGTGCCTTTTCGGGAGCGAGGTTGCTGGTTTGCCATCAGCCTCTTCAAGTTGACGAAGTTCACCGTGTGGAAGCCTTTGGCCCGCTGACGACCATCATGCCCTACAGTACAACTGAGGAAGCCATTGAGATTGCAAACAGAGCGGATGGTTCGCTTGTCGGGTCACTATTTACAAACAACGATTCTATAGCAAAAGAGATTACCCTTGGCTGCGCTCCCTATCACGGGCGCTTTATGGTGATTAACCGCCACAGTGCCGGAGAGTCGACCGGGCACGGTTCCCCTATTGCCTCGCTTGTACACGGAGGTCCCGGACGTGCAGGCGGAGGAGAGGAGCTGGGTGGTGCCAGGGCTGTTCTCCATCACATGCAGCGGGTGGCCCTGCAGGGATCGCCAACAACCCTTCGAAATATCGCAGGCCAGCATATCAAAGGGGCAGAAACGCATCAACCCGACAAACATCTCTTTCAAAAATATTTCGAGGAGATATCGGTGGGCGAGGCGCTTACTACAGACAGCAGAACCGTAACCGATCAGGATGTAAAAGAGTTTGCCGATTTAACAGGCGATCATTTCTACGCTCATACCGACCCTGAGGCGGCCGCACGTTCAATGTTTGGAAAAATTGTTGCCCACGGATATTTCGTACTCTCAGCAACGGCCGGCCTGTTTGTTCATCCTGATGAAGGTCCGGTTTTGCTCAACTACGGACTCGAAGACCTGCGGTTTACTGCTCCTGTTGCGCCAGGCGATACCATAAAGGCAAAGCTGATCGTGAAGAGAAAAACACGGCGTCAAAAAAGAGAGACCGACAAAGAACCGTACGGCATGGTTTGGTTTGATGTGGAGGTTACCAATCAAAACAGCGATCTTGTTGCGGAATACACCATACTTACTCTCGTAAAAAGAAAATACAAATTGGATATAGATCAGTAGAATGCCCCTAATTGAAGCGATTATTTTTGACATGGACGGCGTAATTATCGACAGCGAACCGATCCATCTGGAGATTGTACAAGAGATAACCGGTGATCTTGGCTTAACCATAGCAGATGCCCAACTGCAAAGTTATGTAGGGTCGTCCACTCTGGAGATGTGGGCCGATATTGTTAAACGATACAGCGTAGATCAATCACCGAAAAATCTTGCCGATCTTACAAAATCCCGTATCACAAACCATTACAGGTCAAGTAAAACGCTGCCTGACGTTTCCGGTGTTAAGAATTTGATCAAATCAATTCACGAATCCGGAGGTAAACTGGCTCTTGCGTCTTCATCCTCAATGGAACACATCGACATTGTACTCGATAAACTGCAGCTTAAGGACTACTTTCCCCGAAGGGTAAGCGGAGCCGATCTGCCTAAATCAAAGCCTGACCCAATGATTTTCCGGAAAGCTGCAGAATTACTGGTAACAAATCCAAAATCGTGTCTGGTGATTGAGGACTCCTTCAACGGGGTTACTGCCGCAAAAGCCGCCGGGATGATCTGCATCGGATTCAAGAACGACCACTCGGGAGATCAGGATTTAAGTAAAGCCGACCTGGTTATTGATAATTTTGAAACTTTTGATATCGAAGCATTTCTAACCGGTTTCCCCGTTTAGTGAGGCATGAGCCTTTTCTCTATTCAATAAATTTTATTTATAAAAAGAAACCTGATTATGACAGAAACTGTCAAGCTAATTACTACTGCCGACTCGCTTAAAAAGTGCGTCTCAGATTTGCAAGCAAAACCGGAAATAGCCATCGATCTGGAGTTCGATAAAAATTATTACCGTTACGGTTTCAACCTCTGCCTGGTGCAGATCTTTTCCGGGGAAATATGCTACCTGATCGATCCGCTTAGCGATGAACTGGATATCGAGACGCTGTTTCCGTTGCTCGAAAACCCGGATATCCAAAAGGTCTGTTTTTCTTTTGATGAGGATTTGCGATTGCTTCACTCTTTGGGCTGTTTTCCGAAGAACCTATATGACATTGGAACAGCTTCGAGGCTGCTTAATTACCCTTCTACATCACTCACAAATTTATTGATTGATGAGTTGAATATCGATCCCGGAAAATCTTCGCAGCAGAGCAATTGGTTTAAGCGTCCACTGAGTGATCGTCAAAAAAACTACGCGGCAAACGATGTCTTTCATCTTCTGAGGCTAAAGTCTTTCATCGATCAAAAAGCTGAAAACCTGGGGATTCAATCCTGGGTTGAAGAAGAAAACCGCTCTCTTGATCTGCTCGACTACAGCAACTTGGATCACAACCAAACCGTCAAGGAAAAAGATAAACAGGACATGAATGAGCGAGAGTGGCACCTGTTCAAAAAACTGATGCACTGGAGAGACAAAATTGCCCGACAGTATGAAAAGCCGCCGTTTCAAATAGTTTCCAACCAGATTTTAACCCAAGTTGCAAAAGATTCCCGAACACTGATGGAGTGGCAGCAGATGCGCGGCGTATTCAGAATGGTTCAGACCGATGATGTGAAAAATGAGCTTATAAAACTTCTGAAAGAGGGAATATCTGAGGCAGATGAGTTAAATCTTACGGATCAGAAACCTGCAAAGAAATTGCTAAGCCGTGAGGATCATAAAAAGATGATGACTCTGAAGTCGGAAATTTCAACGGCTAAGAAGAATCTTTTTGATCCCATTAAACAGAAAATAAAAGAGGAGCTCGGAGAAGAGACAGCCAGTTATCTTCTGAGCAACCGTATTGTTGAAGAGATCGTAACCGGAGAAAACAACACTATGCTAAGCTACAAGAAGAAGCTCATCAAACAATATACAGGTGAGCTGGGCCTGAATCCTGATGAGCTAAAGAGATATCTGTAAACCGTATATCGCAATGTTTTATAGATTGCCCATCTGCATTTCGTCTGCCGCATAATTGGCGGCCCTGGCCGTAAGCGCCATAAATGTGAGCGAAGGGTTTTGAATTGCAACCGAACTCATACAGGCGCCATCAGTTACAAAAACATTTTTGCACGAGTGTACCTGATTCCACTTGTTTGTGATCGAAGTTTTGGGATCTTTGCCCATTCTCGCCCCGCCCACTTCATGGATATCGAGACCAGGGGCCTGTTTGCTGTCGCCGGTATTGATGTTTTTGAAGCCTGCCGTGTCGAGCATTTCAGAAGCCTGCTCCAGGAAATCCTGAAGCAGCCTGTCATCATTTTCGGTGTAATCCACAGATGTAACCAGCTGCGGAATTCCCCACGGGTCGGTTTTCGAGTCGCTTAACCGAACATGATTTTCATATCGCGGTACGGTTTCGGCCTGTGCCATCATATACACACCCCACTTGCCGGGAGCGGATACTTCGTTTTTCAGATCCGCACCAATCTTATCAGACCGGATTCCACGCTGCCAGCCTTGTCGCGCAGCACCGAACGCTATCAGGTATTTACCCTGAAAATCGACATCGGAGTCTTGCCGGTAAACATTTCTGAAGGATGGCATAATGGCCTGGGTAGGACGGCGGCCATAGTAGTATTGGTCTTCAAACCCGTCGATGGTGGCATTCACCGACCCGCGATAATTATGAAACGTGATGTATCGCCCCAAAATACCGTTGTCGTTGCCCAGCCCGTCGGGAAACCGATCCGACTTGCTGTTAAGCAGAATTAAATTGGTGTTGAGGGCTGCAGCATTCAGAAATATGACTTTGGCATAATATTCGGTCACCTCTTTGGTATTTGCATCGATTACGCGAACGCCCTTTGCCCTGCCTGCCTCCGCATCATAAATAACAGATTCAACAACCGAATGTGTACGCTTAGTGAGATTTCCGGTACGCACCGCCCATGGCAATGTGGAGGAATTCGAGCTAAAATATGCACCATACGGGCAGCCACGGTAGCAGAGGTGCCTCGCCATACACATGGCGCGGTTTTGCTGCCTGTGTATCTCTTTCAATTCGGTTAGATGGGCACAACGGCCATGCAGAACGTGCCGGTCGCTCCACCGGCTTTCGATTTTCTCTTTCACATGTTTCTCGACGCATGTTAAATCAAAGGGAGGAAGAAATTCTCCGTCGGGCATATGATCGAGTCCATCTTTATTACCGCTCCAGCCCACAAATTTCTCCACATGGCTGTACCACGGAGCCAGTTCGTCGTAAGAGATGGGCCACTCTATTCCATACCCGTCCCGGGCAGGCCCTTCAAAATCGTACCTGCTCCAGCGCTGCCCCTGCCGGGCCCATATCAGGGATTTGCCTCCCTCCTGGTATCCTCTAATCCAGTCGAAGGGTTTTTCCTGTTCGTATGGATGCTCTTCATCCTTCACAAAAAAGTGTTTTGTAGCGTCATCATATGCATAGCACCGGGCAACAATGGGATTCTTTTTTAGTTCTTCCTGCGGAAGCCGCCCCCTGTAGTCGAAGTGCCACGGGTCGTTACCGGCCGTTGGATAATCTTCTACGTGTTTTACGGGGCGCCCTCTCTCCAGAATCAAAGTATTTAATCCTCTGTCGCAGAGCTCCTTGGCAGCCCATCCTCCGCTGATGCCAGATCCCACTACAATTGCATCAAACGTATTTTCCTTTTTTGCCTTGCCCGATAAATTCATAAAACAGCATTGATTGGTTCAAAAAACGAATTTAATTAATGCATTTTTTCCCTGTAGTACAACACGTTTTACTTCTTTTAGACTTTGCATGTGTTGTAAATAATCGTAAGAATGGGGACTGTTTTATGAAGGCAACCGATATCTCTGAAGTTACTCCATAAAAAAAGGGAACCGACAGGTGCCGGTCCCCTACTTTTTTCTCTCTAATTTAACCAATTATCAACCAAACAATCGCTCTCTCTATTTATACTTTTCTTAATTCTCTCTTTCGAGATCAGGACTTAGTGTTGTTGTATTAAGGATTCTGTATATCGGGCAGTACGACAGAGCGCCGGATAACACGGGAATCAAACCAATAAATCCCCAAAAGCTGTTAAAGTAGAGTCCAATGCCTACAATAAGTGAACCAATAAATACTCTAATAATTGAGTCGAGATAACCAACATTTTTTTTCAGGATCATAACACTCACCTTTTTCTGTTTTATATTGTGGAAATTGTACTGTATCACCTCAGTCAGTTTGTTTCCTTTCTTTATTCTGTCTAATGATATACATTCGCTAAAAGAAACCATAGAGTACAAACCTTAACCGTACCTAATAGAGATACTTAACACAGACTAAGGGTATTCCCTATAAGTGAACCCATATTCTATTAAAGCACTGTACAACAAAGAATAAGATCAATATTTAAGCGATGAAAAACGAAGAAACAGGCACATTCCAATCGATTGAATGGAAAGACGAAAACCTCACAATTATAGATCAAACGCATCTTCCCGGGCGTGAGGTTTATATACAGCTTAATTCAGTTGGACAGGTTTGGGACGCCATCAAAAAACTGAAAGTTCGGGGTGCCCCTGCCATTGGCATTGCAGCCGCCTACGGCCTGTATCTCGGAGTACGTAATTTGCCCGATTCGGGATTTCCATCCTTCTACTCGGAGTGTAAAAGAATAAGCGACTACCTTAACTCCTCCCGGCCCACGGCGGTAAATCTCTCCTGGGCGCTGGACCGTCTTCTTGCAACACTGCAAGCGCAAAATGAGTTGCCAACCGATGATCTGAAATCACTGTTGCTTGATACGGCAAAAATTATACACGACGAAGACCGCCGTATGTGCAAAGCCATAGGAGAGCATGGTGTGGAACTGGTTCAGGGCCGCACCAGGATATTAACGCACTGCAATACCGGCGGGCTTGCGACCGGGCAGTATGGCACTGCGTTTTCAGTAATTTTTCATGCACACAAGGCAGGCAATGTGGAGCACGTCTGGGTTGATGAGACCCGTCCGCTTCTGCAGGGTGCTCGCCTCACAGCCTGGGAGCTGGGTAAAGCGGGTATCCCTCATCAGCTTGTTGTTGATTCTGCTGCAGCTTTTCTGATGCAGTCTGGAAAGGTGGATATGGTAATCACAGGTGCCGACAGAATCACTCAAAATGGCGATACCGCCAATAAAATAGGAACCTACTCTCTTGCTGTTCTTGCCAAAGAGCATAATATCCCTTTTTATATTGCAGCTCCGTCATCTACAATAGACCTTAACCTGAAAACCGGCAGCGACATTGAAATTGAGCTTCGCGACATTGAAGAGGTTACCTCGTTTTCGGGAAAGCAGACTGCACCTGACAAAACTGATGCATTTAACCCCGCTTTCGACGTAACGCCCCATCGACTTATAACGGCAATAATTACCGAAAAGGGAATTATCAGGCCCGAATACAGTACACAGTTTAAAGCTCTGTTTACGTAAACCGCTCGATATTTTCTAAAACGCTTTTCGGATAAATGGCCGAGTGCGACACATCCCAGAGTACTTCTCCGTTTTTGAGGAAGATCAGCTGTGGAGATTCGTGGCGTACTCCGGTTTTTTGCTCCACAAGATTCGACAGCCTTCGCTGAATTCTAACTTCAATTATATGAAAATCGACATTTCCCACTGCTTCCGGAAGAATCTCTTCCATACTTCGGAGGGCAAAGGCCGATGTACCGCAGGCACTGCTATGTTTAAAAATCGCCTGCAGTTTATCAGTTCGGCTGAAAATCTGATCCAGATCCTTTTCATTTTCCGGGTGGTTCCAATGCTCCGATACGGTATTCTCCATTGAAAAAGTGTCTTTTAAACGGCTAAAAAATCCCATAATGCACTGTCCCGGTTTTAAACTTCCGGTTCTTCCAGTATCATGCCCTGAAGTGAAAGAGCCTCCCGCAATCTGTCCATTCCAAGCCCCTCCCGAACCAGTTCAGGTGCGTCTCCGGTCAAATCGAGCACGGTTGTTTCTTCGGCAGAGAGCTCTTCCTGATTGTCGACTATAACGTCTACAATATTATCAAACCTGCTGAGATACAGCTCCCTGTTTCCGTCTTCGGGATGTCCGTTTTCAACTCCCGGCAGCTTGGCGGTAATCGCCATTACGGGATGGCCAAGCTCATTAATCAGGTCGAGGCAGATTGGATAGTCGGGCACCCGTATTCCCACAGTGCGCTTCTTGGGATGAGTAAGCAGCCTTGGCACTTCCCTGGTTGCAGGTAAAATAAAAGTGTACGGCCCGGGAATTAGTCGTTTAATCAGTTTATGATTATCATCGGTTAGCAGGGCAAAAGTGGATACATGCTCCAGGCTTTGGCACATTACGGTTAAATGATCTTTTTTGCCCAGCTGTCGTATCTGTCTGATGCGGTCGATCCCTTTCTTGTTTTTATAGTTACACATAAGGGCATACTGGCTGTCGGTGGGTACCAGGGCAACAGAATCAGCAAGAAGTTCATCGGTTACTTCAAAAATCTTTTTCTTATGAGGAGAATCCGGGTGTATTTTTACTCTAAGAGCCATATGATTAGTAATTAAATAACTATAATTTATGATTTCAATACACGCTAAATAAGCAATGCAGATCACTCTTTAATAAATAAGTAATCTATCTTAAGCACGACAATTTTTTGGTAATAAGAAACCACATATTGTCACTTTTCTAAAACACCTGCATTCGCAACCGGTGAAGACGCAAACAAACAATGGCAGAACCAACGATTGTTATGTAGATTACGTTTTATCAGTATAAAATGAACTAACACGAACAAAAAACTCAATCGACAAGATGGATACTAATATAAAAGCATGGTGGCTGGGACATTCAGCATTTAAACTGGAATCACAAACCGGTAAAATTATATATATCGATCCATTTCTTTCGGGGAACCCGACAACGCCCGAAGAATTTAAGGCCCCTTCGGATATCGACTATATTTTACTCACGCACGGGCACGAAGATCACGTAGGAGATACACTCGATCTTGCAGAAAAAACAGGATGTACGGTAGTAGCCCAGGTTGAACTTTCTCACCTGTTAAAAAAACGCGGCCTGAAGGATGATCAGCGAATAGAGTTCAATAAAGGGGGCACAGTGCATTTCGACGATTTTTCAGTTACCCTGGTTAGTGCAAATCACAGCTCTTCTTTCGATGGTGAATATGCGGGCGAAGCCGGCGGACTTGTGCTTTCTTTCGAAGACGATATCTGTTTTTACCACCTGGGCGATACAAATATCTTCAGCGATCTTGAGCTTTACGGGCAGATGTATCAGCCGCACATCGTTGCTGTTCCCATTGGTGACCATTATACCATGGGGCCGGAAGAAGCAGCCATCGCCTGTGATATGATCGATGCGAATATAGCCGTACCCATTCACTACGGAACCTTCCCTGTACTTACGGGTACGCCCGAAGATTTTAAAATGTTCACTGAAAAATACTCCGATACTGAGGTTATAATACCCGAAGCCGGTGAACAGTTTCTGGGCTGATTTATCGATTTATTAAGTCAATTATCAGATCGAAGTTCAGGGCAGATTCAAACAGAATCTGCCTTTTTTATTAAAATATCTTGCCTTGCCACAGAAAAACGGGCCAGCCAGCCGGAAGAGAGTTATTCATTTTATTTTATCATCAGGAACGGAACCGAAATATTCCGACTATTTTATCCATTTCTCAGTTTCAGACCTTTAAAAAGTATATACATCACAATTTTTTTTTCGATTTACTCCACCTTAAATAACCAATGGATTCCTTTGTCCATTATTATTTAAAGCCACTTTACAGCACGAAAAAGCGCTTTTAAACACTCTTGTATATGTGTTGTATATCTTGAAAAGCCAGTCTCTCATTATTAATCTGATTTGTGTTAAGAAATTATTACTAAATAAAATTCGTGCGGGTACTGCGGCCGCCGGATTCAAAAATCAGATAGATATGAAAACAAAATTATCCATAACAATTCTTCTAATTACCTGTTTCGTGTTTAGCCTTGCAACTTCCGTTCAGGCACAATCCGAAAATGTAGTAGTAGAAGAACATGAAGACGGCTGGAGGCTCCTTGTTGATGGCGAACCACTGATGGTTAACGGCATGAACTGGGACTACTTTCCAATTGGTACCAACTTCGACTACAGTATATGGGATGAATCGCCCGATTTTATAAGGGAAGCGCTCGATAATGAAATGAGAATGCTCGAACACATGGGCGTTAACGTAATTCGCGTGTATACAGGCATCCCAAAACGATGGATTGAATATATATACGACAATTACGGTATCTATACGATGCTTAACCACTCTTTTGGACGATACGGGCTTACTATCGATGGATTGTGGATGTCTAACACAGAATATTCCGATCCCCGTGTGCAGGAGCTTCTTTTGCAGGAAGTTACAACGCTCGTTGAAGAGTATAAAGACACCCGCGGACTCCTGATCTTTCTTCTTGGCAACGAAAACAACTATGGCCTTTTTTGGGATGGTGCCGAAACCGAAGACATACCCATGGAAGACAGAGAGTCTACAATTCGTGCACGCCACATGTATGAGCTCTTTAATGATGCAGCCGTGGCTATGAAAAAAATTGATGACAGCCGACCCATCGCTATTGCAAATGGCGACCTTCTGTTTCTGGAACTCATCACGGAACTCGCACCCGACATCGATATTTTCGGAGCAAACGTATATCGCGGTATCTCATTTACTGATCTCTACGACCGCGTAAAAAATGAGTATGGCAAACCGGTTATGCTTACCGAATTTGGTGCCGATGCCTACAATGCGAGAACCAATCAGGAGGATCAGCTCTGCCAGGCGCGCTATAACATGTATAACTGGAAAGAAATTTATGAGTACGCTGCCGGATTTGGCAAAACTGAAAATTCCATAGGCGGCTTTACCTTTCAGTTTACAGACGGCTGGTGGAAAACCGGACAAACCGTGGAGCTCGATGTTCACAATACGGAAGCATCGTGGGCTAATGGCGGTTATCAGTGCGATTATGTGGAGGGCGAAAACAATATGAATGAGGAGTGGTTTGGTATAGTGGCAAAAGGCCCAACCAACGAATCCGGTTTTTATGATCTCTATCCAAGAGCTGCTTATTATGTGTTGCGCGACGTTCATTCATTTAATCCGTACGCAGAGGGAACTACGCTAAGCGATCTTGAAAATCATTTCGACGGGATTTCCCTTGCCGGTTCTATGCTGCAGTCAAGAGGTGATAAAGCCGCTATGCAGAGCGAACGTAACAGCATGATTACCCTGAGCCGTTTTACAGCAAACTTTTCCACCTACAACACCGGCGGAGACTTGCTCACCACACCAGATGAAGCTGACCCCAGAAATCCGGTATTCCCCGATCAGCTGGGGTTCGACCATATGCAGTCGATATTTCTGGGCGTTGAAGCCAATCCTGCATCCAACGTCAGAGCCGAAGTGGAGTTCAATGTTCTAGGTAATGTAGCCCAAAACCCCATTGATGAAATTTTTTATGAAAACCGCGGGCGCTCAGTTGAGCTGATGGGCACCAGCGAGAATGTCACCGTTGAATCTTTAAACAGAATTCAGCTCTATAGCGCCACCTACGACTGGAATCATGACTGGTTCGACCTTACGGGATTTTACCGCACCGGCCACTACCACTGGGGGTATGAGGGCGACTTTTTTGGACTCTACCCCGAAGCGAACTACGGCCCAAACATCGATATTTACAACGGTATTGCACCGTTCGGTTTCGAAATGCAGGGAAAGAAAGAGCTTGAAGGGTTTGAACTCGCTTTTGGCCCGGAACTTTGGTGGGGAGCCAATCCGGCCGTTCTACTAAAGTATAGCCGAAATGTGGGCAACTATGAGTTAACAGGGATCTTCCACGAAGACATCGAAAGATCTTCAACTACGCAGAGTTCATTTGCCATTCCACAGCCAAAAACCAGAAGACTATCACTGGTTGCATCACGTCAATTCGGAAAATTCGGGATTAATGCAGGGGGGCTTTGGGGAGGTCAGCCTCTCAATGACAGAGATTTTCAGCTCTTAAGGGAAAATGATGACGGAACCCGAACTGTGTACCAGGATCAGATTGATACGCGCGACAACTGGGGAGGAAAGCTAAAAGTAACATACGAAGGGGGACGATTTAACTGGTACGCGCAGTCTGCTATCATGGGGCTTGTAGCAAATGGCGGAGCCGACTTTACACAAACATTCACAGGCTGGAGGTTAAAAGACAGCGGCAGCGGTAATCAGTACAATGTACTTTCAGGGTTCACATATATGATGGGGAATCTGCAAATCGCTCCCAACTTTCTGTGGCAGCAACCTATTGAGGGTCCCATACCCGGCGATATCGAACCCCCCGGCCGGCCGAGAAATATTATTGACGATCCGTTTGCCGTACGAGCCAACAGAGAGACTCTCGGCGGTGAAATTCTATTTACCTACGATCCGACCCCTGGTACCTGGCTTTATGACTGGGACAGCGACAACGCAGAGGATGCGGAATTTGCCGTAAGCGCAGGGTTCGTTTATCGCCATCACCCAACTACACAAGATGCAGCGATCGGTATTTTTCCCGATGGGCGATCAACATTTGCCTTCCCGGGAGCACCGCCGGCCGAGGATCTCTGGGAAGTACACGCCCGGTTGGTTTCAAAAATGACCCGCAACTTCGGAATCATCGCCATGCTTCACGGAGGAAATGCACAAGCGAATGGCAGTGACGACCGCTTAATTCACCGCTACGGTATGGACCTGAGAATGATCTACAAAACACTGAAACTCCACTCATTTGTAAAGATTGACGACTGGGGCCCCTACGACTATCACCGCGATTTCAACCTTACTTTCCCCCTGCAGCTTATGGCTGATGTGTCCAAAACCCTGGGTAAACCAGATTGGTTCGACATGCCTTCGACCCGTATAGGCGTACGCGGCAGCTGGCGCTCCCTCAACGAATTCTCACCCCGATATGCACCTGCCACCTCAATGGACGGCAGTGGTAATCCGGTACTTGACTCAAGCGCAAGCGGATTCGATAACGGCAGTGAGTGGGAGTTCAGAACCTATGTTCAAATAAATATCTAATCTCAATACCAAGCAGTAAAAACAAATGAAAAACTATAATCTGTTCAGCCACACACCGATTTATCTTGCCATTTTTCTTCTGCTTTTCGTATGGGGCTGCGAGCGCAGTGTAAGCGGCCTTGAAGAAGCCCCGAACTCCGATAATCCGGATGTTTTTCTTGATACTTTTAGCGACGGCCTGAATTATGCCGCATTTGATGGCTCTGTTTTGGAAGCCTTCCAGGTCGTTGAAGATGAAACGTACGATAATTCCGAAGCGTCAATGCGCTTTGAAGTACCCGATCTTGGTGATCCGCGAGGATCTTTTGCCGGAGGCGCCTTCTTTACATCCATTCCGCGCGATCTTACCGGGTATAATGCCCTCACGTTCTATGCAAAAGCCTCAGAATCAACACAAATTGGCGTTTTGGGTCTGGGAATTGACCTTGGCGAAAATAAATTCCAGGCTTCGGTAGATAGCACAATGTTAACCAGATCATGGCAAAAATATACAGTTCCAATACCCGACCCCTCTCTGCTCGAGTCCGAACAGGGTTTGCTTTTCTACTCATCGGGTCCAATTAATGAAGAAGGGTACACTTTTTGGCTCGATGAGGTAAAGTTTGAAAACCTGGGTACCATTGCTTTCGACAGTGCCCTTATTCTGGACGGTGAAGAGAGAAATTTTGACGCTCAAAACGGACAAACGTTCACTATCGACGGACTCGCATCACGTCACAGGCTTCCTGATGGCACTGTGGGCGAAGTGAACGCATCCCCCTACTATTTTAATTTCTCCTCATCCGATGAATCCGTTGCACAGGTCAGCGAAGATGGTGTGGTTACAGTTACCGGAGAGGGTACTGCCGTTGTAACCGCAACTCTTAGAGGAGACAGTGCCGAAGGTTCACTTACTGTGAACTCAGGCGGTGAAGCGAACACACCAAATGCTGCTCCGCCTGCACCCCAGCAGGATCCCGCTGATGTAATCTCACTCTACACAAATGAATACGACAACGTCACGGTAGATACATGGAACACAGGCTGGGAATTCTCAACAGCAACTGAATCTTTTATTCAGGTTGAAAATCAAGACGTTATCCTTTACCAAAACCTGAACTTTGTAGGCATCGAATTTGCATCAGAAACAATCGATGCCTCAGAAATGACGCATTTCCGAATGGATATCTGGACGCCCGACCCTACAGAGCTGCCCAATGAATTTAAAGTACTGCTCGTTGACTTCGGAGCCAATGATGAGTTTAATGGCGGGGATGATTCTGAACATGAACTCACGTTTACAAGCCCGACACTGCAAACCGGTGAGTGGATTAGCCTCGATATCCCATTAAGTGACTTTACCGGCCTGCAGAACCGTGCAAACCTTGCCCAGCTTGTTCTTTCAGGTGATTTGCCAAACATCTACCTCACTAACGTTTACTTTTACAAAGGTGATGATAATGGTAACGGCGGTGGCGAACCCAACGCAGAACCTGCAAACTCGGCTCCGGCTCCTACCGAAGATGAAGCGAACGTACTCAGCCTGTTTAGTGACGAGTACAGCGACCTGCCCGTGGATACATGGAGAACCGAATGGTCTGCTGCAACGCTTGAGGAGATAGACCTTTTTGGCAACCCCACAAAGAAATATACTGAGCTCGATTTCGTCGGCATCGAAACTACCGGCGACAATCTGGTGGATGCCTCGGAAATGGAGTTTATACACATCGATCTCTGGACTCCCAACATGGATGTAGTTCGAATTAAACTGGTTGACTTTGGACCCGATGGCGGGTTTGAAGGCGGTGATGATTCGGAGTCCGAGCTGGTTTTCGAAGATTTGCCAAAAGAGCAGTGGAACAGTCTTAAAATCCCATTTTCCGATTTTGAGGGGCTCGAAAACCGTGAAAATCTTGCCCAGTTCATCCTTTCGGGGCTTCCCGCAGGCAGCAGTACACTATACATAGACAATGTCTACTTCTCCAAAGAGGGGGATGGCGGTGCCCCTGCAACAGAACCGGTTAATGCAGCACCTGAACCGGATGCAGATGAAGCAGATGTAATATCGATCTTCAGCGACGCGTACAGTAACGTGGACGGTACGAACCTGAACCCCGACTGGGGACAGGCAACGGTTGTGACCGAAGAGACGATCGAAGGTAACAACACGCTAAAACTTGCCGGGCTGAACTACCAGGGAATTGAACTGGGAGAAAACCTCGATGTAACAGATATGAGTACCCTGCACATCGACTTCTGGACGGTAAATTCAACAGAACTGAGCGTGTTTTTGATCAGTCCGGGGCCGGTTGAAGCTCCCTACGCACTCACCGTGCCAACATCGGGCTGGGCATCGGTCGAAATACCTCTGTCTGAATTCGATTCAGTTGACCTGAGCGATGTTTTTCAGTTCAAGTTTGAAGGAGACGGCGACATCTGGATCGACAATATCTATTTCGAAAATTAATTCATTCAAATAATTTTATAATGACCAAGAAGTTCATTTATCCCATAACGGTCCTGCTGTATTTTACAATCTTTTTGAATGCCTGTGGCACAGACAGTAATGACGACAGCAGTACCGGTTGGGAACTAACATGGAGCGACGATTTCGAAGGAGAAAAAGGAGATCTGCCCGATCCTTCCAGCTGGACATTTGATATCGGAACCGGAGATAACGGATGGGGAAACCGTGAACTCCAGTACTATACAAACCGCCCCGAAAATGTTTCACTTGATGGTGAAGGAAATCTGGTAATAACAGCTATTGAAGAATCATTTAGCGGATCTTCTTATACATCCGCAAGAATTAAAACCGAAGGTCTCTTCAACCAGGCATACGGTCGGTTTGAAGCGCGTATAAAAACTCCTTTTGGCCGCGGGGTGTGGCCCGCATTTTGGATGCTCGGCTCAGATTTTAGGGAAGTGGGCTGGCCGCAGACAGGTGAGATCGATATTATGGAGTTCAGAGGCCAGGAGCCATCAAGAATACACGGCTCTCTGCACGGCCCCGGGTACTCAGCCGGAAATGCCGTTACAAGCTCCTACTCACTGGCCAACGGCCGTTTCGATACTGAATTCCATCTGTTTGCGGTTGAGTGGTTCGAAGACAGAATCGACTATTATGTTGATGACGTGCGATATCAAACGATTGAACGCACAGATGTTGGAGGGGAATGGGTTTTCGACAAGCCCTTCTTTTTGATTTTAAACATTGCCGTTGGCGGAACTTTTGTTGGCCCGCCTTCAGATCAAACCCCGTTTCCGCAACAGATGACCATCGATTATGTAAACGTTTACAGCCGGACCGAATAAATCACCGTCAAAAATGAAAAAACAGTTTGATTATCAATCAAAAAAAATAAATTAAAAGGAAAAACATTTTGTCTAGCCCCATATCAATTATTAAAACCGATAAAGAAAGTTGGTTCAAAATCTCCAACTACGATGAGATGCGCCCGTTTTTTATGAACGTTGTGAGCGACTCAAATCACTGGATGTTCATCTCCAGCAATGGAGGCCTTTCGGCCGGAAGAAAAAATGCAGAATACGCCCTTTTCCCCTACTACACCGATGACAAAATCACCGACATGGCGGAGACTACCGGAAGTAAAACCATTTTTCGGGTAACGAAAGGTGAAGACTCCTTTCTATGGGAACCTTTCTCATACAGGCAGGAAGGAGAATACAGGGTGAGCAGAAATCTTTTTAAAAACTGGTATGGTAATAAGATTCTCTTCGAAGAGATAAACCATGATCTCGGCCTCACCTACAGGTATCAGTGGAACTCGAGCAACCTGTATGGATTTGTTAAGAAATCGGAGCTTGAGAACCACTCAGGTAAGGAGTATCGTATTTCCGTTTTAGACGGCATTCAAAATGTGCTTCCCTACGGTGTGGAGAGTGCCATGCAGCAGGGTTCCAGCAATCTGGCAGATGCCTACAAACGTACAGAACTTGTAAAGGAGTCGGGCATTGGAATTTTTGCACTCAGCGCAATCATTGTAGATAAGGCTGAGCCAAGCGAGGCACTCAAAGCTAATGTTGCCTGGTCACTGGGGTTTGATAATCCAACGCACCTGCTCTCATCCCTGCAGCTCGATGCGTTCAGAGATAATAAAGCGATAAAAGAGGAGCGCGATATTAAGGGCGAAAAGGGAGCCTATTTTATACACGCTGAAGTTGAGTTGTTGCCAGATGACACGCAGAAGTGGAATATAGTTGCCAACGTAAATCAGAATCAAAGCCAGGTTCTGGAGCTGAACCACGTCATTAAAAATAATGACCGGCTTGGTCAGGATGTTCAGATCGATATCAACAGGGGAACAAATAAATTACTGAAGCTAACGGCAGGTGCAGACGGAATACAGCTCTCTTCCGATCAGCTAAAAAATGCACGCCACTGCTCCAATGTGCTCTTTAACATAATGCGCGGGGGTATTTTTGATAATAACTATCAAATTGAAAAAAAAGACTTTACAGCCTATTTGCAGAACGCAAGCAAAAGCGTGTACAGCAGAAACAGTGATTTTTTGGAAGATCTGAGTGAGAAATTTGAAAGTTCAGAACTTTACAAACTGCTTACTGATGTTGATGATCCTGATTTTGAGCGACTTGCAAAAGAGTATCTGCCACTCAAATTCAGCCGGCGTCACGGAGATCCCAGCCGGCCCTGGAATAAATTTTCAATAAACACGCACAGCGAAGTTGATGGCTCTAAAATCCTCGATTATGAAGGAAACTGGAGGGATATTTTTCAAAACTGGGAAGCATTGGCACACTCCTACCCCGGTTTTATTGAAGGGATGATCTTTAAATTCCTGAACGCTACCACCTTCGAGGGCTACAACCCCTACCGGGTAACCAAGGGCGGTTTCGACTGGGAAGTTATTGAACCCGACGACCCCTGGAGCTATATCGGTTACTGGGGCGACCACCAGATTATATATCTTCTGAAATTCCTGGAATTTTACGACGATTTAAAACCCGGTGGACTGACGGAGCTGTTCGACAACGAAATTTTTGTCTACGCCAACGTTCCATATCGTATCAAATCGTATGATGAGATTGTCAGAGACCCAAAAAACACCATCGACTTTGATGAAGAGTCTGATCATAAAATCCGCACCCGAATCGCAGAGAAAGGTGCAGACGGTGCACTCCTGACGGACGCATCTGATGATATCCACCGCGTAAACTTTATGGAAAAAATTCTGGCAGCGGTTCTGTCTAAAGTGTCGAACTTTATTCCCGAAGCCGGCATCTGGATGAACACACAGCGCCCAGAGTGGAACGACGCCAATAACGCATTGGTAGGCAACGGTATATCGATGGTGACTCTCTGTTACCTGAGAAGATTTTTGTCATTCTTTGAGCCCATTTTGTCTTCAAAACAATCAACAAAGCTTTCAGTATCCGAAGAGCTTCTTACTTTCTTTAATGAGATAAACTCGGCACTGAAAAATCACCGCGATCATCTTAGCGGTTCAATCAGCGACGGTGACAGAAAATCAATCACGGAAGCTCTCGGAGAGGCTGGAAGCCGTTATCGAAACAGAGTCTATAAAAATGGTTTCAGCGGCAGGAAGTCAAGCCTCGATTTATCAGCGGTAGCTGAATTCGTGGATCTTGCGAACTCTTATGCCGAGCACTCAATACGTGCAAACCGGCGGGAAGATTATCTGTACCACTCGTATAACTTAATGAGTGTAACCGGTGATGGAATATCCATATCCCGTCTCGACGAGATGCTGGAAGGTCAGGTTGCTGTTTTGAGTTCCGGACTTCTGGACTCAAAAGAGGCCAAAACTGTGCTCGATGCCCTGCGAAACAGTGCTCTGTACCGAAAAGATCAAAACAGCTACATTCTCTATCCCAATAAGGATCTCCCGGGATTTCTCGAAAAAAATATCATCCCTGAGGAGTCTGTAAAAAAATCCCGCTTACTTAAACAGCTTCTGGAGGACAATAACCTTCGGATCATCAACAGAGACGTTAACGGAGATGTACATTTCAATGGAGATTTCCGTAATGCAGACGACCTGAAAAAAGCACTCGATCAGTTCAAATCCACCAGATATAAAACTCTTGTTGAGGAGGAGACTGATCGGGTGCTTCAAATTTTTGAAAACGTTTTTAATCATCGGGCATTTACGGGCAGATCGGGTACATTTTTTGCCTACGAAGGCCTGGGTTCCATCTACTGGCATATGGTTTCGAAACTGCACCTCGCAGTTGAAGAAATTTGCCTGAAGGCGCATAAGATGAATACAGATGAGAAAATTATGAGGTCGCTTCATACCCATTTCCGGGAAATTGGTGAAGGAATCGGAGTCCATAAATCACCCGGGCTCTACGGTGCATTCCCAACCGATCCGTACTCTCACACACCGTTTCACCGCGGAGCCCAGCAGCCAGGTATGACGGGACAGGTGAAGGAAGATATACTGGTAAGGATTGGTGAACTCGGGGTTTTTATTGACGATGAGAAACTCACATTTTCACCTGATCTCCTAAGTAAAAATGAACTGATTACAGAGCAGGAAATTTTCAGGTATGTAACGGTTAATGGAGAAAATTCATGCTTACTCCTGCCCGAGGATTCACTCGCATTTACATTCTGCCAGGTTCCCGTGGTTTATAAACTCTCTGACGAGGAGAAACTAGAGGTGATCTTTAACGACAACACAATCCGTGAGTTTGAAAGTTTTGAAATCGACAAAGAACTTTCCCGTAAAATTTTCGGGCGCACAGGAGATATCGAGTATATCTCTGTTCAATTGTCTGACAGCCGCTTTAACCAGTTCTAAAAAAGTATAACACATGAAAACACGCCTTATCTTAACTTTCATTATTAGCATTGCTATAACTATGATTTCATGTAGTGGTGAGAACCGCTCAGATATAAAGAGCGACACAAATGTTGTTAAACCGTCAGAAATCCTTGGCAATCCTGATTACCGTGCTATTTCCTACGGAGGGTATCGGGAAAATTCCAGAGATATTCAGCCAACGATTCCACAGTTAAAAGAGGATATGCAGATTCTGCATGCGATGGGCATACGGCTGATTCGTACCTACAATGTTCACCTGGATCATGCCTCAAATACACTGAAGGCGATTCGTGAGCTTAAAGATGAGAATCCGGAATTTGAAATGTATGTAATGCTGGGCGCATGGATCGATGCGAAAAACGCATGGACAGATGAGCCCGGGCGGATACGGGACGAAGACGCAGAGCGAAATGCCTCGGAAATTGCGCGTGCTGTGGAACTAGCCGGTATGTATCCCGATATTGTGAAGATCATTGCCGTTGGCAACGAAGCGATGGTTCACTGGGCCACAGAATACTATGTTGAGCCCGATATCATCTTAAACTGGGTCCGTCACCTAAAGGAGCTGCGAGAAAACGGCGAGCTTCCACCTGACTTATGGATTACAAGCTCCGATAACTTTGCATCGTGGGGAGGCGGAGACCCAAGCTACCATAAAGAGGCGCTTAATGATTTGATACGCGAAGTAGATTTTATTTCGATGCACACTTACCCCATGCACGACACCCACTATAACCCCGAATTTTGGGGAGTTCCGGAGAGTGAATCCCACCTCAGCGACATCGAGAAAATTGATTCTGCCATGAACCGCGCAGTGGAATACGCTATTTCGCAATACACCAGCGTGGTAAACTACATGGAGAGCCTTGGCGTGGATAAACCGGTACACATCGGGGAAACCGGCTGGGCAACCGTCTCGAACGAATTTTACGGCGAATCGGGTGCCCGCGCAATAGATGAGTATAAAGCGGGCGAATACCACCGTCTGATTCGTGAGTGGTCGGACGAAAACAAGATCAGTGTATTCTACTTCGAGGCATTTGATGAGCAGTGGAAAGATGCGGCAAATCCGCAGGGGTCTGAAAATCATTTTGGCCTGATTAATCTCGACTCTGAAGCCAAGTTTGCCATCTGGGAGCTCGTGGATGAGGGCGTTTTCGATGGCCTTACGCGCGACGGAAAGCCCATAACCAAAACATACAACGGCAGCAGAGACTCTTTAATGACCGATGTACCGGTGCCGCCAACCAGTGCCGAAATTTCGGAACGGGTAAACACGGAACAGGCGGATGACGAGTAATAACGCTTACTACTCATATTTCGCAGTCTCCACGAATTTTTTTCGGGTGCATTCATGAAAAAGGTCTCTCCTGATATTGAAATCTACGAAACCTCACGGAGAGGCAATACACATACCCGCATCGCAAAAGTGGAAAGCGGCAGTGAAGAAATCGAGGTAACCATTTTACCTGATCAAACTTATCAAACCATTACAGGGTTCGGCGGCTCTTTCACAGATGCCTCTGCCTATTTAATGAGCCGTTTGGGGCAAGAAAATCAGAAAAAAATTATCGAAGCCTATTTTGGTGAAACCGGTGCCCGCTACTCTCTTACTCGTACTCACATCAACTCCTGCGATTTTTCGCTTGAAAATTACTCCTATGCTCCGGTTGAGTGTGACAAAGATCTGAATCATTTTTCCGCAGAAAGAGACCGGAAGTATCTTTTTGCCATGATTAAGCAGGCCCTGGATACATCCAAGGATGGGTTCAAAATAATCGCCTCTCCCTGGACAGCCCCGCCATGGATGAAAGATAACGGCGAATGGTGCGGAGGTAAACTTCTGCCGGAATATTATGGCACCTGGGCACTCTACTTTTCAAAGTATTTGACTGCATGCCAAACAGAGGGTATAAATATTTGGGGTATTACGGTCGAAAATGAACCCCTGGGAAATAACGAAAACTGGGAAAGCATGCACTATACACCCGGGGAGATGAACCATTTCGTAAAGCACTTTCTAAAGCCTCAGCTCTCAGCAGACGAACACACCGTAAAAATCTTTGGTTACGATCAAAACCGCGGACCTGAACTAAGAGAGTGGGTTGATGCAATGTATGGCAGTACAGAGACGGCTTCGCTCTATGATGGAACAGCCGTTCACTGGTATGAAAGCACAACCAAAATCTTTGCAAACGAACTGCAGTACGCCCATAATGCTGCCCCTCAGAAATACTTAATCCAAACCGAAGCCTGTATAGATGACGAAGTTCCCCGATGGAGGGACGATAGTTGGTACTGGGCGAAAGAGGCCACTGATTGGGGGTACAAATGGGCTGCTGATGCGCAAAAACATCTGCATCCCAGGTATGTGCCCGCTTTTCGTTACGCCCGGGACATTATCGGCTGCCTGAACAACTTTGTAGACGGCTGGATTGACTGGAACATGGTTCTGGACCGTCGTGGCGGCCCTAACCATGCAGAAAACTGGTGTACGGCACCCGTAATTGCTGACCCCGATTCAGATGAAGTTTACTTCACACCGCTATATAGTATATTAATGCACTTTAGCAGATATATTCGTCCGGGGGCTAAACGATTAGGCTGTTTAAATAAAGACGATCAGATCATGGCAACGGCCGCCGAAAACCCGGACGGTTCAATTGCTGTCGTTATTTTTAATCCGGAAAAAAAGAAGCGAATTATTAAACTGACCTGTAAAAACAATACATTCAACTTTTCAATTGACGAGATGGCCATCCAGACCATCATCATCACATGAACAGAATTAAAATGATAAATGAACTGAGTGGCGAAGTTAAACTTAAAAAATGGGAGCTTAATACTCGCGGCTCAGCTGATTTTTCCTGCATCTTCGAATGGATAACAAACTATGTAACTATTGCACTAAACTGATATAACCAAAACCCTCTATGAATGTGCCGGACTTTAGTCCGGAAAACAGCATAGAAAAAATTTAATTGGAGTAATAATGGAGCAAGTGGATAAAAAGAAAATTCCTGAAAAAGATGTTGTGCCATTAGGGCAAAAAATTGCATTTGGCATGGGAATGTTTAGTAATCAGATGTTTCCGGCTGCAATGGGAATTTTTATGGTGGTGTTAGTTCAGGACTTAGGATTTCCCGGCTGGATGTGGGGTATTCTGTTCTTTCTGCCCAGAGTCTTTGATTCCATTACAGACCCGATTATGGGATTTATTTCTGATAACACAAAATCTACCTGGGGGCGACGGCGGATTTATGTTTTGATCGGGGCTGTTATCATGGGGATATCCTTTTCTGTGATGTGGCAGCTATACCGTGAAAGCGGCGTTGACTATAACTTCATCTACTTCCTCGTGTGGTCAATTGTTTTCTATTTAGGTTTAACGATTTTCAGTGTTCCCTATGTTGCAATGGGATATGAAATGAGTGATAACTTTCATGAGCGAACCAATATTATGGCGGTTGCTCAATGGATAGGCCAGTGGGCGTGGGTAATTGCTCCCTGGTTCTGGGTAATAATGTACGATCCCGACTGGTTCCCAAATGCCGATACGGCGACCCGAACGCTGGCTGTCTGGGTTGGAGTTATCTTTGCCATTTTTGCCATGATTCCCGCCATCTTCATAAAAACAGAATCCACCAAAGACAGAGATGATTTCGATCCCCTTACGCTCTCAAACATTGGGGAGAGTTTAAAATCAATTCTCGATGGTTTTAAACAGTCTTTTCAAATTAAAGCATTCCGGAAACTTTGTATATCTACGTTTTTGATATTCAACTCATTTAATACTGTAGCAAGCTTCACCTTTTTTATCGTTGTCTATTATCTTTTCAGAGGAGATGCAGCTGCTGCAGGTATCTGGCCAACACTCTTTGGCAGTGTAGGCGCACTTGGCACAACATTTATCGTTATCCCCTTAACGGCCTGGATCTCTTTGAAAATTGGAAAGAAGAACGCCTTTATGGTTTGCCAGGGCATCTCAATTATCGGGTATACCCTTCTTTGGTTTTTATTTATTCCCGGAAAGCCCTATATGTTCCTTTTTGCTCTTCCGTTCTTCTCGTTTGGAATAGGCAGCCTGTTCACACTTATGATGTCCATGACAGCTGACGTGTGTGATCTGGATGAGCTGAAAAACGGAAAAAGAAGAGAGGGTATTTTTGGTGCTATTTACTGGTGGATGGTGAAATTTGGTTTTGCCATAGCAGGTTTATCTACAGGCGCTATTATGACGCTGGTGGGCTTTGATGTGGAAGCCGGTACTACATTCGGAGATCCAATGACGGGACTCAGGTTATTCTTCTCGGGCCTGCCAATAGCAGGAACACTCATTTCCATGGCGATTATGGCTAACTACGACCTTACTGAAGAAAAAGCTGAAAAAATAAAATCCAAACTGGCCGCTAGACGAGAAAGTTCTAAGCCAGCCACAACGTAAATTTTAACTTTTACTACACATTAAATGTCTTTCAGAAAAGATAAATACCTAACATATTCACCCAGCCTTGCCAGTACACTTCAAGACTACCATGACGATATGCCTGAGGAAGATCTCTTGGATCTGTTTCATGAAATTCTTCAGGAAGGCATTCACGGATTTTGTTACAGCCTTTATGAAGAAGGTCAGGAGCCCGGTCACATAATTCCCGAAGATCAAATACGGAGAAGGATGAAGATACTTCAGCCTCATACTGAGTGGATACGGTCTTTCTCATGCACGGAGGGTAACGAACTGATCCCGAAAATTGCCAAAGAGAACGGTTTAAAAACCATGGCCGGTGCCTGGCTCGGAAGCGACGAGGAGAAGAATGAGATCGAAATCGAAAATTTGATTCATCTCTGCAACCAGGGCCGGGTCGATGTTGCCGCTGTAGGAAATGAAGTGCTCTATCGCAATGACCTCACAATGGAGCAGCTTCTCAGATATATCAAAACGGTTAAAGATAGAACCAGGGATATTCCTGTTGGTTACGTTGATGCCTACTATGAATTCGTTGAAAGGCCCGAGATAACCGACATCTGTGATGTAATTCTCTGTAACTGCTATCCCTATTGGGAAGGAACATCTTTTGAAGACTCTTTCCAGCATATGCGGCACATGTATAGTCAGGTAAAGGGAGTAGCAAACGGTAAACGCATTATTATTACGGAAACCGGCTGGCCCAGTAAAGGTGAAGGGCTTGGCGGAGCACAGCCCTCTTACGAAAATGCAATGAAGTATTTTATCAATGCCAATCTTTGGTCTATAGATAACGACATTGAACTGTTCTATTTCTCATCTTTTGATGAAGCCTGGAAAGTAAACAGTGAAGGCGAAGTGGGTGCTTACTGGGGAATTTGGGACAGCAAAGGTAAACTTAAGTTCAGGTAATGAATACGTTCGATTTTTTGGAAATTGATCCCGGAAAAGGAATCTGTTACTCCGGTTTCAGAGAAGGACAGTGCCCTGGCGGTAATATCCCCTCCTATGATCAGGTAAAAGAAGATCTGCTTCTGCTGCAAAACCACTGGAACTACATTCGCCTTTACGATTGCGATACTCACACACTTACCGTACTGGACGTCATTAAAAAAGAGAAGCTCCATTTTAAAGTTCTGCTTGGTGCCTTTATTAACGCTGAGATGAACAATTTCAACTGCCCCTGGGACGGTGGCGTATACACTAAAAAACAACTTGAACAGAATAAAATGGAGAATCAGAAAAAAATTAACCTGCTGTCTGAGCTTGCAAACCTCCATTCTGATAGTATTTTTGCCCTTTCGGTGGGTAACGAAGCCTGCGTTGAGTGGACCGACCACTATGTGCATAAAGATCAGGTTATGGCGTATGTAAAACAGGTTCAGGAAAAAGCTAAACAGCCTGTAACTTTTTGTGAAAATTACGTCCCCTGGCTGCATAAACTTGAAGAACTTGCACACTCTGTTGATTTTATCTCCCTTCATACCTATCCCGTTTGGGAGTATAAACATATCGATGAAGCCATTGGATACACAAAAGAAAACTACTATTCGGTTGCAGACAAATACCCCGGTAAAGCTGTGGTTATAACCGAGGCCGGATGGGCTACCGAATCAAACGGCAGGGGCATTAACCCGGATAATGTGAACGAAGAGTATCAGAAAATCTACTACGAAAAACTGATTGCCTGGACTGAATCGGAAAATATTCTCACATTTTTCTTTGAAGCGTTTGATGAGCCATGGAAAGGATCGCAGGAACCAATGGAACCGGAAAAACACTGGGGTCTGTACAATCTTGACCGAACCCCAAAACTCGCCCTCAGGAAATGATTTTCAGGGAATCTGAGTTTTAATCGTTGATATTGTTTAACATTAAAAATAATATTCAACTATTCGCATAATCCTGATATATAAAGTTCTGAATGGTACTATATATCATCCGGTTACGTTTTGTGAGCTTTGTACAATTAATGATTATTCCGGTAGATACTAAAATATAAGGTTATCCATTTTTTTGATTAGATCGGCTACATATGTAATAATTTTGCTCCTGGGGACGCTGCCGCTATCAGCACAGCCCATCTCCCATAAAGGGGTGCCGCCGCTTCAGAATTTTACCCCATCAGAATATCAGAATCAGGGGAAGGTTTGGGATATCGATTCTGCGCCCGGCGGAATTGTTTATATGGCAGCCGATAAGGGGCTTCTGGAGTTTGATGGAAAAACCTGGAAGAGCAATAAAGGCAGTGACGGCTTCACCCGCTCAGTATACGTAGCCAGCGACTCCCTGATATACACCGGTTCGGACCTCGATTTTGGAGTCTGGAAGCGTAACAGATATTTAAAGTTTGAATACAGCTCTCTCTATCCCTTCAGAGAGGAACTGGTAGAGCTAAACGAAGAATTTTGGGACATTCACCCTTACGGCGATAACATACTTTTTGTATCTGCCTCAAACATCTATGTATACGGAAACGAAAATCTGACGAAAATTTCTGCTCCGAATCGCTTTTCGGGCAGTTTTGCCGTCGGTGACGCTGTCTATTTTGCTGATGAACAGACGGGACTTTATCTGCTGCAGGACCTCTCTCTTACTTCTCTTTTTGATTTTCCTGATGACAATAAGTTTGAGATATCAGGAATATATGAGCATCAGGGTGATCTGATCATAGCAACATACAACTCAGGCCTCTACAGCTTCAACGGTGATGAGCTAATTAAAATCAACCAGTTCATATCCCAAACTCTGGAATCGGACAACGTTTTCAGTTTTGAAAATACCGGCAGCGAAACTCTCGCTTTTGGCACCGTGATGAACGGGCTGCTGATCACCGATTACAGCGGCTCTGTTATCCATCATATCAATCAAAATAAAGGATTGCCAAACAATACCATTTTAAGCCTTCACTTCGACGAAAGAGGAGTACTTTGGCTTGGAACAGACTATGGTATCTCCTCCATCGACCTGAGAAGCAATCTCTCTTTTATTTATGATTACAGGGGTGAGTTCGGCACCGGGTATGCTGCTCACCTTTCAGAAGATACCTTCTATCTTGGAACCAATCGCGGACTCTACCGCACTAACTGGAGTGAACTGGATAACAGCAGAACATTCTTAGATTTTGAATTGATTCCCGGAAGTAACGGTCAGGTCTGGACAATGGAAAATTTTGACGGCGAGCTTCTTATCGGGCACGACCGCGGCCTGTTCACCATTACCGGCAATCAGTTCAGGCGCGTAAGCAATCAGCGTGGAGTCTGGACAATGATCCTCTTCAGAGACCATTTACTTGCCGGCACCTACAACGGCATCTCAATTTTTGAAAGAACTGACGGGAAGTGGGAATTTCAAAAAAATATGGATTTAATTTCGGGGTCAGTCAACCAGCTGGTGGCAGAAAATGAACGTATAATATGGGTGAATATCCCCAATTACGGTTTCATAAGAATCGTAATTGACGGAGATCTAAACCCAGAGGAGCGCCTGTTTTTCACTTCTGAACTATTTGACGGGGATAACCCCGTGCTGAAAATCGAGGGGGAGGAAGTTTCTGTACAAACCGATCTTTATAAATACTCCTACTCGCATCCCGACACAAGTTTTATCATTATTGACGAAATGCGCTTCCAGTCTGAACCGGACGATTTACTGCCGGCTACCTACCAGCCTTCGGTACTAAATAACGGATTCGACTTTTTCCCTGTACACAACGGTTTTGCTCTTCAATCGCCGAATAACCCGGATGATGCAGAAGAGGACAGCCTTATTGTGTTTTTCAGGACAGCAGAAAGCTTCAGTACAAGTGAGCGTAAACCTATTTTTTCAGATGAAGAAATAGATTATGAGTTCAACAATGTTCATTTTGAATTTCTGGTACCAAACCGGCAGAATGTGTACTACCAGTACAAACTAAACGGCGAAAATGAGTGGAGCATGTGGTCGCAGCAGAGAGAGCTCGAACTTATTGATCTGAGTCCCGGCAGTTACGAATTAACTGTAAGGGCAATGCTCGATGAGTCAGTTTCTGATGAAGTTTCGATGCCGTTCCGCATTTCAGCACCCTGGTATCAAACAGGAACAGCCTATTTCTTCTATCTCATTTTTGGAATCATGGGAATATATCTCATCAACCTGTGGCAAAAGAGAACGCTGAAGAGGCAGGAAGAAAATATGCTCTCCAGCAAGGAAAAATCTCTTAAGGAGCAGGCCAGGAAACATAAGCAGCAGATTACCGAGCTGGAAAAAGAGCGGCTGCAGGCTGAATATGATCAGCTGAAAAAACAGCTGCGTAATAAAACCGTTGAGCTGGCTAATAAAGCAAAAGAGAACGAAGATAAGAATCGGCTCCTCACCCGCCTGAAAAAAAAGATTGAGAAAATTCAGGAAAATCCGGATATATCACAAACGCGATGGAATGAGATCCATTCAACCCTCGATTCCTTTATCAATAATGATGACAATACATTTGAAATTCAGATGGATGAACTCCACCAGGAGTTTTATCAGCGGCTTAAGGACTCTTTTCCGGGTTTATCGGTAAACGATTTGCGCCTTTGCGCATACCTCAAGCTGGGATTCAATTCAAAGGAGATAGCCGATTTCACAAATATTCAGCCATCGAGCGTATACATTAACCGGTCGCGCTTGCGAAAAAAACTCGATCTGGATACCGATGTGGATCTTCACGAGTATCTGAACTCTTTTTAATGTATCAGCAAACCTCTTGCAGGATGGAGTTCAACTCGGCAGCTTCTTCGTTTTCCCGTTTAATTACGCATCATACATATGCGTTGAGAATAAAGAAGATAATAACTCCCGTTACTGAAACGTAGAGCCAGATTGGCAGCGTCCATTTCGAGACCTTTTTATGTGTGCTGAATTTACCTGAAAAGGCAAAATAGTAGCTGGTAAGAACCAGCGGTACCACAAATGCAGACAAAATGATGTGAGAAATGAGAATAAAGAAATATATGGGCCTTATGATTCCCTCTCCCGGGAATGTTGTATGCCCCACAAAGTTGTGATATACCAGGTAGCTGATTAAGAAAAGGGACGATGTAATAAAGGCCGTAAGCATAAATTTCATATGCTTTAGAAACTCTCTTTTTTTGATGGCATAAAGCCCGAACAAAATGAGCACCGTGCTGGCGCTGTTTAAAAGTGCATTAAGGGCAGGAAGATTGGCCACCCAGGCTGCCGTCTGGTCTGATGTATCCCTGAAATAAATCAGCCAAATCAGAAAGAGAAAAGCGAGAGTGCTTATAAAAATAATCATGCCAATTGCCTTCGGAACGCTTATCTCTTTTAAAAACTTAACTGTGAGCTGATCTTGCAGTGATGAATCCATAGTAGAAACGTAACTTTTTATTCTCAGTTTTTACGCACAAAAATTAGCATATTTTTTGCAAAAAAATTTAATAAACAAGACTTACTGTAATCTTTTTGACCTGCAGGATCGTTCCATTTGCTCAAAATACTTGTTACAAGTCTCCATAAACCGCTAGAATTCAGTCTATTCAATAAAACCAATTGAATAACCTTTTTTTACATGTCAGATCTTAATCGACACCGAAATTATTTTCGCATAATTAGAGCAATTTTATGGGCAGAATTCTATCTTTACCTCAATATCATAATAAAACCGGGCAGCCGACCTGCTATTTAGAATCGTTTTAAATTTAAATGTAACTCTCTTTTCAGGTAGGCAGAATTTTATAAATTCGGTACCTTCTTCAGCTAGAAGTCGGGCGGCATTAACCCAATCAGAATTGGAAATATTTTTTAGATTTTATGGCTCAGATTTTTCCTAAATGGACTAACCAGGCTCCACGCAGAATACTTGTCGGTTCAATCATACTTATAAATGCTGTAGTTTTTGCCGTATGGTATTTTGCTTCACCAGAATATACCGACGTTGGATACCAACCCGAACAACCCGTTCCCTTTAGTCATAAAGTGCACGCAGGCCAGCTGGGGATGGATTGTCAATATTGCCATACACAAGTATTCGACTCGCGCCACGCTAATGTACCGGCAACTCAAACCTGTATGAACTGCCATAACCAGATTCAAACCGATAGTGAGGATCTGGAGCTTGTGCGCGAAAGCTGGGAAACAGGCGAACCCATCGAGTGGGTACGGGTACATATGCTGCCCGACTATGCCTATTTCAACCATGCGGCGCACGTTAATGTAGGTGTGGGTTGTGAATCGTGCCATGGCAGGGTAGACCGAATGGAAGTTGTGCATCAGTCCGAGCCGCTGAGTATGAGCTGGTGCCTGGACTGCCACACAGAACCTGAAAAACATGTACGGCCCGTATCCGAAGTAACAACAATGGGATACAGTGTAGAAAACCAGCTTGAAGTGGGATTGGAGCTGGTTGCAAAACATAACATTAATGCTCCCACGTATTGCCAAAGCTGCCACTACTAATATCAGTTCAACACTGTAACAGTCATAAACCTTTTTTATAATAATTCAATCGCTACAGAATGAGTGATCAGTCACAGCAAACAACGTACTGGAAGAGTTTAAATGAGCTCGCTCAAAATGAAGAGTACAAAAAGTTTGAAGAGCGTGAATTTCCTGAAAATGCTACAGAATTAACGGATCAGGTTTCACGAAGAAGTTTCCTGCGCGTAATGGGTGCTTCCATTGCTCTTGCAGGTTTTGCCTCCTGCCGCAAACCGGTTCAAAAAATACTTCCATTTTCAAAACAGCCTGAAGATCAGATTTTGGGAGAGCCAAATTTTTACGCAACCAGTATGCCTTTTCAGGATACTCTTACTGGACTGCTGGTTACCAATAACGAGGGCCGACCTACGAAAATAGAAGGAAATCCTGATCACCCGGGAAGTTTTGGACGAACAAATATATACCATCAGGCCAGTGTACTTGGATTATACGACCCCGATCGGTCAAGACATCCAAGAAACGGCGGCGAGCAGTCTTCTCTTGAAGAGTTTATGGCTTTTGCATCCAGTCACTTCTCCAACAAAAACCAGAGTATTCTTTTTGTTGATGGTTATTCATCCTCTCCTACCTATCATAGATTAAAAGAAGAGATCAGAAGTGAATACAGCAACGCAGAATTTGTTTCATACGATCCTTTTTCTGATTCGAACCGTGTAGAAGGCACATTTTTAGCATTTGGACAGCGCCTGAGAACGGTGAATCACTATGGAGAAGCTAACCTGGTTATTTCACTCGATCACGACTTCATGAGCCCTCAGGGTGACGTAAACAGCGTGCAGAATGCTGTTGAAATTACCGGAAGGCGCAAAGTTGAGTCTACTGAAGACTCCATGTCGCGACTCTACTGCATTGAAAACACATTTTCAAATACCGGGTCTTATGCCGACCACAGGCTGCGCCTTAAGCCATCACAAATTGCACCATTTACATTAGCCCTGGCCGCTAAACTGTCTGAAGAAGTTGATGGCTTAGCCGGCTTCAGCGGAATTAGTAATGAATTCAGCTCTCATGAATGGGTCGAAATTCTTGCTTCAGAACTGACCGCCAACCGGGGAGAAGCGATCCTCACACTGGGCTCTCAGTATAGCAGTGAAGTGCACGCCGTTGTAGCTGCATTAAACGCAGCTCTTGGTAATGCAGGAGAAACGGTAACATACCACGAAGTACCATTTCGCGAAAACAGGAATGAGCACGAAGCATTCATCAGCGCGATGCAGCGGGCCGAAAATGGCGACTTCGATACAGTTGTAATTTTAGGATCCAATATCGCCTATACAGCACCTGCTGATGTAAACGTATCGGCCGCTTTGAATAACACTGAAATGACTATTCATCTGTCAGATTATTTTGATGAAACATCTGCTCTGTGTAACTGGCATGTTAACCAGGCCCATTTTCTTGAGGCTTGGGGAGATGGCTTTTCCTACACAGGCCAGCGTTCTGTTATTCAGCCGCAAATTCAGCCTTTGCACAACGGAATCAGCGATATTGAACTGCTAAACACTATCCTTGCAGATGAGGAGCCCAATGGCTATGGAACCGTAGTAAGAACATGGCAGGCTTATCGCGAAGAGAATTTTGAAAACCGCTGGAAAGAGATTCTTCATGACGGTGTTGATAGTACAACCAGCTTCGAAACTGTAAATGTATCTGTTTCAGGTGGGCTCACTTCAGCTATTGAGAGTGCGAGCTCCATGGCTGCTGAAGAAGGAATAGAAATTGCCATTAAACCGGACGCTAAATTATTTGATGGGCGTTTTGCAAATAATGGCTGGCTGCAGGAACTCCCTGAACCAATGACGAAAGTGACCTGGGATAACGTAGCATTGATGAGCCGCTCTACAGCTGAAAAGATCGGGATAGATCCTGAGCGAAGCTTCAAAGATAATGACGTACCGAAAGTAACCATCACAGCCGGTGGTGAAACTATTGAAATTGCCGCCTGGGTAGAACCCGGCCATGCCGACGACGTAATTACCCTTACTGTAGGTTATGGAAGAAATAACGTTGGCCGTGTTGCTGATGGAATTGGTGTTGATACCTATCCGCTGCGCACAACTGAAAACATGTTTTACCAGCCGGCTACTGTTGAGCCAACAGGCACCACTTACGAAATTGCCTGTACACAAGATCATCACAGCCTCGAAGGGCGCGACATGATTCGTACAGCTACGCTAAGTGAGTACAAAGAGAACCCACAGTTCGCCACTTACAAAAGTGTACACGGCTACGAAGTTCCGGGAATTGAAGAGGCACTTAAAGAGGGCGACGACAGAGGACCCATTTCTCTTTTTGAAGAGCAATATGGCCCCGATTATCAGCCTCAATGGGGAATGACAATCGACCTTAACTCCTGCTTTGGCTGCGGAGTTTGCACAATCGCCTGCCAGGCAGAGAATAACATCCCCGTTATTGGCAAACGTGAAGTGGGCAGACGAAGAGTAATGCACTGGATTCGAACCGACCGCTATTTTGAAGGCGATGCGGACAATCCAAAAGCATACCATCAGCCTGTGCCCTGTATGCACTGTGAGTTGGCACCCTGCGAGCAGGTTTGTCCTGTTGCAGCAACCACACACAGTGAGGATGGCATCAATCAAATGACCTATAACCGATGTATCGGTACCCGTTACTGTGCCAACAACTGCCCGTTTAAAGTTCGCCGGTTCAATTTCTTTAACTATACAAAAGAGTATTTAACGACCGGCGATGATCCGGAAATCATTCAAATGGCCATGAACCCGGATGTAACCGTCCGATTTCGTGGTGTAATTGAGAAGTGCACCTACTGTGTGCAGCGTGTAAACCGTGGCAAGATCCGTTCCAAAATAGAGACCGGATCCAGAAAACCGGCTGACGGCATGGTTGTTACTGCATGCCAGCAGGCGTGTCCCGCGAACGCAATTTCATTTGGAGACCTGACAGATAACAACAGTGAAGTTTCCGTGAAAAAACAAAACGAAAGAAATTACGTGATGCTTGAAGAACTGAACGTTCGTCCCCGAACGTCCTACCTGGCAAGACTATCGAACAATAACCCGGAATTGGCTTAAACCATTCTATAAGTACATAATTGCAAAAGACTTAACATGAGTAAAACGTACGAATACGTTCCAGAGCCCACTCTTGTAAAGGGAAACCACAGCTTTAAAGAGATCACCGCAATGGTGACCGATATTAACCTGAGGCCAACGCCAAAAGCGTGGTATATGGCCTTTGGAGTAGCTAACCTTTTACTTCTGCTTTTACTATCGTCTATCGGTTACCTGATTTGGGAAGGAACTGGAATTTGGGGATTAAATCAGCCTGTAGGATGGGGCTGGGCCATTATTAACTTTGTATGGTGGGTTGGAATTGGCCATGCCGGAACATTGATTTCGGCCATTCTCTTCTTATTCAGACAGGGATGGAGAACGGCCATTAACCGGTTTGCCGAAGCTATGACAATCTTTGCTGTTATGTGTGCCGGTATATTTCCTGCCATTCACGTTGGCCGAATCTGGGTAATATACTGGGTATTCCCTGTTCCCAACCAAATGGCAATGTGGCCAAACTTCAACAGCCCGCTGTTGTGGGACGTATTTGCAGTTTCTACCTACTTCACCGTATCTCTTCTTTTCTGGTACGTAGGCCTGGTTCCCGATCTTGCAACGATAAGAGACAGGATTAAAAGCAAGTTTGGAAAACTGGTATACGGAACTTTTGCCCTGGGCTGGAGAGGGAGTAACCGCCACTGGTGGAATTACGAAAAATCGTACATGATTCTGGCCGGTCTTGCCACGCCCCTTGTACTCTCTGTACACACCATCGTTTCGTTCGACTTTGCCGTTTCACTGATACCGGGCTGGCACACAACGATTTTTCCCCCTTACTTTGTGGCGGGAGCCGTTTTCTCAGGATTTGCCATGGTGCTTACCCTGATGATTATCACCCGGAAAATCTACGGGCTCGAAGATATTATGACGGTCGATCACATCGAAAAGATGAATATTATTATTCTTGTTACCGGCTCCATGGTTGGTTTTGCCTACCTGATGGAGTTCTTCATCGCCTGGTATAGCGGAGTTGAGTACGAAAAAGCGATTTTTATCCTGCGTGCGACCGGACCGTACGCCTGGGCATACTGGACTATGATCACATGTAATGTTATTTCCCCGCAGTTCTTCTGGTCGAAAAAATTACGGCGAAATGTCGCCTTTACTTTCGTGATTTCCATTGTTGTGAACATCGGTATGTGGTTTGAGCGATTCGTAATTGCAGTAACTTCTTTATCAACAGACTTTTTACCATCATCCTGGGGATATTTCTCCCCCACTATCTGGGACGTGCTTACATACGTAGGCACTTTTGGACTGTTCTTTACTTTCTTTCTGCTTTTCCTTCGCTTCCTGCCAATGGTTGCAGTCGCCGAGCTAAAAGGAGTGATGCCACAGGCCGACCCACACAACTACAATGAAAAAGGTGAATTTGTAGAACCGAAAGTTGAAATTCCTGAACCAACAAAAACTTCTAAGTAATCGGGATATTCATGAATAAAGAGACTTCAGACAAAAAAATTTACGGAGTTTTGGCAGAGTTCAGAAACCCCAAAGACTTAATTGATGTGTCTAAGGCAATTACAGGTCAGGGTTTCAGGTACTTTGATACGTTTAGTCCATTCCCTATTCACGGGATCGATAAAGCCATGAAGCTGCCAAAATCAAAACTTGGCTGGATTGTGGCAGGACATGGAATTCTTGGATTGGTCGGTTCATTCGCCATGATCTATTTTATGATGGTGTATGACTATCCGCTGAATATTAGTGGCAAAACCCTGCTCAATATACCAGCTTGGATACCTGTAATGTTTGAACTGACGGTGCTTCTTTCTGCCTTTGGAGCTGTTTTTGGCATGTTTTTTCTGAACGGATTGCCAACACTAAATCATCCGCTATTTACCTCCGAAAACTTTAAAAAAGCAACGGATGACGGCTTTTTCGTATGTATTGAATCTGAAGATCCTCAGTTTGATGAAGATACTGTTCAAAAATTGTTTGAAGAGGCCGGTGCCGTGCAAATAGAATCGATATATGATGAGTCGTAACGCTGCAATTTTATTTTCTAAGCTTTTATAACATGAGATACTCAACCATAAAATATTTTACGTATCTGATTTTACTTTCTGCTTTTATGTTTTCGTGCAGAGGTCAAAAATCAAGTAAGCCTCCGGTTCATCCGCAACAAAACATGGATTTTCAGGAACGCTTTAATGCACAGGAAGAGAACAGCTTTTTCGATAATAATATGGCTATGCGTATGCCTGTGGAGGGTACCGTATCAAGAGGCAATTTACGCAATAACAGCGCTGTATATGAAGGTGTTGATGAAAACGGAGATTTTGTTACAGAGAATCCATTTGATGTAACAAAAGACTTTCTATATCGGGGAAAAGACCGGTACGATATCTATTGTTCGATGTGCCATGGAGGAACGGGTGACGGCCGCGGAATTATTATGACCGGTAATTACGGTTATGTACCGGCTCCATCCTATCACCGCGATGCAAGTCGTGAAATGCCAGACGGAGAGTTCTATTCTGCCATTGCAAATGGTATTCGAACTATGCCTTCTTACGCTACTCAAATCGAGGTTGAAGACCGATGGGCCATTGTTGCCTATATCCGTGCCCTCCAAAAGAGCCAGTATGTTCCGGAATCAGAAATGGATCAGTTTAATGTTGATCTTGCCCAGCTTCAGCAGGAGTATCAGGAAGAGCAGGAGCGCCAGGAAGAGCTGGCCGCCCAGCGTCAGGGCAGCGGGGAGGAAGAGATATCTGCAGAACGTGGTGAAAAACTGATCACCGCGAACGCCTGTAACGCTTGCCACTCTGTAGACGGATCGGATCTTGTGGGTCCGACTTTTGCGGGTCTTTATGAAAAAGAAAGAAATTTTGAAGACGGCTCGAGCACAACTGCTGATGAAGATTATCTCCGCGAATCCATTGTCCAGCCCGATGCAAAAATTGTAGAAGGCTATGATAACGCCATGGCATCGTACGATTACCTGTCTGATGGCGAATTACAATCACTGATTGAGTACATAAAAACATTATCTGACGAATAATAAGTCTAAATCCAAATACATGGCTTCAAGTAGTCCAAAATTAACAGATTCGATACAATTTCCTGCTGGCCTCGATGTAACCAAAGTATGTTACGGCGTTGGTGTGGTAGGTTTAATTGCCAGCTTTATTGGGTACTTTTTGAACTATAAACAGTTCTTTTACTCGTACCTCACAAGCTTCACTTTCTTTACAAGTATTGCTTTGGCCTCCTTAATCCTGGTGATGATTCATCACATTACCAAATCGTCCTGGGGAACAGTAATTCGCCGCATTCCGGAATCATTTATAAAGAACATCTGGATATGGGCGCTTTTTATGCTCCCTGTTATTTTTGGGATGAGCAGCATCTACAAGTGGACCAGTGCCGATTACGTTATGGGCGATCCGATTATGGAAGGTAAAATTCCATTCTTGAATACTACGTTTTTTATTATTCGTCAAGTAATATACTTCGCTATTTGGGGCTATCTTGGGCACAAGCTTCATAAAGTCTCTGTTAAAATGGATGAGACAAATGACTGGGGCCTTACCAAGCTTCTCCAGAAAATTAGTGCCCCCGGAATATTGTTATTCGCCCTGACGCTCGCATTTGCAAGTTTCGACTGGCTGATGTCCCTGGACGCTCACTGGTTTTCCACCATGTTTGGTGTTTACTTTTTTGCAATGAGCTTTCAGGCACTCTTTCCCGTTATGATTTTGCTGATTTTCTGGATGCAGAAAAATAATATCCTCGAGAATACCGTTAGCAAGTCACACATATATGATCTTGGAGCATGGTTCTTCGGGTTCACAGTATTCTATGCCTATATCGCATTCAGTCAGTTTTTGCTTATTTATTATGCAAATATTCCCGAAGAAACGCTTTGGTACTACCACAGACTTGAAGGCAGCTGGGCTTTTGTTACCTATGCGCTCCTTTTTGGCAGATTTGTGATCCCATTTGTGCTTTTGCTTAACCGGGATACCAAGCATAATCATAAATTGCTTATTTTCACCTCCGTACTTGTTCTTATAATGCATATTACCGAACTCCACTGGATCGTGATGCCGGTGATTAACTACAGCGGGATTTCGGTCAGCTGGCTCGATTTTGCCACCCTGATAGGTCTTGGTGGCATCTTTATGGGGTTGTTCTTCACCACGCTTAAAAAGTACAATTTGGTACCGGTGAACGATCCCACACTTAGTGATTCACTCAATAAACATTATCACCAATAAACCGTTGTAACCTTACACAAATGAGTAAGAATCAAAACAGTTTTTCAGAATCAGAACAAATCCGTATTGCGAAACAGGCTGCGGCCGGCGGATCTGAGGAGTTAAAAAAGCTCGCAGATAAACACAACGTAAGCCAGCAGGAGATCCAGTATTGGATCCGCGAATATCAGATCGAAACTCCCGGCGACGAATCTGAAGATGTTTCTTTAGAAGCCAGCGAGAATTTTGTTGATTCTGTGGAGTACGGTGCAACTTTCGATAATTTAAATTACAATCGCCTCACATTCTGGTCCGTTTTTGGAACAGCGGTAATTGTAATCTTTATAATTTCCATTATGTTTATTCATGAGTATACCCGTACCTCTGCCCTGCAGAGAAGCGATGAATCCAGTTTATATTACGATATCAATGAACTTGAAGAACAAGATAAGGAAACGTTAGAGACCTTCGGAGTTGTTGATCCCGAAGAAGGTATTTACAGAATACCTATTGATAGCGCAATTACCATCATTTCGAATGACTAAACTTTTTTTGAACATTTTATGAGAAATACACTGGCAATCTTAATTACGATTTCAGTGATTCTCTTTTTTGATGATGCCTCTGCCCAGCTGAACCAGAATGCTCCTGCCGTTTTAAAAGATGTGGGAGTTGACGAAAAACTTGGTGACACGATACCGCTCGATCTTACTTTTACAAACTCTGAGGGTGAAGAAGTTACTCTCGAGGAGCTTTTTGAAGGTGATAAACCGGTACTGCTAAATCCTCTGTATTACGACTGCCCTATACTTTGTAGTGTGGTTCTTGATGGGGTTTTTGGTGCTATAAAACAGCTGGCATGGTCGCCCGGGAAGGATTACACGATCGTATCTTTCAGTATCGACCCTGAAGAGGGCTCCGAGCTGGCATCATCCAATAAAGAGTTTTACCTGAAACAGTTCGACAGGGAAGGCGCAGCAGAAGGCTGGCACTTTTTAACCGGATCACAAGAATCAATTAACCAGCTGACAGAGGCTATTGGCTTTCGCTATAAATACGAGGAAGAGACGGGTGAATATATTCACATGGCAAGTATTATGATGCTGAGCCCTGGTGGTAAAATTACCCGCTATCTTTATGGCGCCAATTTCAGGGAGTTTGATGTGCGTAACGGGCTGTTTGAAGCCGCAGAGGGCACCATAGGAAGCTCCATTGATAAAGTGATTATGTACTGCTTTACCTACGATCCGTCTTCACAAAGTTACGTACCCGTAGCTATGAACATAATGAAGATCGGAGGTTTGGCTACACTGATTATTCTCGGTATATTTCTAAGCGTTTTTTGGAGGCGTGAACGAAATAAAAAAGACTCCACACCAACAACAAAATTTGAGTTCGATAGATGAATAAGTTAAGCGAATTTATGCTCCCTCCTGCTAAAAGCACACTTGCAGCAGAAACGGACGCATTATTCAATTTTATCAATATCACAAGTATTATCCTGCTTATTGGCATTACATTTGCCATTGTGTTTTTTGCCTGGAAATACAGGCGGCGCTCAGAAAATGATGTAACTCCGGTTATTACCCATAACAGTAAACTTGAGATTACCTGGTCAGTAATCCCGCTGATTCTGGTACTTATTGTGTTCGGCTGGGGGCTTTCGGGCTATGTAAATCTCACCACAATCCCGGAAGACGCCTATGAAATTCGTGTTGTTGGGAAAAGCTGGCTGTGGGAGTTCCATTATGAGACCGGGCACGTAAGCGTAAATGAACTCCATGTACCTGTAGACAGGCCCGTAAAGCTTGTTATGAGCTCAGATGATGTTATTCACTCCTTTTATATCCCCGACTTCCGTATAAAACGCGATGTGCTGCCCAACCGGTACTCCTCCGTTTGGTTTGAGGCTACAGAAACCGGTGAATCTGTAATTTTCTGTACGGAATATTGTGGAATGGCACACTCCGATATGCTTGCAACAACAATCGTTCACGAGCAGGAAGATTTTGATACCTGGCTTGCATCTGCAGGTGCAGAAGATGATGACCTGAGTCCGGTTGAACTTGGGGAGCAGCTTGTCACAAGAAATGCCTGCACCACCTGCCACTCCACAGACGGAAGCCGCCTGCAGGGGCCCTCATTCAAGGGCCTATGGGGTGCTGAAAGACAATTCGAGGATGCAGAAGAAGTTACGGCCGATGAAAACTACCTAAGAGAAAGTATTCTCAATCCAGAGGCAAAAATTGTAGAGTCCTACGATCCGGTTATGCCTACCTATGCCGGCACCCTCGATGACAGGCAGATCGACGCAATTATAGAGTACATAAAAACATTAGAATAAATTCATGGCTACCGAAGAATCAAAAGCAAATGTAAAACGAGTTCAGGTTAAGCGCTTTAAACCTGAAGAGTACCCCGAAAAACACTATCTGAACCAGGAAACAGGATTGTGGGCGTGGATGACAACCGTTGACCACAAGAAAATTGGGCTCATGTACCTCATGTCTGTAGCCTTCTTTTTCTTTATTGGCGGAATGCTTGCCCTTCTGATCCGTACCGAGCTCTTAACACCGGCCCGCACCTTTATGGATGCTGATGTGTATAACCAGGTATTTACCTTACACGGCGCCATCATGATCTTTTTCTTCCTGATCCCTTCTGTGCCTGCCGCACTGGGTAACTTTATACTGCCTCTGCAGCTCGGCGCAAAAGATGTTGCATTCCCGCGGCTGAACCTCGCCAGTTTCTACATCTATGTTATTGGTGCTCTTTTCACTCTTACAGCAATCTTTACCGGCGGAGTGGATACCGGGTGGACATTCTACACACCCTACAGCGCCACCACGGGCGGCAGCGTAATGATGATGACAATGGGAGTCTTTATTCTTGGATTTTCATCCATCCTTACCGGATTAAACTTTATCGTTACCATCCACAAGTTACGCTCCCCCGGAATTACCTGGGATCGTCTTCCGCTGAATCTCTGGGGGCTTTATGCAACCAGTATTATCCAGATTCTTGCCACGCCCGTTTTAGCCATTACCCTCTTACTCCTCACCATGGAGCGTGCATTGGGAATTGGCATATTCGATCCCGCTCTTGGAGGCGACCCTGTTCTGTATCAGCACTTTTTCTGGTTTTACTCCCACCCCGCTGTATACATCATGATTGTTCCGGGTTTTGGTATTATTTCTGAAGTGATCTCAACATTTTCTAAAAAAGTAATTTTCGGATACTGGGCCATTGCACTTTCATCCCTTGCCATTGCATTTATCGGATTCCTTGTTTGGGGGCACCACATGTTCACGGCGGGCCAGTCATCACTTGCAAGCATGGTATTCTCATTTTTAACCTTCCTGGTCGGTATCCCAACCGGAATCAAAATATTTAACTGGCTTGCAACTATGTACCGCGGCTCCATCGATATGAAAACCCCCATGCTCTACGCAATGGTTTTTCTGTTCCTATTTACCATTGGTGGATTTACCGGAATTATGCTTGGTGCACTTGCCGTTGATATTCACCTTCACGATACCTATTACGTAGTAGCCCACTTTCACTATGTGATGATGGGGGGAATGGTAATGGCATTTCTTGCCGGGCTCCACTACTGGTGGCCAAAAATGTTTGGTAAAATGTACAGCGAGTTTTGGGCAAAACTTTCATGCGGGCTTGTATTCATCGGTTTCAACATGACTTTCCTGCCTCAGTTTATTATGGGTGCGCAGGGAATGCCCCGCCGGTACTTTAACTATATCGATCAGTTTCAGTCGTTCCACCAATTTTCTACAATCGGGGCCTATGTAATGGGTGTGGCCTTTTTCATTATGGCAGGATACCTTTTTCATTCTCTTAAGAAAGGGAAAAGAGCTACATCCAACCCCTGGGGGAGCCGTGCTCTTGAATGGCAAACAACATCACCCGCTCCGCTGCATAACTTTGAGCATACGCCGGTGATCATAAACGGTCCATACGATTATCACAAACCAATGTCTGAGTTCCAGCTCGGAATAGCCACGTCGCACAACGGCCACCACGCCGGCGAAGACGCCAGTCATACAGTATCAAAAACAGAACAAGTATAATTCATAATATTATCATGTCAGAACCTTCTGTAGCAGAGGAAAATAAAAGTCATATACTGCATCACTTTGTAGATAGTGACCAGCAGTTTGAGGCATCCAAAATGGGAATGTGGGTATTTCTTGTAACAGAAATCCTCTTTTTTGGCGGTCTTTTTGCCGCTTATATCGTTTACCGGGCCTGGTATCCTGATCTGTACCTTCAGGCATCCGAAGAGCTTGACACGTTTTGGGGCGCTGTAAACACAGCCGTTCTTATCGGAAGCTCACTTACCGTTGCCATGGCGATACGCTCGGCCCAGCTCAACCAAATTAAAGGCCTTATTATCAACCTTTATATTACAATCGGGCTTGCATTCACTTTTATGGTGATTAAATATTTTGAGTATGCATACAAATTTGAAAAAGGCATCCTGCCTGGCTCGTATTACAGTTATGATGGAATCGCCCATGAAAAGGCCAATATTTTCTTCAGCATCTATTACATGATGACGGGACTTCACGGAATTCACGTGCTCATCGGGATTGGCCTTATGATCTGGCTTGTGTTTAAAGCCAAGAAAAACGTACTCCACAGCGGCTACTATACACCCGTTGAGATAACCGGCCTCTACTGGCACCTTGTTGACGTTATCTGGATTTTCCTTTTCCCATTACTCTACCTGATTGATTAACCAAAAACCATTTTAAACCTATGAGTGGACATCATATTTCATCAGCAAAATTTTTGTGGGGCGTGGGTATTTCGCTTTTCATACTCACGTTTTTAACTGTAGCAGTTACATGGATTCAGATTCCCGAACCCTGGAATGTTGTCGTAGCCATTGCTATAGCGGTGGTTAAAGCACTGATTGTGGCCGCATTCTTTATGAATCTATACTGGGATTCCAAGTTCAATATCATGCTTTTTGTTATGTCGATTGTGTTTTTTGCACTTTTGATTGGCATTACCCTGCTCGATACCATGTACAGAACCGATCCCGTGCCAACATTCTAGCATCAGGTGAATTCTTTATATAAAAAGCCGGTTTCATGTGAGACCGGCTTTTTTTGTTTATTTTTGATGTGTATCACTTTTTTTTGAACCGCTAATAAAATGACCATGTCTTTAATCAAACCCGTACATTTTGGAAATTTCGAACTCTATCCAATCGAAACCGGCCTTTTTATGCTCGACGGTGGTGCCATGTTCGGTGTAGTGCCAAAAACACTCTGGAGTAAAAAAATTCCAGCAGACGATAAAAACCGGATTCCCATGGCGATGCGCTGCCTGCTCATCAAATCAAAAAGTAGCGGTAGAATATACCTGGTAGATAATGGCAGCGGTACAAAATTTAATGATAAAATGAACGCCATTTATGGTATTGACTACGAGCACAGCAACCTCGATGGTTCTTTGAAAAACTGTGGAATTGATCCTTCGGAAGTGACAGATATTATCTTTTCTCACCTGCATTTCGATCACTGCGGGGGAACAACCTACTACGATCAAAACGGAAATCTTAAACATTTTTTCCCAAACGCTGAATATCACGTAAACAGACGGCACTGGGGAACCGCAACAAACCCAAATGCCAGAGAGAAAGCCAGTTTTTTTGATGAAAACATAAAGCCAATTGAGGAAAGCGGACGGCTCAGCCTTGTGGATGATTACTATACATTCGAGGAAAATTTATCAACCATTCCCATGGACGGACACACGATTGGCCAGCAGCTTCCCGTTATAACAGCGAATAATAAAACAATTGTTTATGCAGCCGACCTGCTTCCAACATTCGCGCACCTTCCACTCCCCTGGGTAATGGGTTACGATATGGCACCCGTTCAGACACTGGACGAGAAAGAAAAATTTCTTAATGAAGCTGTTGAAAACAGTTACCATCTTTTTCTTGAGCACGATGCCAACTGCGAAGTTTTAACGGTTACTAAAATAAATGGCAAGTTTGCACCAAAAAAAACAATGACTCTGGCGGAAATATAATACCACTCAGCTTTTTCCTGATTAATACGTTTTACCGGATTACATACTATGAGTAAAGATAAAGATATAAATAATCAGCTTTCGCAGATTCTGGGCTTTCTGAAGAAGCAGCATCGCTACCTGAACCGGAGAGATGCACTGCAGAGCTTCTTTATATCGGCACTCCTTCTCATACTCTGCATGGTTGCCGTGGTTGGAGCCGAGTCCTTCTTTTATCTGAGCAGCAGTCTTAAGTCAGTTTTTGTGCTATTTTCTCTTTTCGGGCCTGCCCTTCTGTTTTTATTTCTATACAAAAAGATCCGCCACAAACCATTTTCCGATTTTTATGAAGAGTTGCTTGTCGGCAGAGGGTTTGAAAGTGTGGCAAATGCTCTCGATCTCCATCTTTATAACAGGGAAAACACATCAACTGCATTCAGGCAGGCAGCCATAGAAAAAAACCTGAGCAACATTGATTTCAGCCAGCTTGAAACTCAAATTAAAGAGCATCTCTATGACTCTAAACCCCATCAGGAGTTTAAAAGAATCCGCAATATTTTTCTGGCAGCTTCTGTTTTCTGTTCAACAGTTTTTTTCCTTTACCCTTCAGAAACCGTACGCACTCTTCACTTTTGGCAAACCTATACGCAGCCAAATCCATACTCCTATACCATTTTACCTGCGGATACTACCATTGCCCATAATTCAGAACTTCAGGTAAAAGCAGATTTCTTTTCCGATGAGGTTCCCGAAAACGTAATCCTGCAGTTTAAAACAGACGTAGAGGAGAATTTCCGGGAGCGTAAAATGGAATTTGATACGTCCGGTGTTTTTATAGCCCCATCTTTCAACATTACAAACTCTACAAACTACCGGGTTTTGATGGATGGATTTCTAAGCGAAGAGTACCGGGCGCAAGTTCAGATACAGCCCGATTTCAATGAACTCGCGGTGAGTGTGCAGCCACCCGATTACACGGATCTGCCAACCACATCATCTGCCTACCCTTACCCCCGCATTCGGGTATATCCGGGATCTGTTATTGAATTTACCGCCACCTCCAATAAACCTTTAGAATCTGTTCAGGTCACAGGAAATACCGTACAGAAATATCTCGAGGCAGACAGAGACAGCTCCAATATCTATCGAACTGAATTGCGCCCTGAAGAGACTGATACTTTAAGGTTTATTCTGGCAGATAAAGATGAACTTACCAACAGAAATCCTTTCAGAACCTTTATTGAAATGCGGACTGACCAGGTCCCCGTTGTTGTAATACGGGAGCCGGAGAGCACGCTGATGGAGCAAAACCCGGAGGAGCTTACTATTTTTTATGAGGCGACCGATGACTTTGGAATCACAGGTGCTGAAATAAGCTGGGAGTTGAAGAGGGCATTCACCGAATCTCCTCAAACGGGGAGTGAGTCAATACCTACGCCAAGAAATGGCCCAACTACCTCCTATTCACTTGATCTGTCTCAATTTGATTTACGCCCCAGAGATACATTTTCTGCCCGTATTCGGGTTACCGACAACGACGAAATCGGAGGCTACAAAACCGGAGAATCACGGGAGATCCTGGTACAGGTTCCATCGCTCGCCGAGTCTTTTGAGCAGCTCGACGAAAAAGAGCGGGATGTAGAAACAGAGCTGGATAATATTTCTGAACAGTTCGAATCTATTGAAGATGAGTATGAAAATTTTATGCAGCGCCTCCAGCAAAATCCTGAAAGCGGATTTGAAGAAGAACAGATGCTCGAAGATATACAGGACAGACAGGAGCAGGTTGAAAATACGGTTAAAGAGCTGAACGAACTTTTTAATGAAATGCGCAGTGAAATTGAGGGAAATGACAATGTTTCTGAACAAACGAAACAAAGCTACAGGGAACTCCAGAAGCTTATTGAAGAGCTTGACGACCCAAGGCTTCGCGAAGCGATGAAACAGCTGCAGGAAGCGATGGATAGTCTTTCCCCCGAGCAGATGGAAAATGCTCTCGACCAAATGAGCTTTAATGAACAACTTTATAAAGAGAGAATAGATCGAACTATTGAGCTGTTCAAGCAGCTGAAAATGAACAGTAATCTCGACCGGCTTGCCAACCAATATGAAGATATGGCAGAACGAATGAAAGCAGGTAATGAGGAGAACAGCAACACAGAACAGCGAAAAAATGAACTGAATACGGTTTCTGACGATCTCGAATCTGCAGAAGAGCAGATCGAACGGCTCGACGAACAGGTGCCGGAAAGAAGCAGGGACAGAATATCTGAATTGAAGGAAGATGCCAAGCAGGAACTCGAATCCATAAAAGACAGTATGGATGATTTGAAAGAGAAAATGAATTCGGAGAGCGGTGATAACCCAGAAGAATCAAATCCACCGGATACAGGTGAACAGCAAGAGCAGATAGGAGAAAAAATGCAGCAGGAAGCCGAGCGTTTTCGATCATCAATGCAGCAAATGGGTGGTGAGCAGATCCAGATCAATTTAATGGCGCTGCAGGAGGCACTTTATAATTTGTTAAACCTGTCTGCCGAACAGGAAGAACTAACTCTCACAACAACGGAAACTCAAAACAGAAGTCTGGGTTTTGTGGAGCTTGCACGGCTTCAGAAAAATATCAGTGATCAGTTTTCTGCCGTTTCAGACACGCTTTTTGAAATTTCAACGGAACTGCCGGGAATACCGAATCAAATAAACGAAAAGAAACTTGAAACAGAGCGGCTTTTAAACCGATCCTCAGAAGAACTGGTTGAGCGGGACTTAAGGATGTCCTCTATTTCAACGCGTGAATCCCTTGGGGGTATTAATGACCTTGCCTCTATGATTTCTTCTTTACTGGATCAGCTAATGAATCAGCAAAATAACGGCATGGGAAGCGGAAGCATGAGCATGCAGCAGATGATTGAACAGATGCAGAATATGAGCGGTGATCAGCAAAAGCTTAACCAGGAACTGCAGAACATGATTAACGACATGCAGGGCGATCGTTTGTCGAGAGAGCAGTCTGAACGGCTTGATCAAATTGCCAGACAGCAAAATGAGATCAGAAAGCAGCTTCAGGAACTTCAGCAGAGCGGTGCACTCGACGACGGCGACCGGATGCTGAGCGAAATGCAGCGTATGATTGAAAACATGGAAGATTCTATTAATGATATGCGCGGCGGCGTAACAGATCCACTGATGATGGAAAGGCAGCAAAATATTTTGTCACGAATGCTGAATGCTGAAGAGTCGATGCAGCAGCGTGGTGAGGAAGACGAGAGAGAAGGAACGGCATCAGATGAATATGACCGTTCACTCCCGCCTGAAATGACGCTTGAAGAGCTGGAGCAGGAAATTCGGGCACGGCTTCAGGATCCGAACTATACCCGTTTTTCTGAGGAGTATCGCCGTTTAATTGAGCTCTATTTTGAGCAGCTGAGACAGATGGAAGAGTCCGTGCTGCCAAGATAAACGGAAAGCGCCCGTTCATTTCTTTTTTTTACATCTATTATCCCAAACCACCGGCAAGACAGCCATTTTTTAAAAAAAATCTTAGCATATTCTATTTGCTTAATCGTCCCCGGTTCTCTGCGGGTATAATGGCTCCAGATAATCCAAGAATAAACGCAATCCACTATTATGAAATTACGCCTTCTGCTGCCGGTGCTCTTTGTACTGATATCTATCCAATCGCTTTCCGCACAGTCCATCGAGTCTCCCTCAGTTGACATCGAAATTGTAGAAAAAATTATTGAGGAGGGTATTGAAAATTCACAGGTTATGGATTTTGCAAGCTGGCTGACCGATGTATATGGTCCGCGCCTAACCAACTCGCCCCAGCTTTTGAACGCAAACAACTACACCAAAGAGCGTTTGGAAGAACTCGGCCTGGAAAATGCTGAGCTGCACAAATGGGGCCCTTTTGGCGCCGGATGGGAGCTAAACCGCTTTGCCATGCACGCCAGCACCCCTCATGGTTACTTTCCTGTAACAGCAACCCCCAAAGCCTGGTCACCGGGATACAATGAACCGGTAAAGGGCGAAGTCATTTTTCTCACAATCGAAGATGATGAAGAGCTCGAGTCGTACCGCGGTCAGCTAAAGGATAAATTCGTAATGCTCGATTATCCGCAGGGCTCCGAACCCTCGTGGGATCCCATTGCCACCCGTAACAGTGATGAACGACTTCTCTCGCTGGCAAATGCAGGAGAAAGAGTGAGCGGGCAGAATCCATCCGGAGGAAACCCTGCAGCCCTGGCCAGGGCCGAAATGAGGTATAAAATTATGAAATTTCTACAGGAGGAACAGCCTCTTGCCCTTCTGGATTACGGTTACCGTGGCTGGTATGGACAGATTGCCGTATCATCGGCCTCTATGCCGATTGAACCTGGTACTTCCTGGACCGACGCCGTACGCGCACACCAGGCCGATCCATCAGAAATTATTACCCAGGTTTCTTTAATGCGAGAGCACTATGGCCGAATCTTCAGGCTGCTTGAAAAGGATATACCCGTGGAGATTGAACTCGATATGCAGGCAACTTTTCAAACAGACGATCTTTACGGCTACAACACCATTGCTGAAATACCTGGAACCGACCCCGATTTAAAGGATGAAATTGTGATGCTCGGCGCCCACCTCGACTCCTGGCATGCAGCAACAGGAGCCACCGACAACGGTTCGGGATCTTCTGTGATGATGGAGGCAGTGCGAATACTAAAAGCGCTCGATGTTCAGCCCCGGCGAACCATTCGCATTGCCCTCTGGACCGGCGAAGAGCAGGGACTCCACGGCTCCCGCGAATATGTGAACGATCTGTTTGCCAAAGCTGGTCCGGGCTGGGGTGCAACCGATGATGTTGAAAAGCTTGCTCAGTATGACAACTTCTCGGCATATTACAATATCGATAACGGAACAGGACAGGTTCGCGGAATCTATTTGCAGGAAAACGAAGCTCTCAGATCACTCTTCAGAACCTGGCTGCAGCCATTTGCCGACTGGGATGCGAATACCGTTAGTTACCGAAACACCGGGTCTACCGATCATATCGCCTTCGACCGTGTTGGCCTGCCGGGTTTTCAGTTTATTCAAGATCCAATTGAGTACTTCACCATGACGCATCACTCCAATATGGATTATTATGAAAGGCTTGTTGAGCAGGATCTTGCAAGAACCGCCGTTATTGTTGCCACATTTGTGTACCACACGGCTATGCTCGACGAAAAACTGCCCAGAAAATAAGTAAGCGTTACTTTTTTTAAAAATCCCTCCTGTCGAAAAGCTAGCGAGGGATTTTTTTGATCCTTCAATTTAGGTGCTTCCACTCGCCGTTTCAGTAATATTTTTGATACATTTGAGGCAACCCTTCAAACAATGATATAAGAATTGCCCTTTATAGCATGAACGAAAATCGTGAAGAGCTGATCCACCGGATAAAACAGTTTCTCGAGACGGAAGAGGAGATCTTTGGCCCTCTTGCAATATCAGAAGAAGATCTTACTCTTTTAACGAAACAGGATTCTGAAGAAGAGGAGTCTCTCATAATTCAAGATGAACCGGAATATTCAGAAAGCGGGTTAACTGCCGATGCTCAGCCCGGACCAACAGCTGCTTCTATCAATTCTCTGGAAGCTTGCACTACACTGGCAGAGCTTAAAGCACTCTGCGAAACGGCCGATGAACTTCGAACCGACCTGAAGAGAACCAACCTGGTATTTGGCACAGGCAATCCCAATGCAGATTTGATGCTGATTGGAGAAGCACCCGGTGAACAGGAAGACAGACAGGGTGAGCCTTTTGTGGGAGCAGCGGGACAGCTATTAAACAAAATTCTTGAAGCAATTAACTTTTCCCGTGATGACATATACATCACCAATATTTTAAAGCATCGTCCCCCCGGCAATCGCAATCCGAACGAAGAGGAGTGCCGTAACAGTTTATCCTACCTGTACAAACAGATTGAGCTGATAAACCCCAGGCTGATACTTTGCCTTGGAAAAATATCCGGCACAACGCTTCTTGGTAAAGATGCCACGCTAAAAAGCATGCGGGGTACGTTTTATCCGTTTCGGGGTGCGGAACTTGCTGTAACGTACCATCCGGCAGCACTGCTTCGCAAACCGCAGTGGAAACGCCCCGTTTGGGAAGATGTGCAGCGGGTGCGTAAACGTTACGATGAACTCGGCTGTAAACCCTAATATGATTTAAATACGCTTTTTTACCATGCCCTGGTCACTCCGAATGATAACTTATGCCAGTGTCATTTCACTGCTGCTATTCATCTATTTCACCTATCGCTATGTTAAAAGCGTAAAACGCTCAGAAAATCTGCCACAGCAGCCAATGTACATGCTGTTATTTGCCGCTGTGGTTCTTTTCTACGGCTACCCGTTCAGCGGCTGGATTTCCTACCTGTTCACAAACACGTTTGAACGGACAGAGCATCCTCCCCTGCTGATCTACTCCTTCTGGTTTGGTTTAATCTACCTCGGCGTGATGCTCAACTGGCTGATTCTTCATGATCTGCTTCTGCCCATCGTCAAAAAGGTATCGAAAAATAAATTCCACAATCTGAATCGAACTTTTGCAAAAGCGTTTCTCTCTATTGCCGTGCTCACTCTTTTATATACCGCTGCTCGACTGGCCTGGGATACAAACCGCATCACAACAGAAGAGATTACATATTCACTGGCGCAGGAACACCTGAGCCCGCTGACTATCGTTCATATTGCCGATTTGCACGCTGATGCTTACACAGGAGAGGAGAAAATGGAAAAGTATGTCAGCCGCGTGAATGATTTAGAACCCGATTTGGTGCTTTTCGGCGGGGATTTAATCACATCGGGCACCGATTACATTGAAGCCGGTGCCCTTGCACTCGGAAATATTGATGCCACCTACGGTACATTCGCGGTTCTTGGAGATCACGATTACTGGACCGATGCCGACCTGATCTCAGAAACCCTGATGGAATACGGTGTTGAAATGCTTCGGAACGAGAACCGATGGATCGATCATAATGGGAAACAAATTAAGCTCAGCGGAATTACCGAAATTTACAGCTCCAAAATACTCGCAGATGACCTGCAGGTTTTACTCACAGAGTCTCGCGGAGAGTCGCTCTCTCTTCTGTTGAGCCATCAGGCATCTGACCGGCTGGTTGAGGCGTCCCTGCTAAATGGCGTAGACCACGTTTACGGCGCCCATACCCATGGCGGACAGCTCCGCATTCCTGTATTCTTTTATCCGGCCACGGCGGTTCGCGAAGAAACACAGTACGTAAACGGCAACTGGCTGCTCGATGAAATGCTTTTGAACGTAAACAGCGGGCTTGGTTTCACTCTCTCACCCGTCCGGTATAATGCACCTGCACAAGTCACGGTAATTCGTGTTACAGGTGATTAAATTTTGATGCAATTTACGATGAAAATTGAACACATTGCCATTTGGACTGACAACATCGAGCAGCTAAAAGAGTTTTATGAAACCTATTTTGGAGCAGTTTCGGGTGAGAAGTATGTAAACAGGGAAAAACGGTTTCAGTCCTACTTTCTCACGTTCCATTCCGGAGCCCGGCTCGAAATCATGCAGCGACCTGATATCAAATCAAGAGAGAAAAATTATGGCGAATATTACGGATACGCCCATCTTGCCATCTCGGCAGAATCGGAAGAGGAGGTAAATAAACTTACCGGGCAATTGATGCAGGACGGTTTCAAAATACTGGATGGGCCACGCAGAACAGGCGACGGGTATTACGAAAGCGTAATTCTTGATTCTGATGGAAACCGTATTGAGATAACGGTTTAAACAATTAATTACTGCAAGATAATCCACACATCAACCATCGGCCAAAAATTTCTTATCTTTTGGCTGTATCAATAATATTTGAGAGATGTACAGTAAAACGCGATACTTCTTTTTTTTAACGGCCTGCCTTGCGACTTTTCTTGCTGCTGCAGAAACCATGCAAAGCCAGTCTCTATTTCCTTCCGGCGGGGAAACAGAAGCAGAGTGCGTTCAAACCATTACATGGAAAATAGGCTCCGTGGATGCCCGTTTTGATATGGATAATGATTCCTTGAAAAGCATCGTGCAAAGTGTCTCGGATTTATGGTCTGAGGCTGCGGGATATCCCGTTATTGCTTATGATCCGGATGGTGAAGTTGAGCTCAATTTGTACTATACCGATCAGCAGCAGTATACCGAAGATGAGCAGCAGCTTTCTGACAAAATCAACCGTTTGAGGCAGAGCTACTACTCCATGAACCTGATGTACCAGCGGCAGGAGAATTTATTTGAAAATGAACAGGCAGAATTCAACAATAAACAGGCGGAGTATAACGCTGCTGTTGAGATGTATAACCAAACACTATCGCGCATTCAAACTACCGGAGTCCGGTCCAGGGAACTGGATGAACAGCTGAAAAAATTAAGGCGAGAGGTTGAAATAAAAGAAAAAGGCCTGAGTGCGACGCGCCAAGATCTGCAGGAACTGGATATCGAGCTTCAGAATCTTTCCGACCGGCTAAACCGCCGTGCAGATAACTTTAACGAACTGGTATATCAATACAAAAAGCGTTTTAGCGGATGGAAAACATTTTATCAGGGAGTATACCTGAATGTAGCCGGTAAACGTAAAATTAACGTTTATCAATTTGATGATGTTGGGAAGCTGAAATTGGTACTTGCACATGAGTTTGGGCATGCGCTTGGTCTTAAGCATGTCGGAAATCCAAAATCGGTGATGTACTATTTAACCGACCGCCAGAACACCGCTAATCTTCAGCTCTCTGAAGAGGATATCCGTGAAATTCAGTTCAGATGTGTACTGTAGTTATTTTTTTAATAGCACAGTTTATTGCTCAGAACTGAATATCCAATTCAGTATCTTTCTTAAGTTTATAAAAATAGTTTTTGACGCAGCCATTTGTTTCAGTTAGTTTTACAGTTGCAATGACGAATATAGTACTACCCATAAAACAGAAAGATGTGTATGGCGGACTGGCCGAAATTACCGGGCTTGTTCGCAGAGATGCGGATACGCTGGTGATTGAATATCAGGTTAAAGATGATGTTCTCGGAATGTTTAACTCTGATGTTAAAGTGCTGGAACTTCCATTCAGTCATATTCAGTCTATTGAGGTTGAAAAAAAATGGTTTGTGTGTGATTTTGAAATCTATCTGAATCGGTTGCCAACCATCCAGAAACCACTGGTAATTCAGGAAAACTGTCTCTCTTTCCGTATCAATAAAAAACATATAGAGAAGGCCAGAACGATTCGCACCTCTCTTATGATTGCCATCTCGGAAAAACGCCTTTCTGATATGGATGAAGAAGATTCCGGAATTTCGGATGAATTCTCAAAGACCGATTCAATCCCTTCAAATGATACCGACAGGGGTAAAAACAGTGATAACGGACTTAAAAACATGCTTCGTGACTCCTGATTCACTTTTCAAACTGCTTATTTCAGGGCCGGCCTTCCTCTGCAATAGGTGATAAATATTTCTCACTATTTCGGCAACTTCATCGGATTGCCGGTAACAAAAGTACCATACATTTGTTACTTTAACTGTTCATTTCCAATCGCTTCAAATATATACCAATGACCAACAACAACGGCTCCGATTCCCAGCAAAACCGGCCACAATCCCTTCAGGGAGAAGGTGGAAGAGTACCTCCCCAGGCCGTTGAAATTGAAGAAGCCGTACTTGGAGCGATGTTAATCGAACGCGAAGCCGCGACCATTGCACTTCAGCTATTAAAACCGGATGATTTTTACAAACCGGCACACAAACACATATTTGAAACGCTTTTCAACCTATACGAGAGAGGGAATCCGCTCGATATTTTAACCGTTGAGAGTGAGCTGCGTGATAAAAACCTGCTGGATGTAATTGGAGGTGCCGGTTACCTTGCCGACCTCACTCGCTCTGTCAGCTCGGCCGCAAACATCGACTATCACGCGCAGATTATTGCAGAAAAAGCGATAAAGCGCAATCTCATTATTCATTGTAATGAGATCGTTAAAACGGCATACGACACCACTTCCGACGCAAAAGAAGTTCTGGATGGTGCAGAACAGCGAATTTTTGAGATAGCAAATTCGAAATCCAGGTCCAGCGCCACCGCCATCAGTGATATATTGAAAGACACGCTGGGTTATCTCGAGGAGCTGCGCGGCAAACCCGAGGGGGTTACCGGTGTGCCTTCCAGCCTTGACGTTGACCGGCTTACATCGGGATGGCAAAACGGGGATCTGATCATTATTGCTGCGCGTCCTTCAATGGGTAAAACAGCTTTTACACTTACCGCAGCAAGAAACGCCGCCCTCCATCCCAATGAAAATCTGCAGACGAATGTGGCCATCTTCAGCCTGGAGATGTCTGCTCAGCAGCTCGTTCAGCGTTTTTTAACCATGGAAGCACGGGTTGATGCACAGCTTGCCCGTACCGGAAAGGTAAAAGATGAAGATTTTAAACGCATGATTGATGCAGCCAGCCGCCTTTTTACCGCGGGAATTTTTATCGACGATACTCCCAGCCTGAGCCTTATGGAGCTTCGTACAAAATGCAGGCGGCTCAAAAGCGAGCACGACATCGGCCTGGTAGTGGTGGATTATCTTCAGCTGATGACCGCCAGTTCAAAAGATATTGGGAATCGTGAACAGGAGATCGCAACCATTTCCCGTGGCCTGAAGGCTCTTGCCAAAGAGCTGAACGTGCCCGTTATTGCACTCTCTCAGCTTAGCCGCCAGGTTGAGCAGCGCGGTGGCGACAAACGCCCGCAGCTGAGTGACCTTCGTGAGTCCGGATCGATTGAGCAGGATGCTGACGTTGTCTGTTTCCTCTACCGGCCGGAATATTATGGAATAACCACGACACCTGATGGCGAATCCACCAACGGCCTGGCCGAACTGATTGTTGGGAAGCAGCGGAACGGTCCGGTCGGTTCAACCCGTATGTTCTTTGTAAAAGAGTACGCTCGCTTTGAAAAACTCTCCCGAATTGAATCGGGCAGCCACGGACCCGGAGGCAATGACTACCTCAGCGACGGAGGTGACAGCGGTACATCGGCTCCAATGCCACCACCATCCCCCGGCGGCGATGATGATATTGCTCCTTTTTAGCCTGAAATCATAGGCTTCCGAAGTCTATCCGAATAATGTTAAAATTAATTTCATGACTACAAATACACAGTTTTAGTACTGTTTTTGGAGACTTCGGAAGTCTTACAAGTCTTTTTTTCATTAACATAACGCTGTTCTACTTTACCGCTCCACCCTTCCCGAACCGCCGCTTGCAATCAGTTTTTCGACTTCTTCTGTGCTAACAAGGTTAAAGTCTCCAGGAATGGTATGCTTGAGACAGGAGGCCGCAGCAGCAAATTCAAGCGCTTCTTTTGAGCTTGACTTAGAAAGCAGCCCGTAAATCAAACCGGAAGCGAAGGAGTCGCCTCCGCCCACCCGGTCCACAATCATGATTTCATAACGGGCAGAACGCTGCGGTTCACTGCACTCATTATCATCGTGCAAAAGAGCGCTCCACCCGTTCTTACTTGCCGAAAAGCTCTCACGGAGCGTTATGGCAACCGAATCAAACCCAAACTCTTTTTTCAGGGCTTTGGCAAGAGTAACGTAGCCCTCCTCATCCAGTTGTGCCTCTTCGATACTGGTCGATCCCGCCGAAAACCCAAGGCTTCGTTGAGCGTCCTCTTCGTTGGCAATACACACATCCACATACTCCATCAGCGGCAACATTACCGCCTGCGCCTGCTCTTCTGTCCACAGTTTTGAACGGAAATTGAGATCACAGCTCACAGTGGCACCGGCCTTTTTTGCGGTTGTACATGCTTCTTTCAATACCTGTGCCGGACCTTCTCCCAGAGCAGGTGTAATGCCCGTCCAGTGAAACCAATCCTTTCCTGCAAATACGTTTTCCCAATCTATCATACCGGGTTGTATTTGGCTTATGGCCGAATTAGCCCGGTCGTAAATCACTTTTGATGGTCGCTGACTCGCACCGGTTTCCAGGAAATAGATACCCAGCCGATCCCCGCCGCGAACAATATAATCTGTATTCACTCCATATCTCCGGACGGCATGCAGAGCCGATTCCCCGATTTCGTGTTTTGGTAAACAGCTCACAAAATAGCTCTCCAATCCAAAGCCGGCCAGTGCAACGGCAACGTTCGCCTCGCCCCCGCCGTAACTCACATCAAACTGTTGAGACTGTACAAATCGCTGATAGCCCGGCGTGGATAACCGCAGCATGATCTCCCCAAAGGTGACTGCTTTTTTCATAATTTGTCCTGATCGTTGATGTTCGAAATAAGTAATTGCGCTTTTTCCGTGATGGCTGCAAAATCACGACTCTTCAGGTCCTCCGATGAAACCAGTGCACTGCCTACCCCAACCGCGCAGGCGCCCGCTTTCAGCCACGCCTTTCCGTTGGTAAGCGAAACTCCTCCCGTTGGCATCAGTTTCAGATGGGGCATCGGAGCTTTTACTGCTTTAAAAAAATCCATTCCCAGGATATTGGCGGGAAATACTTTCACAATGTCGGAACCAAGCTCCCACGCGGTTTGAATTTCTGTGGGAGTAAAAGCCCCGCACATCACCGCTCTGTTTTTTGATTGAGCCGCCTCAATAATTTCCTGTTTCAGAACCGGACTCACTACAAACTGAGCACCGGCCCCGATGGATTTCAGTGCCGTCTCTTTTGTCAATACAGAACCCACGCCAACCACCATATCATCCGGCAACGTCTTCTTTGCTTTTTTGATGAGTTCGGTGGCATTGGGAACAGTCATTGTAATTTCCAGCAGACGAATGCCCCCATTATACAATGCCTCTGCTACCGGTTCGAAAAGCGTGTCATCAGCAATCCTGAGAACACAAACCGCTTTATGTTTTTCAATTTGTTTAAGTGTCTCTTGTTTTGTCACTGTCATCAGATTGTCATGGATGTAAAGCCGCCGTCAACAGGAATAATGGCACCGGTAACAAAAGAGGAAGCTGCATTTGAAGCCAGCCACAGAACCGCTCCGGAAAGCTCATGCGGCTCACCAAATCGCTTCATGGGAGTGTGGTTAAAAATGGATTCCGTTCGCTCTTCAGTCAAAATTTTTCTGTTCTGTTCGGCTGGAAAAAAACCGGGCATGATGGCATTAACCCGAATTTTTTTTTCTGCCCACTCACGGGCCAGAAATTTCGTCATACTGTTCATGCCGGCTTTTGAAATACTGTAGGTAAACACTTTGGAAAGCGGAATTTCTGAAGATGCCGAGGAAATATTAATAATGCTGCCATGGATGTTATTCCGAATCATAATATCGGCAGCAATGCGGCTGGCAAAGAAAACGCCTTTAAGGTTTATATCCAGAATACGATCCCACTCTTCTTCTGTAATTTCCATCACCGGCGTTACTGAATTTACACCGGGTGCATTTACCAAAATATCCAGACCGCCCCATCTTTCTTCGATTTGTTGGAATGCCTTTTTAAGTGAAGATTCACTTCGGACATCTGCCTTACAGATCATCGCCTCTCCCCCCATCGCTTCTGCATCGGCTTTGTTCTTTTCGGCACCATCGATATTCCCGCTATAAAAAATAGCTGTCTTTGCACCGGCGCCGGCGAGTGCTTTTACCATTCCTCCTCCCAGTACACCGCTGCCGCCTATGATGGCGGCTGTTTTTCCTTTTAATGAAAACATGTTCTCTTTTTGACTCATTTTGTTAACCATTTATTTTGAACGGCTCGAGGTGCCGGTCAAAATGATATTCCAGATTTTGCTCATAAAGCTCTTCGAAATCTCTTAAGGTCTTCATCAGATCTTTTTTGAAACGTTTTGAGGTTTCCCCATGGCCATGCAGTACAGAGCCGTATGCAACGTGCAGTACCTGCCGGGTGTCATCGTGATCTAATAATTCCTGCAATTGTTCCGGCCGCATAGTATCAACATCAGGTATCTGTTCGGGCCGTCCTGAAATGTGATATGTTTTTTTATCCGTTTCAAACTGAGTTTTTGAAAATTCAAGGATTTCCCGAAAGAGTGACGGGTTGACTTTCGCAACCGTCCTAAGCGCTTCGAGGTAGCTGGTGCCGGCGGTTTTAACATGAACCGCCCCCTTATTAATGGACCCAATCACCCGGTATACCGAAAATTTGTCGCTGCCGGAATGGATACTCAGTTTGTATCCTCCGAATTGTTTGGCAATTGCAAGGTGGTGCAGATACTCCTTTTTGAACTGTTCAAGGTCACCCCTGTAATCAACACCTTTTTCAAAATCTCCGCAAAATCGCGGAGCAAGGCTCACAAGCTCCACACCCAGCCGCTGCAATTCGGAGGAGATGAGGTAGTGTTCAAACAGAGTCGTTGGTTTATCTGTTTCATCTACAGATAATTCCAGCTCTGAAGGATGATTCGGGTAGGTTTCATTTATATATTCAGCGAGCATCTTTGTATGGGCAATTACATTTCCGTACTTCAGGAGTCCTGCAAGTATCTCTTTCCTTGACGGATTCAGGCTATAGCCATCAGGCAGTGAAACTTCACGACTGTGCCATTCATTGAGGAAGGCAGTCTGCTCGGTTTGTAATATTTGCCAGGGCAGTTTTTCCGTACGGCTTAAAAGCTCATGCTCAGACAGCTCTGCAGCTTCATTTACAACAAAATTACTTGGGTCGATCGTAAACATGGTATACCCGGCCTTCATCATCAGGTCAATATCTTCGGTCGTTTTGAGATGATCGCCGTCTGCTCCAAATCCATCTCGATACCCTTCGCGAAACGCCGCCCAGCCTGCTGCATCCAGCACCTCTGCCGCAGTTCGTCCGGTACGCTCCAGTTCACGAATCGACTGCTGGGCAAGTACCGGTTTAAACGAGGTTTTTCGGATCGCTTTTAAGTGGGCTGCACCCGCATTTCCAAGGCGGTCGCCCAGGCCGTATGAATTCTCCTTGCCAATGGGAACGGGCTTTGTAAATGGAAACTGCTTTCGCAGTACTATGGCATTTTTGTGAGTGAGAGCGCACTTAAAAAAAGACTGGCCGTAAATATCAACATTCTCACCATCAAAATTGTAGAAATTCGATCCGGATATGACAAGAAATGGGTCCTGACCCAGGCGAACCATGAACAGTACCGAATCTTCCTGAGCGGTTACAGAATCCGGGTAAATAACCGCTTCTGGAAATTTCTTTCTATATGTCTTTACGGCTTCTAACGAATTCATCATGTAAAATTAGTAGCGTCCTAACCGTTTTTATTTTTTAGAAAATATCTGTGTTGATTCAGGGTAAAAGTGTGTTGGTTATCTCTGTTAGAGACGATCCCCGTTGATTTCTCGCAGAGGCTCGCTGATTAATCCGCTGAGTCTCGACCAAAAAGGCATTTTTTGCTCGAGAAAGAAAACCTATTCTATTTGATTCACCGTTTTTCAAAAATGTATTTCAACGTTTAGGATCCAATGGATGTTAAAAATTACATATTAGTAACCAAATAACCTTGGCAGAAACATACTCAACCCTTCAAAGTAGGTTACCAGCAGTAACGACAATACCATAGCCAGAAATAATGGCAATAGTGGTTTAATTACTTTTGCTATGGAGATATTGGCAATGCCACACCCCACAAAGAGCACGCTTCCAACCGGCGGGGTACAAAGCCCTACACTCAGGTTCAGAACCATAACAATACCGAAGTGGACAGGGTCCATTCCCATCTCAACTACCAGTGGCAGAAAGATCGGAGTGAAGATGAGTACGGCCGGTGTCATATCCATAAATACGCCTACCATCAATAAAATAATGTTGATAATCAGCAGTATTATTATCGGATTATCGCTTAGCGCAACCAAGCCTTCACTCACAATCACGGGGATATTTTCGTAGCTCATGATCCACGACATCGCCATCGAGGTGGCAATGAGCAAAGCAACAATAGCGGTTGTGTTACAACTCGACAAAAAAACCTGCTTTAGCTGTTTCAAAGACATATTCCGATAAGCAGCTGCCAGTATAAGAGCGTACACAACGGCGATGGCTGAGGCCTCGGTTGCTGTAAATATACCGGCTACAATACCACCAATAACCAGAATAATGAGAAAAAGGCTCGGGATGGCATCTACAAACTTCTTTAGGGCTACCCGTAAAGATACCCGTCCTGTTACCGGGTATTTCCGTTTGAAAGCAAAGTATCCTGAAACCGCCATCAATAGAAGCCCGGTCAAAATTCCGGGTATATAGCCAGCCAGAAACAGGGCGGCGATGGACGCTCCCCCGCTTGCCAGCGAGTATACAATAAGAATATTACTTGGCGGTATAATAAGACCCGTAGTGGATGATGTGATATTCAATGCAGCTGAAAAATCTTTATCATACCCCTCCTTTTCCATTTGTGGCCCCATAAATCCGCCGATGGCAGAGGCGGTTGCCACCGCTGAACCGGAGATTGAGCCAAAAAGCATAGCTGCAACCACGTGCACATATGCCAGGCCCCCCGGCAGCATGCCAACAATCGATTTCGCTAAATCAATAAGTCTGCGGGCTATTCCCCCCTGGTTCATAATTTGTCCTGCAAGAATAAAAAACGGAATGGCAAGAAGTGTAAAACTGTCGAGCCCGGTAGCCATACGCTGCGCAACGGTAGTTACAGCAGGATCGAAGGGAATACTTACCAGCATAGTAAGGAGTGTAGCAATACCAATACAGAATGCAATAGGCACCCCAATAAACAGCAGCATAGCAAAACTTATAATGAGTACTAAAATCCCTGCGATTTCCATTATGCCGCCCCCCCTGTTTTAGGATGGGTGGGTACCGGTTCTGTCTCATTTGCTTGATCGAGGATAAACAAGGCGGAGTAGAACATGATTAGCAGGCCGCTTAATGGAAGAACGCTGTAAATATATGCAAGGCGAATTTGCAGCGCTGCCGAAACCTGGTTTAGTTCCCAGGTCAGATGTACAAGGTAACTCCCCCCGATTACCAGTACTAAAAGTGAAAAGAGCGCAACCAGCAAGTGAATAAATATCCCGAGTATTCTCTTCTTTTTACCTGTTATTTTCAGTGTGAAATAGTCGAATGCAAGATGAAGATTCTGTCGGTAGGCATAGGCCGATCCCAGCAGCCCGATCCAGATCAGCAGGTACCTCGCCACCTCTTCTGTAAACGAACTCGCAGAACCCAGCAGATAGCGGGTAGCAACCTGCCAAACCACATCAATCACCAGAACCCCCATCAGGATTACCAGCAGCCAGGCCATGGCACCATCCAATTTTTCAGTAAATTTATCCATTTCCAAGTTCTTCTATTCGTTCAATAAACGATTTCAGTTCTTCAGATTCATTCTTAAACTGTTGCCACAGCGGCTGCAAACGTTCAATAAAGGGATCTTTATCGGGCCTGATAATGGTCACGCCGTCCTGTTTAACCTCCTCAAGAGCTCTGTTTGTTGCCTGTTTCCAGAGCTCCCGCTGGTAGATGGCAGACTCATCCGCAGCGCGCTGTACGATCTCCTTCTGCTCTTCAGTGAGCATATTCCAGGTCGATAAACTAATAAATAGGATATCGGGTACAGCCGTATGTTCGTTAAGGCTATAATACCTTGCCACTTCGTAATGGCGGGACAAGTGAAAGCTCGGCGCATTATTTTCTGCACCGTCCACAATTCCCTGCTGTAAAGAGGTATAAATTTCGCCCCAGGAGATTGGAGTGGCAGAGCCGCCGAGAAGGTTCACCATTTGAATGGATGCAGGACTCTCCTGCACACGGATTTTAAGACCGCTGAGATCATCAGGATGCTCGATAGGTGTTTCTTTGGTATAAAAACTGCGTGTTCCCGCATCGTAGTAGGTCAGCCCCATCAATCGAATTCGTTCCCCGGCATCGAGCAGGTCACGACCTATTTCGCCATCCCAGACAGCATATCTGTGCTCCTCATCCAGGAAAAGAAACGGCAGGCTGAATACTTTGTAAACAGGATCAAACCCTTCAATTACACTGGACGAAACCTTCGTTATATCCACACTCCCAATTTGGAGCAGCTCAAGCAGTTCGCGTTCCGTACCCAGTTGCTGAGCAGGATACACATCAATCCGTAATTTGCCGTCTGAATATTCAAACGTACGATCTGCCATTCGTTCCATGGCAAGGTGAACGGGGTGGGTGGTATCCAGCCCGTGCCCAAGTTTCAGGACAGTAACGGCCTGCTCACCCGAACAGGACGTCCAGAACAGAAAAAATGCAAACAACAGAACAGCGGAACAGGTACGGGTTGTTTGCATTCGAATATCTGAAAGTATTTGTTGGTAAGTGTTTTACTTCGCCTAAATGTAATTCACCGCTGGTACATTTTCAAAAGAATCGGAAAAATATCCAAATCATTTGGCTGTACCCTGTTCCTCACTCAAAGCAAGCACGGCCATCATTGCTGCACCGGTTTTGAAAGCGCGCTCATCAACATTATATCGGGGATGGTGCCAGCTCCACTTCGAATCGGCGTCATCGCTTCCCGTTCCCAAAAAGAAAAACGTGCCGGGAAACTTCTGCTGGTAAAATGCGAAATCCTCGCCGGCCATAATAGGTTTTTTCAGATGCCTGACCTGTTCTTCATTAAGCAGGCGATTCGCGGCTTTCAAAAATTGCTCTGTAGTCTCATCGCTGTTCACGACTGCAGGATACCCCTCATCAAATGTAAAATTGTAACCGGCACCGGCAGCTGCGGCTGTGCCCGCAATTACCGTCTCCATACGCTCTTTGATGAATCTCGCCATCTCCATAGAGAAAGCCCTTACAGTGCCGATCATCACGGCTTTTTCCGGAATAACATTGTGTGCCGATCCCGCTTCAATTTTGCCCACAGTGATTACTGCTGGCTCAGTCGGGTCCATAGAACGGCTTAGAATCGTCTGGAACTGCTGAATAACCTGGGCGGCAACTACAATGGGGTCTATAGTAGAGTGCGGAGCTGCGGCGTGCCCTCCCTTTCCTTTAATCTCAACTTCAAACTCTACCGTACAAGCCATAAAAGGACCGGGTTTTACGGCTACCTCCCCGGGCGCGAAATCTGGATTTGTATGCATACCATATATTTTCTGAACGCCCAGCTTTTGCAGAAATCCCGATTCCGAGAGCAGGCGACCGCCGCCGGGCAGCTTCTCTTCCGCAGCCTGAAAAATAAGCACAATTTTTCCTTCAATATGCTCCTTTAAATCCATCAAAATATTTGCCGCTCCCAGCAGATTCGACGTATGGAAATCGTGTCCGCAGCAGTGCGCGGCCCCCACACGCTCCGACATAAACGCACTTTTGGAGTCTCCCTCCTCCGCCATTGGCAGCGCATCAATGTCTGCACGCAAGGCGATCACTCTGCCTGATGGTTTACCACCCTCAATAATACCTATGCACCCCGTTTCCATCGGGCGTTCGGTTTTTATTCCGATCTTTTTGAGCTCATGCAGAATATATTCGGTCGTATCATACTCTTTAAAACTGATTTCAGGATTTTTATGGAGATGCCGCCTGGTCTGCACCATATAATCGAAGTACTCTTCTGCTTTGGCACGTATTTTCTTATTGAGGTCGCTCATAAAACCGGGATTTAGTCAATATTTTTCCTCATTAAAATAACGATCTGACACCACAATCCCCTCATCCAAAAAGCCTGTATTTATAGATAAAAGTGTTTTTTATCTGATAATTAATGAATCCTTCATCTGATCTGTATAGCTTCATAAAAACAATGTATTTCTGATAAATTAAAGTGTCCTGAAAACAAAAAAGAGTAATCAAGAATCATGAACTGTACCTGTAGAAGACCGTTTCTTCAATTAATAGTAATTATTGCACTGGCAACTGCCATTCCATTCACCGCTGCCGCTCAGATTTCGCTGGACCTTGGCGGTTACATGCAAACCTGGTACATCGCCAGCGAAACGAACGAGGTGTTAGAGCCCGACTCAGAAACATTTCCCGATCTGAAAGAGAATACTGTTCATACACAGGGATTTCGTATTCGGCGTGCACGCTTAACCGCCCGCGGGTCTCTGAATGATACGTTTAGCGCAACCACATGGATTGAATTTTCAGGAAGCTCTGCCCAGCTTCTCGATTTTTACATCAATGCAGATATTAAACCGTGGTTTAACATCCGCTTTGGTCAAATGATCATGGCCGGCCAAACCTACGACACAGCACGCCTCTTATCATCCAGACTGATGTTTTACGAACGCCCGGCCATTACCGGCAGGGTTTCGGGGGCTATGGGCTATAGTGCCTTTCGCGATATTGGGATGATGATACACGGAAACTATGGCCGGCTCTGGTACGGTGTTCACGCCGGAAACGGTACAGGCCGCTTTCAGCAGTCGGGAACCAATATTAATGAGCGTGACGCCGGCGGCGGTCTCTATGGCGCGCGGGCAGATTTCGAACTGCTTGACGGAGTGACCATCGGAGGCCATTTCTCTACCAACCAGCAGCGAAACGTGGTTCAGAACAATTCAGGCCCATTCGATATCGACAGGATCTCATACTCCGGCCGGTTTGCTACAAACGGAGTAGGTTTCAAAAACCTGTTTACACACTTTGAATACACATTTCTGGAAGGAAAAGACGAAAAAATTACCGGCGGGCAGGCCGATTCCTATAAGCTTCACGGACTTTATGCCCAGGCCGGCTACAGATTATCCAAAGAGTGGCAGGTGCTCGGCCGTTACGATGAAATCGTAGAAAAGGACGGAATCACGCAGTCTGTATTCGACGGCCCGAGAACCGCAACCAATCACTACACGTTTGGTTTGTCGCGCCTCATTTTTCATGAAGATAAAGAGATTGCCCGAACCCACCTTAACTACTCCTTCGGTGAGTCGGGCCCTGCAGATCTTGGCCACTCCGCACTGGTACTCGTTTTTCAGGTTCGTTTTATTCCCTGATGCATTTTTTGCTGAACAGAGCGTGTTTTCCCGATTCTTTTGGGCGTTCTGTTCGCTATATTTGATGCAACCGATAACGTGAAAACCTGATTACGCTATGCACTACTTTCTTATTTATGAGCTGTCTGATGACTACCTTGAAAGACGGGGAGAATTTCGAAATGAACATCTGAAACTTGCCTGGAATGCACACGAACGCGGCGAACTTGTTACCGGCGGGGCACTGCAGAATCCTGCCGACAAAGCCTACCTGCTGTTTGAGGGCGAGAACGACGATGCAGCAAAGCAGTTTGCCGAGACAGATCCCTATGTGAAAAACGGACTGGTTAAAAACTGGAGCGTCCGCCCCTGGATGACCGTTGTGGGCGATATAGCCTCGAACCCGGTGAAGTCAGGCTCCTGATTTTATATGGATCAAAAGCCCCTTCAGCCATCGATAACAGAAACCAAAGACGGTTCAACCTCACTCTACTCTCCCCGGTTCAGTCAGCATTACCACAACCCAAACGGTGCGGTATCAGAAAGCCGACACGTTTTTTTTGAAGTTCCCGGGATTGTAAAAAGTCTTAAGGCCAAAAGTAATATCAGCATCTTTGAAGTCGGATTTGGTTCAGGACTCAATCTGCTGCTGCTGCTCGACTACCTCAGAAAAACGGAGGAAGAAACGGGGCGCCGGCCACGGGTAACCTTCACAAGTGTTGAAGCATATCCCATAAAACCAGAAGTGGCCGATCGCCTCTATTTTGGAAGCGATAAATATCTGAATCAAAACAAACCTATTTTAACACACATCTTTAGAAATATTCAGACCGGCTTACATACTTTTGATATTTCTGATCGGGTTGAAGCAAACATTTTTGCAGGTTTTTTTGATGATTTCGTAAGTCGGAAACCCGATTTGCCCAAAGCTGACTTTATTTTCCATGATGCGTTTTCTCCGGAGGTTAATTCTGAACTTTGGACACCGGATGTTTTCAATTTTCTGAAACAGATCAGCCATGAAAACTCTGTACTCTCAACCTATTGTGCTGCATCTGAAGCAAGGGCCGCCATGGCGGTATCGGGGTGGAAAGTTGCCAGGGCGCGCGGAGCTTTGGGAAAAAGAGAGATGACGATCGCAAGCCCCTCAGAAAAAAAACTGGAAGCATTTAAACGGGTAAACGAGGAGCGCCTCGCAGAACGATTACGCCGCGGAGATTTTGAGAAGACCCGGGATTTATAATGCGGCGCCAACTGTTAAAACTGCTACAAAACATCACGCGGGGATCAAACATTTTGTACATTCCCGCACACACAAAAACCGACTGAATAAATTCCCGATCCATGCAAGAATTTGATGCATTAGCCAAATCGCTTCAGCCCCACTATTCCCATTTTGATGTATCCCGCAGACTACTTTTTACCGGACATTCTCATCAGGCCTGGCCCGATGTCGCCTTCCGGGGCGTGCAGGACTACCTCAGAATGGTAGCGGAACAGGTTGATAAAAAATGGGGATTCGCATTCGAAAAAACAGAGCAGATGCGGGATTACCTGCGCGATTTTTACGACGACCCAACCGGCAGGTATTGCCGAGAACAGAACACACACGTACTGCTGGTTTCCTGGCTCTCAGCCCTCGATTTGAAAAATAAGCCCAGAATTATCACCACTACCGGCGAGTTTCACTCTATGTACCGCCAGCTTCGCATGCTCGAAGAGCACGGTCTCGAAATCGTGTATCTGCCCCATCAAAACGACGAGGAGCTGCTGAACAGCATCAAAGAAGAGATAGATGATTCGACCGCAGCCATTATGCTTTCAAGAATTTATTTTGAGACGGCCGAGATTAATACCAAACTCACAGACATTGCAAAAGAGGCAAAAAAACACAGCATTCCCGTAATGATAGACGATTACCACGGTACCAATGTGGTTCCGCTCTCTTTCAGAGAGGAAGAGCTGGAGCACGTTTATTTACTGGTTGGAGGGTACAAATACCTGCAGTGGGGAGAAGCAAACTGCTTCCTCAGATATCCCGCTGATTGTGAACTTCGCCCGGCAATAACCGGCTGGTTTTCTGCATTTGAACAGCTCGACCTTCCCCGAACTAAAGAACCCGTTACGTTTGATGACGGGGATCAGAAATTTGCCACGGCTACCTACGACCCCATTTCACAGTACAGAGCCGCCGCCGTAACCGAATTTTTCCAGAAGCAGGGTTTATCACCCGAACTGCTGCTCAAACAGTACCGGTCGCAGGTACGATATCTGCGACAACTTTTTGATGAAAGTAATTTCGAAGGTTCGGGAATTGAACACGCCAACAAAAGGCCTGTTGAAGAAACTGGCGGTTTTATGGCCCTTCGCTCATCTGATGCGAGAAAGATTCGCGCCCATCTTTTAGAGAAAAATATATTTACAGATGCCAGAAACGATATCATACGGTTTGGCCCTGCACCATATACAACATCAGAACAGTGCGAGCAGGTTATTAGTGAACTTTTTGATGCTATACGATCTTTTTAAAATTTTTTGTAAGGGATTCCGATTATTTGGTTCATACATATACTGTACATATATTCAACGAAGCAGATTCAGCCATTTCAGATCATTAAAATACAGGGTGACACAAGCTGACAGCCGGCACTGGTATCTTCGTGGAAATAACTTTAAAAAATAACATACTATTATGGCATCCAACAAAGACGACAGGTCAAAAGCGATAGACATTGCAATCGGACAAATAGAAAAGCAGCACGGAAAAGGAACGGTAATGAGGCTGGGAGATCACACTCCAAATGAAGTGCCAACGATCTCCACCGGGTCTATTATGGTTGATTACGCTCTGGGCGTAAACGGAATACCGCGCGGACGAATTACAGAAATTTATGGCCCCGAGGCCAGTGGTAAAACCACGCTCGCGCTTCAGGTAATTGCCGAAGCTCAGAAAGCCGGCGGATATGCTGCCTTTATAGATGCTGAGCACGCTTTTGATCCCAAATATGCCCGTAATCTGGGTATCAATACCGACGAACTTTTGGTTTCGCAGCCCGACAGCGGTGAGCAGGCACTTGAAATTACTGAAACGCTGATACGCTCGGGTGCACTTGACGTAATTGTGATTGACTCCGTGGCTGCACTTGTGCCCCGGGCCGAAATTGAAGGTGAAATGGGTGATTCTCATATGGGCCTCCAGGCCCGGCTTATGTCTCAGGCGCTGCGGAAAATTACAGGTGTCGTGAGCAAAACACGTACCTCCTGTATTTTTATCAACCAGGTAAGGGAAAAAATTGGCGTAATGTTCGGAAACCCGGAAACCACTACCGGCGGGCGCGCCCTAAAATTCTACTCATCCGTTCGGATCGACATTCGCAGGATCGGATCCATCAAAAAGGGAGATGAGGTTCTTGGAAACAGAACCAAAGTTAAAATTGCGAAAAACAAAGTTGCCCCGCCGTTCAAGGTTGTGGAATTCAATATTTTATATGGAAAAGGAATTTCAAGGGTATCTGAAATCCTCGACCTTGCAGTAGAGTACGACATCATTGAAAAACGGGGAAGCTGGTACAGATACGACGGTGAACCCATTGGCCAGGGAACAGATGCAGCGATCCAGTTTTTGGAAGAGGACGAAAAGCTCTGCAAGAGCATCGAGAAAATCGTCCGCGAAAAGCTGATGCCGCCTGAAGTACAGGAAGAGGACAGCGACAAGAAAGCAAAAGAGAAGAAAGAAGGAAAAGATGACTAAGCAGGCTGATCGTGATATGGGAACAGATTCAGGAGATTCCATTGAAGATCTGCTCCCGTTAACGATCACCTCCATAAAGCCTCAAAAAAGAAACAAAGACCGGTTCTCTCTTTTCCATAACGACCGGTTTTTGATTGGCGTAAGTACGCAAACACTAACCGGCCTGTCCCTGAAGAAGGGAACTGAATGTACACACGAGCTCTACCGAAAACTTAAATACGCCGAGGGAATTCAGGCTATTCGTGAGGCTTGTTTACGCTACCTGTCGAGAAGAGACCATGCATCTTTCGAGCTTAAACTGAAGCTGCAAAAAAAAGATTTCGAGACACCCAATATTGAGTTGGTTATCGAAGAATTTATAGAGAAGGGGTGGATTGACGACTCAAAGTTCGCCCGCTCGTTCGCCACGGAGAAGGTTGAGCTCAATAAGTGGGGACCTGAAAAAATCCGTGCCGCTCTTTATAAAAAGGGGCTCGATAAAAAAAGCATTGACAAAGGTGTGGAATACGCTTTCGAAAATTTGCAGCCACATCAGATTTGCGTAGATTTAGCATTGAAGAAGAAAAAACGTTTCGCAAGGGAAGCGGACTCTTATAAAAGAGAACAAAAAATTTACAGATTCCTTGCCGGCCGTGGGTTTCACTCACAAGACATTCAGAAAGCTTTGCCAAAAATTGTAGAAAAAATCGATGCTTAAAAATTTTACTTTTGAAAAGTTTATCAAATTCATTCTCTTTGCCGGAGGAGTGTTTTTGGTGGGTCTTGTACTTTACAACTACAGCAATTTACTGGCCTATGCTCTCATCGCGCTACTCTTTAGCTATCTCCTCGATCCCTCTGTAAACCGGCTGCAGGCGGCCGGAGTAGACAGAACCCTGGCCATAACCCTGGTACTGGCAACGGTTCTTGTAATAGTGGTTTGGATTTCGACCAGCGTTATTCCGATTGTGGCCAACCGCATTGCTGTACTCACACGCCAGCTGAATACAGAAAACCTGATGCTGATTGCTTCTCAGGTTGAGATGCAGCTGCAGTCGAGCTTTGATTTTATTCCGGAGGGCTATTTGCGAAATAATATTGGTGATTTCACCGATGACCTTTTCAATTTTGGCCGTATGTCGGACATTGTCGGGAATCTGATTGGAATATTCACCGATCTTTTTGCTGCTTTTCTGGTAATACCCTTTGCTACATTCTTTTTTCTGAAAGATGGTTATAAAATGCGGCGCGACGTTCTTCGCCTTGTCCCAAACGCCTATTTTGAAACCACACTGAGCCTTATTGATAAGATTGAAACCCGCCTCGGCCGGTATTTCAGAAGTGTATTACTCCAGTCATCACTGGTTGGGCTGGTCTCATGGATTGCACTTTCTGTTGCGGGCCTGTCCAATTCTGGAACCGTTGGCGTAACCATCGGTATTGCGAACACCATACCCTATTTTGGCCCGGTCATTGGCTATCTGCTCTCAATTATCATCTCAATTATTGAAACCGGTGATTTTTCACTGGTTATTCCCTGTATCCTTGCGGTACTTGTTGCACAAATAATGGATAATGTAATTTTTCAGCCTCTTATTTTTTCCAAATCAGCAGACATACATCCTGTTGCAATTCTTTTCATCATTCTTATTGGGGCACAGACGGCAGGCATCCTGGGAATGCTTGTAGCGATTCCAATCGCCACGGTAATTAAAATTACGCTAAACCAGATTTCTTGGAGCATCAATAATTACTACATCTTTAACGCCCCTGCCGCTTCGCAGGAAATGCATCAAAAAAAGAAATGAACTGATCCCCATTTCTTTACGATAAAAGCACGCATTTTCTTTATCTTTGAACCGCACTGAACATCCCACACAAATAGAAGCGTGAAAAAACTGGTTTTCTTCGCCTCAGGATCGGGCTCAAATTTTCAATCCGTAATCGACTCTATAAAAAACAATGATATTTCAGCATCGATATCCGGTTTAATCACCGACAACAGAGAGGCCGGGGCGCTCGAGCGAGCCAGAAAAAATAACATACCCACAGCAGTTATACCTTTTTCTGAAGACAACAAGTTTTCATCAGAATTAAAAAAGCAACTTCAGAAGTGGGCCCCGGATCTGATCGTGCTGGCCGGTTACCTGAAAAAAATTCCTGATTCGGTTATTGAGTTATATAAAGATCGGATCATAAATATACACCCGTCTCTGCTGCCCAAATATGGCGGAAAGGGCTTTTACGGACAAAAAGTGCACAAAGCCGTTATTGAAAACGGTGATTCAGTTTCAGGATGTACAGTGCACTTTGTAAACAGTGAATACGACCGCGGTTCCATCATAAAGCAGAAAAAAGTACCCGTTTTACCCGATGACACTCCCGATATCCTTGGGAAAAAAGTACTTAAAGAAGAGCATCTATTACTTCCCGAAGTCATAAAACAACTAATCCAATAATTTAATTACCGTGTCTTTAAAACCTCTCGATACACTTCCCGTTCATAATTTAAAAATCAACCGTGCACTTATATCCGTTTCTGACAAAACAGACATCGGCCTGCTTGCCAGGGAGCTGCACAAAAATGGAGTGGAAATTGTTAGTACAGGCGGTACGGCAAGCGCAATCAGGAAACTGGACATTCCGGTGACCGATGCTAGTGAAGTAACCGGCGAAGCTGAATCACTCGACGGGCGGGTAAAAACACTTCACCCTGCCGTACACGCAGGCATACTTGCGAGAACGAGCCACCAGGCTGATCTTGATGAACTGAAAAAACTTGGGGTTGAGCCGTTTGAGCTGGTTGTTGTAAACCTGTACCCGTTTAAAAAGACCGTTTCGGATAAAGATGTAACGCCCGCAATTGCAACGGAGAATATAGACATTGGAGGCCCCACAATGATTCGGGCTGCTGCAAAAAACTTTGCCCATGTTTGCGTACTTACATCCCCGGCTCAATATTCAGAGTTTCTGAAGGAGTTTTCTGATGGTGGTGAAATTACTTTTAATCAGCGGAGAAAATTTGCAACGCACGCATTTGGCCATACTGCCGATTATGATGCGGCAATCAGCGGATATTTTAACACGCTGCAGAATCAACCTTTCCCCGACCAGCTCTCTCTCGCCTTTGAAAAATCATCAGATTTGAGATATGGAGAGAACCCTCATCAAAAAGCATCTGTTTATGGCCGGCAAAAAACTTATATCGACTGTTTCCACGGCAAAGAGCTAAGCTATAATAACTATCTCGATATCGACAGCGCGCTGGAACTGATGAACGATTTTAAAGATTCCGGGCCAACATGCGCCATCTTCAAGCATACGGTTCCCTGCGGAGCCGCAACCGGGAAAACGCTAAATGCAGCTTATAAACGTGCATTTGCCACAGATAAAGTTTCCCCTTTTGGCGGCATTGTGATTGTAAACAAACCTCTGGATATGGAAACCGCATCTTCCATAGACTCTATCTTCACAGAAATTATTCTCGCACCCGATTACGAAGAAGGGGTGGCCGATTTTCTAAAACAGAAGAAAAACCGCAGACTCATTAAAATTCTAAAGTATCCCGGAGCAGAACAGTCTTCAAAAGTACGCACGGTATTCGGCGGGCTGCTGGTTCAGGAAGCCGACCGCAAGATTATCGGCAGGGAAAATATCAAAGTCGTAACAAAGAGAGAGCCCACCGAAGATGAGCTCGAAAACCTTCTTTTCTCATGGAAAATTGTAAAGCACGTAAAGTCGAACGGTATCGTTTACGGGAAAGATCAGGCCACCTGCGGTATTGGCACCGGACAAACCAGTCGCGTTGAAAGCTCTGTGATTGCCGTAAGAAAAGCGATGAATGAGGATATTTCAATTAAAGGAAGCGTGATCGCTTCGGATGCATTTTTCCCGTTTGCCGACGGTGTGATTGCCGCAGCGCAGTCGGGTGCCACTGCTGTTATCCAACCCGGCGGAAGCATTCGGGACGATGAAGTTATCGCGGCCGCCGATCAGCACAATATGGCAATGGTATTTACAGATGTGAGACATTTTAAACACTAAAACTTTTGCCATAACAGCAAACAAATTGTTCGCAAATAGGCAGTTAATCCTGTATTTTTGCTGTGCTGTCTCTTAAAAATTTAAAGTTAACAGAGCGAATGTCGGATAATTATACAACCACTCCCAAAAAGACCAAAAAAAATCAGAAGAAAAAAGGACTTTTCGACTTTCTATACACAGACATTGCTATCGACCTTGGAACCGCAAATACCCTGGTTTATGCCCGCGGACAGGGAATTGTTCTGAACGAACCATCTATCGTTGCTCTGAATAACAAAAATGAACCTGTAGCCACAGGCCACGAAGCCCGGCTGATGCACGAAAAAACACACGGAAATATCCGTACGGTTCGGCCGTTGCGCGATGGTGTTATAGCAGATTTTGAAGTTGCCGAAATGATGATCCGCAACATGATCAAGAAGGTGAAAATGAAATGGTACTCAACCACCAGGCAAATGGTAGTTTGTGTACCCAGCGGAATTACCGAAGTTGAGCGGCGGGCTGTAAGGGACAGCGCGGAGCACGCAGGTGCCAAGGAGGTCTATCTTGTAGATGAACCCATGGCAGCGGCTATTGGAATCGGGCTAAACGTTCATGAGCCGGTTGGAAACATGATTGTAGACATCGGTGGCGGAACTACCGAAATTGCCGTTATTGCACTTTCAGGTATTGTTCATGCTCAATCGGTTCGTCTCGGTGGCGATGAGCTTAATGATGACATCATCAACTATTTCCGAAGAAATCACAACTTGTTGATTGGCGAGAGAACATCAGAAAAAATTAAATGCGAAATCGGGTCAGCAACTCCTCTGGATGAAGAAATTGAGATGATTACCAAAGGCCGTGATCTTGTGAATGGCGTTCCCCGAACGCGTCAGGTTACCTCAAAAGACGTAAGAGAAGCCATTTCAGAATCCGTAAACACCATTGTTGAAGCGATTACAAAATCCCTGGAGCAGACTCCCCCAGAGCTTTCTGCAGATATTCTGGATAGAGGCATCATGCTTACCGGCGGCGGTGCACTGCTGAAAAACCTGGATAAATTAATCATGGAAACAACCGATCTTCCCGTTCACATTGCGGAAGATCCGTTAACTGCCGTAGTGCGCGGTACCGGGGAAATACTGGAAGATCTTAATTATTACAGAACTGTCGTTAATTGAAACCGTTTTGAACACTAAATGCGACGCATAAACGATGTTCAGGATTACATCATAGCAGCCTTTCTTTTGCTGGTTGCCATCGGCCTGATGGTGAACCGGCACGACGGCGGGCTGCAAAATATGCGTAAAGTTTCCGTTACAGTTCTCAGTTTCCTGGAGCAGCCACTATCCCAGGTTCGCGTTTACAGACAGGCCATTTCGACCAATACCTATCTGCACCGCCAGAATATTCTGCTGCAGGATGAGCTCAGCCGCCTCAGATCGGCAGAACAACAGAATGAGATTTTAAGAAACCTGCTTAATCTCAGAGAACAATCCACCGTGCCTCTTATACCGGTTTCTGTTGTTTCGAAAGATCTGACCAGCGTAAACAGTTCGATGACAATTAGTGCCGGCAGTGCAGATAGTGTGGAAGCGGGAATGCCAGTTATCGACTCGAACGGACTGGTGGGGCAGGTAATCATCACAGATAAAAACTTTTCGCAGGTGCTTCCATACTCCAACTCCATGTTCAGGGTAAGCGGACAGGTAGAGAACAGCCGGGCTTATGGCATTGTTACCTGGTCGGGCGAATCGAATCATGAATTAATGATGCTGCATGTACCCGAAACAATTGAAGTTAATCCTGGCGAAATTGTATCCACATCGAGCTATAGTAATCAGTATCCGCCCGGAATACCTATCGGAGAGGTTACGAGAATCGAAAAGGGCCAGGGTATAGAAACCCAGACAATTTACCTGCGTGCTTATTCCAATCTTTTCACACTCGCTGAAGCTTTTGTGATGGACTTTAAACCAGACACAACAGTGATCCATCTCAATGAAAGACAGCAGGAGCTATTTTGATAAGATCAGGAAATGTCCGGCTTTTTTTATTAGGAATAGGGTTTGTTGCTGTACAAATCGTGTTGATGCGACATCTCGAAATTTTCGGCGCTACTTCAGATTTGGTGCTCTTGTTTCTACTGTGGCTCGCAACTAAAAAAGATAAAACAGCCTGTCTTCTCTATGCAGCATCTCTGGGTTTTTTACAGGATAGCCTGACCGACCTTTGGGGAGTTCATATGTTTTCAAAAACCCTCACCATTTTTATACTACACGGCTACTTAAATCGTATAAAAGAGAAACAGCTTCTCTTCTGGCAGGTATTTTTATTTATTTTGATGAGTGCAGTAATTCATAATGGTATATTTTTTGGCGTTACCCTGTTTTCCGATCTATACACCGCCGGATTTCTGACTCTCAGCATACTTATATACAGCCCGCTTTATACATCGTTTATAGGAAGCTTTCTGCACCTTGTAAAACAGGATTAACGGAGATGAACAACCACGGAAATAACGAAAATTTTCAGGGTTCCATAAAGATTCTGCAGGTGATTGTTGCTGCAGGATTTTTGATTCTGATTGGCAGAATTTTTCACCTTCAGATATTGGACCATGAGACGTATGAGCCTCTGAGTATGCAGAACTCACTGCGAATGGAAGTAGTAAACCCTGCAAGGGGACTTATTTATGACCGGAACGGCACCATTCTTGTCGAAAATCAGCCTATCTACTCCATTACCATCACGCCTTCCCAGTTCAAGGAAGAAACCATACCTAAACTGGCACGGATTTTACGAATTGAGGAAGAAGAGATTGCTGAGCGTGTTGCAGAAGCGCAAAATTACTCCTGGCACCGAACCTCGAGACTCTTTACAGAGGTTCCATTTGATGTGTTTTCAGCCGTCCAGGAAAATGCATGGCAGCTGTCTGGAATCGGTCATCAGGTGGAGAGCAAACGATATTACCCTACGGATGTGAAGGCCCCACACATTTTTGGATATTTGCGAGAGGCTTCCCGGGAGGAGTATCTCGCATCAGACCGCGTTCAGCTTGGAGATAAAGTCGGTAAAAGCGGTATTGAACGTGTTTACGAAGACTATTTACGAGGAGATTTAGGCACACACTACACACGTGTAAATGCGTTCGGGCAATCGCTCGGAACCTATGATAACGGATCCCTGAATATCTCTCCGCAAAAAGGTTCGGATCTTATTACAACTATTGACGCTGATTTACAGAAGCTTGCAGAAGAGCTGATGAAGGGTAAAAGCGGCGGTCTTGTTGCCATCGACCCTCAAACCGGCGGTATCCTGAGTTTAGTAAGTTCGCCAGGTTACGACCTCGAAAAACTATCCGGCCGGATCGACAGAGATTACTGGCAGCAAATAAACACAGATCCCACCAGGCCTCTGTTTAACAGAGCCGTATCAAACCGGCAGCCTCCCGGATCCACATTCAAGCCGTTTATGGGAATCATTGGCCTTCATATCGGGCTGATTACTCCTCAAATGGAGATCTATAATCCGGGTGCTTACTACAGAGGACGTGCTTATGGAGATATGGCAGATCCCGGCAACTACGACCTTGAGGAAGCAATAGCTAAATCGAGCAATACCTACTTTTTCTGGATGATGGATCGCATTGCATCAAGAGGCATGCTTAACACATGGTCTGAACTAATACAGGACTTTGGCATTGGCCCTCTCAATAACATCGATTTACCTTCAGAGCGCTCTGGAATTGTGCCCGACAGCACTTACATGAACATCACGTTTGGAGAACGCAGATGGGCAATCGGGGACCTTATGAGCCTCGGTGTGGGACAGGGAATGGTATCTGCCTCACCGCTGCAAATGGCTGTAGCCACAGCCGCTATTGCCAATGGCGGTTACCGCGTACGGCCACACATTGTGCAGGCCGTACGGGAAGGCGACGGCACCATTCAGTATACCAATCCTGAAATGGAAAAAATTGAATGGATAAAAAATGAATATCTCGAAGCCGTTAAGCCAGGGATGAAACGGGTAGTAACCGAAGGCGGCGGAAGTTACTATGTTAATATACCAAACATTGAAATGGCTGGTAAAACCGGTACGGCTCAAAACCCTCACGGTGAAAATCACGGCTGGTTTATAGCATTTGCCCCTGCAGATAACCCGCAAATAGCCGTTGCAGCACTTACTGAGAATGCCGGTTTTGGATCTATTTCTGCGGCGCCGGTAGTATCTCTGATTGTAGAACAATATCTAACCGGAGAAATTAACCGCCAGTTTGTTTACGATTACGTTCTAAACTTTAAACCTCGAAATTCCGGTATTAGCGAGGCTGAGAGCGATGAGTGATAAGAGAGAGTTTAGCTGGTCGGTCGTATTTATATGGATAGCACTCTTAAGCGCAGGGCTAACTGCAATTTACAGCGCAACGCAGGGCCCTGTATCACAGTTTTTACCCGATTATATACAGAACAATTTTTTCCGGCAATCGATGTGGATTGCTCTTTCCGCCGTTGCCCTTTTTTCCATTCAGTTCATCTCTCCAAGAACTTTTCAGGAGGGGGCATTCATCTTTTACGGAATTGGCATAATTCTTATGGTTATCACCCTGTTTTTCGGGGTTGAGGTAAGTGGTTCAAAAAGCTGGTTAAGAGTGGGCCCGCTAAACCTGCAGGTAGGGGAGGCAATGAAAATAGCCACTATTCTTGCGGCTGCGAGCTATTTAACGAGCCAGCGAAATACATCAGCTCAAAATCTCAAAACTGCCATAGTTTCTGTTTCCATTTTTCTGCTTCCTGCCGGTTTGCTACTTCTGCAGAATGAAGCCGGAGTTGCCATCGTATATCTGGCTCTTATACCCGTAGTTCTGTTTTGGTCGGGACTTCCCTACGGAATTTCGCTGTTAATGATATCTCCCGCATTGGTTGGCTACTTCTCCATCCTGGATTATAAATGGGGAATTATTGCGGCCGTTCTTCTCACCATTGCCATATTTCTGCTGCAGAGGAGAACCTGGCTTACCGTTACCTCAGTTGTTTTTAGTATTCTCGTTATTGTTGGAATGGAAGTGGCTCTTAATCAGGTGTTACAGCCGCATCAGCGAGCCAGGATAGAAGCATTCGCAAACCCCTCACTGGACCCCCTCGGGGCCGGCTGGAACGTTCTGCAGGCAAAGACAGCTATCGGCTCGGGCGGTTTACAGGGCAAGGGATTTATGGAAGGCACACAAACACAGCTGCGTTTTTTACCTGAGCAGTGGACAGACTTCATTTTTTGCGTGATCGGTGAAGAGTTCGGCTTTATTGGCGCTTCCATTCTGCTGCTGCTATTTGCACTGCTTTTCCTAAGGCTTCTCTATATGGCAGCCAGCCAAAATCACCCCTTCTCCCAGCTGTTTATTGTCTGCGTAACATTTCTCTACTTTATCCATGTTCTGATAAATATTGGAAGCGCCACGGCGATTCTGCCCATTATTGGAATACCGCTGCCGTTTATAAGCTATGGCGGCTCAGCGTTTCTCACCAATACCGTACTGCTTGCTATATGCCTCAATCTCGATTTTAATAAAAGAACGCTGAGTATTTACCGCTAACTACCGGCTGTTTTTTTATAGGGCTGCTCCGTCCGAAGTCTAAAGCTTTTTCGGTGATGAATAGTATAACCTTTCCTGTAAAGCCCCTCAAAATGCTTTTTGGTTGGGTATCCCACGTTCTTGTCCCAGCCAAAATCAGGATATTGTTCATGCAGCCTGGCCATATACTCATCCCTGTACACTTTAGCAAGGATTGATGCGGCCGCTATAGATACCGACCGGTTATCTCCCTTCACCACACAGGCATGGGGTGTCAGCGAATCGGTATAGCGATTGCCATCAACCAATAAAAAATCAGGCTCAGCCCCCTCAACTTCCGCACAGCGGTTCATTGCCTTTAACGATGCATGCAGTATATTGAGCTCGTCAATCTCTTCTACCGAACAAGACTGTATAGTCCAGAACAGTACGTTCTCTTTTATGTATGCTGCCAGTTCTCTTCTTACAGGCTCTTTAATCGATTTGCTGTCCGCTATTCGGAAATCCAGTTTCACGTCCGGTTTAAGGATCACTCCGGCTGCCACAACAGGACCGCTCAAACACCCTCTGCCAACCTCATCGAGCCCCATCACTCTCCTGTAATTTTCATGCCATAGCTTATTTTCATAAAAATATCTGTCGATGCTTTGTTTATTTTCCGGCATTGATTTTCTGTTTTTCCGCAATGATTTTGGAATAATTTCAGTTATAAAATAAAGATTTTAAATCCATAGTCAGCCATATGCATTTTATTTATTCACAGTGGAGCGACCGTTTTTCCAAGGCAAATCAAAAATCCCCGTTTGAAACTCTTTTGAACCTGTTCCAGGAATTGCTGAGTATTTCCGGCGGTGATGTATCACAGGCATTGAAATGGCTCAATCAGATTGACCAGGAGTATAAAATCACGGATCAGTTTGATGACGGATACGGTTTAGGCGACTTTATTGATGATTTAAAGGAGAGAGGATACATCGAAATGGATGAGGAAGACTCGGTTATGGTACCTACCGCAAAAACAGACCGCAGTATCAGACAAAAAGCCCTCGAAGAGATCTTCAGAAATCTCAAGAAAGATTCTCCCGGATCCCATAAAACTCCATACAGCGGCAAAGGCCTGGAACGGCAACCGGAAACGAGAAACTGGAAACCCGGTGATGATATTTCCCATATCGACAGTACCGGCACGATGATGAATATGCTTAAGCACAGCTCTATCGACCAGTTTCAGCTCAGGGAAGATGATCTGCGCGTACACGACACAGACCATTACACATCGGTCTCCACTGTTCTATTGATTGATGTAAGCCACTCCATGATTTTATACGGTGAAGACCGCATCACGCCGGCCAAAAAAGTTGCGATGGCGCTTTCGGAACTCATAATGAACAATTATGCAAAAGATTCGCTGGATATTGTGGCCTTTGGCAACGAGGCGTGGAGTATTCAAATCAAGGATTTGCCCTATTTGAAAGTTGGCCCCTACCATACCAACACACTACAGGGATTACAAAGAGCCCGACACCTTCTGCAGAGAAAAAAATTCTCAAATAAACAGATTTTTATGATTACGGATGGAAAACCTTCCTGCATGATAGAAAATGGCAAATTATATAAAAACAGCTTTGGCCTGGACCGAAAAATTGTAAACAAGGTTCTGGACGAGGCCGTAATCTGCCGCAGAGAGAATATTGACATCACAACCTTCATGATTGCGCGTGATCCCTATCTGCAAAATTTCGTGCGTCAGCTCTCAGAAGCCAACAAAGGAAAGGCCTACTACTCGTCTTTGAATGATTTAGGCGGATATATATTTGAAGACTACATCAAAAACAGGAAAAAAAGGGTGCAATAAAAAAGGCGGCTCCGCTTTCACAGAACCGCCTCTTAAATTTTTTCAGTTGGTTGTTAAATATCCAGCTCTTCCATAACAGCAGAAGTAATGTCAGACTCATCCTGAATTGCAGGTGATACATATAAAATGATCACGTCGCCCGAAGATGTGGTAGTGTTCAGTACAAAGTCGAATCCTTGTCTGGCAGCAACAGCGTCGATGGCTTGCTGAATCTGCTGAAGAAGCGGTGACATCAATTCTGCACGCTGCTGCTGAAGTTCCTGCTGAGCGTCATTTTGCAGCTGGCGAAAATCCTGATCGAGCTGAGTAAGACGCTCTTCTTCTTCCTGACGAGCCTGCTCAGATATAACGCCTACCTTTTGTTGATAGAGCTCCATTTCAGTTTGAAGTTCACGCTCTTTTTGCACCAGTTCGTTCTGTTTGCGCTCAGCAAAGTTTTGCAGACGCTGCTGTACGGCACGCATTTCCGGCATTCTTTCCAATATGGCTCTAGGTTCAACAAAACCAATCTTCATGTCCTGGGCTTCTGCCGGTGCAGTGGCAAGAAGTGAAATGCAAAGAATTGCAAAGGCGAATGTTGTTGTAATTAATTTATTCATGATCATTTCGTTATTGATAGAATTAGTTTTAGTTGAGTTTTTCGATAACCTGCTGAGTGATATCCGTTGCCCTTTCTGAAGCGTAGTAAACAATAGGGTCTCCGGTATTAGACGTTTTATTAAGCACAAAATCGAGACCAAGTTCCTCTGCAACCTCGCTCATAGCGTCTTCTACTTTTATAAGTAAGGGGTTAAAAAGTTCGGCCTGACGCTGCTGTATTTCCCGCTCCAGGTTTTGCTGCATATTGGTGATTTCTTCCTGCATATCGGAAAGCCGCTCTTCTTCAGCTGTTTGTTCTGCATCAGAAAGCTCTCCTGCCTCTACACTTTCACTAAAGGCTGTTACCTCTTCAATCCAGCTTTGATATCGTTGCTGAAACGCTGACTGTCGTTCCTCTGCAAAATTTTCCAGATCAGTCTGAACCTGAGCTGCTTCCGGCATCGCATCCAGAACATCATCAGGGTTCATAATGCCAACCTTCAACTGCGCCGAGGCTGCCAGTGGCAGTAGCAGTAAGAGCGTTAAAATGGTTATTCTTTTCATATTCCGTCTTTTTTTTTGAGGGCTAAATTAAGATTTATGTTGGTTAATTTCTTTCGTTATCTATGCCTAGTTCTAACATCACATCTTCGGTTAAGTTCCACTGCTCCCGGGTAAACAAAAACCGTATATCGTCGGAGCGGTCGAAAACAAAATCGAACCCATCCCGGGAGGCAACCTGGTTTAACGCATTAAAAATAGAGCGTTGTATCGGTTCCAGAAGTTCTTGCTGCCGGGTAAAATATTCGCCTTCGGGACCAAATTTTTCATCTACAAAGTTTTCGAGCTGTCTGCTTTTCTGATCTATTTCTGCCAGGCGTTCCCGCCTAATTTCATCAGTAAATAGTATTTCGCGTGCTTCGTAATCCTCTTCCAGTTCCCTGAGTTCATTTTCGAGTTCGCTGATCTCTTCGCGCCAGCTTTCACTTTGCAACTGTAACTGCTGCTCAATTCCGGTGTACTCGGGCATATTCTGCAAAATAATATCCGAATCGATAAACCCGATTTTCTGTTCCTGGGCACTTAATGAATCAAAAAATGCAGCAAAAAAGAAACCCACCAGCAACATTACCCTGGTCATATCTGATTTTGGGAGCAACATTTGCTGCCATTTCACCCCGATTCTATGAGTATAAAGTTCGCTCATTATTAGAAGGGTGCACCAATATTAAACAGGAATTCCCACTCTCCCGGAGCAAGTCCCGGGCCTTCTGTTGATGCAGGCGTACCGTCGAGCCTGTATCCATAGCTTATATCGACCAACCCAAGTATGGGCAGGAAGATTCTGGCCCCCAAACCAACTGCTCTTTTTACTTTAAACGGATCAAACTCATTCAGATTATTGAATGTATTACCTGCATCTGTGAAAACATAAGGAATCAGCTGCAGCTGATCTGAACTAACCGCCGGGTAGCGAAGCTCAAAAGAGTATTTGTTATAAACGCGTCCGCCAATCAGATTTTGATTCTCATCAAGTGGTGAAATTACGCCGTTGAAACCGCCCGGAAATCCACGCAGATCGATGTTATCATTTAAAAAGTTTTGACGCTGCTGTATCTGTGTACCGCCAAGAAAGAATCTTTGAAAATTACTTCTGTTTCCTTCACTGAAATATCCCATGTACCCGTAGCTGGCCGAGCTGCTGAGCACCAGTTTTCCTGCAATGGTATGGTGGTGCTGATAATCGGTAATGAGTTTATAAAACTGTGCAAATCCTGGCACAGGAAGTGCAAACTCACCGGATACGCTGAATTTTGATCCGCTGCGAGGCGATATAAAATTATCAAGCGAGTTTCGCTCAATCTCACCTTTCAGCGTAAGTAAATCGGCGTTACCGTCTTGAAATACGTTGCTGAAGCCAAGTACATTAAAATGATTATAGGTGAGTACAAGACGCTGAGAGAAGAAATCATCTGGCCAGGATAGTTGGCGGCCCAGGCTTACACTCGCAGAAAAAAGCTCGTTCCTTCTTTCGGGCTCCTCAAATCCAAGAAAACTGGAACGGCTGTTAAAATTCAAAAAGTTATAGGATAAACTTACTCCTAAAGAAGTTGGGCGACCTCTGAACCACGGTTCCGTGAAGCTGAAGGAGTAGTTTTGATAACCCCGCCCGGTAACTTGCACCCCAAGAGAAACTTTCTGTCCGTCGCCCGATGGAATAGGTCTCCAGCCTCCCGGTTCGAACATTCTGCTAACGGAGAAGTTATTGAAATTAACGCGTGCTGCAAGAATGATACCGATTTGCCTCCCGCCAAATCCGCCTGAGAATTCGAAGTTATCGGTTCCCTGCGTTTCGTCAAGGTCGTACCTGATATCGACTGTACTCTCTTCACGGTCGGGAACAAGATCGGGCTGAATGCCTTCGGGATTAAAGTATCCAAGTGTTCCCAGCTCGCGTATAGAGCGAACAATGGCCGAACGGCTGTAGGTATCGCCGGGTACGGTTCGTATGGTTCGGCGCACCACATCGTCATGAGTTTTCGTATTTCCGCTGAATGAAACACGACGGATTGTTGCAATTTCATCTTCCCGTATTTCAAACGTGATATCCAGCGAATCACCGTCCTGTATCTGAATGTTCGGCTGCACTTCAAAAAACAGATACCCTATATTTTGGTACAAGCTGGTAATATCACGGTCGTCCTGCCGGAAATTCAGGTTTTCATCAAATTTGCTTTCGTTAAATACGTCGCCTTTTTCAAAACCGAAAAATTGTGTCAGTTCTTCGTCGGTGTAAACCGTATTACCTTCCCAATCGATATTTCTGATTCGGTATTTAGGTCCTTCCTGGATGTTCACATCAATGTAAACACCCTCTTTATTCCGCCATTCGTCCACATAAATAGAGTCGGAGAGTATTCGCACGTCTCTGTGGCCGTTATCGCGGTAAAACTGAAGTACGTTATCGAGCCCCTCTTCATAATCTTCTTCTGTATAAACGTGCCGTTTAAAGAGTCTCCACCATCGATCCTGTTTAATTGTGTCGAACTCTTTTCGAACTTTTTTTTCTGAAAATTCTTCTACTCCGCTGAAACTAATATCCCGTACTTTGATTCTTTCACCCGGTTCAATATTGAAAGTCAAAGTAACGCGGTTTCTTTCATCGTTGGAAAGCTCTTCTTCAATTTCAACGTTAGTATACCAATACCCCTTTTCACTGTAGTATCGGTCTATCGTTTTCAGTGCCTGCTGCCGAACAGAATTTGTTACTGCAAAGCCGTCAATGAGGTTTAACTCCTCACGCAGGTCTCTTCTGTGAGAGCGCTTGCCTCCTTCGAGAACAAAGCCGGCAAGGCGTGGCTGTTCCTGTACCTGAATTTCTATGCTAACGCCATTTAATCCTACACGCTCATGAACGATTTGAACATCAGAAAAAAGCCCGGTTCTGAATAGCTGACGAATGGCATTGGATATAGCCTCACCCGGAACTTCTACTGTTTCCCCCACGCTCAGCCCGCTGGTGCTCAGTAAAAAAGACTCCCGTCCGGTTTCCAGGCCCGTAATGGTTAGCTCACGAATCTCATACTCCCTGGGGGGATTTTGAGTGGGGTCTTGAATGTTAATGGTGTCGGTATCCTGTGCGGTAACCTCTTGTACAAAGATTAAACCAAATAACAGAATAAAAGTACTTGCTAAAACTTGCTTCAATTTGAACACTTGTTGCGACTAACCTTCAGTTTTTTACTGTGTGATATGATTAATAACTGATGCCGTGACACTTTTGTTATACCCGTTTTTCACTTTACCGAACCTGCGGTCCCTTTTTTGATAAGAAAGAATTGCCCGGTAGAGCTCATCTCTTCTAAAATCGGGCCAGTATGTTTCAGTAATAAAGAGTTCGGAGTATGCCAGCTGCCATAGCAGAAAATTACTGATCCTGTACTCGCCGCTGGTTCTGATAATTAAATCGGGGTCGGGAACGGATGCAGTAGATAAGTATGAACCGATCAGTCCATCGTTAATGTCTTCGGGATTTATTGTACCTTTTTTTACTTCTGAGGCGATCTGTTTAACGGCCTCTGTGATGTCCCAGCGCCCCGAATAACTTAATGCAAGGCAAAGCTGCATTCTTGAATTATCTTTGGTCATTTCCATCACTTCCTTCAGCTGGCTCTGGCACCTGCCCGGCAGCCGCTCGATCTGACCTATCGTAACAAGTTTAATGTCATTTTCCTTTAGCCGTTCGGCTTCGTTTCTCAAAGACTGAACGAGCAGCTTCATTAAACCGTTAATTTCGTGCGAGGGTCGATTCCAGTTCTCAGTTGAGAATGCATAGAGTGTTAAGTGCTGCACACCCAATTGAGCACAGGATTCCGTTACATCCCGAACTGATTCCACGCCTGCTTTATGTCCAAAAAGCCGGATATTTCCTTTTTTCTGAGCCCATCGCCCGTTTCCATCCATAATAATTGCGATGTGAGAGGGTACGGAGCCTGATGATTTTATCCGATCTTGAAGCTCTTTGTCTTCCTGTGTCTGGTCTGTATCGGTAAGTGATAAAGGTTTATCAGCCATTTTCGTAAAATTATTTATAGCTCTATATATTAGAGCTTATATATTCGTAATTCAAGCCATTTTTGATATTACAGGGAATCCACATTTCTTTTTAAAAGTAACATATCCCAAAGTGCGAGAGCCGCTTCAGCACCTTTATTTCCTTTGTCTGTACTGGCTCTTTCAATTGCCTGCTCAACGTTGTCTGTGGTCAAAACCCCGAACGAAATTGGTTTAGCTGTTGACAGGTTTAAATCCGTAATTCCCCGGGTTACAGCATCACAAACATAGTCGAAATGCGGTGTTCCTCCTCTTATAACGGCGCCAATGGCTATAACGCCTATAATATCTTTTTGTTCCGCATACCATTTACAGGCAAGCGGCAGTTCAAAAGAACCGGGACATCTTGCCTGAAGAATACTACCCTCGCTAAATCCCTTGCTCTTTAATGCTGCCACTGCCGACTTCATCATCTCGTCGGTAATGAATGAATTCCACCTTGCGGCTACCACTGCAACCTTTCCCTGTTTCAGTATTTCTTCGCTTTCACTTGCATTCGGCATGTTCTAACTAATTTTCTTGCGTGTTCTTTTTCTGTTTTCCGATGTTCTTATAAGCGCTTCAACATGTTGCTCACCAAGAGTAACGGTTCCAAAGTATGGATCATATTCAGATTTTGATCTTCCGTGATAATCGCTGCCGCCGGTAACGAGCAACTGTGATGAATGGGCCATCTCAGTATACTTTTTTTGCTTTTCGAAGTTGTGACTGGGATGAATGCATTCAATTCCGTCCAAACCTGTGCTTAATAAATCTTCAATTTCCCTGTCGCTGTACATCGGCCCTGGATGAGCAACAGACAGCACACCACCTGCGTCTTTTACAACGTTAATTACTTGCTCAATTAAAGCGTAATCCGTTTCGATATTTTTGATTTCCGGCTTCCCCAGGTATCTGATAAAAGCTTCGGGAAATGAGCGTACATACTGTTTTTTCATAAGCACATGGGCAGCGTGCGGACGGCCTATATTGCCACCATACGCTTCGGCCTGCACCTCTTCATACTCAAGATCCACACCCTGATCCTGGAGCTTCTTAACAATTGCGCGCATTCTGGCCTTTCGCGCCATAGACTGCGTTCTCATTAGCGATTCAATTCCGGTATCTTCAATATCGAAGTTGTAGGCGAGTATATGAACTTCCCGGGCGTTCCACAGGCAGGAAAATTCAACGCCCGGTATCAGCTCTATGCCAATTTCTTGAGCAGTATCTGAAGCTTTAAGATAGCCGCGAATGGTATCATGATCTGTAATGGCCAGTGTTCTCAGGCCTTTCTTCTTAGCTCTCCTGAGCAAAAACTCTGCCGAACAGTCTCCGTCTGATGCGTTTGTATGAGTGTGAAGGTCGGCTTTACCCAAAATCAGGGCCTCAAAATGGATTGATATTCATAATTATTGCCAAGAAGGTCAATACTTTCATTAACCAGCTCGTCAAGCTGCAACAGAGTAAGGTTTTTTTCCTGTCCGCTCTTTGTCTGGGAAGCCCACTCTCTCAGCAACTCTCTTTCAATTTGCTGTTGATTATCATAAATCTGAGAAATCTTGTAATCTCTTAACAGTGCCTGCAGCTCTTCAACCCCCGATTTAGCGGAGGCCGGCTGTGAGAAACTGCTAATATTCGCTTCTATTGCGTTCAGGTGTCTGTCGACAGGCGTTTCAAAAGAAAAGTTTTCCTGTATCAGTGATGATGTAAATCTGTCAAAAAGGTCGTCAGGCTTCGACTCGCCATTTTCTGCAATCAGTTCATTCACAAAAAAGAGATATTTATTTTCTCTTTTCAGTGCTACGTCCAGCATTGAATCATCGTAATCATCAATTGTAACATCCGGTTCAATTCCCTGTCCGTCGTAAACTGTGCGTCCGTTTTTTGTTTTAAACTCACGGCGATGTCCGTCCGGATCGTTTTCACTTAAGCTGCTGCTATAATCAACAGACTGAATACTTCGTCCGCTGGGAATGTAATATTTCGAAATTGTGATCTTAAGTGACGTATTGTATGAGAGTGGCTTCACGGTTTGAACCAATCCTTTGCCAAAACTTTTGCTTCCTAAAACAACGGCCCTGTCGAGATCCTGAAGCGCGCCGGCTACAATCTCGGATGCACTTGCGCTTCCGTTATTGATGAGAATTACAACCGGAAGATCGCTGAATAGTGCGGGTTCGCTGGAAGATATTGTGCTGTTATGTTCATCCAGCCTGCCGCGTGTTTCAACAATTGTAACTCCGGACTCTATAAATTTATCAACGATAGCAACGGCTTCATTTAACAGGCCGCCCGGATTGTTTCTCAAATCCAGTATTAAACCCTCAAAGTCGCCATTGCTGTTAAACGTCTGCAGCTCCTGCCGCAACTCCTCTGCTGCCTGCTGGCCAAAACGCACAAGCTGAACATATCCAAACTGGTTACGGTCGCCAACTTTCTCTGCAATATTGATATTCTTTATCTCGATTCTCTCGCGCTCCAGCTCAAATTCAAGATCCTCAGCAATTCCCGGCCGCTTAATGCTTAACCGGATTTCAGTTCCCACATCACCGATAGTTAACTGCTGCACCTCTTCAGGCGTCATGTCACCGGTTGCCTGTCCATCAATCTCTTTTATGATATCGCCCGGCCGAAGACCCGCTCTTTGCGCGGGGTATCCTTCAAGCGGCGCAATTATCACAATGTCCTCTCCCCTGTACCCAGCGTCAATCCCAATGCCCCCGTACGAACCTGATGATAAAATCTCCATCTGCTGCTGTTCGCCCTCGGGTATAAAAACCGTATAGGGATCCAGCTCCTCAAGCATCGAGTCGATCCCGATTCTCATAAACTCTTCAGGACTTACTTCATCCACATATCCTGTAGCTATTTGTTTATAAACATCGCTAAATATAGTGAGCTGTTTCTTTATCTGGAAAAACAGATCGTCGTTCTGAACAAAGGCTGCAGAAGTGAATAAAAGTACGGCCAGCATTATCGCTGCTGACAGTTTGCCGGCTTTTTTCATAAATAGTTGTTTATCTGCGAATTTTCAGAGTTTGGCCCGCATAAATTCTGGTTCCTCGCATATTGTTCTCTTTTTGAATGGCAGATATGGATACTCCGTGCCGCTGTGCAATTGCAGTTAATGTATCGTTTCTGCGAACAGTATAGGTAACTACCTCCTGATCACCGGATGATCCGGCTCTGAGAGCAAAAATGTCTTCGCCCGATCGCTGGCGACGCTCCAATTCCTGTTTCTGTGCAAACGTCATGCTTTCAACCTGACTGTAATAGCTGCTACGGTTGCTTTGCACGTGAATTGTAAGCCGCTGCCCAACCCTTATGGTGTTCCCAATTCCGTTCCACGAACGAATTTGCCATGCGCGAACATCGTGCCATTCCGCAATATGCCCGATTGTATCGCCACTCTTTACAGTATAGGTAACAGATGTTGTATTAGGTGGTGCCTGTGCCTGGCTTCTGCTGCTCGAGGTTGAACGCGACGCCACAGCATTACTATTTGACGGGCGATCAGCAGAAATGGGATTCGATGAACTGCCCGCTACCGGAACCATAATTCGCTGCCCGGGATATATCGTGCTATTCAGATTTTCGTTTGATGCGTAAAGTGCCCCAACCGACGTTCCATACCGGTTTGCAATGTATCCGAGCGACTCGCCACTGCTAACTGTGTGCATCGTAACTTCCTGCGCGCGATTCTCTTTGGGTATTTCCTGATAGGCAGCAAAAAACTCTTCTTCAATTCCTGAAGGTATTTTAAGCGGATAGGAATCTCCGGGAGGTGTTGCCCATCGCAGCAGTTCCGGATTTAAGGCTTTAAGCTCATCCAGCGGTATAGCTGCGGCTTTTGCAAGTTCTTCAAGAGGCATCAATCCATCTACTTCAACTACTTCAAAGTCGTACAAATATTCCCGATCGGTGTAAGGCTTTTCAAACCCAAACTCCTCAGGGTTCATGGCGATCATCGTAGCTGCAATATATCCCGGAACATAGCCTCTGGTTTCCCGTGGTAAGTAGGGATAGGCAGCCCAATAATCTTCCACTCCGCCAGCCGCACGAATACCGCGCCTCAACCCTCTTGGACTCAGATTATAATTGGCAAGTGCCAGGTGCCAGTCGTCCCACACTTCATAAAGATCACGAAGATGTTGTGCTGCAGCCCGGGTAGCTTTAATTGGGTCTTTGCGTTCATCAATCCACCAGTTAACTTCGAGGCCATAAAACCGTCCGGTTGCCCCTATAAACTGCCACATTCCTACGGCAGACGCCCAGCTTCTTGCCGTTGGCACTAAACCGCTTTCGATCATTGAAAGGTGAATCAGCTCTTCCGGGACACCCTCATCCTTAAAAATTTCGCGCATCATGGGGAAATAATATGCCGAACGATCCAACCAGCGCTCCATCACTTCAGGGCGTCTCAACGTATAGTACATAAGGTGCCTGTTCACGTGCTGGTTTTGAAGCAGGGGTACTTCGGTTTTATTAAAGGTGAGATTTTCGGGCACCGAATACCCTTCAGCAATCCAGTCATCCTCTTCAGAGAAAAGCTCTTCTCGGATTGCAAAAATATCACCCTCCGTTTCGCTTCGCACCTCTTCTATTCCATAAAATTCGCTGTGTTCGGCCAGTACAGAACGATAAAGCTCCGCAAAACGGCGATTATTCTGAATTTCAGGATAGTCATCCATCAGTGCCTGTATGGCAGCGAACGACTCGTTGATATAATTTTCTGCTTCAACAAGATCTCCCTGAACCTGAGCATCTATTGAGAGCACATGAATTTTATAGACATCAGATATCCGCCTTAAAAATTCAGGATCTACTTCAACTGCTTCATTATGAGCCGCTTGCAGGTTCAGTTCTTCATCCGATTCGGTGAGTGGATTGGGATAGGAGAGCAGAACGGGACTTATGTCAATCTTTTTTAGTTCTGTTTCTCTTTCCTGAGCCGTTACGATACTTGCAGACATGCATAACAAAAGAAGTAGTACGGTTTTTTTCATGCGGATTATTTTTTGAGGTATTTGAGCTTAAGTGAAAATGAGTTACGGTCTCAACGAACAGGCAACCGTATGATTACAACTTATTTCTAAAAATGTTGCTTTGTCCAGCCCTGAACTATCGGCCAACGCCGGCCCGATCCAAATGATTTCGACCGCAGTTTTAAAATTGGGGCCGCCTGATACCTTTTAAACTCATTATAATCAACAAGCCTTGTGATTTTACGAACAACATCAGCGGGATGTCCAATCTCAATAATCTGTTCAGTACTTATCTGAAGCTCAATATAATGATAAAGTATGTCATCCAACACATCGTAATCGGGTAAACTGTCGCTGTCTTTTTGATCAGGCCTCAGCTCCGCACTGGGTGGTTTTGTAAGAATGGGTTCAGGTATCACCTCTCTCTGATAGTGCACTTCATTGAGCCAGCGCGACAGCGCATATACTTCCGTTTTATACAGGTCGCCGATTACTGCCAGCGCCCCGTTCATATCACCGTAAAGAGTTGCATAACCCACCGCATACTCCGATTTATTCCCGGTTGGAAGCAAAAAATGACCAAATTTATTCGCGTACGTCATCAGCAACGAACCGCGTATTCTGCTCTGTAAATTCTCCTCGGCCACACCAAACGGCAGCTCTTTAAAAACCGGTTTTAACTGCTCTCTGAATGATGAAAATATCGGCTGAACCGGTAATTCAATAAGTTCAATGCCAAGATTCCCGGCAAGTTTCTGCGAATCGGTAACACTGCCCGGGCTCGAAAACTCTGTGGGCATGGTTATGGCAGTAACCCGGTCAGCGCCCAGCGATTCAGCCGCAAGCGCACAAACCAGGGCTGAATCTATCCCGCCACTCAGCCCAAGAACAACATTTTCCGTTATCCCGGTTTTTTTAATGTAATCCTTCAACCCCCTTTTTATGGCAGAAAAGTATCGGGCAGATCCCTTGTGAGGGTATATCTCTCCATGCATTACTGACAGCGGCTTGCAACCGCCATCAGAAGTGAGTTCCACATCTGCGAAAGAGGACTCAAACGCAGAAGTGTTCACAACCATTTCTCCGTTATTGGCGACGGCCAGAGAGTCCCCGTCAAAAACCACATCGGTGTGTGCTCCAACCTGATTGCTGTATAGTACGGGAAGCGCCAGTTTTTTCGCATGATTTTTTATCATCTGCACCCGGTTTTCGTGCTTGGTACCCGTAAACGGCGATGCAGAAATATTAATGATTATGTCTGCCCCCTCTTTTTTTAGCTCAAGCGCAGGATCTGTTTCGTAGGTGTGATACTGTACTTCATTTTCGTTGTACCAGATATCCTCACATATGGTTACTCCAAGTTTAAAACCATCGAGCTCGAGACAACGAAACTCACTGTTTGGCTCAAAATATCTGAGATCGTCAAAAATATCGTAGGTGGGTAGCAGGGTTTTATTCGCGATTCCAAGTACTTCGCCTTGTTTAGCAAGAATGGCCGAATTATACATTTTACGGCCAAATGCCGACTCGTTTGGCGTAATACTTCCAAACAGAAGGGCTGTGCTGCGGGTTAGTTCAATAAGCTCGCCATTAGCCTGGTAACACGCTTCCCTGAAGCGGGACATCTCGAGCAGATCCTGTGCAGGATAACCTGTAACGCACATTTCCGGCACTATAAGCAGGTCAATATCCTCATCTTCAGCTCTCTTCAAAGCCGTGGTAATGAGTGTCTGATTTCCTGAAAAATCTCCGATGACCGGATTTAACTGCTCTAAACGTATTTTCATCAATCCCTGCTATACATTTTAGTGCCTTCAATCCAGGTTTCCAATACCTCGGTTTCCCAGATTTCTGATGCGGGAATTTCGAAGTAATCCCTGTCGATCAAAATAAAGTCGGCCCATTTACCGGGTTCCAGTGTGCCAAGCACATCTTCCTGATGGGCTGCATAGGCCGCATCGATTGTAAATGCCCTGAGAGCCTCAATCCTGCTCATTTTGTGTTCGCTGTACCAGCCGCCGGGTGGCATTCCCCCGTGGTCTTGCCGCGTTACAGCGGAGTAAAGTCCATAAAACGGGTTTACATCCTCAACAGGAAAGTCGGATCCCCCGGCAATTACCGTACCCTGGTCTAAAAATGTCTGCCATGCATAAGCACCTTTAATCCTTTCGGCTCCTACCCTGTCTTCAGCCATATTCATATCGCTGGTTGCGTGCGTGGGCTGCATCGATGCAATCAGGTTGTAATCCAAAAAGCGTGGAATATCATCAAGCGCAACAATCTGGGCATGTTCAATTCTGTGGCGAAGCTCTTCCTGCCCCTCAAGCCGTTCAAAAATGTATTCGAAAGCGTCCAGAACCTGGCGGTTTGCAGCGTCGCCAATGGCGTGAATATTCATTTGAAATCCTGCAGATGCACCTTTAAGAAGCATTTCGTTGAGCTCCTCCTGATCGAAAAAAAGAAGCCCCCTGTTGCCGGGTTCATCATGATAGTCTTCCAGCATAGCGGCACCGCGGCTGCCAAGGGCCCCGTCTGCAGAAATCTTTACGCTCCGGAGCGATAACAGATCATCGGCGTAACTTTCCACAATTCCGTTGGCTGCCATCTCATCAAAAATATCTCCCGTTCCGGCAACCATTGCGTAGATCCTGGTTTTTAAGCGGCCGCTGTCGGCAAACGACTTATACAGATTCCATTCGTATATATCGGTACGGGCATCGTGTACCGAAGTTAGCCCGTATTTTGATGTTTCCCGTAGTGCCAGTTCAAGCGCTCTCTCATATTCAGCATCACTCCTTTCCGGAATCTGTTCCCTGATATAGCGCATCGCAGTGTCAACAAAAATGCCGGTGGCCTGGCCATTTTCATCACGCCGGATAACCCCTCCCTGCGGATCCGGAGTGTCTTCATTGATGCCTGCCAGCTCCATAGCCCGGGTGTTTGCCCATCCGGCATGCCCGTCAACACGGGTTAAAAAAACCGGTCTGTCAGAAATAACAGCATCAAGATCAGCTGCTGATGGAAATTCATTCTCTTCCCACAATACCTGGTTCCATCCTCTGCCTAAAACCCATTGCCGGTCAGGATTTACTTCTGCAAAATCGCTAATTTTCTGAAGTGTTTCTTCCAGGGAACGAATACCGGCGACATTCACATCCAGCTCGCGAATTCCCAGTCCCATAACGTGCGTGTGGGCGTCAATCAAACCCGGCAGCAGGGTTTTACCTTCTCCATCAATCCGATTCAGCCCTTCGGTCCCCTCAGCTTCCAGCTCATCCAAAGTACCTGTGGCCTTTACCCGCCCGTTTTCTACCGCAATCGCATCAAACTCTAAAAGTTCACCGGCATCATTGAGAGTGTAACCATTCACGTTGTGCAGCAGAAAACCATCTTTTTCAGCTTCAGAGCAGGCAAGCATCAGCAAAGTGACAAACAGAAACAGAAATGCATTTTTCATTGGTATGATGATATCCGGAGTTCAGAAGACGGTGGTCGATACCAAACTCCCATTTATGGTTTTGGTTTACGTATGTTCGAAAAAAATTCTATATGTGAACAGGATATTCCGGCAAATCATTGCTTTCATCGAAATGATACTGCAAAAATTCGGGATAAACGTGTGTGGATCCCAATTCACTAAACTGGAAAAACCGGAGCTCAAGCAGGATCTGGTCAGACTCTCCATACTCGGGATCGCGTCCAAGTTCCAGGGTTCCCCCTGTTATTTCACAATCAAAATAGTACTCAATTGCGTGGTATGGTTTCTCAATAAATTCATGAATCCAAAGCAGGCGGTTGGGTTCTACATAAAGGCCCGTTTCCTCTTTAACCTCACGCCTCAGTGCTTTATCTAAAGATTCACCATACAGCACTTCACCCCCCGGGGGCATCCATATCGGCTCTTTGCGGGTGGGCGCCTGATGCTTCAGAAGTAAAATCCAATCTCCGCTGGTGATTATGGCGCAGGCCCTGTTTCGCAGTCGGTTTTTAAGAGCTGATTCGATCAAAATTATACAGTTTCACCTACTATTGAGTCGCTCTTTGCATCTTCATGGCCATGATAATGATTTAGCGATGCTTCAACAAAATCAACAAATAGAGGATGCGGAGTGCCTACTGTGCTCTTCAGTTCCGGGTGAAACTGTACACCTACAAACCACGGGTGCGATTCAATTTCAATAATTTCCACCAGGTTTCGCTCGGGATTAATCCCCGCAACTTTTAGCCCGCTCGTCTCAAGTTTTTCCCTCAGGCTGTTATTGAGCTCTAACCGGTGCCTGTGGCGTTCGAAAATAATCTCTTCGCTGTACGCTTTTCGGCTGTCTGATCCGTCAGAAAGCTTGCATTCATACCTGCCAAGACGCATAGTCCCGCCCTTGTCAGAAATCTCTTTTTGATCTGCCATAAAATCGATTACGGCAAACGGTGTTTGTTCATCAAACTCTGTACTGTTGGCATTCTCCATGCCGGCACAGTTTCTTGCAAATTCAACAACGGCGCACTGCATACCCAGGCAGATGCCAAAAAATGGTATTTCATTCTCCCTGGCGAATTTTACGGCAATCAGTTTCCCTTCAATCCCGCGGTCACCAAATCCGGGGGCTACCAAAATACCCGACGCCGATCCAAGCAAATCTTCAACATTTTCATCGGTCACAAAATCGGACTGAACCCATTTGATATTCACCCGCGTGTTGTTCATGGCCCCGCCGTGAATCAGCGCTTCAACGATCGACTTATACGCGTCATGGTGCTCCACATATTTACCAACAAGCGCTATTGATATTTCGTGTGCAGGTTCCTTTATTCGCTTTACGAACTCTTTCCAATCGGTAAGGTCGGCATTTTTGGCAGGCAGATTCAGTTTTTCAATCACGCGGGAATCCAGTCCCTCTTCGAGCATTAGCAGAGGCACTTCATAAATACTGTTTGCGTCCAGGGAAGCGATAACGTCTTCAATTTCTACATTACAGAACAGGGCAATTTTCTTTCGGATGGTGTTATCCAGCGGATATTCCGAACGGCATACCAAAATATCGGGGCTCATTCCGCTTTCTGATAAGGTTTTAACTGAGTGCTGTGTGGGTTTGGTTTTGAGCTCTCCTGCGGCTGAAAGATAGGGAACCAGTGTCAGATGAATCGAAAGCGTATTTTTTCGTCCCACATCATACCTCAGCTGACGCATCGCCTCGATGTAGGGCAAGCTTTCGATATCGCCCACCGTTCCGCCAACCTCTGTGATCACCACATCATAATTTTCCGATTCACCAAGGCTCAGCACATGAGATTTGATCTCGTCCGTAATGTGTGGAATCACCTGCACGGTTTTGCCTAAATACGCGCCCTTCCGCTCTTTTGTAATTACATCATAATACACGCGGCCTGTAGTTACATTATTCTCCTGCGATGTTTTAATATCAAGAAATCGTTCGTAGTGGCCAAGGTCCAGGTCGGTCTCTGCTCCGTCGTCTGTCACATAAACTTCTCCGTGTTCGTAAGGATTCATGGTTCCGGGGTCTACATTAAGGTAGGGATCGAGTTTTTGAACCGTTACCCGAAGTCCGCGGGAAATGAGCAGGCGGCCCAGAGAAGCGCAGATTATTCCTTTTCCCAAAGAGGACGTAACACCTCCCGTAACAAAGATATATTTAGTTGCCATAGTGCGTTCGTGTTGGTTGGTGGAAAACAGAAAATAGCAGGCTCCACAATGCTATTCAAACCAAAACCAAAAAGAGTGAAAAAACTTTATCAATATGGGTATCATTTCGATAGAAGTACCTCTTCAGATACTTCTTTCAGCCTTTCGGGTTTATCAGAAAAAATACCGGCCACACCTTTTTTTATCAGCGACTTCATACTCCTTCTTCCGTTAACCGTATAAACATAAACCGGCACTCCCATTTCCCCGAGATCCATAATCCATTTCTTTCGGATTTGCCACCTGTTGCAGTGAAACGAAAACGTTCTGTAGATTTGCACAAGATCGACAGGTGAAAGTTCTCCCGACTTTTTCCGATTATAGAGAAGGCCCGTTTTTATTACAGGATTGATGTTTTTAACCCTTTTGAGCACTCTGTAATCAAAACTGGATATTAACACCTGCTCCTGCATCTCATAGAGTTCCACCAGCTCGCATACCCGGTGCTCAATTCCTGCATCCGCGCTATCGGTTACGGATTCCGGTTTGATTTCGATATTTAGCAATATCCTGTCTTTAGCCAGTTCCAATACTTCCGACAGGTACGGAATCATCTCACCTGTATATGATCTTGAAAACCAGGATCCGGCATCCAGCCTGCGGATTATATCGACCGGGTAATCTGCCAATAGCCCTTCACCATTACTGTGTTTATTCAGAACAGCATCATGAAAAACAACAGGCACACCATCTGAGGTTAATTGCACATCAAGTTCAATCATATCAGCACCCCCATCGATGGCTCTCTGAAAAGCAGGGAGCGTATTTTCGGGCGCCAGGCTGCTGCTGCCCCGATGGGCAATTACTAAAAATGGCTTATTGAAAGACAGGATGGACTTTCGGTGTTCAGCGTTTTGCACGTGTAATCTTTCTGTTTTATGACTGATCTGCTTTTGGCAAACCAAACGTAAGGAAGATGAGAAACAGAAACTTCACAAAAATATCAGTTTTGATTCCGAATGGCTCTCCGAATAGCCCGGTTTACAATAGATTCGAAGCTGTCCTGATTGGAAAATGTATGATACATCAAAAATACACCCAGCATTGCAGTAATACTTCCCAGCAGGCTGAGCACCGCAGAAAGCCATAGCGGCTGTATAATTCCCAGAATGGTAATGGAAACCAAAACCAGCCCGGTAATCATTTGAATGATCGATGCCAAAAACGGCACCAGCGTTTTACTGCTCGTAATCACAGAGAAGATTCTTTCCGCAGCTCCGCGGCTCTCTCCCACGCCTTTGGGATAGCTCTTTTTAGGGCCGGAACCTGTTTTTTTAGGATTTCCCATCTATTCGTGCATTATTTGTCATTATCATCATTAATTTATAATCTCTATCGCCAATTTGAAAATCATCATTTATTGTGGAAATATCGAATCAATTTATTTACGGAAGAAACCCGGTTGAGGAACTGCTCACGCGCACGCCCGAACAGGTCGATAAAGTGTATGTTAAAAAGGGGGTGCACAAAAACACGATAGGGCCCATTCTCGACCTCTGCTCAAAAAACCGCATCCCGGTTACAGACGTTCCCGGAAGTAAACTGCACGAACTTGTGGGCAGTGTAAACGACCAGGGGATCGTGGCCTCCATCAGCCGGGCCACCTACCAGGAGTTTGAGGAGTGGATGGAACAGGTTCAGCCCGACAAGCATACCGCTGTTCTTCTGCTTGATGAGATTGAAGACCCACACAATTTCGGGGCTATTTTGCGCACGGCCGCCGCTGCCGGAATCAGCGCCGTTATTGTTCCAAAACACAGGCAGGCGCCGGTCAACGCCACCGTTTTTAAGACCAGCGCCGGTACGGCAGGAGTTATTCCCATTGTGCGCGCGGTAAACCTGAATCAGGCTATTTTAACGCTGAAGGAAAATTCATTCTGGATTGCCGGGCTTTCGATGGAGAGTGACTCCACCATCTGGGATCAGAAATATGATGTCCCTATGGCCTTCGTCGTAGGTAACGAAGGGCGCGGCATGCGCAAAAAAACCGGTGAACATTGCGACTTTCTGCTCAGCATTCCCATGTTTAACGGGGTGGAATCTCTGAACGCATCCGTTTCGGCATCGCTGGTTTGTTACGAGTGGAGGCGCCAGCAGCTGAAAGCAGGAAAATAAATACCGTTTTTAAAAAAACGTTTCAGTTCCCGATCAGTAGAGCAGATACTTTTCTCGCTGATCCAGGTAGGTATCAAGCTCAAAATCGATGTCGGCAGCCGAAACCTCACCATTGATGACCTGATCGATTTTTCGCGTACCGGACAGGAGGTAGAGAAATGACTTTATCTCGTATTCCTCGGTAGAGTTGAGTACAGTTGCAAAAATCTGTAGTCCGGTGCGAACTGGGTCAAAATCATAGCTCTCTGCCCTCACAATAATTCCGCTGCACTGCACATCCTCATGTTTAGGAGTGGGCGCAACGCCTGGTATGGAGCGCGGCTTAAATTCTGTCGGGGTCACGGATATTGAAGATGAAAGCTCCCGGAGCGACTCCAGCTCTTCCTCATCAAGATTTGTTGAGGGGTCGCCCATCATTAAAAACGGATCATCGGTTCCGCGTCCTTCAGAAAGCGTGGTTCCCTCGTAAAACACATTTCCAAGATAGAAGAACGCATGTTCAAACGTTGGTAAATTGGGTGATGGTGGTACCCAGTCGAGGCCGGTTTCGGGCCATTTCATCTCCCGCTCCCAGCCCGTCATTTCGATGACGCGGATGTCCGGCTTTAGGTCAAAATCGATCCAGTTTTCGCCGACCATCATCATGGCGATCTCTCCCATCGTTAATCCGTGCGCTATGGGGATGGGATACGCCCCCACAAACGACTCAAACTCCTCTTCCAGTATCCAGCCGCTTACGTAGTTTCCGCCCGCGGGGTTGGGCCGATCAAGCACCCAGACGGGTATTTCAGCTTCCGCCGCCGCCTCGATCACCAGGCCCAGCGTGGCAATGTAGGTGTAAAAACGCGCGCCCACGTCCTGCATATCAAAAATGAGCAGATCTGTACCCTCGAGCATCTCCTGTGTCGGCTTACGGGTATCGCCGTAGAGCGAATAGACCGGCAGTCCCGACTCCTGGTCTACCCCGTCTTCAATTTTCTCTCCGGCCCCCGCTTCACCCCGAAACCCGTGTTCAGGTGCATATAGCGCCGTAATGTTTACGTTGAGCGCAAGAAGAGAGTCGAGCACGTGTGTATTACCAATTCGTGCCGTAGGATTCATCACCAGTCCCACGTTTTTACCCTGCAGCTCTTCCAGATGGTGATCCATCAGGTTTTCGGCTCCAATGGTGACTGCGGCTGAGCCCGTATCAGTTTCAGTCTGCGCTTTTTCACTTTCGGAACAGGCTAAAAAAACAAATGAGAGTGCTAAACTAAGCGTGGATAGGAAGATATTTCGCATCATGACCGTTGGGTTTATCTGTCTGATTTTTGATGAATATAATGAAGTTCAGGGCAGATTGCCCAACCCGCTGTCTGAGAATAAAAAAAGCCGGATTGTTGAGTCCGGCTTTCTGAGTCTTTTTAGGCAGAATGAAATGATTTCACCCGGTTTAATAATCCTAATGATCTAAGTTCAATTCTTGAATATCGACATCAATAAGTCCCAAAAAATACTTGTCCTGAATCTTCGGGAGAGGTACTGATTGGGATGTTCAACAAATCTGTGGAAAAACCAATGAACACCCCTCTTAGTCTCCCCTTTTTAGGGGAGAATTGGTGCCGAATAAATGAATATGATTATTAATCGAATGCAGGCTTATGCGTTATTTGCAACCACTTCTGATTCGGGAAAGAAATAGGCGGCTTCAATTTTACCGTTCTCAACAGAATCGGAGCCGTGAATAATATTTTCTCCCACGCTGTCGGCAAAGTCGGCACGGATCGTACCTTCTTCCGCTTCTGCGGGATTGGTGGCGCCGATAAACTCGCGGAAATCTGCAATAGCGTTCTCTTTTTCGAGAATCATGGGCACGCAGGGGCCGCTGCTCATAAACTCAACGAGCTCACCGAAAAAGGGACGCTCTTTGTGAACGGCGTAAAATCCGCCGGCCGTGTCTTCTGTGAGACGGGTGAGCTTCATCGCCTTGATGGAAAATCCTGCTTTCTGTATGCGCTTAATTACTTCTCCAATCAGGTTTTTGCGTACACAGTCGGGTTTAAGGATGGTTAATGTTCGTTCTACTGCCATGGTTTCTTTTTTTATGAATTCTAAATTTTTTTCAAGCCTTAAAGATACGGTTTTTTAAAACAGAAAACAGGTTGTGAGAGTGGTATTAGATTGCTGAAAATAACTCTGAGGAACGAATGATATTTGTTTGAGAAATAGCGCGAGCGTCTCCTGGTCATCGAAGTCTTGACGTAGTTGACCGCTTGTGCTTACCTAAATAAGGTTTTGAACTGATTATGTTCATCTAACGATATTTTCAATAATCAATAACTACATCGAGTATTCCTGTTCTCCCAAAGTAATTGACTGCACTGCTATACATATAGTGTTCTGGTTCCGATACAAACCCTGCTTTCACTGGATTTCGGTGAATGTATTCTACTTTTTGTTCAAATAATTTATGATTATCCAATTCTATTGGATGATAATTTCTTTTCCAAAGCTGGAAGCCTTCATTAGAAGCCCGTCTTTTACCCTCGTACCGAAAAAGTGCAAGCATCCAATCCTTTCGGCTCTCTAATGGGTTTAGCTCAATTTCTTCTTTTAACTTCTTTGATGTGAAGCCCCGAAAATCTCGTATTGTATTCTCTAACCTGAAGCCACTCTTTGTACCTTTTACAAGATGTAAATGGTTTGTCATGATACAGTAAGAATAGATGATTAGTCCCTTCTTCTTTTGACAAAATTTTAGAGAATCAATAATGATATCCCTGTAATTATTTCTTGTGAATACATCTACCCATTTAACAACGGTGAAGGTTACGAAATAGGGTTCTGTTTGATCATAAATTTTAAATTTTTCGCTCATGCGGTATCAATTTTTATTAACCCTTATATATATATGAACCCCGTGATGGTAATTCCTTACACTATTTCAAGAAATGAAAAATAATGAGGCACGAGCAAGGCGCTCGCGCCATTAGATTTTCTGTGTGGCCTCATAACAGGCACTCACGCTATTTCTACCACAGCTATTTTTGTTCTGATTTTTACCCGCAGAACTCTATATTAAATAGATAGCTTCACTGAAAAACTGACACCCAAAAGCGACCTACATGCCTGTACCATCCAAAAAACCTCATCCCAGTATTGCCTCTTCAACGGCCACTATGAATCCCAAAAAGCGCGTGGGGCTGGTTGCCCACGACTACCGTAAAATGGATCTGATTGACTGGGCCGACTATAACCGCGACATTCTCACAGAACATGAACTATACGGAACGGGGACCACCGGTAAGCTGATCTCCGAAAAGCTGGATCTGCCCGTCCACCGGTTTATGAGTGGTCCGCTCGGAGGCGATCAGCAGCTGGGTGCCACAATCGCTGCCGGTAACCTCGATATCCTCATCTTTTTCTGGGACCCGCTGCAGGCTCAGCCCCACGATGTGGACGTGAAAGCCCTGCTCCGAATTGCCATTGTGTATAACATTCCGCTGGCGTGCAACCGCTCCTCAGCCGATTTTTTGATCAGCTCTGAACTGCTGGATAAACCATACGAACGTTTTCTTGTGGATTATGGCGAAAGACTCAGAAGCCTTAGTAAAAAAGAGTAAGCAGCCGGTTAAGCCGCCATGACAAACAGGGCCCTCATATCCATCATCGCTTTTCTTCTGCTCACAACCGCAGGCTATTTCTGGTTTTCGTACGATCCGTTCGTGAGCGTTGGCCCCGGCATAACGGCGCCCAATGAGCCGATTCAGGAGAATATGAACGAAAACAGCATGATGATGGTCGATGACTACTTTTTAACCCCTTTGGCCACCTTCCAGATCGAAGCGCGGGTTCTTTCAACACAACGATACCGAACCGGACGGGAATCCGACCTCTCCCCGCTGGATCTGACTCTTGGCTGGGGACCCATGTCGGACGAAATCAATATTGAGAAGATTGATATTCGTCAGTCGGCCCGCTTCTACTTCTGGAAAACAAGCCGCTTCCCGATTCCCCGCCGTGATATTGAAACCCACAGCGCCAACATGCACATGATCCCGTCCAGCAAAAGCGTTGAAAGCCGGCTAAAGCAGATCAAACCCGGAGAAACGGTCACCATTACCGGTAAGTTAGTGAATGTTGAAGCAGCCGACGGCTGGCGGTGGCGAACCTCCCTCACAAGAAACGATACCGGAAACGGAGCGTGTGAAATTGTGTATGTGGAGGAGGTGAACCTTGTTAATATTTAAAAACAATAACTGCTATTTCACAATGAACACTTTTAATATCTCAGTCTTTTTGGTCTCTCTTTTTGTTACGATTTCAAGTAATGCCATTTATGCACAGAGTACCCCTGGAAAAGGAATTGGTTTCGGTTTTTCAGCAGGCCAGGTTCACACCAGTCTTGTGTCTGCCAACGATTTTTTTCTTGAGGAAATTGATCCATTTATTCTCAACTCAAATAACAGCCTGAACTACCAGGTACATGCTGTATACAATTTTGGCCCATACGAATCGATCCGTATGGACGTTTCAAGCCGGGAATTTTCGGTTGTAACAAACTACCCGGGCTGGCCAAATCTCACTTTTACGAATTCATTTATCAGCTCTTCCATATCAGCTGAGCTTAGCATCATGAGATATCTTGGAGTCCGGCCCTATCCATTTAACACGTATGGAAAGTTTGGCTTTGGATTTAACGCAAACAGTCTTTCAGCGGCTATAAATGATAACGAGTCATTGTCTATTCCAGAAACGTCACGTTCGAATAGTCCAATGGTTACCGCCGGGGGCGGACTTCGCTTTCACATCACTCCGGGAATGAGCCTTTTCACCGAGTATAGCCTCTATCTTTCAAATAAAAACATTATCGACTCGGGTTTTATAAGTGATCTTATCGATACCGACTTTACTCAAACCAGCAGCCGATGGAGCGGACTTTCGGCAGGCCTGCGAATCACCTTTTCCAGGAAATCATCCGCTGCTTCTCCGGCTCCCTCTCTGCCAGAATTAACATATGCACAGCCTGAAACCAATACTCAATCCGGCTTTGATCTCATCACTCCTGAAAAAACAGCACCCATTTCATACAATTATCCATCACAAATTCTGTACGAATTATCCTCTGAAAATAAACGCCGATTTAACTCATACTCCTCCCTGCCATTTCCTTTTTCAGATAATGAGAATTTTTTCGGGGTCGTACGGAAACAGAACAGGTATCAAGCCCTAAAAATAACAGAGCCATCCAGGAGCTATGGTGTAAATGGGATCTGGAACCCTGAAATGCCATCAGGATATACGATTATTGTACATTCTCTTGCATCTGAAAATGATGCAAACCAAATTGCCGATGAACTGTTGGATTCCGGGCTTCGCACTACTGTTTTTAATGTCGTCGTGAATGGTATAGACTATTACCGGGTAGCCATTGGGCAGTTCACTACCAGGAACGACGCTTCCAGCGCGGCAAGCGAGCTTCCCTCCCCGTTGAATCGTTCATTTTTTGTGGCGCAACTTCCTGAACGGTAAGTTTTTTTGGAGCGGGTGGAACAACTCTGACAGGATTTTACTTTCGCGGTGCTTCGCTTCGCTCGGAGCGCTTCGCTGCGTACTCTGACAGGTTGTTTAGTGTTTTACGCAATTTTATGAATAGAGCTATGAGAATTAGAAGAAAAGCAGTCCAATGCAAAGCCCAACAATAGTTCTATCATTGCGTTAATAAATAGTACGAACTATATTGATTTAAATTTATTAGTAGCCAAACTAATTTCTTGAACTCCCAAAAACACATATTACAACTTCGGTTTACAGGTGAGCACATCTCGCCGGGAAGTTTCTCTGTAAAAGAGCTGGGAAATTTATTGATAGACATACAAAAATCTGTTTTTGCTATTGCCGGAATATCAGATGATGCTGATGAGTCAGCAGTGATCAGCCTGAAAGAAATCAAAAATGAATCAGCCGGGCTTCATTTTTATTCCGACTGGCCGACTGTGAATGATGCCTGCGTTAAATTAATTAAAGCCGTGAATAGAAGAGACCTTACAGGTTTGCCACGAAGCTCTTTTGTGGGAATAAAACACATCTCAAAAATTGCGAAAGAGAAAAAGTGTGATGCAGAGCTAAAGAATAACACGAGCAGAACATCTGCCACTGCAACTCTGAAACAAAAAGATAATCTTATCTTTCCCGAGGATGTATTTTTGAAAGACACCAAAGACTTTTACGGGGAAATCACAAGAGTTGGTGGGGTAGAGCCACGAGTACAGTTTAAAACGTTTTCAGGAACAACTCACCATGCGGATGTTTCTAAAGAGCTGGCCCGTCAAATAGCAAATAAATTGTATCAAACGGTTAAAATGAAAGCCGAAGTGAAGTGGATTTCTTCATCAGACGTGTTTGAAGAGATGAAAATTATTAGTGTAGAAGATTATAGCGTACAATCGAACACCGGCCTTTTCGATGAGTTAAGAGAGACATTGGAGAGTTACTCTGACAAGTATGGTTCGGACCTGGAAGGGTTAATGAATGACTAACTGTTTTGGCAAATTCAAAAATTGTCTGTCTTGACAACAACATTACGGCGTTTGCTTTAAGAGATGATGCACATCCTGATGATGTGGAAAAAGCAAAAAAGGCCAGGGCACTAATCGCCTATCTGGATGAGCAGGGAAAAATTATTTTGCTACCCACACCGGTAATTACCGAATGCCTTGTGCCGGTTGAAGTACATGCAAGGGAATCGGTTCTAATGGTAATCAACAAGTTCATAATTGGTTCATTCGACCTGAAGGCTTCCATAAAATGCGCTGAGATGATGCATGCCATTACACCCGTCGAAAAAGAGTTCAAAGAAGCTAAAGGGATTACAAAAGCAGAAATGAAGTTTGATTACATGATTGCGGCCATTGCTATAGTAAATGGAGCAGAGTGTATCTATAGCGAAGACGAGGGATTAAGAAAATTTTGTAAAGGCCATATCGACGTTAGGGGAATACCCGATTTACCGGAGCAGACAAATTTGTTTGGAGAGTAATGATTTACAATGTTTTTATTAAATCTCTCAAAGCAAGTTCAAGAATCTAAAGGGTCATGAAACTTCTTTTCGAATTGCCTCTTCGGCTTTATCCCATCCCGAATAGGTTATCTTTCCTTCTTTAATGGTGGCCTTTCGCCGGGCCAGTTCGGGGGAGCATAATCCGATGAGGATGAAAGATCGTCCCACAGTTTTTCCATGAGCTCCATTCTCTCGACAGTGGATAAATTTTCTATAGTGATTGTTTTACTCATGATTAATTTAAATCTACTGTTTTTACCTGAGATGCAAAAACGATTTATCTGCCCATAACGTGCTTCCCAAGACCTTCCACAGTGCGAGCGTAATGAGCTCCTGCCCAAGGGGATCCACTGGAAAAGAGTCTCGGAGTTATGGTTGATGGTGTCTTTTGTGGTTGGGAGGTGAGAGCATCACAACTCTGGATTGATTTTACTTCGTTCAAACTCTTCCAGGTTGTTTGGTAAAGTCATTACGTTAGTTACTAATCCAGTGCAGTGTGCCATTTCTACTCGAAATCACGCCACCATCAACGAGAAATAGTCGCCGGGATTCACCAAACGAAGTTGGGCTGTCATCGCCAATTTTGTACAATTTCTCATCTTCTACATCAAAAATATAGTAGGAATACCACATTTCTCCGGTTATTCCATTTTCCATTGAATACTCCACATTTCTGAACTCTGCTATTCTCTTTAGCAACCACCTGCCCTGTAGCGTTGACGTATATTGAAGATATGAATAGTCTCCATTCCACGTATTCAATATTCCCCCGGTAGCACTATTATACTCGATATTTTTAGCGGGGATGAAATCAGACAACTCAAATTTTGAGATTAACTCTCCGTTATGATCATAAGTAAATAGGTAAGGAAAATGATCGAAGGTTACGATCGTTTTATCATAATCAGTGAATGCCCTTACGCTGCCTCTTGACATAATTCGATCTCGTAATATCGGCGATTCGTGGTCGTAATTTGGTAAAAATGATCGCTCTATTCTGGCGTCACGATCTGCTTTGTGAACGATAAACTGTGCCGAACTCCCGGTTGAACTGCTTTGACCGCCTCTAATTTGTGGTATTCCTAAAAAGTACAGATGGTTGTCTGTTACAGCTAATGAATAGTTGTTATAATCAGTGTTCATGGTTGTTTCATATTCACAAGGATACCTCTCGCAATTAAATACCGACAGTTGTCTTCCCTGCATACTAATAAACGCTTTACCATTATATACAGATAACTCTTTCGAAAAAAACAGATCTCCCGGTCCCCTGCCTTGTTCTGCAATAATGTTGAAATCATCATTCGTAAGGTCGTATTGGATCAGCCGATTTTGATCTTTTTCAAGGATTAGAAATCCTGAACCCTCCAGTGGCAGTATATCAATATTGTCTGTCGTGAGAATATTAAGTTCTTTCGTATTGAATTGAGACGTTTCATCATTCAGCACACCATATAACAGCTGCACGTTTACGGGGAGGTCAGATAAAATATCAGCTGCAGAACGTGTTTCGAGTTGATCAGAAGCTATATCGGAGTGTGGTATACTCTCTTTAACTGGATGAACATCCTCAGATCTGTGTTCACTTTTCTCGATGCATGAAAAAAGGAATGCGGCCAAGAAAAATGACAACAATAAAAAGGGACGTTTCATATCACGGTTATTGCTTTGATTAACAGTTTGTTAATTCCATTTACTCTATTTACCCATAATCATCAATAATATCTACCTAATTATTTACACTCAACTTACAGATAATCTGAAAATTCTATTCTTTTATACCCAAAAATTGCATCACGTCAATATCAGGCCGGTTGTTTATAAGATTATAAAATTCTTCTATTTCGTATTGCCCGGTATAGCTTCTCAGAAGACGTTGCGAATCCGTAAAATTGGAATAGTTTAGTCCAATAGGTTCTGCATCATAGTTCTCTACAAATAGTAAGAGCATAGGAGTTGCCGAACTACCCGATGCATAGTGAATCATCCCAAGGTTAAACGCACCTTCACCTACCAAAAGCTCATCATAAGACCCGGTTTCCTGCAAATAGTTAATAGCTTTAGTATCTGAATGGTCAAACGACAAGCCGGTAGAGATAAAGTGAATAGATTCTTCTATTAGCATGCTTTCTAATTCCGATTTAATCACCCGAACCATTCGGTGTGTATCCGGATTATTGGAATAAAAGCAACTTGAGGAACCTATAAAAACGAGCCGCACATAGGTACCGCTTGGTATACTCGAACGGTTTAAAGTGGTCAAGGCATCCTCTTTGTTTTTTTCTAAACCAAAGTACAGACCCGCCAAAAAAAGGAAAAAACAGGCCAGTAACACTGATAGAAAAAAACTATTGTTTTCTTTGAACTTCATTTTTTGACGTCTGCTAATTTTCAATAAAGTATAGCGTACCCATGTCATTGATTACCAGACCCTTGTTAACAACATGAAAACCCTTTTTTTGTCCGCTGTAAGGCTGCGTGAATGCATCATCACCTATGTGATAGAACTGGTTATTCTCTACATTAAAAACGTAGTAAGAGATCCATTCTTCTCCCTTGAACCCTTCTTCCCTGGATATCCACTCAGCATCTCGCCTCTCTTTTAACCCGATCAATAGCTCATGGTTGTTTATTTTTTTGGTAAATATGATGGATGAATTGTCTCCCCTGTTTAAAAACGTTGAGCCTCTGGTATTCTCATCATATTCATAAAAAGACTGAACAAATCCCGGGATTTTATATTTTGCTTTTAGATTTCCATTATCATCATATTCATAAATGAACGGATAATACTCCATCGTCACTATCGTGGAATTATGCAGTGGATATCTTCGAACCGTACCTCCTTCATTTAAATTCCCTCTGACAATTGGTGATTTAAATTGATAGACCGGGAAGAACGAATCTAATATTCGCCCGTCATCATCCATCTTAAAAATAAGATTTTGTTTTGTCTTTGACGGGTCTGGACTCTGCTCCAAACCAAACGTCGCCATTCCTAAGAATGATAGATTTTCTCCGGCTGGAGCTATAGAGTAGTTACTCAACTTTCGCAGTTGTTGTTTAAGGGTTTAAAAGTCATGGATTTATCATAAATATTTTTTGAAAATTGCTCGATAACTCCACACATCCTACAAGCTGTTTCAAAAGCCTGTGGGGATCTT
>Ga0081527_100051_pt1 | contig 110087 bp, 82 predicted proteins | sample HotLakmasection5_FD_70992 | JGI IMG/M metagenome (GOLD analysis project Ga0081527, IMG submission 70992) | Hypersaline microbial mat communities from Hot Lake, Washington, USA - Section #5 (SPADES assembly) (version 2) | ecosystem: Environmental > Aquatic > Non-marine Saline and Alkaline >...
CAGTAGAGGAAATTAATCATAGAATTTCCCTTTTCCCTTTTCCCTTTTCCCTTTTCCCTTTTCCCTTTTCCCTTTTCCCTTTTCCCTTTTCCCTTTTCCCTTTTCCCTTTAAAAACTTACTGATCCCACAGCTCCGACCGAATCATATCAGCGCTTTTCTCCGAAATGATATACTTCAGGCAGATTCGGTTTTTCTCTGATACTTTCGCCTCAACCAGTTTTGCGCTCGCAGGGGTGTAAACAATCAGGTCGGTATTTCGCACAAAAAGCGGCAGGGATTTGCCATACGTTGCGCCGGCAACAAACGCCCCCCGGAACTGCATCAGTGATTTCAGCTCATCGATAATTTTAGGGATCGTATTTTCCTCAGCCGTTACCAGGCCAATCGCTTCAATTCCTGCCCTGTCGATAATAGACAGCAGAACGTCAGCGTCGTAGTGAAAAACAACGGGCAGAATCTTTATTGAATCACTGAGGCTCCGAAATTCATTTACCAGGTGAATGGGTACAAAAAGCGCGTCATAACGGGCTGCCTCGTCATAATCTGATGAACTCAGGGTTGCACTTTTCACCCCGATTTGATCTTTGATCGAATCAGAAAGAAGTTTTGCCAGCTCGAAGGTTTCACCAATAGTGGCGATACTCTGGATCCTTTCCGGCCACTCCATAAAGCTGGTTTTCTCTTCAAACATCGCCTCCACTTCTGCCTCATCCAGGCCGTAACCAATCAACTCCTCGAGCAGATTTTGAATCTTATCAGCGGCCAGTTCGAGCCGCTCTTCTTTATTCAGGTTTGTGCTCTGTTTTTTAACGATAAATCCGCGACCCTGCTCACTTTCAATCAATCCTTCATCTGCCAGCTGATGATACGCCTTTCGCACGGTGTGAAAACTGGCTCCCAGCTGCCGTCCCAGTTCCCGGGTCGACGGCAGAATTTCCCCGATTTGAAACTGCTTTGTCGCAATCATCAGGCGAATTCTGTCGGCGATATATTTGGCTGAGTTTTGCAAATTTCAGGTTTCAGGTTTCAGGTTTCAGGTTTCAGGTTTCAGGTTTCAGGTTTCAGGTTTCAGGTAAGAAAAAATGTCAATTATTTTAAAGAATTTGCGCTTTCTGATTCGAAATTTGGGGCTTGGTGATTGGATATTTTAGTTAATCGTCAGTACCTTGCCGAAATTACCCCACCCCCTCTCTAAAGATTCAAAGAGGAGTGTAAGGTCTAAATTATTTAAGCTTTTTATAAACATCCGTTCTTTATCTGACTTTTCAGAGTGGGCTCAAAAAATCAACCCATAAAAAAACCTGAAACAGGCAAACGGCCCATTTCAGGTTTAAGATAATAAGATTGACGAGTCTATACGTCGAGGTTTTTCATGTATTCTGCATTCGCTCCAACGGCATCAATGGGAGTGGTGCCGGTGTAGGCTTCCTGCTCAACAATGTTATACACCATACCCTGCTCTTCTGCCACTTTAAGAATGGCCGGGAAGTCGAGGGACCCGGTGCCAAGAGTTACAGATTCGGGTTCCTCTGCGCTGCCGCCCAAATCCTTAATATGACATAAGGTGAATCGGTTAGGGTAATTTTGCATCCACTCAACAGGATCGTGCCCTGCAACCGCTACCCAGTAGATATCCATTTGATGTTTCACAAGATCGGGATCGGTTTCATCCATTAAAATTTCGTGCGGAATTTGTCCCTCAACTTCTTCGAACGAGTAAGCATGGTTGTGATAGGCAAACTGTAATCCTGCATCTTTGGCAATTTCACCAAGGTTATTGAAGGTTGCCGCCATCTCTTTCCAGGCATCAACAGACTCCTGCTGACCAACGTACGGGCAAGTGATGTAGGGAACCCCGATTTCGGCTAGCTGCTCTACTTTCTGTTCGAAATTGTTAAATACGTTGGCGTGCGAAGAAACCATCGTTACGCCAAGATCGTCCAGAAAGCTTTTGAAATCGGTATGGCTCATGCCCCAGAAAATTCCCTGGCGGCCTTCGTAGCTTTCGATTTGATTGTATCCAAATTCGGCTACCTGACGAATGATTCCCTGGGGATCGTCACCAATTACATCCCGCAAGGTATAAAGCTGAAGCCCGAAGGGGCTGTACTCCTCTCCTGCCGGTGCACATGATTTTAAGAATGGCAGGGTACCTACGGCTAAACCGGTTGCAAGAGCTCCGGACGTTTTTAAAAATGATCTGCGAGAATATTTCATAATAGAGTGATTAGGTTAATTATTAAGGCTTTACAGTTTGTCGTTCTTTTTTAAAAAATAATTTGTTACCCCGCATTTTAAATAACTTCATTCTCTACTGCAATTTTTGATTGAGGATTGCAGAATAAAGTTTGTTAAAAGGGCAGTAGGTTTACTTGTTTTCAATTTTGAGATATTGGAATAATCTGTTTTTTATTAAAAAAGAAACAATGAATGGTGACGTTCGAGATTTGTTATTTCTTTACAGCGGCTGCAGTTACATATATACAACTCTATAGAACTTTCTTAAAGATAAACCGCTCATCATACTCCACTCCAAATTTATTGAGTAATTCAAGATACTCCTCTTGAAACGTTTTCCGTTGATGATGCTCTTTTTGGTTCATCACATAATGGTAAACCCGGTCTATATGGCTACGGCTGTATGAAAACGCCCCATAACCTTCCTGCCATCTGAATCTTCCATTCAGAAAACACTGCTCTGTAATCCATTTGGAGGATTCTCCTTTTACCACCTTCACCAATTCGGAGAAAGATTCGGCCGGCCTGTAGCCTATAAACATGTGAATATGATCTGGCATACCATTAATTGCGATCATTTTATGTGATTTATTCTGAACAATCCCGGTTATGTATTTATGCAGTAACGGCTCCCACTGTGGTCGGATAAGGTTTTTACGGTTTTGTACGGCAAAAATGAATTGAATATAGAGTTGGGTGTAGGTGTTTGCCATGGCTCTGTGACTTGGGATGATTATGTTCTTCTACCTGTATGAACCGGCTTTTAGAAAAGTCTTACAAAAAAAGATCGTATAGTACTGCCCCCAGCGGGGCAGTTGATTACTTTATATCCTCGTTTTATAAAGATGTGGCCCCTCACGGGGCCGGTAATTGCCCCTTTTCTTTAACATATTCTTAAGTTTTAAAGCTAAATTGTCCCGTTAGGGACATAATCTTTGTAAAAACTGTTGATCGGTTTCACACTTTCACCGTGCCGTTAGGTACGGTATCTCTTGCCTATGATCTTGAGTTGGATACTGAGGAAAAAACAATCCCATAACCTTCCTGTCACCTGAATCTTTCATCTACTCAGCACTTTTCTGAAAAGAACTTCACTTCGCCAGCCTCTTCAGCTCGCTCAGCAGGAGAAGCGCATCAATCGGCGTCATTCGTTCGGGATCGCTTGCCTCCAGCTTATTCAAAATGGTTTCGGTATTGGGGTCGATGGACGAACCAAAAAGCGTCATCTGAGGAAGCTGCTCCTGTTTTTCCGCTTTTTGTGATGTGGCGGCCGCCGCTTTCTTCTTCCCGGCTGTCTTTCGAATAATCTCACTCTCCCCGTTGTGGCTCACATCCAGCGTGTGGCTTTCCAGGTTCGACAGAATATCTTTGGCCCGATTGATCACCGCCTCCGGCAGGCCGGCCATGCTTGCCACCTGAATACCATAGCTGTGATCGGCCCCGCCGCGAATCAGTTTTCGCAGGAAAATCACCTTTCCCTTATGCTCTTTCACCTGAATGCTGAAATTCTTGATCCGCTCATACCGGCTCTCCAGCTCATTCAGTTCGTGGTAGTGCGTCGCAAAGAGTGTTTTTGCCGCCACCTCGGGCTGGTTGTGAAGATATTCCGAGAGCGCCCAGGCGATGCTCAATCCATCAAACGTACTGGTTCCCCGGCCCACTTCATCCAACAATATCAGTGATTTCGGGGTGGCGTTATTTAAAATGTTAGCTGCCTCATTCATCTCTACCAGGAACGTGCTTTCACCCGCGGCCAGGTTATCTGATGCGCCCACCCGTGTAAAGATCTTATCCACAAGCCCGATAGTTGCCTTCTCTGCCGGAACAAAGCAGCCGAGCTGTGCCATTAAAACAAGGAGGCCCGTCTGGCGAAGAATAATGCTTTTCCCTGCCATGTTGGGCCCGGTGATCATCAGAATCTGGTATTCACTGTTGTCCAGATAGATATCGTTGGGTATAAACGGCTCTCCTGCATCCAGGGTCTTCTCCACCACGGGATGACGCGCTTTTTTAATGTCGAGTACGTCGCCCGTATTCATTTCCGGGCACACATAATTATTGCGGAAGGCTACTTCGGCAAAACTCTGAAGGCAGTCGAGCCTGGCAAGAGCCGCAGCGATATCCTGTACCTGCTCCGCGTACTCGGCAATCGTCAGCCTTAGTTTTTCAAACAGTTCTCCCTCCAGTGTTTTACTCTTGTCCTCGGCCGAGAGCACCTTCTCCTCCACCTCCTTCAGCTCCGGAGTGATATACCGCTCGGAGTTCACAAGTGTCTGCTTGCGGATGAAATGCTCGGGTACTTTATCCTTATGGGTATTGGTTACCTCAATGTAATAGCCAAACACCTTGTTAAAACCAACCTTCAGGCTCGGAATCCCGGACTCTTTCGCGAGCTTATCTTTGATGCGCGCAATATAATCTTTTCCGTTACGGGCAATTTCCCGCAGCTCATCCAGGTCATCACTAAACCCATCACTGAACATACCTCCATCACGAATGCTTGCAGGCGGATCATCCATTATGGCGTTCTCAATTCTCTCCTGAACATCAACCAAAAGCTTCAGGTTCTCATTTATCCGCTCCAGAAGCTCAGTTTGGCTATCAGATATTTGAATTTTTACATTGGGAATCTGTGCAAGTGAAAGCTGAAGCTGCTTCATATCGCGGGCATTACAGCGGCCAACGCTTATACGGCTGATCAGCCTCTCCAGATCGCCAATCTGGGACATCTCTTCCCGAAGTTCATTCCTGCGGTCGTGATGTTTGTTCAGCCAGGTAACCGCTTCGAGACGCTGCTCAATCGGTTTTACTTTTTTCAGCGGTCTCATAATCCATTTTCTCAGGAGCCGCCCGCCCATTGCCGTAACCGTATCATCCAGAATCGACACCAGCGTGCCCTCAGTTCCCCCTTCCTGCATGGCCGACGTTAGTTCAAGGTTTCGCTTCGTGGAACCGTCGAGCGCCATGTAATCACTGTTTTCGTAAGCATATAGCCGCCTTAAATGGCCCAGCGATGATTTTTGAGTCTCCTGCATATAGTGAAGAAGCGATCCGGCTGCTTTGTGGGCAATCTCCAGGTCCTCCACGCCAAAACCCTTCAGAGAATGAGTCTTAAAATGATCGGTAAGAAGCTTATAACCGTACTCTCCTTCGTACACCCAGTCATCAATAAATGTATTGTTGTATCGAAGCAAAACCTGCGGAACAGCACTCTTCAGTTTTTTCTGCAGCAATACTTCTGATGGCTGAACCGACTGCAGCACAGAATCCAGTTCACCTTTAGAAAGCTGACTGAGGGCAAACTCCCCCGTTGAAATATCAGAAAATGCAATGCCTGCCGTGCCTCCCGCAAAAAAGACGGAAGCGATATAGTTATTTCTCTTATGGTCGAGCAGTTTATCCGACATAGTTACGCCGGGCGTTGTGATCTCCGTAACCTCCCGGTTTACAATTTTTTTACCTGCTTTTTTTGCCGTTTCGGGATCTTCGGTCTGCTCACAAATTGCAACGCGATACCCGCGCTTTACCAGTTTGGGCAGGTAGGTATCCAGAGCGTGATATGGGAAACCGGCCAGCGGGGTCTGATCCCCTGCGTTATTCCGTTTTGTAAGCGTAATTCCCAGCTCTTTGCTTATCAGAACGGCATCATCGGCAAAGGTTTCATAGAAATCTCCCACCCTGAACAGCAGAATTGTGCCTGGGTGCTTCTCTTTGATATCAAAATATTGCCGCATTAACGGCGTCTGTTTTTTCTTCTTACTCATACTGCTCTGTGATTAGTGACACAATGGTGATCGATTGTGCCGGTATCAATTTATTTTATCTTTGAATGGGTCTGAAATCAATTTCTGTTCATTATAAATTTTCAGCTCCATCCGACGGCCTTAAAACTATGGATAATCTTCCTTTTTACAGCTATTATTTTAAAAGGACTGATATCCGCTTTTGGTTTCAAACCATTCGCGCTTATTTTACGGATGTATGGCGATAACACAACATAACAGATTTGTACAGTTCTGGAAACAGGTTCTTCGTCTCTCAGCGAAGAAACATGTTTTTTTCGGAGCCTCTGCCATTACGTTCAACCTTTTTATCTGCGCCATACCATTCACACTCATAATTACCTCCATACTTGGCTATGTGCTTTCAGTAGATACGGCTTTCGATGAATTGATCCGGTACGGCCGTGAGCTCTTTCCTGCATTCAGCTACGTGTCTCAGAGCGGCGATGTGGTTGAGGGCGTAGAGACACTTGAGGCACTTATTCAGCCACTCGTTGGAGCCCGTCAGATATTTGGGATCGCCGGTCTGGTAATCCTCGTCTTCTTTGCGCAGGGACTATTTCACACGCTTAAGCATGTAATTTTTGATGTGTTTGATATCCAGGACCGAAAGGGGCCCGCAATGGAACTCATCTACAACTTCTTTGCCTTTGGCGGCATTGGAAGTGTCTTTCTCTTTTTCACTATGGCAATATCTCTGCTTAGTTTATTTCCCTTTAATGATTATAAAGTGCCCTATACCGATATAGTGATCGAATTTTCCTGGCTGACTGAATGGCTGACCGGTGTAATTCCCTTGGTTTTTACATTTCTTCTATTCTATGCCATCTATCGGTTTGTGAGTGAGAGGCGCATCCACCCGAAAGTTGCCCTGGTGGCAGCCGTTTTTTACACCGTGATGTTTGAAGCAGCAAAATTTGGCGTAAGTATCTACCTTGAATATGCATTTACAGCCTACCGCTTCTTTTATCAGGGCTATACTTTTTTGATTATCATCAGCCTTTGGGCATTTTATTCTGCCGTGCTATTTGTTATTACAACCGTAATCGCACGAGCCTACCGCGATACGTTTTTGCAGCAGGCTCCGGCCATCGAAAAAAATCCATATACGGCTATCTCTTGAGCAGGTCTCCATCAAACATATTGCCGGAATCGTTTTATTCAAACCCCGATGTAGTTGATGTAAGCCGTCAATTGATAGGAAAACGTCTCTGCACATTTTTTGATGGATATTTTACTACGGGTATAATCACAGAAACCGAGGCTTACTGTGGCCGTGATGATCGTGCCTGCCACGCGAATAACGGTCTTCGAACCGAGCGAACGGAGGTAATGTACGGAAAACCGGGCCACGCTTATATCTATCTTTCCTACGGTATTCATCACTTATTTAATGTGGTAACCAATAGAGAAGGCCTGGCAGACGCCGTTCTCATCCGTTCTATTCTTCCAACGGAGGGAATTGATACCATAAAAGAGAGAAGAAATAACCGCCCGCCAAAAGAACTTTCGAATGGTCCCGGCAAACTTTCCCAGGCGCTTGGGCTTCACACCTCGCTTAGTGGCACCACTCTGTATGAACCTCCGGTATGGATTGAGGATTCCGGTGTCGTTGTTCCGAAGATTAAATCATCACAACGCATTGGAGTGGAATACGCCGGAGAGGACGCCAAACGCCCCTGGAGATTTTTTACTGATCCTGAAAATCTACAGGTGTGACAGGTTCGTTACAATTTCTTTACGCATCAGCGAAACTTCTCGCGATCTAAAATGATTATGTTATGCAGAGAAACAAAGAAGCACAGCAAGTATTGTTTGTCCTTTTGATAAACATTATATTGTTTAATATTAAATTAAAATCAAATACTACGCACAATGAAAACATTACCAAAAATAACCTCTTTACTTCTCGCAGCTTTCATATTTACTGCGGGCACCGCCTTTGCCAACACTACTGATGATGACAAAAGAGCCGATTCGTGGGATATTGACCGCGCTCACAGCGCAATCAATTTTTCCATTAATCACTTTTTTACCCCGGTAAATGGTTCATTTGATGATTATGACGCAGAAGTACTATTCGATCCGAACGATCTGGAAAGCAGCAGTATTAACGTATCGATTCCCATCGAAAGCGTTAATACCAAGAATGACCGCCGCGACAATCACCTCATGAGTGAGGATTTCTTTAACGCTGAGCAATGGCCAAACCTGACGTTTGAGAGCAATACGATTGAGCAAACAGGTGACAATCAGTTTGTAGCCAAGGGTCAGCTTACGATCCGCGACGTAACCCGTGATTTTGAACTTCCCTTCGAACTCCTTGGAGTGATGGATCACCCCATGCAGGATGGCAAGAAAGTGGCAGGCATCGTAGCCAATGCCGAATTGATGAGAACCGACTTTGGTGTTGGAGTAGGTGACTGGGCTGCAACGGCCGTGGTTGGCGATAAGGTAGATATTGAACTAAACCTTGAACTGACTGCCGACAGATAATCTGAACTTTTTATTAAGCTTAAGAGGCCACAACCTAACCGGTTGTGGCTTTTTTATTTTAAAGACGGTTTGTGCTTCACACTTTTCCCCAGCATCTCTTATATTTACTCTTTAACCCAAACACATCTCCGCTATGAGTAAAAAATCGATCTATATCATTACGGCGTTTATTGTTCTTGCAGCACTTTCACGCTTACTTCCCCACGCCACCAACTTTACGCCCATTGGTGCCATTGCGCTTTTTGGCGCCGCATATTTTACAGATAAGAAATGGGCACTCATTGTACCTCTTACAGCGCTCTGGATTAGTGATCTTTTACTTAATAATATTATGTACAGCAGCTATTATGATGGTTTTGCCTGGTTCAGCAGCGGATTTCTCTACGTCTACGGAGCGTTTGCAATGATTGTGGTTCTTGGCTACTACCTTCTGAAAAAAGTAACTGCAGGCAGGGTTTTGGGCGGAGCGATTGGCGCATCCTTGCTTTTTTATATTGTGAGTAATTTTGGCGTTTGGGTAAGCAGCCCCATATATCCGATGACAATGGAAGGACTTATCAGCTGCTATGTTGCTGCCATTCCTTTTTTCCACTACACTCTTGCCGGCAACATTATCTACTCGGCCGCTCTCTTTGGCGCATACGAATTCGCAATGAATAAATATCCTTCAGCTGTTCCCGTACATCTTAAGAAATAATTACTGATTCTCTTTTGAATAAAAAAATGATCATAACAGGAGCTACTTCCGGTATTGGAAGGGCTCTTGCGTATCAGGCCGTGAAAGACGGATACATTGTTGGAGGAACCGGCCGAAGAAGAGAGAGGCTGGAGTCCATGAAAAAAGATCTGGGCGAATCGTTCTTCTTCACGGAGATGGATGTTGCAAACCTGGACCAATCAACACAACAGCTGCATCAGCTCATTGACGAAATGGGCGGAATGGATATCCTTGTGCTAAACGCCGGGATTTCAAATGCTCCCGCCTCATCTATCGTCTCCATGGAGCAGGAGATCATTAATGTAAACATCAGAGGGTTCGTACAGCTTTTTGGTGAGGCGTTTCAATATTTCAGAAAAAAAGGATCGGGACAAATTGTGGGTATTTCATCGATGGCCTCCTTTTTTGGATCTGCAAGAAACGCGCCCTATGCTGCCTCCAAAGCCTTCATATCAACCTATATGCAGGGTTACCGGAATCGCTGCCATAAATCAGGAATTGACGTAACTATTACCGATATAAAAGCCGGGTTTATTGTAAGCGAAATGACAGAAGGAAAGAAAGGGATTTTCTGGATGGCTAATACCGGCAAAGCGGTACGGCAAATCCTAAATGATATCAAAAACAAGAGAGCTCACACATATGTAACAAGGCGCTGGAGGCTTATTGCATGGCTTATCCGCCTCACTCCCCGCTGGGTATTGGAGCGCGTTTAACCCCACCTCATAAAAAGAGGTAGAGCAAGAGCAGAATAAAGGGAAGCGTAAATACCCAGTTTCCTTTCCAGTATGTTTGATATTGTTTATCCATTGCTTACTGTTTTATTTGATTTACCAAAAACAGTAAGAATTGTTCCGAAAAATTGGTTTAAGGTTTCTGGTTTGAGGTTTAAGGTTTAAGGTTTAAGGTTTGTAGATGCCTATCCATGAAAACTTCCTTTTTCTCTCCAGGTATCAGCTCTTATTCTAAAATATTACCAGTTAAATGATACTATTCTTGAAACATTTCTTGATTTTTAAAATTTATTATTCTACAATTGTAGAGACAACTCTAAACTTGTAGAACAATGAAGCTATCCAAAACTGAAGAACAGTTAATGCAGTATATCTGGAAACGCAAAAAGGCGTTTATGAATGAACTGTTGGAGATGTATCCGGAGCCTAAACCCGCAAATACCACAGTAGCCACGCTGCTGAAGAGAATGAAGGATAAGGGATATATCGACTATGAACAGATGGGGCGATCCCGCCAGTACTTTCCAACTGTAAAAAAAACGGACTATTTTTCACGACACTTAAAAGGACTGATCAGAAAGTATTTTGATGATTCGCCATCAACCTTTGCTTCATTTTTCACCAGGGAAACCGATTTGACCGAAGATCAGCTCAAAGAGCTGCAGGATATTGTTGAGCAGGAACTGGAGAGGAGGAAAAAATGATCATTTATCTGATATACTCTGCGATAAGTCTGGGAGTGCTTCTTCTTTTCTACCATCTGTTTCTGGAAAAAGAGAAGATGCACAAGGTGAACCGTGGATTTCTGATTTTTAGTCTTCTTTTCTCCTTTACGATTCCTCTGATACCGATTGGATTGATTAATCTGCCAACTGATCAATTGAAATTCTTTAATCAAACAACAGCTCAGGGATCCGGCAGCTTCGTTACGCTAGACGGTGAATGGCTGGATTCTGACGAAGAATCTCAGGCGGTACATAATGAAGCATCCGGATCAGAGATTAATTCTTTTTGGATGATAGCATTGCTGGTTTATATGCTTGTTTCGGCGGGGCTGTTTATTCGTCTGATTCGAATCGTGCACAGAATACAGCTGAAAGCGGATCGGAATGAGAAGAGACTGCTGAATGGCTGCGAAATCGTTCTTTTGAATGATGATTCAGTTCCTCACACCTTTTTTAATCAAATCTTTTTGAATAAAAAAAGCTATCTGAATGGGGAGATCCCGGAAGAGGTGCTGATTCATGAGATGACTCATGCCCGCCAAAAACATACCTTGGATATTTTACTGGTCGAATCGTTAAAGATTCTTTTCTGGTTTAACCCGCTGCTCTATCTCCATAAAAAAGCTATTCTTTTAAATCACGAGTTCCTGGCCGATGAGGCCGTACTTTCACAGGGTAAACGTGTGAAAGAATATCAAGCCATTCTGCTAAAAACGATGCGAATTTGTCCGGCCCACAGTATAACGAGTACACTGAACTATTCACTCACCAAAAAACGACTGCAAATGATGACACAATCAAAATCCACCTGCCGATCTCTTTTCAAAGTCCTGGCTCTAACACCCTTAGTTGCAGTTATTGCATTATTGCCGGGTTGCGATTCTACAACTACCGAGCTTCCAGACGAAGCCGAAGCCACAGATTCGATTTCTATTGAAATAGTGAATGATGACAATCTGCTTGTGAATGGCAGCCAGATGAATTTAATCGAACTTGAAAACTATTTATCTGAATTGACTGAAAGCCCTGACTTGGTAAATATGACTGCAAACCCAAAAATAACTTCTGGTGTCATCAGTGACGTTCAAACATTAATTCGAAAACATGAAGTATCTAGAATACACTATTTTACAAAAAAAGATGGGGATAGTAGTGCGCTCACATTTTCGCAGGCTTCTTCTGGTCTTTCAGAAGTCAAAGCTGAGAACTTTATTCAGATTTTTATGAACAGTCAAGGTCATTTGACGGTCAACGAAGCTTCCAAAGAATTATATAGGGTGAAAGATTATGTTAAACATTTTTTAAAAAATGAAATCACAGATGCTGCTGGTACAGCCATATTCATTAAAACCGAGCCGAACACTCCTTATGGTGAATATCTCAGTTTACTGGATGAAGTGACATCAGCTTATAGCGAGCTGATTGATGAAGCGGCTCAAGACCAGTTTGGCACAACATTTTCAAAACTTGAGGAAACTAGTTCAGAAAGGAAAACCATAAATGAAATGTACCGAGTAGAGATTGATGTTCGCCCACCCATTCAGGACTAAATATTTACCAAATGAAAAAAGATTGATCCGGAGAAATGGTTTAAAGTCTGAGGTTTCTTGTATTTTGAACCCTCCAAACTGCTCTTTTTTAAATATTCCATGAGTGATGATATTCTTTTGCTCAACCTGATGCATCTTTGAACCAAACCTTTGAATTCATCTTGGGTAATATGATTATAGTCAAATGCGCGATAAGCCTGCGAGCGTGTTTCTCCACAGGATCCTTTGGCTATGCTTAGGAACTGAATAAATTCTCCTTTGCCGTTTCTCTCAAACCCTTCAGCAATATTATCCATTATTGACCCGGACGACCCTCTTATCTGATTTTTTAGTTTAAAATCATTTTTAAACGTTCCTTTTTGTGTCAGCGAAAATACTATTTCCGATAGTGTTCTAGCCTCCCGCCAAATTTCTAAGTCTTCAAATTTTCTAATCGTCATAGCAGATCAATTCGTCTGAAATTTTTTTGACCAACCTTAAACTTTGAACCTTAAACCTCAAACCACGTTTACCCAAGCCACCCCTCCCTGTCCAGGCTCCGGTACTGTATGGCTTCCGCAATGTGGTTTGATAGAATCTGTTCCGAGCGGTCGAGATCGGCAATCGTCCGCGATACTTTCAGAATACGGTCGAACGCCCGGGCCGATAGACCAAGCGTGTTCATCGCCTTCTTGAGCATCTGCTCGCCATTGCTGTCGATTCGGCATATTTTTCGGGCCAGTTTTGTATTCATCTGGGCATTGCAATGAACCCCGTTCATTCCCATAAACCGCCGGGTCTGAATCTCGCGCGCCTCAACAACTCGTTTCCGTATATCTGAAGACTTCTCCCCATTCCGCTTCGTTGAAAGCTCGTCAAAACTTACCTTGTCCACATCCACATGCAGGTCGATACGATCGAGCAGCGGACCGCTTATTTTACTTAGATAGCGCTGCATCTGCATATTCGTGGCTCCATGTTCGTCCGACGGATCGTACCAGTCGCCCGTGGGAGAGGGGTTCATCGACGCCACCAGCATAATTCTGCTTGGATAATTTACACTCATTCGCGCACGTGAAATACTCACGTTCCCGTCCTCAAGCGGCTGACGCATGACTTCCAGCGCGCTCCGCTTAAACTCCGGGAGTTCATCCAGGAAAAGCACTCCGTTATGCGCCATAGATATTTCTCCCGGCATGGGAATACTCCCTCCCCCCACCAGGGCCACATCCGACACCGTGTGGTGAGGGCTGCGGAACGGGCGATGAGTAACCAGCGACTTTCCAGCCTCAAGCAGTCCTGCAACCGAGTGTATTTTTGTGGTTTCAAGTGCTTCGTCAAGGCTAAGCGGCGGTAAAATAGTGGGTATTCTGCGCGCCATCATCGTTTTCCCGGAGCCCGGCGGCCCCACCATGATAACGTTATGGCCACCTGCAGCGGCAACCTCGAGCGCCCTTTTCACATTTTCCTGCCCGCGCACATCTTCGAAATCGAGGATTTCTGACTGACCGTTCTTATTAAACAGCCTTGCAAGATCAACTTCCACCGCAGATCTGCTCGATTCATCCTCAAACCAGTCCATCACCTCCTGCAGGGTATCAAACCCAATAACGGTTATTCCGTCTACTACGGCGGCCTCGGCTGCGTTCGAATTGGGCAGTAAAATATAGTTGAGCCCCCTGTTTCTCGCCTCCACGGCCATAGGCAGCACTCCTTTAACCGGACGTAGTTTTCCGTCGAGCGCCAGCTCGCCAAGAATGAGGGCTTCAGAAAGTTTCCCCGTATTAATCTGATCTGATACGGCAAGTAAGCTTACCGCTATTGGCAGGTCGAATGCACTGCCCTCTTTGGGCAGATCGGCGGGAGCGAGATTTACGGTAATCCTCCCGCGCGGGAAGTGAGCTCCCGCATTTTTCAGAGCCGCATCAATCCTGTCTTTCGATTCGCTAACGGCGCGATCGGGCAGCCCTACCAGGAAATATTTAGGCACCCCGCCGCTCATATTCACTTCAACTTCGATTAATCTCGCATCAACACCTATAGTGGATGCACAATAAACTCTTGAAAGCATGGCTAAGTTTGTATCTTTTTAATGGTTCTTCTCGTAGTATGAACTAAGAAAAAGGAATCCCTTACAAAAAAAGATGAAACGGGAGCTCATTATGAAAGAAAAAAGTCAAAATATACTTCATGAAATTCAGGGAACCGCTGATGAAATCATCAGGCAGATTAAAACCCTCATTAAAAAAGGAAATGCCAGACGCGTAATTGTAAAGAATAACAAAGGCAAGGTGCTCTTCCAGAGCCAGCTTACACTTGGTGCAGCAGGCGCAGCTTTTTTTGTGATTTATGCCCCGGTTTTAACCGCAGTAACCACGCTTGTTCTTATGGCCAGTGATGTATCCGTTTTTGTAGAAACTGATGAAAGTGAAGACGAATACGAAGTGGAAGGTACAATTATAGAGATTGATGAAGAGGAGAAATAACATACGCCTGACATCTTTCATGCCAGGCGCTGCATAATTTTTGATTTTCTTTTTTTATAATGGCCGCCAGTGCTCTTTTGCAATCGCTTCCTCACCTTTCGCATCGGTTAAGAAGCGCTCGGCATCCAGGGCCGCACGACAGCCTGTTCCTGCAGCGGTAACCGCTTGTCTGTAAATTGGGTCCATTGCATCGCCACAGGCAAAAATACCGGGCATGTTGGTTCGGGTAGACTGCCCTTCTGTGATAATGTAACCCACTTCATCCATTTCCAGGACATCCTGAAACAGATCTGTATTGGGTTTGTGGCCGATTGCGATAAACACACCTGTTACATCGTCGAGAATTACCGTTTCTTCAGTTTTATTGTTGTACACTTTCACACCCTCAACAACCGGATCGCCAAGAATCTCCTCGAGCTCAGTATTCCATAGAAATTCAATTTTCTCATTCTCAAATGCTCTCTGCTGCATCGCTTTGGAGGCTCGCAGCTCTTCGCGTCGGTGTAAAACTGTAACTTTCCTCGCAAACTTGGTCAGGAATGTTGCCTCTTCCATGGCCGTATCGCCGCCGCCAACAATCACAACGTGTTCATTCCGGAAAAAAGCGCCATCACACGTTGCACATGCGCTTACTCCCTTTCCCTTTAATCGATTTTCGCTGGGAATGTCCAGCCACTTTGCTGATGCGCCTGTTGCCACGATAATCGCTTTTGCAAATACGGTTACTTCCTCATCAACCGTAAGCTTGTACGGGCGCTTACTGAAATCGATATCCGTTACATATCCGTACCGGCAATCGGCACCAAAGCGCTTGGCCTGATTTCGAAAATCTTCCATCATCTGCGGCCCCATGACCCCCTCAGCATAACCGGGATAATTTTCCACATCGGTGGTTTGCATAAGCTGTCCGCCGGGTTCAGGCCCTTCAAAAATAATGGGATTTAAGTCTGCCCTGGCTGCATACAGAGCAGCTGTTAAACCGGCAGGGCCGCTGCCTACAATCACAACTTCAAATACTTTTTCTTGTATATCTTTCATTCTGTTATAAATCTTTTGTTTTTTTTCTCGCTATAAGGTAACAAAATTGAGTGGGAAATTTGGTCAATATTCTCTATCGGATATATAGCTTTTTTATAATTTTTGATCAAAAACCGGGCTTAGAATCGCTTCCAATCCTGTAACAAACGTTACAAATGTTTAAAAATTCGCTATGTTAATGCAAATCATTAAATGGAGGACATTGTGAATATTGGAGTCTGTAAAGAAACAGCAGAAAATGAAACACGAGTAGCTTTAACCCCGGAAGGAGTTGAGAAGCTTCGCAAAGACAATCTCGATATTTTAGTAGAAAGCGGAGCCGGTGTTCTGTCGAGCTACACAGACAGTGCATACATAGAAGCCGGTGCTACCATTGTAAAATCACGCTCTGAGGTTCTTAAAGAGTGCGATCTTTTGATGGCTGTTCAGGCCCCGGATGAAAAATCTGTGGAAGAGCTCAAAAAGGAAACCATTCTTGTTTCGTTTATTTGGCCGCTGCAAAATGCCGACTATGTGGAGCTGCTGAAAAAACATCAGATATCGGCCCTTGCAATGGACACCATTCCGAGAATCAGCCGTGCGCAATCGATGGACGCGCTCTCTTCTATGAGTAATATTGCAGGATATAAAGCCGCTCTTCTGGGAGCCAACCACCTTGATAAATATTTCCCTATGATGATGACGGCTGCCGGCACAATTCCGCCCGCCAAAGTGCTGGTTCTGGGAGCCGGAGTTGCAGGATTACAGGCCATCGCAACCGCGAAGCGACTGGGTGCTGTAGTGGAAGCTTTTGATATACGCCCCGCTGTTAAAGAGCAGGTTGAAAGCCTTGGAGCCACCTTTGTGGAAGTTGAAATGGAAACGGCCGAGACCGAGTCGAAAGGTGGCTATGCCAAAGAGCTTGATGAAAAGAATAAGGAGCGCCAAAAAGAGGCCATTCACCGGCATGTAAAAAAATCGGACGTAGTAATAACAACCGCACTTATACCCGGAAGGCCTGCACCAAGGCTAGTTGATAAAGTGATGGTGAATGATATGAAACCCGGATCGGTAGTTGTTGATCTGGCAGCGGAACAAGGCGGGAACTGCGAACTCACTGTACCCGGAAAAGTGATTGACCATGACGGCGTTCACATTGTTGGGCTTCTCAATTTACCGGGCATGCTTGCCTACCATGCGAGTAAACTCTACTCCAAGAACCTGATGTCGCTACTCGGACTGCTGCTTCAGGAGGGTAAGCCTGTATTTAACTTCGAAGACGAAATTATCGTTAATGCAACCATCACACATAAAGGCGAAGTCGTATCCCCGTTTGTAAAAGAGAATACATAAACCGCCCGTTCTGAACACTAAGAGTGTTTGCTCATTTTTTACTACCAAAAAAACAATCGTTATACCATGGAAGACCTTATTTTTAACCTTTTTATATTTGTTCTGGCCTCGTTTGTAGGGTTCGAGCTGATATCAAAAGTACCTCCAACACTTCATACGCCACTCATGTCGGGTGCTAATGCCATATCGGGTATCACGCTCATTGGAGCGCTGATTATTGCCGGCGGTTCGGGCTCTGTTTTCTCGCAGTGGATCGGCTTCGCAGCCATCGTCTTTGCCACAATCAACGTGGTTGGCGGTTTTATGGTTACCGACCGTATGCTCGAAATGTTTAAAAAGAAGGAGGATGACAAATGAGCCAGTTCTTACCTGAAGCGATCCAGTCTTTAATTCCGAACATCATCCAGATTATCTATCTCATCGCCACCGGCTTTTTTATCGTTGGTATTAAGCGCCTGGGTTCCCCGTCAACTGCCCGATCGGGCAATCAGCTCGCCTCTTTTGGTATGCTGATGGGAGTTGCGGTTACTCTTTTCGACCAGGAAATCATTAGTTTCGAATTCATTATAGCGGGTGTAATTCTCGGAGCGCTTATCGGTGCGTTTGCAGCCAAAAAGGTTCAAATGACGGCCATGCCGGAAATGGTAGCCATATTTAACGGATTCGGCGGCGGTGCCTCTGCCTTGGTCGCCTGGGGCGAGATTTCAAGGCTCGATCCATCCCTGTTCGACATTCAGTCGCTCGCAACAACCGGACTAAGTATATTAATTGGCTCTATTACGTTTACCGGAAGCTTTATCGCGTTTGGAAAACTCAAAGGGTTCATCAACGGCGGAAGGGTTGCGCTGCCCGGCCAAAATTACATCAATCTTATTTTAACCGCTGTTGCACTCGCTCTCGTGGGTTGGTTTACAATCGACCCTGCCAGCCAGCCTGTATTCTGGGCCCTTTTTGGTCTTGCCCTTTTAATTGGTGTGCTCACGGTACTGCCCATTGGCGGTGCCGATATGCCCGTGGTTATCTCGCTGCTCAACTCCTATTCAGGAATTGCGGCCTCTATGGCGGGCTTTGTTCTCGGAAATAATCTGCTCATTATCAGCGGCGCTTTGGTTGGAGCAGCGGGTTTAATCCTGACCAATATTATGTGCCAGGCTATGAACCGTTCACTTGTAAACGTACTGTTCGGTTCTTTTGGCGGTGATGAGGGAGCAGGAGGCGGACCTGATACCGGTGACAAATCGTATCAGCAGACCTTTGCCGATGATGTGGCCATTCAGTGCTCATACGCCAAAAAGGTGGTCATTGCACCGGGTTACGGACTTGCAGTAGCGCAGGCGCAGCATGTTCTCAAGGAAGTTGCAAACCTCCTCGAAGATAAGGGTGTAGAGGTGAAATATGCCATCCATCCTGTTGCGGGACGCATGCCCGGCCATATGAATGTTCTGCTGGCTGAAGCAGATGTGCCTTATGATCAGCTTTACGACATGGAAGAGATCAACCCGGAATTTAAATCAACTGATGTCGTCCTTATCATCGGAGCAAATGATGTGGTAAACCCCGCAGCTAAAACAAATCCCGGCAGCCCCATTTACGGAATGCCCATTCTTGATGTGGACGATGCCAAACGAACGATCGTATTCAAACGAAGTATGAGTCCCGGTTATGCCGGAATTGATAATGATCTGTTTTACAGCGACACTAATCAGATGTTTTTCGGGGACGCAAAAAAATCACTCCAGCTGCTTTCCACAGCCATTAAAGAACTGGACTAAAAAAAACCCGCTGCAGAGTAAGCATTTCTCCGCTGCGGGCTTTCAAATTTTAATGATTTTGTACTAAGCCTTAATCAAGGGGTACAAGCCGGTTAATTGTACCGTCCGACTCATTACTGTAATAGAGATATCCGTCGGGACCCATTCGAACGTCACGAATACGGCCGGTTCCTTCGAGCAGGCGCTCCTCTTCTACAAACTCTGTTCCATCTATAACCACTCTCGAAAGGAGCTGAAAAGCGAGGGCACCGTTAAAAATATCGCCTTCCCAGCCGGGATATCTGTCACCTGTAACAAAATCCATACCGGAGGGTGCTATGGACGGATCCCAGTAGTGAACCGGCTGCTCCATGCCCTCTTTTTCGGTCTCTTCTGTGATAATTGTACCATCGTAATTAATGCCATAGGTGATTTCAGGCCACCCATAGTTAGCGCCCGGCTTGTTTTGCACATTAATTTCATCTCCGCCCCGTGGGCCATGTTCTGTAGTCCAGATTACACCGGTTTCAGGGTGAACGGCCATACCCTGTATATTTCTGTGTCCGTATGAATAGATCTCATCGAGACCTTCCTCACCAACAAACGGATTATCTTCCGGTATTGAGCCGTCGTCGTTCAGACGGAAGAAGTTTCCTTGTGAAGTTGAGATATCCTGAGCGGTCTCCATTTCGCCGCGATCACCAATGGCAAAATATAGATAGCCATCCGGATCAAATTCAATCCTGCCTCCAAAGTGATGCCCGCGATCTGTAAAAGGCTGACCAACATATAGCTCTTCCATATCAACCAATGAGTGATCATCACTATTATATCGTGCACGCACTATCGCAGTCATGCCGGTACCGTCATCGGGTTTTGAGTAGCTCATATAGATCCAGCCGTTTTCCTCATAATCGGGATGCAGGGTAATATCCAGCAGTCCGCCCTGATTTCTCGCAAATACATCAGGCACTCCGCCTACGGGTTCAGCTACAAGCTCACCGTCGTTAACTAATCGAAGGGTTCCGTCTCTTTCTGTAATCAGCATGGACCCGTTTGGAAAAAACGCCATTCCCCAGGGAATATCCAGCCCTTCTACAACGGTTTGCACATAAAAATCAAGTTCATCAGACGAAATACGTTCTCCCGGTTCATCAGGCAGGGCAAAATAGATTCCGCCATTCTCATCATTGGCATTTTGTGCGGTCTCCTCTGATGAATCAGAGGGTTCGGGCGTGCCGGCATTTCCACTGCAACCGGCCAGGAAAAAAAGCAAAGCGGTTGAAAGCAACTGCAGCACAGTAGGTCGAAATTTTCTCATAACTTTAAATAATTGGTTTAATTTTCAATAGAACTTGGAGTTTTTTCTGTGATGATGCATGATTAGATGCATTTCAAATAACAGTCCCCTAATCTACCTTTAGGAACAGGAAATACAAAATGTTTGATTGAATTCTGTACATATTTTACGACTTTTATGACTGAACGGGCAGTATTCTGTTAATATTTTGTTACCCATGAGACGTTTATGTCGTTTGAACGGCCTCTGCAACTGCTTTAGGAAGGGTAAAATGAAACGTACTCCCCACTCCGGGCCGGCTGCTCACCCAAATTTCGCCCCCGTGAACTTCAACAAACTCTTTACAAATCTGTAAACCCATCCCTATCCCTTTTTCTCCCTGTGTACCCAGTTTATTATGACCATTACCCTTACTACCCGAAAACAATTTACTGCTCTCCTCTTCCGACATTCCAACCCCTTTGTCCTTCACAGAAATTTTCAAATCATCAGACCTGACTTCAAGATCTACCTCTATTTTTGAATCACTGCCGGAAAATTTGATCGCATTTGAAATTAAGTTTCTTATAACTGATAAAATCATGTTACGGTCTGCATTTACAAAAACGGGTTCTTTTTCATCAAAAAACACTTGGACATTTTTAAAAGAAGACTGTGCTTCCGTCATTTTTGTGGCTTCTTTTATAAGCACATTTATATCCGTCGGCTCCATAACCGGATTGAGCCCCATGCCTTGGGTGCCCGACCACTGAAGAAGGTTTTCGAGAAGGTTCAGCGTGTTTTTACCCGAGTCCAGCAGTAACTCCATCATTTCCTGGTTTTCTTTATCGCCTGCATCCTTAAATGTTTGGCGAAGAAGGTCTATATAGCCAATAATCGAAGTGAATGGATTCCGAAGGTCGTGAGCGAGTATGGAGTGCAGTTTATTTTTTTCATCAATTAATTTTTTAAGCTCCTGATTTGAAACCCGGAGTTCTGCTGTGCGCTCATCCACCTTTTTTTGTAGTTCCAAATTATATTTGCGGATATTTCTTACACGGTAACTAATGACTGCAAGCACCATAATAATCAGCATTGCCGCCATCAGCAGAAAAAACCAGACGGTTTGCCAAAAAGGTGGCTCCACGGAAAATGAAATGGAAGCACCCTCTTCGTTCCAGAATCCGTGATTGTTTGAAGCTCTGACATTTAGCGTATAATCACCCACTGGCAGTGTTGTATACACAGCCTCCCTGGTATTTATCAACCTTCTCCATTCCGAATCCAGGCCATCGAGTTTATATTGGAACTGAACATGCTGGGGATTCTTAAAACTAAGAGCGGCAAATGAGAATATGATCCGCTGGGCATTATGAGAAATCGTTTCCAGGTCTTCAGGCGCTATGCGAACACCGTTTACCTCAACGTCTTCGAGTAATACATTAGGCAGATCGCGGTTTAGCTTCATTTTTTCAACATCAAGTACTGCAAGGCCCTGCACCGTGGGAATAAATAGTTCACCGCTGTTTTTCAACAAGCTTGAAGGCATAAATCCCCCGGTTGTTTCCCGTATTGGGAGCCCCTCATTTACTCCTAAGCGGGCAATACGTAAATCACGGTCAAGTCCGGAGAAAAACAGGTCAAGTTCCTCTTTTTCTATAAAAAACACTCCCAGATTCCCGGCAAGCCAAACGTTACCCAGTTTATCGAATTCAATTTGTGAAACAGTATCGTCCAGAAGGCCATCTTCGGTAGTTATGGTTTTGATTATACCACCCGGCTGATAAATTAAAATGCCGCCGCCGTAGCTTCCAAACCAAAACCGGCCCTCTCCGTCTTTATTGATCACCCGAAAATTATTGGTATCCAATATGTTAAAATTATCCAGCGTTCTGATAATGTTACCATCATAAAAACCTATTCCCATATCTGTGGCAAACAGCAGATTCTCTTCTGAATCTTCAAAAATCATTCGGGTAGCTGATACCTGTTCACCGTTGAGGCCTGCAATAAACTCAGTTTCACTGCCATCAAAGCGAAAAACACCATTATAGTAGGTTCCAAACCATATATCACCATTCGAATCTTCAAAAATAGAGAGAATAGCATCTGCATCTTTCATAATTTCGGGCTTAAAAGGACGAAATCTGTCCTCTCCCGCGGGCTTGTAAAACGCCCCGTCTCCCCATGTTCCCGCCCATATTGAACCGTCTGATGTTTCTGTTACCGACCATACGCAGGAGTTTTCAATTCCATCTGCTGTACCGAATGTACGATGATCATCACCGCTGAATAGATGAAGGTTTTCGCAGTTGGACCCTACCCAAATTCTATTCCGGCTGTCTTCGAAAATTGCGGTAACTGCTGATTTGTCTAAAGCCCGGTACCGGTCGCCCTGGTAGACCGGTGTTTCTATAATTTTATGTATGCCTGATGCCGTTGTGGCCAGCCACATTGTCTCTTCTTTGTCGATAAATAGATTAATTACCCTGCTATCTGAGTATTTTTCCGCTTCGAGGTTATCACCAAAAAGAGTTGGGAATCTGTATACTCCGTTGGCTCCAAATACGTAATAGCTGTTATTGTGATTCGTAAGTCCGTGAATTGTGCTTAAACCTATCTCTTCTCTTTTGAGTAGAATTTCATGATCGCTGTCAGATATTCTCACAATTCCCGATTCTGAGGTGAGTATAAAATAGTCATTATGAATCAACACAGATCTCAGCATTTCGAAATCCGTATAATCGTCTACAACATAACCGAAGGAATTTTCAAGCACTCCATCCTGAATCTGTAAATGAAGCCTTTCAGCACTCCCATCGGTATTCAGGCTGTAAAGATGGCGGGCAAACAGTACATAGAGTTTATCATCCTGATAAATCAATCTTTGTACGGCTTCCTGTGGAAGATCGGGTCGATAGGTAAAACGGTTTCCATCAAAAAAAACCAACCCCTCATTTGTCCCCATCCAGTACTGGTTTGGGCCAGTATGCACGATACTGTTTATACTGATATTGGAGCCTGCCTCTGCCTCATCTATCTGATAAACATAGGTGGTGTCTTCGGTTATTTGTACAACATTATTGTATTCAAGCCCTGCCCAAATATTGCCATTCATATCTTCGGTAACATCCATAAAACGATTTGAATCCAGTTCGGGCAAATTGTTCGCATTAAAGACTGTGAAGTTTACTCCATCATACCGAATAAGCCCATTATAAGTGGCGGCCCATAAGTAGCCTTTTTGATCCTGGTAAAGATCGTTTACACCATTTGCCGGCAGACCGTTTTCTGTAGTAAATGCATGCTCAACAATATACTCCGCGCCCGATACGGTTATATTATTATTCTGAGCCAAAGCTGTAACCGGCAACCCATGCAAAAGAGCATAGAGCAGAATATTTCTGATTTTCATGTTTAGTTTGATGAAAGACATAAATCTCATGCAATGTGTAGTTCTCACAAAGGTACTGATAATCTATCTTTATTAACGCTCCTGATGATTCTAAGGCATTTATATTTACATATGTAGAACTACAAAAACAAAAACTATTTAACATTAAAACAGAATGGGAATTGCTAGCGCTCTAACCAAATTATCTTTGAAATTTTCCGTCTCTGTCGAATAGAAGATTTTGTGTAAAAGAAAAACCTTCGATTTCGGCGCCAACATTGGCGTTTCCTTCCAAACTATAATCAAACTCTGTGCTGCCTCTCATCATATCAAAAAGAACAGATCCCATTTGAGAGGCATTAAGCTGAACCGGGATTACAATCTCCGAGCGATCATCTGCAGAGATACGTACTGCGTCTCTCAAAGTTGTGTTTAACCATTCCCTGCCATTTACTTCCAGAACATACTCTGCATTAAGCAGTGATATGGGAAATCGATTGGGGTTGGTTACACCTATTTTTAGCTCCATATCGGCACCCGAGGCAGAAATCCGGTCGATGCTGTACCCGGCAAATTCGAACCGCGGAATTTTTGGAACAGGCAAACTGCCCGATGTATTTATCGGCAATCGCTGTGCCCCGATACCGGGCACATCAAATACAAACTCCGTGTTGAGATCGTAATCGAACGCATCACTTCGTAAAAGTGAACTAAACGTGTTCAACAGCTCTGAAAATTTCAGCGCAACCGGAACCTGGAGAACACTTTCTCTGCCGGCACCGATGTTTACATTCTTATCCTGTGTGCCTGACAAAAAGGAGTTACTGTTAACCAAAAAATCGTAATTATATTCGCTGGCGGTTATTCCGACAGGATTTGGATTGTTTACATCAAACTCAAAAAGCAGCACAGCTTCGCTAAAGTTGATACTTTGCACACTCATATTACTATACTCAAGTGAAGGCTTTTGTATATTTGCGAGATCTCTGAGAGTTGTGCATCCGGCTAGAAAAGGTACCAGTACCAAAATGGAAAGAAATTTTCTCATAGGTAAACAGCATTCGTTATTTTATATATTTCTGACTTTTAAAATATGAAAATGATCATCAATCCCGATCTTTCTCTCAATGAAATTAAAGAAAGTTTAAGAGCGGCTCTGAAAGAAGCCTCTGAAGACTCCAGACACGGGTTGCGTTTTTTTTCGGTTGCCACGGTGAATGCGAGAAACAACACGCCTGAAAGCAGAATGGTTGTTTTGCGGGATTTTCTGCCCGACTGGACTTTACGATTTTACACTGATTTCAGAAGCTCAAAAGTTGCCCAGATACAAAACCACCCTGCCATTTCCCTTCTGTTTTGGAACATGAATGAGAGATATCAGGTAAGGATAGAGGCTGAGTCAACCATTCATTACAAAGATAATATATCGAAAAGTGAATGGGAGAATGTAACGGGTGAAGCGCAAAAAGCATACACCAGCGTACTGCCTCCCGGCAAAATAATCTCCCATCCGGAAGAGGCCGGTGACAGGATCACACAAAAAAATTATTTCTGCGTGATTGATGCGAAGGCCACCCGGATAAAGATTTTGCAGCTGAAAAGTACAGAACAATGGGCCGTAAAATTTTTAAGGGATTCTGACACAGACGAATGGATAGGACATTGGATTGTCCCTTAACTTAATTTATTTAATACCTATCTTTACCGGATGTACGCTGTATTTATACAATCTTTTATACTGTTGTTTTTATTCGCTGCTTCCGGGAAAAAGGAGAGGCAGGAACTTTATGAAGCGATCAAAAACGGTGATCAGAGAGCATTTAAGGAATTTTACGAAAGGAACTTCGAAAAACTGTTTGTTTATCTAAAAAACAGGGGTATCCGGTCGGATGCTTCGGAAGACATCATTCAGAAAGCATTTATTTATATCTGGGAAAATCGCCACAAGATTGACTCCTCACTTTCGCTGCGGGCGTACATATACCGAATTACATATACCCGAATGCTCAACTACCTGGATCAGAAAAAAGAGAGCACAGAGTGGGATGAGACAATTGATAAAAATGAGACGACTCCACTGCATGATGCTGAATACACAGATTTAAAGTCTTCGTTCAGAAAGGCTATAAGCAACATGCCGGAACGCAGGCGAGCTGTTTTTGAGCACTGCTTTGTACAGGAGTTAACATATAAAGAGACGGCTGAGGTGTTATCAATAAGCCCAAAAACCGTTGAAAACCATATGGCACTGGCTTTTAAGGATATGCGTGCGTCTTTAGAAAAATTCCAGAAAAAATAGACACCCTTTGGGGGTGCAAAGCTCTTACACCTGTAGTAGATATGAAATTGAGAATTAAAAACTGATTCGAACCCATGAAAAATCTACTTAAATCATCTATTACCACTTTTGCAGGCATGCTGGCGGTGCTGCTTTTAGTATCCGGCTGCTCTATTAACGACACTAATACAACTGCATCAGAAGATCTTACAGAAGAAGAGCTGGAAGTTGCGGGGCAAATAATTGCCGAGTCTCTTTCAGATCAGAAAGACGGTATTTTTGCCAGCCTGAACGATGCTTTTACCCTTCCTTCCAGCAATGGATTTAACCAGGCTGTACAAGCATCAAAAATATACTCATCTGCTGTTTTCAACGCAGCTGCAAACAGTGAATCATCCGAATCGGAAAACAATTATTCCTATACATACAATCCTGAAACAGGCAAACACCTTGTCTCATTCAGCCGGTCGGAAAATCGCCCTGACTTTTCCAAAGAGAGCTCCGCTGACCTGGAGTATATATATCTGAACAGTGGCGGTGATTATATCGCCTCTCCCCGAATTGAAAATGAAAATATTGAGACGATCGATTACATTGGTACTCGCTCAGGATCCATCATCACGCCAAATCAAAATTCTTCTTATCAGCGTGAAGATCAATTTATGATTCAGGGATTAACAGGAGGATCTGCAGTTCTGAGTATTGACGGACTGCATAATGGCAGCGGTTCATTTAAAGCCACCCGTGATGATGGCACGGAAATTGAACGGGATTATGAGTTAACCGTAGAATTTTTAGAGGTTGAAATTAACAACTCGACTGTCGAATCCAACGGAAATCTTGAAAAAGGCGTAAGCGGGGGACTGGCTTTCGAAATGAGGATCACCAAAACAGTAAATGGCGAGGAGTCATTAAAAACTGTAAACGGAACTGTTGAATTTAACGGTGACGGCACCGCTCTTCTTCGATTCAGAAATATACTGGACGATTTTAAAATTCAGCTGGGAGACGGAGATCTTTTAGAAGATGATGAATTTAATGGATTTGTTCGAAGTGTAGACAAAGAAAGCAATACGTTCACTCTTTTTAACGGGCAAACATATCTGCTTGCCGGCGACACCGAATTCAATGCAGGCAGCGATCTTATAGATTTAGAAGAAGTTGAGGCAACACTGGAGAATGATATTCGTGTAGCTACAACCGGACGGTTTATTGAAGATGAAGCCGGCACAAATTTAGTTCGCTCGGTTACGTTTAATTACGAGCGCGAAGATGTGGAGTTCGAAGACAGCATTGAAAATGATAGCGTAGATCTCGAGAACAGATCGTTCACTCTCAGTAATGGCCTGGTTCTTGTTATAAATGATGAGACCGAGATTGAAAACAAAAATAACGGACTTACAAGTCTTGAGGCGGTTCAATCTGCTCTTGAAGCTGGCAATACTATTGAAGCAGAAGGCGAATTTGATCCGGCTTCTGGTGGAACAAACATAGTAAGCGAAGTATCCTTTGAGTTTGACGAGCAGGAATTTGAGAGCTCTGTAGAGCTTGTTAACACCGAGAACTCCTCCTTCACCCTTGCTGATGGCAAGACCTACCAAATCAACGAGAATACTGAGTTCGATGACGATATTACCTCAATAGAACAGCTTGAATCTGTTTTTACAAACGGCCCTAGAATAAAAGCCGAAGGTGAATACTACCTTGACAGTGAAGGCAATAGAGTGGTGCTGGAAGTTGAGTTCGAATCAGAAGATTTCGAGGAAAATGAGTTCGAAGGAGTTGTGGAAGCAGTAAATACTACTGAACGATCTTTTACACTCGAAGGCGGATTAGTCTTCTTCGTAAACTCGGATACGAAATATGAAGACGACATTCGCTCGTTTAACGAATTAGCCACTGAGTTTACAAACGGTGAGCGTATCGACGCAGAAGTTGAATATTATGTTGATTCAAGTGGTTCCGAAGATCGTAATGTTGTAATTAAAGCCGAATTTGAACTTGAAGACGGTGATGACAACGACGGAGAAGATGGACGCGAAGAGAAAGAGTTCGAGGATTTCGTTGACTCTGTTGACCCCGGCAATAAAACCATCACGCTCGAAAGCGGACTGGTGCTCCTTGCAAATGAAAACACTGAATTTGACGATAGTGATATCAAATCAATCGGAGAGCTGCATGGAGCTATCGAATCCGGACTAACTGCCGAAGCTGAAGGTGATTACTACACCGACGAAGACGGTAATAACATCATTATTGAGATCGATTTTGAACTCAGCGGCAACCGTGGAAACGACGATGATGATGATGACGACTCCGACGAACACGAAGAGAAAGAGTTTGAAGAGTACGTACTGTCTGCAGACCTTAGCGACAGTACTTTTATACTGGACAGCGGTTTGATCCTGAAGGTAACCGACGATACCAAGTTTGATGATGACGATATCCGCTCAATCGGCGACCTGGCCGATATACTCACAGACGGATTTGATGTCGAAGCCGAAGGTGAATACTATACCGACGCCGATGGAAACAACATCGTTACAGAAGTGGAATTTGATACCGAAGGAAGCCGAGACGATGATGACGACTCCGACGATCGCGAAGTGAAAGACTTTGACGCCGATGTTCGGGATGTAAACCTGGACAACAGAACTTTTACGCTGAACGGCGGACTGGTACTGCAGATAAACAACGACACCGAGTTCGATGACGACGAGATTCGTTCACTCAGCGAGCTGGATCAGGCCATCCTAGACGGACTCGAAGTTGAAGCAGAAGGTGAGTATTATACCGATGCCGACGGAAACAACATCGTAATCGAAGTAGAATTCGATGTCGAAGGAAATCGCGATGATGATGATGACGACGATGATTCAGATGACTCCGACGACCGCGAAGAGAAAGACTTTGACGGAGAGGTGTCAGCGATAGACGTAGAAAATACGACCTTCACCGTTGGAGATGATGATAATCTGAGGTTTGTATTCCCAGACGCAGATAAAATCGATGAAGACAGCGATATCACAACCTTTAGCCAGCTCGTTGATGCCTTTAATGAGCAGGGTCTAACCGTTGAAGCCGACGGTGAGTACTACACCGACGCCGATGGAAACAACATCGTAGTTGAAGTGGAATTCGAAATCGAGGACAACCGTGATGACGACAATGGTGGTGGTGATGGCGATGACGATTCGGATGACGACGACGAAGATGATTCAGATGATGATTAAGATGACGACGACGACGACGAAGATGATGACTAACAAATAATTCTGTACGGGCAGGGAAGATACCCACCTGCCCGTATATTTTTTAATGAACGAATCAAACAACATATCAGATCAGAACAGGGCGCTCGCCCGCGAGTTTGGGAGAAGTCTGGCCGGTTTACAAGACTTCCAGCAAATAGATGATCCGTTGTTAATTTCACTCAACTCATTCAAAAAGAGTCAGCTATCCTATCAGTATGATGATCTACATTCCAGAAAAAAGGATTGCTGGAATCACATCGAACAAACTATTAACCGTTCATCAGAGTCTAAAGAGACAAATATTTTCAGGCTTGGCAGCATCAGGCACATTGGAAAGATTGCTGCAGTAATTGCGATTTCAGCCATTCTTTCTATCTACTATTTTACAACACAGGATATTTCACCTCAACCTCTTGCAGCTGCAGGAATTACGGTTGAAGCTGTTACATTAAAGGACGGAAGTACGGTTACTCTCAGGCCTCATTCAGAACTTTTTGAACATGAATCGGTTATCGGCACACATGCCTACAAACTGCAGGGTGAAGCCTATTTTTCTGTATCCAAAGACGAGAACAGGAAGTTTGTGGTTCATGCAAAAAATGGATCGGTAGAGGTTTTAGGTACCGAATTTAACGTACGAACCTGGGACAGCTCAACTGAGGTATACCTTAAAACCGGCTCATTACGGCTACTATCCGACGATGATAAAGAGAACAATGTAATCCTCTCTCCCGGTGAATTCGCATCTCTGATGACGAACAAAACCATTTCCACGCCCGAACCTGCAGATGAGGAACTGTTTACGAGCTGGAAAAACAATGAAATAATCTTTATCAATCGGAAAGCCGGTTCTATTTTCAGTGAACTCGAGCATCATTTCTCTATCAATATTAGTGCCCCGGCTAATGTGAAAAATGAAACTTTGGGCGGTTCTTTGCCATTAAATAACGTACAGCAGAGTCTCAAAAACCTTGGAACAGTGCTCGGAGGAGAATTTGTACAAACAAGCGGCAATTCATACGAATTCGTATCTGCAGAATAGAAGTATCATGCTTATCGGCGACCGTTTATTAAAGGCTGGTTTTCTTTTATTTATTCTGTTTATAGTGCCTTATGCCGCATTTTCTCAGTTTATTTATGACGATAAACCCGCCATATCCGTACTTGCAGATATTCAGGAAAAATCAGACTATCGTTTTTTATATCGCGAATCTCTCCTTTCTGATGTTAAATTAACCTTAAACGCGGATGAGCAATCTCTGATTAACGAGCTCGGCAATAAACTTAATGCAAACAATTTACAGCTAAAAGCAGATACAAGCGGTGGTCGGTTTATGATTCTTTCACTGCGTTCTGCACCGGAAAATGAATCGGCAGTAAAGCTTAAAATTCGCGGACAGGTAGTAGATGCACAAACCGGCGATCGCCTGCCTTACAGCACAATATCCTGGAAGACAGGAGCACAGTCAGGCGGAGTGGCCGCTTCCAACGCCGGAATTTTTTCGTTTGATCTGCACGCCAACACGCCCGAATTAACTCTCACAGCTTCGTATGTAGGATATCAAAAAGAGTCTGTTTCCATCAGCATCGAAAAAGAAACGGAAATCAGTGATTTAACTATCAGGCTTACACCCGAGTTTGTAGTTGGCTCAGAAATACTTGTGATCGGCAACAACTATTTCAACCCACAGGATTCTACACTCGCAGGTTTGATTCGCACGGATCGTTTCAGCCCGCTGGGCGATGGAAATGCGGTTCGAGCTCTTCAGGTTTTACCCTCGGTACAGACTGCTACAGCCATAAACGACGGCCTTTCTATCCGTGGTAGTGCACCGGATGGATTTCACCTTCAGCTGGACGGAGTGACGATTTTCAATCAAAGCCATTTATTTGGCCTACTCGACAGTTTTAATGACGACGCTATTCTGAACAGCGGATTTTACTATGGTGTGGCCCCCGCGTATGAACACGCTCCGGCAGGTGGTAAACTTGTTCTAACCACAAAGAGCGGCTCCCTAAACAGACTCGAAACAACCGCAGGTATTAGCAACACCAGTATTCGCACCACAATGAACGGGCCCATCAAAAAAGGTAAAAGCAGCTGGCTTTTATCAGGCAGACTATCCACTATGGACGAGCTAAACTGGTTTAATAACGACAGGATAATTCAGTGGGGGCTCGATGTAGACCGTCCAAAATCTGATATCGCAAGCGAAGAGATCATAAACAGCAATTTGGTTACACCGCAGGGTTCGGATGTTCGATTTTTTGACGTTCATACAAAAATTTATAATGAAGGAAAAGATGGCTCCCGCACCATCTTAAGTGCCTATTTTGGCGGAGACCGCACATCACACTCTGCTACCCGTTTAACAAGATCTAATTCGTTGCGCGACCGCTTTGAAGAGACTGAAGTTGAGACGAATAACCGTTGGAATAATTTTGCATCATCTGTGAAACATCAAAGATTTATCACCGATGATGTGTACAGCAGCACGCTTCTGGGAGTTAGCGCATATGAAACTGCATTTAGTAAAGATGATTTTATATACACAAACTTTTTTGAAAGTGGTGAAACCCTCCAAACTATCGTTTTCACATCTCCGCTGGCTAACGAAAGCACGATGAACCGCTTTAAACTTAATCAAACATTCGATTTTTCGCTGAGATCTCTATTTTTGAAAGCAGGCTTACAGGCAGTATACCATCGGGGCGAATATCTTGAGGAGTCATTCGATCGTGCCCGTTTCTATGAAAAAACCACTTCTTTACAGACCGATATTTTTATTCATACTGACTGGCAAGCCACGTCTTTCCTTGACCTTTCGGCAGGGTTCCGTGTACACCACTATTCAAACGGCAGCTACACGAAAGGCTCGCCCAGGATATCTGTTCAGCTTTTTAATAAACGCAGGCTCTCTTTCCACGCGGGATACAGTAAAAACTATCAGTTTATAAACCGGATAAGCTTTAAAAATGCCGTAACTGCAGATCTGTGGATCCTGGCAGATTTTGAACAACCGCCAACATCTGCCGACCAGTTTACTGCGGGACTCAATTACAGCCCTATTAAAAATTTAGTGCTGAAAACAGAAGTGTACCGTAAACAGTACCAAAATATGCGTCTTCACGAGCTAAACACAGGCTCGCTTTCCAACACAGTTTCGGAAACTCCGTGGTATTTTCAGAACAGCGGGGATGCTGCCGGCCTGGAGTCCATGGCACGGCTTTCCACAGGTATCTTCAATCTTACTCAAACCCACACGCTTTCCAGCATTAAACTGCAGAACGATCTGTTAAATAAGGGAGAGAAATTTTATGCCCCCTGGGACCGTCGCCATTCATTTGGAACTCTTTTAGAACTTCCTCTTACACAGAGATTATCTTTCTTTGGCTCCTACACGGCAGCTACCGGCACCTCTGATTTTTTACCCAATGTGCAATCGGAACTCAGTGAAAAAAGACTCCCGCACTATCACCGCATCGATCTGTCTGCTATTTTCAATACGCAAGTACGTAACAATAAAGCATCCGTCAAGTTTTCGGTCTTTAACGTAACCGATCGCCGAAATACATGGTACAGGGAGTATCAGCCGGTTATTTTTAGCCAGCAAACCATACCTGCAATACGGGCAGAGCTTGTTGATGTATATGATCTTGGAATACAGCCCTCTTTTGAGATTAAGCTAAATTTTTAACCTGCCCGCGAAATTTTGGAGCGCCTCCATTGGCCGGGTGCCGCACACCAACATGGGCTATCCCAAGGTCGGCCAAACTCTGTTCGCACTTCCTGCCCACCGCAATAACTTTAGCCCCATCAAACAGGGAAATAAAGGCTGTTAAGTGTTTGAGACCGGCCTCCATTTCATTCGAACTGGGAGTTCTGTTCGAGAGATAATTACCTTTTTTATATGGGTGCCAGGGCACTGCATTCCATAAAACCACATCGAACGGATCAATACCCAGCTCAATCAAGGCGCCCCACATAATCGTTGCCGTTGGTTCACTCATACCCTTTTCAATCAGCTCCGGCTTGCTTGTTCTCTGATGCGATACCGATCGAAAAACATGTTCGGGTTTCACCCCATATTTCTCCTCCTGATGGCCAAGCAGAATTCTCTCTGATGTCATGGCCATGCCCGTAAAATGTCCGCCCTGGTAACCCAGTGCTTCTGCTATAAAAAGAAATTTTGCGCGTCCGTGGCGCTCGGTAAGATACGCCTCCAGTTGCCGGCGGCGAATATCCGGTGCCTCCGGATACAAGTCGTTGGCTGCATCTCGGTGATACCAGGGATTAAAAAGTCCGCGCGGGTTTTTTTTGAGAGAATCTATGAAATGATGGATTGAATTAGCCAATATTTTCTTTTTTCTCGGAATGGTTTTCTAAAAATATTGCAAGTAATTCTTTCTCAAGCTTACCGCTTGCAAGTTCAACAACGGTAGCATAAAGAAGCTTTTTATCTGCTTTCAAAATCCATCCGTTTACATCTAAAAAAATCAACATTGCTAAAAGTGCAGTACGCTTATTGCCATCGTAAAAGGGATGGTTTTTGCAAATGTGATATCCATAGGCCGCAGCTTTCTCAAAAATAGTTCTGTGAACATACTCACCACCAAAGGAAGCTTCAGGCTGAGCCAATGCAGACTCAAGCAAGCCTTTGTCTCTTATACCATGAGATCCGCCGTATAACTTAATTTGGTCCTCATGAAATCGAATAATCACTTCATAAGGAATAAATTTAATCATTTTGCGAGCTCCTTCAATACCTCTTTATAGTTTGTATTCGCTCTTCGGTATGATTCAGCCCAGTCTGCAAATTCAGAGTCTTCTGCAAAAAGCTCTAGGTGGGATTCAGCTTTTTTAATTGTTATTTCATCCCCTTCTTTTAGGTGCAGCTCATTCAATAAATCTTTAGGCAAAATAATCCCTGAGCTGTTTCCGATTTTTCTGATTTTCGTTTTCATCTTATTGAAGAAGTTATAACATTGTTAAATTAAATTTTATAATAAGAAAACCCCATTCAAAATAAAATATTGCCATTGCGTAGATCTTTTTTGCTGACTACCCACCATTCTCAGCCAGGTACGCAAGCTGCAAAATCCGGAGCTCGCTGTAGTCTACAGATTTATTTAAATCTTCATAAACAAGCTTAAGTATCTCAGGTCCCTTTTTTTTCATCGACTCAAATACCTCGTCTTTTTTTCTCTGTGAAAGCTCCGAGGCGCCCAGTACTCCGGCAGGGTCCAGCGGATTTCCGTCATCCAGATACTTTTTCAGGTTCATTAAAATGGTTACCTCTTTCACGCCAAACTGCTCTGCAAGGTGCTTTATCGACTTTCCGCTATCATACTCTTCGCCAATCAGTTCATGTTTTTTCTTTGAAGAGGTTTTCTCCACTTTTTTCTTCAGAAATTTCGATCGCTCTTTTACATCATTCTCTTCAGTGAAAGATTGTATCACCTTCAGAAAATCCCTTCCGTACTTTTTCAGCTTCAGGGATCCCACGCCATAAATCCCGATGAGTTTCTCTTCGTTTTGTGGAAAATAGTAGGCCATCTCCATCAGGGTAGCGTCCGGAAATATGATGTAGGGAGGAATATCGTGTTTGTCTGCAATCTCCTTCCGTTTCTTGCGAAGCTCTTCAAAAAGGTGTTCATTATGTTTATTCTCAACATCGCTGCTGGTTCGCCTATTTTCCTCACCCTCTGCTGAAGTTTGCGTACGGTCTAAAATTCCCATCACCCTGGAATTACCCTTAAGTACATCTTGCGAATTATCGGTTAGTTTCAGACTCCCGTGCTGAGGATCTTTTTTGATGATCCCCTTTCTGATGAGAAGCCGTGAAAGCTGAATCCACTGATTCTTCGACCACTCCAGTCCAATATTGTAGGTAGAAAGCTCATCATGACCATTTTCCAGTACTTTCCTGGCTTTCGAGCCGCGCAAAATATCGGCAATGTGATAGGCTCCAAACGACTGATTTGTTCTCGCGATACAGCTTAAAAACTTCTGTGCCTGCTCGGTGTAATCCTGCTCATTGTCTTTGTATTTGAGGCAATTGTCGCACATACCGCAATCTTCCTTATCATACTCCTCCCCAAAATAGTTCAGCAGTGGTTTTCGGCGGCAACCGTCATACTCCAAATAGTCGATAAGCGCCTGCAGATGCTTCTCTGCAATTTTTTTCTCCTCCCCCTCTTTCTGGTTGATGAAATACTGGATCTTCTGTTTGTCTGAATAGCTGTACAATAGCAAACAATCGGCCTGCAGCCCATCGCGGCCGGCACGGCCAATCTGCTGGTAGTACGACTCAATATTCTGCGGCATGTCATGATGAATAACAAACCTCACGTCGGGCTTGTTAATACCCATTCCAAAAGCGATCGTTGCCACAATAATCTGCACATTATCCTTAATAAACGCCTCCTGGTTTTGCGTACGTCTCATCTCTGATAAACCTGCATGGTACGGACGCACCGAATGCCCTGCTTCTTTGAGATCACTGTACAGTTCATCCACCTGCCTCCGCGAAAAACAGTAAATGATCCCCGACTGTTTAGGCCTCGTGTATAAGAAATCCAGGATCTGGTCGAGTGGATTTACTTTATCAGCTACTTTCAGAAGCAGGTTATCCCTGTCGAAACTGGCGACAAATGTTGCCGAATCTTTCATCTCCAGAATTTGCTGAATGTCGTCTCGTACCCGCGGCGTGGCTGTGGCGGTAAGCGCAAGGCAAACCGCATCGGGGAAGTCTTTCCGCACTTCGGCCAGCTGCCTGTACTCCGGCCTGAAGTCGTGTCCCCACTCGGAGATGCAGTGCGCCTCATCGATCGTAAAGCAGTCTACACGTAATGTTCCCAAAAGTTGGCGTGTGCTCTCCATCATCAGGGTTTCGGGTGCCAGGTAGAGCAGATCAACCTCACCGGCTTTCAGTTTCGCCACGTTCCTTTTATACTGCTCGGGCGACAGCGTGCTGTTCAAATAGATCGCAGGAACGCCAAATTCATCCAGCTGTTCCACCTGATCTTTCATTAGTGAAATGAGCGGGGATATTACAATCGTCAGCCCCTCAAAAATTTGTGCAGGTACCTGGTAAATCAGTGATTTACCACCGCCCGTAGGCATGATTACAAGTGAATCTTTCTTCTCCAGTATTTTCTGAATCGCCTCTCCCTGTAACGGGCGGTATTCATCATATCCAAATGTCTGTTTTAATATCGTTTTCGCTTGCTGAAGCATATATCTTTTTTTAACTGACTGTTTTTATGTATGATCCCGGTTTTTCAGTTTCCTTACAAAATTTCTGCAGTCAAAGCATCAAACAATGATAAACTGAATCGGTAAATTGCAGTTACTGCTGTCTTGGAACCAGGTAAAATTCCTTCATTCGTCCATCGGTGTAGCTTACGGTTTCACCGTCGAAAATGGCATCTTCCTCCAGGCGCATAAGGATATCCATATTCCACTCCGGTATGTAAACTTCGGCGTTTAATTCAATTGAATGCGCAGTATTTGGGTAAAGCGGGTAGTCTCCGTTACCGGGAACACCTCCCTGCTGATCCCACAGGCCAATGGTTGGGCCGGCAGCATGGCCGTGATAACCGATTGGATGAGTATAAATTGTGGCACGAATGTTTTCGTCCTCGGCTTTTTCAAGAGCAGCAGCCAAAATTTCATTTCCGCTCCTGCCCGTTTTAAATTCATTTGTAAGAATATCCTGCAGGTCGTTCGCCGTTTTTAAAGCACTTTTTAAGCCTTCAGGAGCTGCTGTTTCTCCATGCCTGAGTATATAGGCATTTCTCTGGGTATCCGTGGAAAGGCCCAGGTACTCAATGCCAAAATCAACATGCACCAGGTCGCCGGGCATTATGATGTTTGCACCCTCGCTGCCGGAAAAATCACCGCTATGGCCAGGTGACTCACTTCTTTGAACCGAAACCGAGGGATGAAACCATGCTGTTAAATTCAAATCGCGAATTCTTTCTCTGTACCACCACTGCACATCAGTTGTGGAGGTAATACCCGGTGTTATCACTGCCTCAGAAAGCCCCTCAGCCACAATACTGTGCGCAATTCTGTTGATCTGCCTGTAAACGACAAGTTCTTCCTGTGTTCGGGTTTCAAGCCAGCCAACCGCGAGTTTTTCGGCTGATACAATCCGCCCCTGCAGCTCAGGGGATAAACTATTTTCCAGCTTTATATAATCGGTATGGCTGATACCGTCTGCAAGCGCAAAGTGTTCCGAAACATTCACCCCGATTCGTTCGGGATTTCGCTCGGCCACGAGCTGGCCAAATCGCTTCCACTGATCCGGCTCTTCATCAGGAAACCACTGCGTTTCAAAAAAACCTATGTCATACCTCGCCACGGCCAGTCTTTCAACGGTTTCTCCATGATCAAAGAACATCAAGATGGTGGTTCTTCGGGACGATTGCCAGGTTGCCGGCAGCATAGTAAGGAGTACGGGGTCTTCGTTGTATTCTCTTGCAACAAGCACCCACATATCGATGTTTTCGCGGCGCATGAGCTCCGGCACCAGTCTGTCGAGCCGGTCTTCTGTCCAGCGATCCATCACCTCTGCCCGCTCTTTCATGGGGAGAATGTGCGGCTCTATGTCGTTTCTGACCTGTGCATTCACGGAGAGTACTGCCAAAAGCAGGGCCAGAATCAAAGTTAAACCTGTTTTTTTCATTTTGTTTCCTTTAATGATGTATTGGTTTTATCCGTTACGGAAATTCGCCTTATCTTTACTTCAGTATTACCTAGTGATCACAGATTTAAGACAACCCGGTCAAAAATCGGAACAGTTAATCATCTGTTTTTAAATATAATCAGCCATGAAAATAACCATTACACCAACCGATAACAGTAAAATTTCTGAATTAGATTTTGAAAACCTTCAGTTTGGCCGGGTTTTTTCTGATCACATGGCAGAATTGAGTTACAAAGACGGAGCCTGGCAGTCTGCCGAAATCAAACCCTATGGCCCTATTTCTTTTGAGCCATCCATGATGGCGCTGCACTATGGGCAGGCTATTTTTGAAGGGATGAAGGCGTATTTTGCCGGTGAAACAGAAGTAAATTTATTCCGCCCGCTGGATCACGCCCGCCGGTTCAACAACTCTGCCCGCAGACTTTGTATGCCAGAAGTTGATGAAAATATGTTTGTAGAGGTTATTGAAGAGCTTCTGAAACTGGATTTCGCCTGGGTACCCAAACATAAGGGGCGTGCTCTTTATATCCGTCCGGTAATGTTCGCATCAGAAGAGTACCTCGCTGCAAAAGTATCTGCAGAGTATAAGTTGTTTATTATCACCAGCCCTGTAGGTGCATATTACAGTGAAGGGTTTAATCCCGTAAAACTCACGACCTCATCCGATTACGTTCGTGCTGTTAAAGGCGGAACGGGAGAGGCTAAAGCCGCCGGAAATTACGGCGGGAGTTTTCTGCCTGCAAAAAAAGCACAAGAAGAAGGTTTTACACAAGTTCTCTGGCTTGATGCGATCGACCACAAATATGTGGAAGAGGTGGGAACCATGAATATCTTTTTTCTTATTGACGGAACCCTAACTACGCCAAAACTTGGAGGAACGGTTCTGCCGGGAATCACGCGGCGATCGGTCATTGCACTCGCCAAAGAGTGGAATATTCCCGTTGAAGAGAGAAGAATATCCATTGATGAACTTTTTGAAGCCCATGAAAACAACAAACTCGACGAAGTATTCGGCGCCGGAACAGCCGCTGTTATCTCTCCGGTAGGGCTGATTCATCACAACGGTAAATCTATTACCTTGGATCAGGAAAAAATCGGGCCGTTTGCTAAAAAAATGTTCGACCACATAACAGGCATACAGTATGGGAAGAAAAATGACTCTCATGGTTGGGTTCACCCCATTTCAATAAAATAGCCATTCAATTCTTTTTTCTCAAAACAGAGTACCAGAGTATCGTTTCTTTTCGTTATTGATAGTAAATCATCTATTTTACTATAAGGATGCTTCCACTAACGAACAGGTACTCTTATGAAGCTGTTTAAAATTTTACCGTTTTTGCTTCTCTTTGGTTTTGTAACAGCTTGTTCAACCACCGAATCTGCTCAGTCATCACAATCAGAGCAGAGTTCAGAGGAACGAACAAACAAAGATCCGAACTCGGTATCGGATAGGAATGACTACTTTCGAAGCCTTGCAGATTTTCTGCAGCGTGTACCGGGTGTACATGTGAGTGGTTCTCAAAATAATAAGGTAGTTACAATACGGGGTATAAACTCCTTTAATGCCGGCATCGAACCGCTTTTTGTCATCGATGGTCAAATCGCCGGAACCACCTATAATCAGGTCTACAATATGGTAAATGTTCGTGAAATTGATTACGTACGCGTTTTGAAAGGCAACGACGCAGCAGGTTATGGTGTACGCGGTGGAAATGGAGTTATTCTGATCGTAACCAGGAAATAAGCTATCCGTCTCCGATAGTATAATAGCGGCTCTTGATTTTCCCCGTTATCTCCGGCTCCTCAACAGGCAAATCAATTCTGCCGAGCCGGATTCCGCTATGTCCCATTTGTGTGATCCAGGTACTGTCTCCTGATGGATTTTTTACAGCAACGGGTTCATCCAGAAAGGTATGGGTATGCCCTCCAATAATCAGATTGATTCCTGAAACGGTCCCGGCCAGCATCTCATCACCTATTCCGCCAAGCTCCTGCCTGTAGCCAAGATGGCTGAGACAGATAATGTAGTCGCAGTCGTAAAAATCCCGAAGACTCTCAACCGATCTTTCGGCTGTACGAACGGGGTCAAACGAACGTACATTCCCGCTCAGCGAAGGGTCCACAATACCGTTAAGTTTTATTCCCAGGCCAAATATTCCAACCCGGAAACCGTCAAACTCTTTCACAATCTGGTCTTGCAGGAAAGGATTCATAGGTGTGTCCCGGGCAAGATAATTGGCAGCAAGTATAGGGAATCCTGCTTTTTTTGCCGCTTCTGCAAATCCGTCGGGCCCGCGATCAAACTCATGATTCCCAATCGCCATCGCATCATACCCCATCTGTGTCATCAGTTCAAAATCCACGCTGCCTCCATACACATCAAACCAGGGAGTTCCCTGAAACACATCGCCCGCATCCAGAAGAAGCACATGCTTTTGCTCATATCTGATCTTTTTGATAAGAGAAGCCCTTTCTGCGATACCCCCTAATCCGGCAAACTGTCTGGCATTTTCAGGAAAGGGGTCGAGGCGGGCATGGGTGTCGTTTGTGTATAAAATTGTAAGGGTTGATAACGGATTGTCAGCAAAATTTTGCATGACCCGCCCGGCTGCCGAGTAGCCAATTGAAAGCAGAGAAGCCTGTTTGATAAAAGATCGTCTCGAGATCATCAGCGGATACGTCCGTCGGTTATGTTGTACAGGTCTGATTCAGACTTAAAATAATCGATAAAAAGATCCTTGAGCGAAAGTGGTAAATCCACCCTGTGAACGGCAGACCAGAGCGCCGGAAACTGATCTCCCCCATCAGCAGCCCAGCTGCTTGTAGCAACGAGATAGTTGCGATTGGGATTTATCACCTCAGAATTAACCAAAATTCCACGAGCCCTGCCGTCATTGTCAATTGAAAAGCGCACACCACTCATTGGGGCACCGCCTATTTCTGCAACCTGCTGCACTAAACGAGCGAGGTCATCTCCCGCCAGCGTTAAAATGACCAGGTGATTATCATATGGCATAAACTCCAGTACATCCTCAACAATCAGTTCTCCCGGCGTAAAATAGAGCCTGAAAGAGCTCTCGCCAATAGCACCTACATGTACAAATTCGCCGGTTTCAGCAGCAGCGCGAAATCGGAGTGCATCAGCCACATAGTTGTTTAAAGCGCCCTCAGGTTTATTAAAACGAAGTGTATCATGAACCGTGGCTATTTTCTGGCCCACCTGATTCATATACTTCCCCCGATACGATTCCAGAGAAGCCTGTATTTCGGGATCGGGCCCCGGGTAAGCAAACTCCGGGGGTACCGGCTCTTCGGAGGGACGAAAAAGCATACAGCCCGGCAGCACAACCATTAACAACATCGCTACCGCAACCGATTTCAGGTTCATAGAGAAAAAATATTATTGCTGTCGGAAGAAATTCATCATAAGATCGGATAAGCCAAGCAATTTCAAACTTCCCGGCACATTAACCTGCGACAGGTCGTTTAGGGGAGAGCTCACACTCGTTGTTTCTGCACGGTAAACCACCCTTCCTGAGCGCTCCACCTCCACCAATAACGGGAAACTGTTTGCATTCATCAAGATTTCAATAGGTATTTCCTGATCAAATTGTGATGCCCCAACGCTTGTCCAGGCGTCGAGAAGCAGGCCCCAGTCTACTTTTATCTGGTCTGTGAGCCAAACAGAAATCACCTCACCCTGCCTGTCCCCGTCAAGCTGAAACTCTACTGCAGTATATCCGTGAATTTCTTTCGTTTCGCCGGTTTCCCGAACCCTCTTGTCCCAGTCAAACGGCTTCTGCTCTGATGCCGGTTTTCTTCCCTGAAACTGGTTAATCATATCTACCAGATTGTCGAGTTCACTTTTGGTGATCTTCAGACCCTCATCATCAGTCGTTACAACAACGAAGTCACTCAGATCGTGACGAACGTAAACCCCCCGCGCCCTCAGGCCCGCCATCAGGTTCATGGAGATATTGGAATCCACGGCAATCCTGTTCTCAGAAAAAGCCATGTTTATATTTACAATTTCGCCGCTGGCTGATGATGGGTTGTAGGCGTCGTAATTCACAACGCCTGAAAACTGGGCAGAAACAGAAATGGGAAGCGCAAAAAATATTAAGAAAACCAGCTTACGTATCATATAAAACTATTAGGGTGAAGGGATTTACATTATATCTTCATACACAAAACCGGCCCGCAGGTTTCAAGCCTCCGTTTCTGCAGGTTCTTCCAGCTCCACATTCACTTTATGGATCCAGCCGCCGGCTACCACGTCATCGCCTTCATAGCAAACAATTGCCTGCCCGGGAGTGATTGCTTCCCTGCCTGCGGGAAACGTTACTTCAATTTCATCGTCGGCGAGCTGCCGAACCGTACCCATGGCACCGTCGTCATTGTACCTTATTTTCCCGGTAATTTCCATTTCGCCACCCGGTATGGCGTCGTATTTAACAAGGTTCAGCTCTTTTGAGCGGCATGTGGTACTGATAAGATCTTCTTTTTCACCCACGGTAATCACATTTTTTTCTGCGTCAATATGTGTTACATAAACCGGTTTCCCCATCGGCAGATGAAGACCTCGCCGCTGCCCGATCGTGTAGAAAGGAAATCCCTTGTGCTCCCCAACAACATTGCCGTGTTTGTCAACAAAAACCCCGCCGCTAACTCGCTCTTCGAGATCGTCCACTTTATCTTTCAAAAAGCGGTGATAGTTATTGTCCGGAATGAAGCAAATTTCATATGAATCGGGCTTGGTGGCCACATTCAGCAGCCCGAAATCCTCAGCAAACTGTCTTATTTCTGTTTTGTGATAGTTTCCAAGCGGGAAAATTGTTCGTTTCAAATGCTTTTGCTGCACGCCCCACAGCGCGTAAGATTGATCTTTACTGTGATCTTTACCTTTTGAAATCACGTACCGGCCGTTCTCTTCACGCACGTTGGCGTAGTGTCCCGTGGCTATAAAGTCGCAGCCAAGATTATCGGCGCGGCGAAGGAGTGCAGCCCACTTGATGTGTGTATTGCAGAGAACACATGGATTTGGAGTTCTGCCGCTGGTGTAATCCTCTACAAAACGGTCGATTACCCAGTTACCAAACTCATCCCGTATATCTACAATAAAGTGTTTAAAACCGTGACGCACTGCTATTTGGCGCGCATCGTTCATCGACTCTACTGTACAGCAACCGGTCTCTTTGCCGTTATCGCCGCCGCTGCGGTGGTAGTCCCAGGTTTTCATTGTGATTCCTATGACCTCATATCCTTGATTATGCAACATAACGGCCGCAACGGATGAATCTACCCCTCCGCTCATGGCTACAAGAACGCGTCCTTTTTTACTCATATTTGAAATTGTTTGGATGAACCAGCTAAAATAACACTTTTTTATGTATTTCGTGTTAATTCAACTCCATCATAAACGGATGTTCATCCAAAATCTTGTACCCTCCGTAACTGTTTACCAACGAAATGTATCTAAAAAGCGACGAGAGCCTGAATAGCGGGGTCGGCGAATTTATTGGGCTCATCACATCCTTCGGGTGCATAATATTTCCACTCTTTCTCCTCTACTACTTTGGTTTCAACCAGCGTGGATACATTAATGCCTAATAGCCGCAAGTCGAGACCTGAACTCACATTGTAACGCAGTTTTACCTCCTGACAAACCGGCCCCCAGGTCAACGATCCGTGTAGAAAAAATTCGGGACGCAGGTACGGCACCAGCGTGTTTCCAAAAAGCTGCAGTTCCAGTTCCGGAGCCGAAAATCCCCACTGGGTATCCACATTCAGCCCGATTGCAGCTGCCATATCTCCACTCCCTCCGCTTAGTTGCGGATTCTCCAGCTGCTGATCTTTATTCGCAGTTAATTCAACTCCATCATATTGTATACCAGCTTTGCCGCCATATGTAAATGTTGCTTCGGCCTGTGCTGAGGCGTTACTTTTTACATCCAGTTTGGCAATGGTTCTCACCTTTACCGCAAGTACCATGGGCAGCGGCCCAACAGCAAACGGAAAACGGATCATTGTTTGCGGCCCAAAACCCAGGTCACCACTTACGCCGCCTCCTGCTGCTGCAAGACTCAGTTTAACCACTCCCTGCATATTCGGATTTTGAAAATCGAACTGTTTGGTCTCGCTGTCTTCAATCCGGAGGTTGGTGGCATTTTCTATTTTCTGGATAGTACTTTCGGCCCGAAACACAACATTATCACCTCCCACCTGCTTCGACAAAATCACAATTACTTCAGCGTTGGAGCCACTGCCAATAATTCTGCCTCTTAGTGTATAATCACCTACCTGCGCATTCCAGCCAAAACAGCCCTCCTGAAAGCCTGCACAATTATCCTCATCATCTTTCTGAGGATAAATCTCTTTTCCCTGATATATCATTACAGACTTCTCTATAATGTCCGGGGTAAATTCAAAAGATTCGTTCCACTCCATCTCCAGTTCTTCAAATGCCTCTGTGAGTGACGCAAATTCTGTTCGAACGGTGACCTCTCCATTACTTTCCTGAACCGAGGTAATCCTGCCAAGCGCCGTTTGATGAATCAGCAGAATTTCTCCCTGCTCAAAAGAAATTCCTTCGTCCTCAAGTGCAGCAGCATTGAATATATGCGTATCCGATTCCGAATTACTCTCTATAAGTGTCCGGCTTACTTCACCTTCACTCATATAGGTAGTTTGAGGAGCCAAACGCCCGTTAAAACCGGCTTCGGTAATTGTTTCTTGCTGATTATTCTCCTCTTCAGGTTCAGAATCAGTTGATGATGTACAACCAGCTAAAGTGATAAATATAACAAGAGCTGTTGCAGCGGTTCTAAAAGGGAATCTATTTTTTATTTTCATGTCTATAATGGGATCTATTTACAGGTAGTATTAATACGTTAGAACCTGCTCTTTTCTGTCATCCAATCTCACCAAAATAAAGGCCTCTGTTATTAATCCTGATCAAGAGATTACCTGGCCAATAATCATTTTGATGCAGAAGCCGTCCTTCTTTCGCATTAAACAGTGAGGTGACCACAAATAAATAATCCAGTTCGTTATGCAGCAACTACTTACAAAATTTCAAACAGGCTGTTTACTTATAATTATCGCAGTTATTCTGGGAAGCTGTGCCGGAGATTCAACCGTTTACACTCTCGAGTCTGAGGCAACACCGCCAGAGGGAGGGGCGGTATCTCCCGCAACCGGAGAGTATGAGGAGGGAGCCAGAGTGGAGGTAGAGGCAACGGCTAACGAGGGCTGGGTTTTTGACTCATGGCAGGGAGATGTTTCTGGGTCAGACAATCCCGCTGTTGTAACCATGGATAGTGACAAAATATTTACCGCCCTGTTTAAAACAAGAGAATTCCCACTGGATATCACAACCGAAGGCGGGGGAACTGTGGAAGAATCAGTCGTTGAACAGAAAAGAGCTGACTACGAACCCGGAACTGTTGTTGAATTAACCGCCGTGCCCGACGACGGCTGGCGATTTGTTGAGTGGCAGGATGATTTGCAGGGGGGTGAAAATCCGCAGCAGATCACCATCGATGAAGCCAAAAGCGTAACGGCTGTTTTTGAGCGCCGCGAATACCCGCTCACGATCAATACTGAAGGGGAAGGGAGCGTACAGGAAGAAGTTATCGAAACGCCTGCAAAAACGGACTATGAATTTGAAACCGTTGTGGAATTAACGGCAACGCCTGCCGAAGGTTGGGAATTTGACCGCTGGGAAGGTGATTTATCGGGTAGCGACAACCCACAGCAAATTACCGTTGATGGAGAGAAAACTGTTAATGCTGTATTTGAGCGGGAAGGTTTTGATTTAAATATCACCGTAAATGGAGAGGGGTCTGTTAATGAGGAGTTAATCGAAGAACCATCCAAATCGTACGCTTTCAATTCTGTGGTGGAATTAACCGCAGAACCTGCAGATGGGTGGCGCTTTGTTGGCTGGGACGGAGATCTGAGTGGAGACGAGAATCCTCAGCAAATAACCATTGATGAGGAGAAAAACGTAACGGCTACGTTTGAGCGCAGAGATTACCCTCTCAACATCAGCACTGAGGGAGATGGGTCTGTTGATGAAGAAGTTGTTGAAGACCCCGCTAAAGATTATACATTTGGCACCGTAGTAGAACTTACGGCAACACCTGCAGATGGGTGGAATTTTGCCCGATGGGAAGGGGATCTGGACGGTTCAGAAAACCCACAGCAAATAACGGTTGATGGCGAAAAAAATGTAACAGCCGTGTTTGAACGCAACACATTCGACCTGACCATTGAGACAACAGGACAGGGAACCGTAAATGAAAGTGCTTCGAAGAATCCGGCGAAAACCAGCAGCTATGCATTCGGAACCGTGGTCGAACTCACTGCAGATCCAGAGGATGGATGGGAGTTCACCGAATGGCAGGGTGATCTATCCGGCAGCAGCAATCCCGAAGAGATCACCATCGATGAAGATAAAACTGTAACCGCTCTGTTTGAAGAAGCAGAATACAGCATTGAAATTTCCACTGAAGGAACAGAATATGGAAGCGTTGGGATAGAACCGGAGAAAGATTTCTATCGCTATGGTGATGAAGTGGAACTGACCGCTAATCCGGGAGAGCTCTCAACATTTAAAGAGTGGGGCGGTGATATATCGGGCACTGACAATCCGATTACTATCACTGTAACCAGTGATTTTCAGATTACTGCCATCTACGGGTCAAGACCCACTGTTGAAACCGGAAAATTAAGTGATATGCGCATCAGTTCTGTTACAGCTGAAGGAAATGTGACAGATGATGGAGGTTTTGAAGTTACGGAGCGCGGTGTTTGCTGGAGCACAGATGAATTTCCAAATACGGGTGATGATTGCACAACTGACGGAAATGGAACCGGATCCTTCTCAAGCGAAATTGAAGGGCTGTCTCAGGGAATCAGATATTATGTAATAGCCTATGCAACAAATGAGGCGGGAACAGCCTACGGTGACACAGAAGAGTTTAGGGCTGGTTATGTTTCACACGGCTATATACCCGGACTCACACCAAGCAACGATTCACAATTCGAAAGCAGGAGTTATAAACTTGTAGAATCGGATTGGAAAGGTGGTGAGAACAGAATCTGGACGGATCTTAATTTAGGAGCCACAGGCTATGTTAAAGATGTAGATGACGATTTTGGGCCAAGAGCCGGATGGTATTTTCAGTTCAATCGTCTTCAGGGCTATTTTCACGACGGTTCAACACGCATTCCGGATAATAATCTCGACCTTGTGAATGAGAACACAGACTGGGAAGTTGAAAACGATCCCTGTAATGTGGCATTTGGAGGAGAATGGAGAATACCGACGGCTTCTGAGTGGCAAGCTTTCCGAATTGCCTCTTCTGCATACGGTGGCATGGATAGTGGTAACCGAGACGATGCATTCTCATCCATTTTAAGACTTCATGCAGCGGGATTACTTGACGGAAAAGGTAATATAAGCCAGAGAGGAACAGATGGGTACTACTGGAGCAGCGACCATGATGGCGGCGACTCAGGCGCACTTGTCATTGAGCCTGCTGATAGTGAATTTTCCTATGGTAATCCATCATTTGCTATGACACTACGCTGTGTGAAAGACTAATTCCATATCTAAAATAACTTTAAAAGTCCTGTTGTTTTCCAGCAACAGGGCTTTTTACTGTTTTATTAGTAATATGCTTATCCCTTCATCCAATGACTCCTCAATGATTTTTGGCCGGAGACGTGTACCTGATTGTATTTATATGATTTACTATGATACCCATACTATGACCCATGGGTCATGGAGCAGCCCATGATAAAAACAGAAGTGAAATAAAATATTTACAGCCGTGGGTTATACGAGTTACAAACCCAACACCCAGGCTATGAACATGACTTGCAATGAGAATGAATCCGAGGGATAGATGACACCATCTTTGAATCGATCACGCCTGTTCTGAATACAGAGTGTCTTTTCAACAACCTTCCCCTCCATCCCTGGACTGATTATGGTGCCTTCACCCCGTCACCGCCCCGGGATGTTATTTATCACGCTCCGCTAAAACCCGGGCGTCGTTCGTACACTCACTTTGCCCGGGGCTGTGTTCTTTCGCTCTTTCAGAGCTTATCTCTTTGAAAAAGTATTCTATTTTACTCATTTGAAGGGACATCACTCTTTTTTGGGCAGATGGTTTTTATTACTGTAGTTCATTGGAAAAGATCAAATACCATAGCCACCCTGACAAGAAATAGCCCCGTGAGTTAGCGGATATGGCACAATAGTAGGGGCAAAATATGATTAGCCCCCGTTCGTAAACAGGAGCAAATGCGATCTGTTTGCAGCCGGGGGTTTTGCGAGTCCCAAACCCCGAGGCGATGAACGAAATATGTACCTCACAAATCATTTTTGAAATCTCTTGTATTCTGTCTTTACACAACACTCACAAAGAGCAGGTATGCTTTTTTAATTGAGCCAAAACCTTACCTCACCTGAACCGATTTTTCATCACTTCGCTCACTCTCGGCCGAATCTGTCAGAACAGAAATGGAGTACCAATAAAAATCACCGGATTCTACACTTTCATCCAGATAAATAGTTTCGTCTACATTCAAAGTGGCCAAGGTTTCCGGAGAGTTACTGCCGCGTGCTCTGCGATGCACTCTGTAACCGGCTGCACCTTCCTGCATCGTTGTACTCCATCGGATTTCCACTCCTTCGCTCACATTTCTCACGCTGACCTGAGACGGGGCAAGCAGCGAAGCCGTTTCTGTTGAAAATGCAGCTGCATTAGAAAGCTCACTCTCTTCATCATAAAGATCTACCGATGAAACTGCATAGTAGTAAGTTTCTCCGGAGCTTACTGAAAGATCATCGAAAGTATTTGCAGTCAACAGCTCATCGTTCAGCCTTTGATATCCGTTCATTTCGGCTGTATCTGATCCGCTTTCAGCAGTAGTTCGGCTTGTTATCGGCTCACTGCCTTTATATACATAATAACCTTCAACGGCACCATCGCGCTCTTTCACATCCTGCCAGGAGAGACGAATGCGGTTTCTCTCCGCATACCCTTCAATACCCAAAGGAGCCGGCGGACGCACTTCCCGATCGGGGCGGATAACCACCGATTCGGATAAATTACTCTCTAGTTCACTAATGTTTACCGACTTTACCGCATAAACGTAGTTTGTTCTGCCATCCAGCTCTTCGGCATCATCAAAAAAAGTGGTTGTGTCTTTGATTGCCCTGGAAATAACCGCCATAGAGTCGTACCTGCTGGTTCCGCGGTAAACATAATAACCAAAAAGGTCGGGCTCGGGACTGGCATCCCAGTTCAGCCGGATACCCTCTTCTTCCTGCTCTGCCCGAACGTTATTTGGAGGTGAGGGCGGCAAGGTATTATTTGTAAAGCTGGCACTAGCCACTCCGGAGGGTTGTTCCGTTCGGTCCCTGACCGTTACAATTCTAAATTCGTAGTAATATGGAGTATTAGGAACCAACCGTGTATCGAGATATTCCGTATCTCTTACCGAAAGCGTGTCCATCACAATAAAATCTCGGGCAGAGTTTCTGGATCGCCGGATCTCAACTCCCGTAATGTAGGATTTATTGGGAACGGGGTCCCAGGACAAATAGATTCCAGAGGTTGTATCCTCTGCCGAAACATTCCTGATTAGCGGCAGATTTTCGAAATCCACGGATATTACGGTAAGCGTGTCCGACATCGGGCCGGTATTTCCAACAATATCTATCGGCTCTACCATGTAGCGGTAGGTGCGCTCCGGCTCCACTTCTTCCTGCCATTGATAAACTAGCAGGCTGTCTTCAGTACGCCGGGCCATCACTTTATCATCAAGCCGCCTGAACTCACCTTCAAGATTATCCTGGCGATAAACGTTGGCAAACAGCGCGTCTTCAGATCCCGAAATAGGTGATGCCCATTTTCCTCCTACCACATTTTCCCGTTCAATTCTATCAAAAACTACTGGCTTCAAAATTTCTGGTTCGGCTCCAACAATTGCTGAACCTCTTACTACATTTTCAGAAACAGAACCATTTTCCATTTCATATCGAATTTCATACTCTATCCTTTCACCTGATGCGTAATCCGCCGTTTCTGAATCAAAATAGGCCGTTCCCATTGCCCGCCAGAAGCTTGGTTCAAATCCCAGAAAACCGTAATCATCCACCGAAGGGTTGGCTTTAACATATTCCCATAGCTGCTCTGCATTCTCCGAAGCGGTACTACTCATTAACGTATCTGTGAGCTGTTCCCCTGCTCGTTCAATAAATTCTTCGGTTGATGCGGCCCTGCTCATCCTTGCGATTTCAACAAACTCATCACTTTCTCCACTTCTGCGATAAATAACTGCCTCCACCCTTCCCTGCTGTGGATTCTCTTCACTCAGAGCCGAATTGCTTACAAAAACCACCATTCCCTGCTCCGTCCAGTTCACAAGTCCTTCCACTTCTTCAGATGTTTGGGCATACCCCGTTAAACCGTTTGTAGCACATAACAGAAGGATTAATTTGAGAATTCTGAAATTTTTATCTGTAATCATTTTTGATATACTCATATTAATTGATTTCTAATCTCTTATAAATCCAATGATACTTGAATGCCCCGGTTTGACCGGTAATCAACATCAATTGATGCACTCGCGCACAAACTTGCTCCTTTGGGCACCGGGCAGTCGAAGAGGCCGCAGCTTGGCCAGCAAAACTTGGTTTGGCAGCCAACCCGGCAATCACCAATATATGCGCTCACACTTCCGCTGGCACTGCCATTAGCGGACCAAACATTATTCATATAGGAACCGGAAATTGATCCACTTGCTTCGATATCTGCGCCACCTATATTTGTTCCGAGAAGTGTTACACTGCCACCGCCTTCCCAGTTGCTGCCGAGAAAAAATCCGAAGTTACCACCACCAAAGTCTGCGTTGAGCTGACATTGTGTACTGTTCCAAAAGTAAGCACAGGCCTTGCCAACTGCGAAGTCCACGCACTCCTGATCAGATTTACGAATTCCAAACTCTGTACTCACATCGAGATGAACACCGGAAATTTTGCCGCCTGTAATAAAATCATCAGAAACAAAATTGGTGTACTCGCTGTACTCCGGATGTGCATTCACATTCAGGTCCCAAGCCGCTAATATGTTGGCATTGGCATCAAAAAGGCCCAAAAGTTCAGCGCTAAAACGAGTTCCTACCATCCAGTATGTGTCGTTTGGAGCGCCGCTCAGAACAATTCGCGATGCACCATCAACCTGAATGTTCACATCTTCAAGCGAATCAAATCCAACCCGTGCCTCTACATCAAACAGCCTGTTGGGAAAATCAATCAGCAGGCTTGCATCGGCGATGTTTTGCTCCATCACAGAAAGTGCTGCAAAACCTTCGATCACGGGTCCAGATTTTACGGTTACTTCAAGCGGATTAAGCGCAATTGCTGACCCCGTTCCCGGTGCAGCCGAAACGGCTCCGGTTACCGTAACGCGAAAGCCGTTATTGGATGTATCAAACCCAAAACCGCCGCCCACCTCTTCAATGGTGAAATTACCGACCGGTATGGGTGGAATTCCGGCCTGGAAATCAGCCCCGAAAGAGATTCCGCCGGGCACCTGTTCGTACATAAAGTCGATGCCTGCGTTGATCGGGGTGCCAGAGATATTCACATTCCCATTCCCGCTAAATCCTTTGCGGCTTGCTTCATCAATCAGGCCAATGCCAACTCCCACTTCGCCAATGGCTCCCAGATCGAAATCGAGATCAATTTCATCGAAAGAAACACTGCCGCCTCTGCGATATGTAAGGCCACCCGCCTGTGCATTTATCATTGGAATAGCCCGCAGGCCAAACTGTCCGTCCACGAAGATACTTGGGGTACCGGAATTCCTGAACTCAACGCCGGTCACGGTCATATCAGCCAGCCCGAAGAAGTCGGCCTCAAAATTGGCGGCAATACTTGCGGTAAATTTACCGTCGGTGCGAATCATAAAATCAGGAAATTCCAGGCTCTTGTCGATATATTTTGGAAGGCTGATCGTTCCACCGCCCGAAACATAATAGACGTCTTGATTCTGAACTTTTCCAAAAGAGATGTCGGTGCCCGCCTTGGTTTCGAGGGCCACGATTCCAAACAGGTCTACCCCGCCCTGTGGCAGTGTAAACTGGCCGCCAAAAAGCTGATCGGGTGAAATAGAGAGATCAGAAAAAGAGATATCTGTGGGATATGAGCCCGGGATGGTAAACTCAAGATTGCCGCCCAGTGCAAATCCAAGCTCTGACAGCGTTCCCGACATCAGCTCCATTTTCCAGTTGGCAAGGGCAATTTCAGGTGTAGGATCCAGCGCCAGGCTTGCCTCCCGAATTGAGCCGTCTATTCCAATCCAAAGCTGCTCCACCGTGATCGAAGCTTCATCCATGAGCGGAATATCGGCCAGGGTTACATCTCCCTGCAGGTGTATTCCGTCGTTTTTCAGTACGCTTTCGCTCATTGTCAGTGTTACATCAAATCCAAAAAGGTCGAGCGTTTCACTTGCCGATCCGAAATTCAGCTCAAAATCCGTGATATTAATGTCGGGAAACGGAAAGGATCCGTCGCTTGTAATAGCAACCAGTTCTTCTTCGCCAACGCCTTCTGGCAGATCTGATACATTTGGAAGCTGTAAAAACTGATCTGCTGCGTTTGGCCATGTCCACCCTGTTGCAGAAGTAAACGTGGATTCGTAATCAACTTCGACTTTACCCGCAACAAAACCCACTGATGACGGAATGGTGCGCTGTCTCACAATCAGGCCGCTGCTGCTGTTTACATTTACGTGCAGAAAATCAAAAAGCCGGGCAGAAAGCGTGCTTGCGTCGGTTTGAACTTCGCCCCCAACAGGTTTCAATTCGCCGTTTTCTTCGTACACATTGATGTTAGTAAATGGCAGCCGCAGATCATCATCTACCGTTATCAAATCGTTTGATGATATAGAAACAAAAGCACCCGATATCGTTGTGTCCGAATCAACCGACAAATCATCCACTTCTATTTCAAAACCAAGCAGCGTTGCGATATCGAATCCCGAATCCTGAAGAGTGAAATTGATTGTTTTATTCTCATCCTCACTGAATGTTGCGACTTCCGAAGCTCCTACAAATCCCGACTTCGATACTTTCAGTGTCCATTCGCCAACCGGTATCCCCACCAGCGTATAGCTTCCATCATCGTCTGTTTTCACAGAAATATCATCCCGACCTTCGAGCCGGACAGTTGCACCTTCAACACTGTTGCCGGCAGCAGAAACAGTTCCTGTAGCCCGGGCTCCGTTTTCGAGTTGTACGTTGGCCTCAGTCACATCACCGTTATCTGTAATTGTAATTTCGGTGCTAAACGGCACATAATTTGTTGAGGCCGGCCCTTTTATTTTTACGGGTACATTTCCACCGGGTGCTTCATCAAAATAGATCTCACCGCTCCCATCGGTACTTCCTGTTGTTTCATCGTTCCCAACCAGTACCTCTGCATCTTCTATCGGGTTTGATGTGCCCGCATCTGTTACTGTGAGTCGAAGCTTCCCGACTGCCCGATTGATGATTATCGTGCCTAAATCCATAATTTCTTCGGATGGTGATCCCTCCTCTCCAATCAGATCGGTTAAATAGGCCGCTAAATTACCGAACTGGTTATTCGTCATATTCAGATTATTCTCGTTCACAATATTCTGAACTTCACTATCCGTAAAATTGAACGATTGACTCAGGTTCCCGGTGTACCCTATGTTCCCCGCGTCAAATCCACTGCTGCCCGGGTCATTTTTCTTTGTCTCACCTATCTGAAAAGATTCAATACTATTAAGATTTGCCACCCACTTCCCGGCACTCCGGCCAATCTCTTTTGGAGACTCCACACGCCAATTACTGGCAGTATCATCAATCAGCGAAGAGTAGTCTATCGCATCCGGATCGTCAATGGTTACAGTAACCTCTTCATCTCGGTGGCCTATTTTTTTTATCTGAAGGGTGTGTGTGCCTATCGTATTTGCCAGCACAAAACGCCCCTGTTGGTCGGTCTGTACAGGGTCACCACCTTCTGCCCATCGAACAGTTGCGTTATTAACGGGTGTATCTTTATCGTTTAATACTTTGCCAGCTACCGTTACAAGTGTGGGATCCACCAAAACTGGGTCCCTCCTCATAACAACTCCGTTTTCGTTGAGCAGCAACTCCTCCTGGTATGTTGCCACTTTGGGGCCATCAATTATCAGCGTGTATTCGCTATCTCTTGGTTCAATATCTGATATGGTAAAACGGCCTTCATCATCTGTGGTTGTAACGTATGCTCCCGACTCATTACTTCCCGGCGGAGCCAGTACAACCGGCACGTTGGTCATCGGTGAACGTGTATCCCGGCGAACAACCCGTCCTTCAACTACAGGCGGTGCTTTTTGCAGTTCATAAGCGCGATTAATAATAGCAACATCACCTTCAGCAAGCTGCGGGCTTGCGGCAAAAGCCGTAAAATAAGGCTTGTAACCTTCAGCAGAAATTTTTACATGGTACACATCTGTCGCCCCCTTTTTGCGAGGAAACAGCCTGGTTATTTGCCTGCCCGGTTCTCCTTCCGCCACTTTGGTCAGCGTTAGATTGTTAATCCTCTGCTCGGTTCCCCTTTCCTCTTCCGCCAGAGGAAATCCTTCCCTTGCCAGTACGGGGTCGAGATCGTAACGGTTCGACATCCGGAAAACCTCTACCTTGGCATCACTAACAGCACGCCCATTTTCTGCATCTGTCACCTCAGGGAGGAACCTGTATGTTAGTGCCGTACCACGGACGGTTCCAACATTGTAGTTTTTGGCTGATGACGTGCTTACCGTCACCGATGTTTCCGGGTTGTAGGCAAAGTAGGGGTCTTCCACAACCACATATAGATTGGTAAGAGCGATATCCAGGTTATCGAATCGCTCTCTTTGCTGCCGGATATTTGTAGCGTCATTAAAATTATTGAAGTTATTTAGCGCCTGTATATTTCCGCCCTCCGAAGATTCATTCGTCTGCATGAGGCCTGCGAGCTCTGATGGCGCAACCGCAAGGGTAAACTCACCATTTTCGCCGGTCTCTGTAGTCGCTACTACTTTCTCACTTCCATCTTTTTCTTTGTAGATCAGCTTTACCTGCGCTTCTTCGTGAGCATAATATGTTGCCATTTCAGAGATATCAGCAATTTCGTTTTGAACGGCAATAGGTTCATCCCTAAAATTACCGGCCTGAACACCCATTGATTTTCCACCACCAAAAACCGGGGCAACAACATTTTCTGTATTGCGGCTTACAGAACCTGTATTACTCGAAAACTGCCCCCCATTTACCGAATTTTTCACTGAGTTTGTAAACGCTGTTCGTCCCCCAAGCAGATTGGGATTCAACTCGTAGTTGGGATCATCCAGTGCATGCGCCAGCTCCGGTAACCCAAGATCATCCATCTCCCAAAAATCAGATGGGTTTAATGTTGCATTACTTTGTGAGCCTTCCGTATAGCTGAATCTCCATCTAACATTACCAGTAATGGTAGTCACCGGAATAAATGGCGTAATGGGTTCAAAATCGGGAACAGGTGATACTATGACTGGCGGTTCATCCAGGTCATCGGGGTCATCTTCTTCATCGCCGTAAGTGAATGTGTAGATTTCGCTTTTCCCGTCATTTTTTACCGGTATCTGTCCGTTTACATCCCTTGCCGTAATTTGCCAGGCGTAGCTTTCGCCCACTTCAAGGGGGAGATTCACCGGTGTATAAGGAAAAATATTGTTATTCACAGTTGCTTCTGCATGTGCCCTGTTACTAACCAGGGCGTCTCCCACACTCTGATCATCAAAAAGTTGTACCAGCAAAAATTCATATTCAAACGACGTTCCCGGCGGCCCCATAATGGGCGACCAGGAAAATACCGGTACACTCATGGATTCTGCCAGCAGACTCTCATCCGACGGCGCGATTAAAATTGGAGGCTGCGGGTATAGAACGGTAAAGTTTGCTACTCCGGGTGCTCCTGCAGGTGCGCCCGATTGAGCTAAAATAGGCTCTATCACAAGTGTATAATTTCCCTCGGGGAACGCTCCACTCTGATACGCCTGCCGAATTCTGCTCCCGGGCAGTTTGTCCAGAACATTTGCAAATGATACATCAAAAAATGCATTATCAGGAAATGGCGTAAGCATATTCATGCCCGGTTCAAGATCTACAGGCAGCGACTCTTCATCCACAAGAATTTCACCATCCAGCGTCAACCTTACCCGAAAACGAATTCTTTCTGATGGAAGTCCCCCACCCAGTACGTTTACCTGTACCTGGTATGTGCCTCCAAATACATTCGACTCGAAATCACTGATGAAAGGGCTGGGTAAAATCTGCGGAATACCTATAATATTCACCTGCGCAGTTGATTGCGCAGCAGCCTGTTCTGTGTAGAGCAGACCGAATAGAATAACAATCGCTGCTGTTAATATTCGCACCATCTTACCAACTGTATTCTGAAGAATATTCATAATAGGATTCACTTATATGTTAAAACCGCTGCTGAAATTTAAACCGGCCTTCAAGTTCAGAAAAACCTTCGCCATCTCCCGTAACTATGGAGTTATTTTGTGATCGGATATTGAGCTGAAAACTTGTATCGGAGCTGATTCTGTAGGTGGTAACAAAGTTTCCGTTTAACTGGGCATTTTCTGATGTGGCAGCTGCCCCGGCCGATGTGCTTTCGAAGGTGTTGAATGAGCCGTTCAGCGTCAGATTCATATTCATTTTTCCTTCCATAAAAGCATATCCTGCACCTACAGATACCCCTGCCGTAGAAAATGTGCTTCCGGGTGATTCACCCGTCACATAATTAAGTGAATTGTTTAATGACAGCCCGCCCGACATGGCCAGCCCGTAGCTCAGCGAACCCGTAATAGTGTGCGACTCACTCAACTCTGTTCCATTTTGAACCGGGAACTGAATGTCTATAGCCTGATACACACCTGTAAGCGTAATACTGTGCGACACTCCTCCGCTGATAAAACTAAATCCTGGAAAAAGCTGAAATATCTGTGATATCTGTTCGTGATCACGTGCGCCACCGCCTTCGTCAGATTCGGTATATGCCAGAAAGCGGGAATATCCACCGCCCAGTGAGAACGAATCGGTCAGCCGGGCGTTGGTATTCAAAGAAAGATTTTGCCTGTTCTGGGTTGATAAACGATTGCCAAGCAGGTTGTCTTCACTGATCATATAGGTTCCGTCTATTGTGAGACGGCCATCAATCAGGTTAAAAGACGGGTAAAGGGATAGTGTCTGTTGATCATCTCTGATTTGCCTGAGGCCCATGCTGTCGAAACCGGGCATGATGCGTTCGAGCTCTGCCCTTAACGAAAAAAGGTCGAGGTTCAGGCCCGTATGTGCAATACCGGCATAGGTTACACGGGTACTGTTTCGCGGCTTAAACATATTTATCAAAAAATCGGGTACATTCACGTCTTGAGTAGACAGTTCAGGACTGTTCTGATCTCGAGTATAGGCCGACACTGTAGTTTCCGCGCCTATTTTAAACGCCTCTTCAAAAAAGGAGAGCTGAAATTTTGGTGTCAGTCCAATATTTTCGGCCGGTAAAAGAGTAGTGCCGGCCAGATTGGCCCGTGTGGTATCGGGCAGTGAGTTTTGGTTGTCTTTCCCATAAAAACCCGATAAATCAAAGTTCGACCCGTTTTCGTCGCCTGCTCCGATGGCAAATGCATACATCCACCGTTCAAATGCGACCTGTCGCGCCATAGCGCCATCTGGCCGCCGGATGGCTTTATTTAGCTGACCGGCAGTGAAATTAAAATAAACAGGTCCCGGACTCAGCCGCAGCTCTCCTCCCCTTAGCTGCGTTCCGCGCAGGCCATATTCGGAATAAGCAGGCATAACATCACCTGCTGATAACGCAATCCATCTCCAGCTTCCATTAAACTGAATACGGTTCATATTCTGTCGCAGTTTATTCGTATCGGTGCTATATCGAATATCCAGCCCCGATGTAAACCCGAGAATGGAGTACTCTGCATTGGCGGTAAAAAGAGCTCCCAGCGGTTCTCTTCTGTTAAAATCTTTCGTTGTGGTATATGCGTGGGTCTGAAGCCCAATATTCCCGCTGAAGCTATAGGGTTCAATATCGGTTTCACCAATAGTTTCCTGTGCAAAAGATGCAGAATATGAAAAAAAGAACAGGAAAATCAGTGTGAAAAAAAATAATGCTGGTAGCTTCAAAACAACACCTGTTATTTGAAAATTGATCTCTGAACCACTTAATTCGACGCGCAATCTTTTATTTGTGATTTCTGAATCTTGTAGGCATATTTAAAAACTTATTCAGAAAGTGACAGATATACATTTTTTGGTATCGCCTGTACTACAATGCGCAGAATCAAATGTGAATGTATCAGGCGGTTTAAATAATTGAGCGACATTAGTTAAAGACGGGTTTTATTCACAGGTATGAACACTCAGGCAGATATTACACAGTTACTGGTTTCCATAAGCAACGGAGATCAAAAAGGGTACAACAAGCTTTTCCCTCTCGTTTATGAGGAGCTTAAGCTTATTGCCAGAAACCAGCTGAATGCCGAATACCAGGAACACACTCTCTGCAAAACAGAGCTCATTCATGAAACCTACCTCAAAATGATTGATCAGTCTCAGGTCGATTTTAATGACAGAACTCACTTCTACGCCATAGCTGCACGCTGTATGAGGCAGCTTCTTGTCGACTATGCGCGAAAAAAGAATGCACAAAAAAGAGGGGGCGACAAGCAGGATCTGCCTCTGAATGAAGAAATTATCGACATCAAAAAACACGCTCAGCAGATTATTGATCTGGACGAATACCTCACAGAGCTTGACGAACTGGACGAAAGACTTGCCAAAATTGTAGAACTTCGCTTTTTTACCGGCCTAAGCATTGAAGAAACGGCCAAAATGCTAAATCTTTCAACAAGTACCGTAAATCGCGACTGGGTGAAAGCACGCGGCTGGTTGTACAAACGCATCAAAGAAGACCAGTAAATGTTTCCGGCCCGCCCGTAAGAGTAGGCTATTAAATGATTAGACAACTTCTGCTATGGATAAGCAAACCTGGGAGAAAGTAAATACTATTATCGACAAGGCTCTTGATTTTGAGAAGGCCGATAAGCGGGAGCAAATTGTTCGGGAGAACTGCGATTCTGATGCCATGCAAAAAGAGGCTCTTGAATTACTTAAATCTATCGAAGACTCCGGAACACTTTGGGATGAATTGAAACATTCAAACCTGGTTTTATCAGAAAATATTACAAAAGAAAAGCATCTGTTCCCCAAAAAGACGAAGAGTGTGCAGCATACCGGGAAAGAGAACGAAAACATCCCAAAAAAAATCGGTCCCTATTTCGTTAAAAAAACCATTGCGCGCGGCGGGATGGGCGAAGTGTATCTTGCAGAGCGTATCAATGAAGATTTTCATAAAAAAGTAGCGCTCAAAATTATTCGAAATGAGATCAAGTCGAACGAACAGGCTGCCCGTTTTGAAAGAGAACGAATGATTCTTTCAAGCCTGAATCACCCGAATATCGGCCAGCTGCTTGATGGCGGCATTTCTAAAGACGGCCGCTCTTATTTCGTAATGGAATATATTGACGGCATGCCCATTACTGCATTTTGCCGAAAGAACAGATGCACCCTTCAGCACCGGCTTAAGCTCTTTCACCAGCTATGCAGGGCAGTTCAGTATGCGCACTCAAATTTTATTGTACACCGCGACCTCAAACCTGATAATCTCTTTGTAACGCCACAGGGAGATGTTAAAGTACTGGATTTTGGAATCGCCAAAATACTGAACGACGATGTAACTCCCTCGCAGCTTGAAACTACCAGTGCAGGACGGCAAATTCTGACCTATAAATATGCCGCGCCCGAACAGCTGACTTCCGACCCGATTACCACAGCAACGGATGTTTATTCACTGGGCGTTCTTCTGTTTGAACTGCTCACCGGCAGATATCCATTCCGGTTCAAAAACAAAAAATTTACTGACATTGAGCACACCATAAGGAAAGAGCTCCCGCCGGTTCCGAGCCATGTCGAATCCGATTCAAAAAACTACTCTAACCCTGAACTAGATTCCATTGTTTTAAAAGCGCTGAACAAAAACCCCTCCGATCGCTATCAGTCTGCCCAGCATCTGCTGGACGACATCGTTCGCTATGAGGAGAACAGGCCGGTTCTCGCAAAAGATGGCAAAGCGCTCTACAGGTCTGCAAAATTCTTACGGCGACACTCTGTACCTTTCTTATCAGGGGCGGCTATCGTGATCACAGGAATCCTTTTTTTGGTTTTTTACACCAGCGAAATCAGGTCTGAGCGTGAAATTGCCCGGTGGCAGGCCCAAAAAGCTGAACAGGCCACTGCCATTCTTATCGATCTGTTTGAGGCGAATCAGCCCGGGCAAACGGAAACAGGCACATTCTCTGTGCAGTCTCTTCTGGAACTGGGAGAAACGAAAGCCGATAATCTTGATGCATTTCCTGAACTGAAGGGAACCATGTATAGCGTAATTGGCCAGATTTACAGAAATATCGGGGATTTTGAAAAAGCAGATCTGCTGTTGAGTAATGCACTGAACATTTTTCAAAATCACTATGGAAATACCCATATAGAAACGATCAATACGATGGATCATTACGGGCTGCTTCTGGTTAGCAGGGGGGAATTTGACCGTGCCGATTCGCTGCTCTCGCACAATTTAAATGTTCGCAGACAGCATATAGACAACAATCCTGTGGCCATGGCGCAGTCGCTGAGTTACCTTGCGCTGGCAAACCGCAGAAAAGGCAATCTCGATCAAGCTGAAAACCTGTACCGGCAATCATATGAGCTGAGGTCTGATCATCTGGGCAATGACCACCCGCTTACCCTTGAAAGTCTCAGCAGTTTAACCGTTACACTGCACAACAAAGGCCGGTACGGACAGGCTGAAATTTTATACCGCGATTTAATTGAAAAAAGAAGACGGGTACTCGGCGCTTATCATCCGGATTATGCAACCAATCTGAGCAGCCTTGGCGCACTTCTGATGAATATTGGAGAGTACGAAGAGGCGGAAACTGCGCTAAAAGAAGCCCTGGAAATACGTTCCTCTCAGCTAGGCAATAATCATCCTGATGTAGCCATCACCTTAAATAATCTGGGTATGCTGAAAAAAGATATGAACCAGTTGCAGGAGTCTGAAGAATATTTCATAAAAGCACTGGAGATTCGAGAAGAGATGCTGGGTGATAATCATGTAAACACAGCCATTTCCAACTTTTGCCTGGCCGACCTTATGCTCAGGAATAATAACCCGGAGCTTGCTCTGAACTATTTGCAAAAAGCAAGGATGGTTTTTAAAAAACAACTCCCCGAAGATCACTCTTTTGTAGTCAGGTCAGACTTAAGAATGGGAAGTATCTATGCAGAAATGAACCGGATAGAGGAAGCAGACAGTTTAATGAAGCCGGCATTTGAAAAACTGAAAGAGATTCACGACAAAAACTCGCTCGAAATTGCCCTTGGAAGCATCCGCTATGGAGAGTTTCTTATCAAATCCGGAAGATTGCAGCTTGCTAAAGAGGTGCTCACAAACGGCTACAATGTATTAAGAACATTCGAACAGGACTCCTCACCCAGACAAACGCATGTGGCATCTCTGTTACAAACCTTAAACTGAGCCTGTTTTGCCTACATGTAGAGATATGGTTTCCAGTGCTCCTGTACCGTTCCTATGAGATTTTGAAAGAAAGTTATATGAACAGGCCTGTAGGGCTGGGTTCTGAGAGCCATCCCTGCTTCATCAGGAGTTTGATTTCCCTTTTTCACGTTACAGTCGTTGCAGGCTGTTATCAGGTTTTCCCAGCTGTCTGCACCCCCCCTGCTTTTTGGCATAACATGATCAAGCGTGAGGTCGGACCTTGATCCGCAGTACTGGCATGTACCGTGATCTCGCTTCATAATATTTCTTCTGGACAGCACAATTTTTGAGTAGGGAAGCCTGATGTAACGGCGCAGGCGAATCACAGATGGGTAGGAATACTCATCGTCCACCGTGCGAATAACCCTGTCGGGATCTTCGTGAAGTAGTTCTGCTTTTTGCAAAAAAACCAACTTCACCGATCGCTGTACAGAACATACACTAATTGGCTGGTAATCCTGGTTGAGGACCAATACTTCCGTGTTCATGCTACATGATAATTTAAAGGTGGTTGCTTACAAAACAGACTGTTCATTATGTATCATTTAATCCACAATTTCAACTTATTTGAAAAGATCCCCGTTCGAAACTTTTGTAATGTACCCGGTATTCCAGCAGTTCGAATTACATTTTTAAAACGTTCAACATAAATCGAATGATAAAAGAACCAACAGTATGCCGACCGTAAATAATTTTTCTGCTTTTATCATCATTAAACCCGTCTTACAAAAAGATTGATAAAAAGAGTTTTTTCCTTGATTAAAAAGCCTGTATTTTCTGTTTGAACTTGATTGAAACGCTATTTCAAAATCAAACAAGCGCTTCCATCACAATATATCATCACAAAATTTTATTTACATAATGACAGGCTATTACAAAGAGCCCGGACCCAAGCTCGACCGGGAATCACCTTTCGAATCAATGATGGAGAGATTTCGGTTTGCAGCGGATATTCTTCAGTTAGACGACGGCCTTTTTCAGTACCTGGCGAGCCCCGTTAAACAGGTTATCGTATCGATACCTGTAGTTATGGATTCGGGAAAAATACAGGTTTTTGAAGGCTATCGCGTAATACACGATAACGTACTGGGGCCGTCTAAGGGCGGTATTCGTTTTGCGCCCGACGTTAACCTGAACGAGGTAAAAGCTCTTGCTGCATGGATGACATGGAAGTGCTCTGTGGTTAATGTACCTTTTGGCGGTGCAAAAGGCGGAGTTCGGTGCAATCCAAAAGAACTTTCGCTGGGCGAACTGGAGCGGCTCACCCGCCGCTACACCGCGAACATGCTCGAGGTTTTCGGACCCGACAGAGATATACCCGCACCCGACATGAATACAAATGAGCAGGTGATGGCCTGGATTATGGATACCTACAGCATGAACGCACAGCGAACAGAAAAGGCTGTAGTTACCGGTAAACCCATCATTCTGGGTGGTTCCCAGGGAAGAAAAGAGGCCACCGGCCGCGGCGTGGTTACCGTAACACTCGCAGCTTTGAGTAAACTGGGGATGATGCCAAATAAAGTGACTGTCGCCGTGCAGGGATTTGGCAACGTAGGTTCTGTCTCTGCCAATTTAATTTACGAACAGGGAGCCAGAGTAATTGCCATTAGTGATGTTTCGGGCGGGTATTACAACAAAAACGGAATTGACATTCCGGCCGCCATCGAATATCAAAAAAATAACAATAACTCTCTTGAAGGTCTGCCGGGTACAGAATCAATATCAAACGAAGAGCTTCTGGAGCTCGACTGTGATGTACTGATTCCTGCGGCGAAAGAGGATCAGATCAGCCGCCATAACGCTTCTAAAATTAAAGCCAAGGTGATTGCCGAGGGCGCCAATGGCCCCGTAACCGCAAATGCCGACGCCATTCTCGATAAAAAGGGGATTATGGTAATTCCCGACATTCTTGCCAATGCAGGGGGCGTAACCGTTTCTTATTTTGAGTGGGTGCAGGACCGGCAGGGATATTTCTGGACCGAAGAGCGCGTTAACAGACGCCTGAACCGTATGATGCGGGACGCTTTCGATAATGTGTATGGAGTTGCAGAAAAACATCAAATAACTTTGCGACAGGCTGCGTATGTTTACAGCATTGATAAAGTAGCCGCCACTCTGAAAATGCGTGGTATTTATGCATAACTAAATTTAAGAAATTATATGGCTGATCAATCTTATCAGCTTACTCTGCAATCGACATACGAAGAAGCCGAAGGTATTCCCGAGTTTGTTGAAGACCTGCAGAAAAAAACTGATCTCGATGAAGATACCTCCGGGAAGCTTATGCTTTTGCTAAGCGAAGCTGTAACAAACGCCATTGTACATGGAAACGGAGAAGATCCTGAAAAAAAGGTTGAGGTGGAAATTAAGATAAAACCAGACTCAGTTATCACCACGGTTGAGGATGAGGGTGAAGGTTACAACCCCGATGAAGATCCTGAGAACCCCCTGGATGAAGACAACTTACTAAAGGAGGGTGGCCGCGGGGTCTTTCTTATTCAGGAAATTTCTGATGAAATGGAGTACTTCAATGAAGGACGCGGTATCAAATTTGTAATTCTCAGGTAGCACAATAGCGAGTTGCGTTTAAGCTCTCCTATCTTACAAACACTTCACCGAGTTCTCCACTTAATCTGAGCAGTTGTGTTTCGGCTATTTTTGATTCGTATTTCGCCGTAATGAGGCGGTTTTCGGCCTGCAGAAATGTTCGCTGGGCTTCTCTGAATTCAAGTGAACTGATAGATCCAAGCCTGAACCTCTCCAGCGCAATCTCAAGCACTTCCTCGGCATTATCGAAGTTATCCTCTTCAAGATCCACCAAAGCCACTGCATTCTGATACGTTCTGTAAAGTGACGTGAACTCCGACTCTACCGATAACCGCTGTTGTTCCAGACTAATACGTGCATTTTTTTCGTTGATCTTTGCATTTTGTACGCGTCTGCTTGTGTTAAACCCATCAAACAGATTTACGCGGGCAGTAACGCCAAACGAAAAACCGGTGGTTTCATTGAAACTGATAAACCCGCCGCTGTTATCAGTTCTGTTGAAATTATAGCCGCCCGACAAAGAAACTTCCGGCAAGCGCTCGCTCTGGATCTCTTTAAGCTCCAGGCTGCTTATATCCCTTTCCAGTTTTGCAATCGAAAGTTCAATGTTACCACTCATCACGCTTTGCAAAAGCTCATCAAAAAGGAGTGAACGGTTTACCGGTATTTCTGAGGTAACGCTGTAATCTTCCGACGGAGAACGGGAAAGCAATTCATTCAGAACAATTTTAGCTTCTGTGAGTGCACTTGTTTCACGCAAAAAAGCGGCACGGTCTGCATTTAGATCCGATTTTGCCTGCAACAGATCATACTCGGAGCCGGAACCCAGATCTACTTTTGTCTCTTCAATTTCAATTCTTTCTTCTGAAACTTCGATGTTGTTATCAAAAATCTTAAGCTGTTGCTCAACCCGCACAATATTAAAGTAAGCAAGGGTTATATTGCTGATCAGGTTCTCTACGGATAGTTGCAGGTCTTTATCACTTAGGTCTGTAAGCTGTCCCAGTTTATTATAGGTGTTAAACATACCCAGTCCGTCAAAAACGGTCCATTCTGCGTTAATTGCCGCGTTTTCTGATGTGCTCCTGGCCCCGCTCGTAGACCGGGACTCTCCGCCAGCTTCAAATTCACTATCTTCAACACGTTCATTTCGACTGGCAGAGGCCGTAATCGTTGGCAAAAAGCCGGCATTCCCCACAGACTTATTATTCTCTGTCTGTTCCAGCAAATTTCTGGCAATCTGTACACCAAAATTGTTCTCTATACCTATCTGAATAGCCTCATCCAGGGGCAGCAGCTCCTGCGCCGTTGCCCTGTCACTCAAAAAACCTGTCATTAATAAAAGAACAAACAGAGTTTGGTTAACTTTTACAAAATACTTCATACTGTAGCGGGCTCCATTTTTTCTGCTTCATTTGCTTCCTCGATAATTCCCTGCTTGTCGGCTTTATCTTTAGCCAAATAGCTGTATACAGCCGGAATTACATACAGTGTGAACAGGCTTCCAATAAGCAGGCCACCAATAACGGCAATACCCATCGAGACCCGGCTTTCTGCTCCAGCTCCCAGGGCAAGGGCAATTGGCAAAATCCCCAGGATCGTAGAAATGGACGTCATGAGAATTGGGCGAAATCTTGCTGCGGATGCATCCATAATCGCTTCCATTACGGTCATGCCCTGTGCCAGCCGCTGATTGGCAAACTCTACAATAAGAATACCGTTCTTGGCGATAAGCCCGATGAGCATGATGGCCCCAATCTGGCTAAAAATATTCAGCGTCTGATCGAAATACCACAGAGAGAAAAAAGTACCGAATATTGCCAGCGGTACAGTGAAAAGAATAATAAACGGATCCCTGAAACTTTCGAACTGAGCGGCAAGAACCAGGTAAATCAACACAATGGCGAGCATGAAAATAAAGTTCAGGCTTGCTGCACTCTCCGCAAAATCTCTTGAGGGGCCGCTAAGATCGGTAATCATTGTCGGCGGAAGAACCCTGTCTGAAATTTCATTCATCGCGTCAATTCCATCACCAATAGTGTAACCCGGGTTAAGTGCTGCAGAAATGGTTGCCGATTTAAAACGGTTAAACCTGAAAAGCTGCGGCGGCGCACTGGTCTCTTTTAACGTTACGAGGTTATCCATCTGGATGAGCCTTTGATCAGAACTCCGAACATAAATCGATTTCAGATCAACGGGTTCATTTCTGTATTGGCGCTCCATCTGGCCAATAACTTCATACTGCTTGCCATCAATTATAAAGTATGCAAATCGATTACCGGAGAGGGAGAGCTGCAGCGTTGTGGCAATATCCCTCACAGATATACCCAGTGCACGGGCACGGTCTCTGTCTATTTCAACCTGAATTTCTGGTTGATTAAACTTCAGATCTACCTCTGCAAAATTGAAAGCTTCATGATTATTCGCTTCCTGTATAAATTCCGGCAGCACATCTTCGAGCTGTTCAAGGTTTTGCGCCTGTAACACGTACTGTACCGGCAAACCGCCACGCTGGTTTCCAATAGATTGCGGCTGCGAAACAAATGTCTGAGCGCCGGAGAGATCCCTAACCAGGCCGGAGATCTGATCAGCAATTTCCTGCTGAGACCGTTCTCTTTCACTCCGGTCTGAAAGGCGAATAAAACTAAAGGCAGAGTTTACAGAACTGGAAGCACCAAACCCCGGTGAAGTTACTGTATTCATCGCATTTAGTTCGGGCACATTTTCCTGTACCTTCTCAATCATCTTATCAACATAATTATCCATGTATTCGAACGAAGCTCCCTCGGGACCCGTAGCAAAAATACGAAGCTGTCCCCTGTCTTCCATTGGAGCAAGCTCTTTCGGGATATTAACATACAGAAGAGCAATAAGGCCAAAGGTACATGCCAGAATAACAAATGCTGCCCATCTCACCTTCATAAATGCTTCAAGTGAGTTTTTGTAGAGTTTATTCATCCAAACAAAAAAGGGCTCGGTCGCTTTATAAAATCTGTTTTTCTCTGCTCCCCTCGACAGAATCTTGGTAGAGAGCATGGGCGTAAGAGTTAGCGCCACAAAAGAAGAGATTATAACCGCACCTGCAATTACCACACCAAATTCCCGGAACAGGCGGCCGGTTTGTCCGCCTAAAAACAGAATGGGCATAAATACAGAGACGAGGGCGAGCGATGTGGCTACAACGGCGAAGAAAATCTCCTTCGACCCTAAAATTCCCGCCTCAATTACAGACATCCCCTGCTCCATTTTGGCATAGATGTTTTCCAATACCACAATCGCATCATCCACAACAAGGCCAATTGCCAGAACCACGGCAAGCATGGTTAGTACATTAATAGAGAATCCGGCAACATACATCACAAATAGAGAACCGATTAGCGCAATGGGGATAACGATTATGGGGATAAGCGTTGTCCTCCAGTCTCTCAAGAACAGAAAGATAACGGCAATCACGAGCCCCAGTGCCAGAAATATGGTTTGCTGAACTTCGTTAATCGACTCCTGAATATATTCAGTGGTATCGAATCCAACGGCAATGCTCACATCTTCCGGCAGATCCCGTTCAATTCGCTCAACCCGATTAAAAAATTCCTCGGCAATTTCTAACTGATTGGATCCGGGCTGGGGAATTGCGACCACGCCAACCATGGGCACACCGTTTCTTTTCAAAACGGTACGTTCGTTTTGGGCTCCCAGTTCAGCATATCCGATATCACCAAATCTAATTTTACGGCCGTCATCTTCGCGGATAATCAGATTGTTAAATTCCTCAGCCGAAGTGAGGCGCCCCATTGTTCTCACTGAAAGTTCTGTACTCATACCCTCAATTCGGCCGGAGGGAAGCTCTACATTTTCGCGTGCAAGCGCCTGCTGCACGTCCAGCGGTGTAACACCATATGCTGCCAGCCTGATTGGGTCCATCCACATCCGCATGGCGTACTCTTTAGAGCCCCAAATCTGTATAGTACTTACGCCGGAAATAGTTTGTAACTGCTCTTTAAAAACGTTATCGGCAATGGCAGTTACATCAAGCAGGTTACGGCTGTCGCTGCGAATATTCAAAAATACAATAGGCTGTGAATCGGCATCGGCTTTGGTTACCGTTGGCGGGTCGGCATCTGCAGGGAGCGACCTCTGGGCACGGGAAACCCGATCGCGCACGTCATTGGCTGCCGTTTCCAGGTCTAAATCCAAATCGAACTCCACAGTGATCGTGCTGCGCCCCTCACGGCTTACGGAAGTAAGTGTGCGTATGCCCGCAACACCGTTCACAGACTCCTCCAGGGGTTCGGTTATTTGCGATTCAATAATTTCTGCGTTTGCGCCTACATAGGAGGTACTCACCGTAACAATTGGGGGATCAACAGACGGGTACTCCCGCACTCCGAGGTAGAAAAATGAAATAACACCAAAAAGCACGATAACAATCGACATTACCGAGGCCAGGACCGGCCTGCGGATACTGAGAGAGGATAAACTCATAGTTCAGAACTTTTCGTTGTTTCTGTTACGTTTACTTCCATGCCGGGCCTTACCTGCAATAGCCCTGTAGTTAACACTACGTCCCCTCTCTGAAGCCCCTCAATCACCTGTACTTTTTCACTTGTTCTGATTCCGGTATTTACTATGCGCTGCTCCACAGTGCCGTTATTCGATACATAAACTTTCTGAGCATTCAGCTCCGGAATGATAGCAATTGCAGGAACCATCAGGGCATCGTTGATCTGATCCAGAATGAGCTCAATATTTGCAAATGCACCCGGATATAGCAGGTTTCCATCATTCTCGCTGAGTGCACGGATCTGGAGCGTCCGCGTTTCGGTATCAACCCTTGGTTCTACTGCATACACTTCACCAATAAACGTGGAGTCCACGCCCTGCACTGTAAAATTGATTGTTATGCCTGCACGTATTTTCGCAATGTATCGCTCAGGAATTGAAAAATCGATCTTCACCGGGTTAACCTCCTGAAGTGACGCAATTCTTGAGCTTGGTGTTATGTAGGCTCCGGGACTCGCATATTTAAGCCCTAGAATGCCCGTAAACGGTGCTTTCAATTCCGTTTTTTCAATCTGAGCATCAATCAGCCTCAGTTCAGACTTTAGTACATTCACCTCATTCAGGGTTGCGTCATAATCATCCTGACTGATACCACCCCTGTCAAGCAGACTTGCCTGCCGCTCCTCACGCTGTTCGGCCAGATTGAGGCGGAACTGTGCACGTTGTTTTTGTGCCTGGAGTTCACTGTCATTTATTTTTAGCAAAAGATCCCCTGCCTCAACCTGGGAACCCTCCTCAAAATAGATCTCGGTAATAATACCCGAACCCTCGGTTGCAAGCTCAACTACCTCATTGGCCTGGATTGTTCCGGTTGAATAGATCCTGTCTTCTATAGTTTCGTAATCCAATTCTACAGCCTCTACTTCGAGCCTGTCGGAGCCGGCATTACCGTTACTCTGGGATTCCGTTTCATTATTCGATTCAAAAAGCGGCTTCACTTTGGGATATGCCAGGCCGGCAACCACCAATAGTATAACCGTTATAGATACTAATTTTTTCAATGTGTGTAAGTCTTTAAGGGGTAATTCGCTATATGCTGTGTAGAACGGCAAAAATAAGCATATAGTTCTCGCTTCAGTAGTTATTCAATGTAAAATAATGTACCGCAAAACCTGCATTCAATAAAAAAGGCGATTAAAAAATCGCCTTTTCTGATGCCTTCAAATTAAAAAGGGCTGCTATGCAAGCTGTGCGTCGAGCTGTTTTTTGATGTGCGTTTTAGGCACCGCACCAATAATCTGGTCAACCACTTCCCCGTTCTTGAAAATGAGAAGTGCGGGAATACTTCGAATCCCATATTTCACAGATACCTGCGGATTATGATCAACATTTACTTTTCCAATCTTGGCTTTTCCCTCGTATTCACCGGCAAGCTCTTCCACTACAGGACCAACCATTCGGCAGGGGCCGCACCACTCTGCCCAGAAATCAACCAAAACCGGCTGATCTGATGATTCAACTTCGTCAGAAAAATTATTATCGTTTAATTCTATTGGTTTGCTCATTGCTTTCTGTTTATTTAATATTGATTCTAATATGGTGAACCATATTCAAATAGTCACATATCTATTTGCTATTAAAGCTATCACATTTTCTTATCGGCGTCCATAAATATTTAATCACGCTTCTATAACGATACGCCGTTATTTTTTGCCAGTTTTACCGCATTACTGCCTATAACCTCCTTTAATCCTGCTATCAGGATATTGTTGGGCTCAACAACAAATTTCCGCACATTCATCCGAATCGGATTTTGAGCGTGAACAGACTGTACGACAAGCCTGACCGGTGTTTCGCCTTTATGTTCCGAAAGAAGATCTGCTACCTGTTTTAAATCCTCCCCGTTCAGCTTACCGGTTTGCAAAAGCAGTGTAAGCTGTAGTTTGGCCTGGTGTTTTTCCCGAAGGTTTTCCACGCGATCCATACTATTGGCAATAATGCTCAGCTCACCCTTGCGTTTCGACACTTTACCTTCGAGCAGCACTACCGTATCGGGAGCAATCATACCCTGGTGCCGGTCGTAAACTTCACTGAAAATCAGAATCTCCGTGCTGCCGTGCAGATCCTCAATTTGAGCAAAAGCCATAGGTCTTCCCTTGCGGTCGGTAACTCTGTTTACATTTGTAAAGATTCCGATCACTTTTATTGTCTCCTGCCCATGCAGATTATTGAGCTCGTCCTCCGCCAGCGTATGTGTGGCAAATATCCGCGCATCCTCTTTATGCTTATCCAATGGGTGGCCGCTCAGATAAAACCCGATTAACTCCCGCTCCTTATTCAGCCGTTCAATGTTGGTCCATGGCGGACAATCCCGCAATTTAGGCTCACTCAGCAGACTTCCCTCACCCGTAGCACCTCCAAAAAGACTGGCCTGATTCAGCCTCTCTTCTTCCTGCTTTCTTGATGCGTAACTCAGTACATCCTCAATACTAGCCAGAAGCTGCGCACGATTTTCATGGAGCGTATCAAACGCGCCGGCCTGCGCAAGGCTTTCCACCGTCTTTTTGTTGCAAACGCGTGTATCAATCCTGGATGAAAAGTCGAAAACACTCCTGAATTCGCCCCTGTCATTTCGCTCTTCAACGATCTGTTCGATCGCTGCAGACCCCACCCCTTTTATGGCCGACATTCCGTACTGAACCCGCCCATTTCTGGCCACAAATTTACCTTCAGCTGAATTTATATTTGGCTGGTCTACCGGAATTCCGATACGCTGACACTCCTCAATAAAGAAACTTACTTTTTTGATGTCGCCCATGTTGTGGCTCAGAACAGCCGCCATGTACTCTGCCGTATAGTTGGCTTTAAAATACATGGTTTGATACGCTACTACCGAGTAGGCCGCCGAGTGTGATTTATTAAAACCATATCCGGCAAACATGGCCATTTTATCGAATACTTCCTTAGCCGTTTTTTTATCGTACCCTTTATCAACGGCCTGTTCGATGAATTTCTTCTCCTGCGGCGGCAGAAGCTCCGGCTTTTTCTTACCCATAATTCGCCGCAGTACGTCCGCTTCTCCAAGAGTGTAGCCGCCCATACGCTGCGCAACCATCATAATCTGCTCCTGGTAAATCATAATGCCGTAGGTGGGCTCCAGAATATTTCGCAGGTCTTCGTGATCATAAACGACATCCTCCTCCCCGTGCTTTCTCCTGATGTAGTCGGGAATAAACTGCATGGGCCCGGGGCGGTACAGGGCGTTCATGGCGATCAGATCGTTGATCCCTGTGGGTTTCAGGTTCTTCAGGTGTTTCCGCATTCCGTCCGATTCAAACTGAAAAATCCCTACCGTTGCTCCCTGCTGAAACATTTCGTAAGCTTTCTCATCATCAAGCGGAATATCATCCAGGTTATACTCCTTTCCGTGATTCTCTTTTACATACTGGATGGCCGTTTTCAGAATTGAGAGGGTTTTCAGCCCCAGAAAGTCCATCTTAAGCATCCCCGCATCTTCAATCACCTTGCCGTCGAACTGGGTAACGTAAAGCTCGGCATCTTTCGCCGTTCCCACGGGTATGTAGTTTGTAAGCTTATCGGGTGCAATAATCACCCCGGCAGCATGAATTCCGGTATTCCGGACAGATCCCTCAAGCGTTTCAGCCATTTGAAGGGTACGTCCCTCCAGCGAGTCCGATTCCTTGATCTCCCTCAGCTCCTTTACCTCTTTGAAAGCATCCTCAAGAGAAATTCCAATAGTTTCGGGTACGAGCTTTGCAATACGATCGGCTTCAGACAAAGGAAGATCCAGCACGCGGGCCACATCCCTCACCGAAGAGCGGGCGGCCATAGTGCCGAAGGTGATAATATGTGCCACCTGATCTTTCCCATATTTATCCACCACGTAATCGATAACCCGCTGGCGTCCGTCATCATCAAAATCGATATCAATATCGGGCATGCTCACCCTCTCAGGGTTCAGAAACCGCTCAAAAAGCAGATCGTACTTTAACGGATCAATATTTGTGATACCCGTGCAGTACGCCACAACCGAGCCGGCTGCGGACCCCCTGCCGGGTCCAACATACACACCCATATCCCTGGCAGCTGCAATAAAATCCTGCACAATCAAAAAGTATCCCGCAAAACCCATTTTTTTGATGATCCCAAGCTCATGGTCAATCCTGTCAAGAACTTCACCTTCAAGGTCGCTGTACCTCTTTTTGGCGCCCTCAGTCGTCAGGTGGCGCAGATAGTCATCCTCGGTTTCAAATCCGCCGGGAAGTGCATAATGAGGCAAATGAATGTCCTTGCTCTCCAGGTCGATGTACTCAATACTCTTCGCAAGCTTTTCCGTATTGGTAATCGCTTCGGGAACATCCGCAAAAAGCGATTTCATCTCGTCCTGCTTTTTAAAGTAGAACTCATCATTCGGAAACCCGAAACGTTTTTCTCGCCCTCTTCCAATGGGTGTTGAGATCGATTCGTTATTATCGATGCAGAGCAGGGCATCATGCGCTTTTGCATCCGCTTTATCGAGGTAGAACGTATTGTTTGTGGCAATCACCTGGATGCCATATTTCCCGGCAAATTTCAGAAGTACTGAGTTAACCCGCTCCTCCTCTTCCAGGCCGTGACGCATCAATTCTATGTAGAGATCTTCGCCAAACAGGTCAATCCACCACTTTAGCGCTTCCTCAGCCACTTCCTCACCGCGATTCAAAATCAGATCCGGCACCTCGCCCGACAAACCACCGGTTGTGGCGATGAGTCCCTCGCGATATTTTTCAACCAGTTCCCTGTCTATACGCGGAAATTTATAGTAATACCCCTCAATAAAGCCCAGTGAACACATCTCCGCGAGATTTTTATACCCCTGCCTGTTTTTAGCCAGGAATACCTGCTGGTACCTCTTATCTTTATGGTCGCGCGTAAATTTTTTCTGATGGCGGTCTTCAACAAAATACGCCTCCAGTCCAATAATCGGCTTAATTCCTGCCTCTTTAGCCGCCTTGACGAAATGAAAAACACCGTACATATTCCCCAGGTCCGTAATGGCTGCTGCCGGCATGCCATCATCTTTCGCTTTTTGGGCAAGATCCTTCACACCCGAGGCTGCCTGAAGTACAGAAAATTTGGAGTGGTTATGCAGGTGCACGAAGGATGCGTCGATCTCCTGCCCGCCCGTATCGTCCAAAAGCTCCGGCTTTTCACCTGATTCGTCCTCTTCGCCGGTAACGCCCCGGCTCCTCAGCTCTTCCACTTTCGGCATGTAGTGCGCCGCATCAATATTATCTGATGGACTGGTAACCGAAAGCGCATGTTTAGATGGAAAATTTGGTTTTATCACCCCAATTCGCACCAGTTCCAGAAATGCCCGTGCGGTGGCATCCACATCTGCAGCTGCGTTGTGGGCCTCCTCAAAACCGATACGAAACAGTTTGTCGTGAAGCTCTGCCAGCGTTGGCCATTTATACCGCCCGCGTCCGCCCGGAATCGCACAGTATTCCGTAGATTCATCCTTGGTATCGATGGCGATCTTTTTGCTAAGCGGATTTTCCCGGTTCATTCGTAAATATTCCGACCCCATAATATTGAGGTCGAATTCCAGGTTATGGCCAACCACGAATACCGTCTTTTCAACATCCCGGTTAAAATGATCCATCACTTCTGCCAGCGGAATCCCCTCTTTATTGGCGCGTTCGGTTGAAATTCCATGCACCTTTTCCGAATTAAATGGGATCGTAAACCCGTCTGGCTTTACAATATAATCTCCTCTCGAAATCAGCTTTCCGGTTTCATCATGAAGCTGCCAGGCCAGCTGCACACACCGCGGCCAGTTGTCGAAATCTGAGAGCGGTGCGGAGTAATTCTGTGGAAGGCCGGTGGTTTCAGTATCAAAAATCAGGTACATAGGCAGGGATTCATTGCGTAATTCGTCTTGTCTTTTGCTGTTGGAAATATAGTGAGCTGTGGCTTGAATGCAGAATTAAATTCATTCAAAAATTTTTAATCACTCTCTTTTTTGATCATTCCCCGTCTCCTTTGGAAATCTCATCCAGATACCACTTCCAGTTCTCCTCAATCAGTTCTTTCGAAAGAAAAAAATTATCGTTGTGACTGCCCCGCAGTTCAACAAATCGTTTCGGCTCATCCAGTAAGTGATAGAGATGCTCACCGTGATGGAAACCTACGATTTCATCATTCGGACTGTGCATAATCATAACGGGATAATTGCGCTGAATCTGAATGTACTCTTCTGTAGGGAACTCATACTTTGCAAGCCCTGCCGGCACAAAGGGGTATACATCCCGAACCATGTCCCGCAGGTTCCTGAACGCCGAATCAAGAACCAATCCACCCAGGCTGTATTGTGTGGCTGCGTAGGCCGCAACAGCTCCGCCGAGTGACCTTCCGTACATAATAATTCTCTCTTCTTTATACCCTTTCTTATCAATCAGTCCCTCTGTCACTGCTTCAATATCTCTGTATAACCCGCTCTCTGAGGGGCTTCCCTCACTCTTTCCGTACCCCCGATAATCGTACATTAAAACCGCAGCTCCTGTATTCAGCAAGGTACGTGCGATCTCGATCCTGTAGCTGATATTTCCTGCATTTCCATGCGACAGCACAATCACAAACTCTGCATTTGCACTGGGAAAATACCATCCGTGAACACGAACCCCGTCATCCGCCTCCACCCAAAAATCTTCCGCCTCAATACCCAGAGATTCCGGAGTCTGCACTATGCCGGATGAAGGCATGAATAAGAGCTTGTTCTGAAAGAGATACATGAGGCCCATAAGCACAATATAAATGCCAAAAATTGTTAAGAGTACAGACATGAATGATCTCATATTAACTGATTACGAAATGGACGAAAGTTCATCCGGGTTTTAAAGCCAAAAGAAGTATGGGGTTCGTTTTCTCATAATTGCCTGGAAATCTACTTTTCTGCTTTAACCCTTTCCAAAACGGTATGAATACTCCCTTCAGCTGACAATATACTTTTCTTTAATGAAATGGATTCGACCACTACCGAAATTGGTTCCATCTTTTTAAACAGCTGCCCAGGCTTTTGGGGCTTAAAACGCCTGGTTGTTCGGGCGAGTGTTATATGCGGTTTGAATGGATGGTCTCCCCTGCCATCAGCAAAAGCTGAAAGTTCATCGCTGACCTGCTTCTGCAAATTCATGAGCTCATTACTTTTATTCACACCGGCCCAGATCACCCTCGGACTCTTCTTGTTGGGGAAAGCCCCCACACCCTGTATCGTAATTTCAAAGGGATCAAACTGAATCGTTTGCAGCCTGCCCGAAACCAACAGACGCTCATCTTCATTACATTCACCTAAAAATAGCAGCGTAAGATGCAGCTGTTCTTTTGAAGTGTATCTAAGGTCCGGATGAACGGGCAGCAAGCCATGCAGCTCTTCACGCACTGGCGCGGGCAGATCTATCGACACAAAAAGCCTCATCGTTTAACGATAAAAGAGTTGAAGTCACCCGCACTTCCATCAGCAGAAATCTCTTTCATCCCCGTTACATCTGCAGTTACCGGCCCCTCTCTTAGCTCATCCATCATAGCCAATACACTTTTCTTATCTCCTGCCAATACAGCCTCCACGGTTCCATCATTCATATTTTTAACCCACCCGTTCACAGAGTATTTATCCGCTGTTTTCCTCGTGAAATACCGAAACCCCACGCCCTGTACCCTGCCTTCAATTTTAAGGTGTTTAGTAACAGATTGTCTATCAGCCATGCGATGCTTGGTTAATATTCATATTTTGTTCTTCAATTTTCTATCATATAAATATTCAATAGATTTGAGAGATATTCAAACGAACCGGACACATGACGCTTACACAACTTTCTTACATCATTGCCGTCGATAAATACCGCCACTTTGCCACGGCAGCTGAAAAAACCTACGTTACGCAGCCCACGCTCAGCATGCAGATACATAAGCTGGAAGATGAGCTTGGCATTACCATTTTTGACCGGTCTAAATCGCCGGTAATTCCTACAGAGGTAGGTGAAAAAATTATTGAGCAGGCTAAAATTGTTCTTAAAGAATCGAAACAGGTTTCTGATATCGCTAATTTCAGCGAAACAGAGCTTCGAGGCACATTTCGTGTAGGCATCATCCCAACGGTTGCCCCTTACCTTGTGCCGCTTTTTCTTCGAAAGTTCGTGATGGCCCATCCCTCGGTTGAGCTTGTTTTTGAAGAGCTGTTAACCAACGAGGTAATTGAAAAAATCGGGGGCGACGAACTGGATGCCGGCGTTATCGCCACCCCCACAAAGCAGAGCTATATCTATTCTGAAGATCTATTTATTGAGCCGTTTACAGGATATTTATCCATGAAACACCCTCTTACCGACAGCGAAAAGCTGAGTATGAAAGATCTGAACAACACCAACATCTGGCTCTTAAACGAGGGGCACTGTTTCAGGGATCAAACCATAAAAATTTGCAGGGAAGCTGCCAAAAAGAAAAACCGGGGCGCAGGAGCTATTGAGTTTAAAAGCGGAAACCTCGAAACCCTGAAAAAGCTTGTTGAACAGAACTTCGGCATGACCTTATTACCATGGACTGCCGTTCGAAATTTTGATGCAGGCTGTGCAAATGCGGTTATTAAAGAGTTTGAGGAGCCCATTCCATCCAGAAAAGTGAGGCTTATCTATGGCAGAAAACATCTCAAACAAAATATTATTGCTGCTTTTAAAGAGGCTATCTGCAGTTCGCTGCCCGATGAGCTTCAGTCGAAGGAAGAGCGACTTTTAATTGAGTAAACCTGAATTTCAGGTTGATTTTAGCAATCTTCGTGCTATTTGCAGGTCATCTGTATTAGCCAGTAACAGCAGTTTATCATTGCTTTCCAAAATTGTAACTCCCCTGGGCACAATAAATTTATTGTCCCGATGGATCAATACGATAAGCACGCTTTCCGGAAGGTGTAGATCTACAATTTTTTTACCAACAACAGGATCAGATTTTTCAATAACGACTTCCTTTAATGCACTTTTAGTATCAACATCCGAATCATATTGTAATGGATACCTGGTTTTTTCACTGTACGGGAGTGTAACCTTTAGGTACTTAGCCATTAATGGTATGGTGGTCCCCTGTACGGCAACCGATGTGATTACAACAAAAAATACAATACTAAAAATATAATCTGCATCCTGAACGCCGGCAACCAGAGGAAAGGTAGCTAGAATTATAGGTACAGCTCCCCTCAGTCCTACCCAGGAGACCATCATTTTTGCGCTGCGTTTGTAGGATGAAAACATCAGTGAAATAAATACACTTAATGGCCGGGCAATCAGAATTAATATAAGTGCTATAACCAGTCCCTTTCCTGCCACTTCTAAAATTTGCCCCGGAAATACGAGCAACCCAAGCATCAGGAACATTACAATCTGCATAAGCCAACCTATACCGTCAAAAAAGTCTGTCAAGCTGTTTTGATGGACAAACCCTGAACTTGCCATAACTACTCCCACGAGATAAACCGCTAAAAACCCGCTACCATTAAGCAGATCGGTAACTGCATAAACAAACGATATGAGGCCTACCATCAGTACGGGGTAAAGGCCTTCGTAAGAGAGATTGATCTTGTTGACAAGCAGGGTAAAAAGTTTACCGAAAAGGATCCCGAACAGAAGTCCGATTCCCATCTGCATGATAAATAGCAGGATCAAATCTACCCACCCTGAACTTTCTGAACCAATGAGGGAGAGCAGGCCTATTGTTAGAAAAATAGCCATTGGGTCGTTTGTACCCGATTCCAGCTCTATTAGCTCCTTTAGCCGATATTTAAATGAAATATTGTTTGTTCTTAGTACAGAAAATACTGCTGCTGCATCTGTTGAAGAGATAATCGCTCCCAGTAAAATCCCTTCAATCCATCCGAAACCAAGTGCAAATACAGCAAATGTGCCAATAACAGCCGCGCTTACAGCAACCCCTAAAGTAGCGAGCGAGAGTGCCGGAGCTAAAACAGGGCGGATTTTTGTCCATTTAGTATCTAATCCGCCGGAGAAAAGAATATATGCCAGTGCAATAATACCCAGAGACTGCGCAAGCTGATGATCGTCAAAATAGATCCAGTTGAGGCCATCAGAACCAATTACCATCCCAATCGCTAAAAAAATAAGAAGCGATGGAATTCCATAGCGGACAGAAAGCTTACTGGCAATAACGCTTACCAAAAGCAGAAAGGCACCAATAAGTAAATAGATATCTGTTACCATAGAACCACTCGGTTTAAAAGATTTTTTAAAAAACTGCCTGCAAAATAACTTAGTTTACCAGCTCTGAGAAATGTGTTTTTCGTTTTTGATAAATTTATAGATAAACAAATCTTTTTACGTTTCTAATTAATATGGAACACTTTTCAGCACAGTGGTTTACCGCATTTTATGTGGCTTTGGGCTCCCTTTTGGTGAGCTATGGAATTTATCTGCTGGCCAGAACTTCTCTGATCGTCAGCTATCTGAATGATGTGGCAGAGCAAGAGCATCCTCCGAAAATATGGCGAAAGGTACTGCGTTATCTGTTACTTTTTTCGATTCCGGGCGTTATACTCTCTTTCTTCCCATTCTCCTGGATCGAACTTCTCTTCTCTGTTTGGAGTTTATTTATCATCCTCATGATTGGGCAGCTGCTGGTGATGTGGAAGCAAACGGCAAAAGCCATCCGCACAGCCGGAGAAACCCTGCGTAAAAAAGTGCGCTACGTAGCGGTTAATATGATTACCATCGGCGTAATTCTCTTTATGCTCTGTTTTCTTCTTATTCAGCGCACCTATTCAGGCTGAGTTACTTATGCTTCGATTTCAAAAAACCGGGTATCACGGGCTCTATTTTCCCGATCTTGGAATAGCTTTGGACGGCTATCACCCCGAATCTGACTCCGTATTTGTGAGTCACGCCCATGCTGATCATATGCCTCGAAATCGCTCAACAAGCGCCTTTGCAACCTCTGCCACGATCGACCTTATGAAGCTTCGCGGATTTCGTGGTGAGGCCACAGCGCTGGAGTTCGGCAGACCCGTGGAAACAGATCGTTACAAAGCTACGATCTATCCTGCAGGCCACATACTGGGCTCCGCTATGATTTTTCTCGAAACGGATGAAGGGTCCCTGCTATACACCGGCGATTATAAAACGCCTCCTTCACCCGCCTCCGAAGGGTTCGCAGCACCCGAAACCACCGATTTTTTGATTACTGAAGCCACATTCGGGCTGCCCATCTACCGCTGGAAACCGATGGATGAACTTTCTGATGAGATCAGAGCATTTGCCACTGAAACATTGAATGATGGATACACACCCATTTTTCTAGGCTATAATCTCGGCAAGGCACAGGAAATTTTGCATATCCTCGCCCCGCTTGGTTTGCCCTCCATGATCCACGGTGCAGGGCATAAACTCTGCAAGGTATACGATGATCACAATATTGATCTGGGAAACTATGCCGCCTATGATCGCGAGAGCTGTGAAGGGAATATCCTGGTGGCGCCATCATCAGCACTATCGAACGGATTTGCATCCAACGTATCAAGGAAAAAAGTGGCCTACTGTTCGGGCTGGGCGGCCAACGAATCGCGCCGATCCCAGTTAACGGCTCATAAACTCATTCCTCTTTCTGATCACCTCGATTTTTTTGAGCTTATCCGCTTCTGTAAAGAGCTCTCACCCAAAAAAGTCTATATCACACACACGCCCAATCCTGATGTGATTCAGCACTACCTGAACAATGAAGGCATTGAAAGTTCGTTTCTGGATCTTGAAGCAGAACCCATGGATTGACCGATATGAATGAGATTCACCCAACATTCCGCGAATTGTGCGAAACACTGCAGGAAATCAGGGAAACCCGCGGCAGTAATGCCAAGATCAGCTATTTTTCGAGCTTTCTTGGATCCATTGATGATGAAAAAGAGCTGGCGCTCGCTGTGCAGTTCACAGGCGAGGGTGCTTTTGATGATCTCTCCGGTAAACGGGCATCTGTGGGGAGCCGCACCAGTGGCCTGGCCGCAGCTGAATTCTGTGGTATCGATTACGATTTGGTTTTCAAACCGTGCCGGACCGCAACCGGCAGCAGCTCCGAAACAATTGAACGGCTGATGGCTAATATTCCCCGGGCTATTGAAAAACGTTCGCCGGTTAATCAGTCGTTATCAGAAATCAGCCACATTTTTGAGCAGCTTTCTGATCTCTCCGGCAGAGATGATAAAAAAGAGTGTTTACATCAGGCCTGGCGTCAAATGACTCCGGTTGAAATTAAATATTTCATTCGCATTTTGGGGCAGGGATCGCTGCGTATTGGTTTTGAAACACGCAGCGTGGTGGCCTCCATTGCCGACGCTTTTGATGCCGACCGGGAAGAGGTTCGCTATGCACATATGATTACCGGCAGCCTGGGAAAAACCGTGCTGCTGGCAAAAAATAAACGATTACACGAAGCTTCGTTCAGGCTTTTTCATCCGCTCTCGTTCATGCTGGCAAGCCCCGTTGAAAGCCGTGCTGTGGATGACCTCACTCAATATGTGGCAGAGGAGAAATTCGATGGAATGCGCGCGCAGGTACATGCAGATGGGAAAAAAGTTCGGATTTTTTCGCGCGACCTGAACGACATTACACACACCTTTCCGGATGTAGTCTCTTTTTTTTCTGAGCGAAATTTGCCGGCAACCGTATTCGACGGTGAAATTTGTGTGTATGAAAACGAAACCATTCAGCCCTTTCAGCTTCTTCAAAAACGAATGGGAATTAAAAAGCCGGGCAAAAAAGTTCTGGAAAAATACCCCGCCCTCTTTATCTCCTATGACCTGCTTTACGCCGGAGATTTCCCCATTTTCGACCTTCCACTCACCGAACGAAGAAATAAACTGCAAACCATCTGCGAAGAGTACCAGATGCCCGTTACCGCTCAATTTCGGGTTGGTACGTTTGAGGAGCTCGATGAACGCTTTAGTCTTGCCCTGAAGCACGGAAACGAGGGGCTGATGCTCAAAAAAACCGACAGCCCCTATGAGTATGGGCAGCGCAGAAAGTCGTGGCTGAAGGTAAAAAAACCGGGCGGCTCTTTTGATACGGTGGTAATGTATGCCCACGCGGGAAGCGGAAAACGCGGCGGCACCTATTCCGACTTTACGCTTGGGATATCCGTGAAAAATGATGAGCGCTACGAAGAGGAGTTTATTCCGATAGGAAAAGCTTACGGTGGCTATACCGATGAAGAGTTAAGGAGAATGAATGCCCGAATAAAAAAACTGGCGGTTGAACGATACGGCCCCACGCTGGGGCTCATCCCGGAACTGGTTGTAGAAATTGAATTTGATGACATCCAGGTTAACAAACGCACCAAGGCCGGCTACACACTGCGGCTGCCCCGCTTCAAAGCTATTCGCTGGGATCTTGGTCCCGCTGACGTAAATACACTGCAGGATGTGGAGACATTTTATGCACAGCGGCTGAACGAGGATCGGCTTGCACAGCACGAAAATCCCTCTTTTAATTTTTAAATATTGTAAATGATTGCGCTCCTTTGCATTGTACACACGAATGATGAGCTATAACCTTCATATAATACTTTGATTCAGTCCCGGCAAAAGCCTTTCCAGAGAATTTATAAGACCCTTCTTTGTAAAAAGCCATTTTTGACATTCTACGAAAGCGGTTTTTTTACATATATTCCGACGAGTAAAAATCCAAACGATGATATAAACCACTGGCCGAATCTATGCCCCAAGTAATCACCGGAATTCAACAAGTTGGCATCGGCGTGTCTGATATCGACTCCTGCTGGAAATGGTACAGAAACGCTTTTAAAACCGACGTACCGGTTTTTGATGACGTAGCTGAGGCTGCTCTTATGAGGAGATACACCGGTGATTCGGTGCAAACGCGGCGGGCTGTGCTCGCTCTGAACATGAACGGTGGCGGCGGATTTGAAATCTGGCAGTTTAAAAGCCGAACACCGGAACATTGCTCTTTCGATCACTCACTGGGTGATCTGGGAATTAACGCGGTTAAAATTAAGTGCAGAGACGTTGAGGACACCTACAACCGCCTGAGCAGCTGCAACGATATTTCCCTCACAGAACCAACATCCTCGCCTGACGGAGAACCCTCATTTTTTGTTGCAGATCACCACGGCAACCGGTTTCATATGGTTCGGGGAGATTCCTGGTTTAAGGAGCGAAATGGAGTCGATTGCGGAGGCGTTTGCGGTGCCATTATCGGAGTAAGCAATATAGATGCTGTACTTCCTCTTTATCGTGAGGCTTTTGAATTTCATGAAACCGTGTATGATGTGTCCGGCAATTTTGATGAGCTGCTGACCGGAGAATCATTCAGAAGAGTGTTGCTCAGAAAACCTCAAAAAGATGAAGGTGCTTTCAGTCGTTTGTTTGGTCATATTGATATTGAGCTGATTCAGACACTGGATCGTGAGCCGCAAAAAATTTATGAAGACCGGTACTGGGGAGACCCGGGATTTATACATCTCTGCTTTGATGTAAACGACATGGACACGCTCAAGGAACGATGTGAAGCCCTTGGATACCATTTTACCGTCGATAGTGCCTCTACCTTTGACATGGGCGAGGCTGCCGGCCGGTTTTCATATATTGAAGATCCCGACGGTACGCTCCTTGAATTTGTGCAGGCTCATAAACTTCCCGTCATGAAAAAGTTTGGCTGGTACGTCAATCTAAAAAAACGAAAACATCAAAAACCTCTGCCCAACTGGATTCTCAACTGTATGAGTTTTAGCAGGGTGAAGGATTGAATTTCAAATAATCTCTATTTATGTCTCAAAATTCATTGAATGTGCTTGTTGTGGGCTGTGGAAATATGGGAACCTCACATGCCAGAGCCTATCATAAACTGGATGATTTTAACATCGCCGGACTGGTTAGCCGGGGGAATAGTAAAAAACGTCTCTCGGATGAACTGGGGGGACTCCCGCTTTTTGATGACTTTGAAACCGCACTGGCTCAAACCAGTCCGGACGCTGTTTGCATAAGCACCTATCCCGGAACCCACGCTGAATACTCTATCAAAGCGCTGGAGGCGGGGGCACATGTATTTGTAGAAAAACCGCTTGCTGAAACAGTTGAAGAGGCCAATGCAGTTGTGAACGCATCAAAAAAAGCCGGCAAAAAAGTTGTTGTTGGTTATATCTTGCGCCACCATCCCGGCTGGAAGCAATTTATTGAGGAGGCTCAGTTACTGGGCAAACCTCTCGTGATGCGCATGAACCTGAACCAGCAGAGCAGCGGTGATGAGTGGGATGTTCATAAACATATCATGGAGTCGATGTCGCCCATTGTGGATTGTGGTGTTCATTATGTGGATGTGATGTGCCAGATGACCAAGGCCACCCCAGTGAGCGTTCACGCTATCGGTGCACGGCTCAGCAACGAAATCGACGAAAATCAGTACAATTATGGTCAGCTTCAGGTTCGGTTTGACGACGGTTCGGTGGGATGGTACGAATCTGGCTGGGGGCCGATGATCAGCGAGCAGGCCTATTTTGTGAAAGATGTAATGGGACCCAAAGGGAGCGTAAGCATTCGCAAAAATACGTTCGATCAGCCGCGGGGTTCCTCTGCCGACATCAGCGAACACACCACTGTAAAACAGCTTCAACTTCACTCTTCAAAAACCGACAACAACGGAAAACTGGTGAGCGAAGACCGCATCATGGATACGCCCCGGCAGCCCGGCCACGATGAGCTCTGTTACATGGAGCAGGAGTATTTCCTGAACGCCATCAAGAACGATCTCGACCTGGGCGACCACCTGCAGGAAGTTGTGGATACGCTGAAAATAGTGCTTGCCAGTGATGAGTCGGTGAAAACGGGCAGGGCTGTTGAGTTGTAAAATAACCCCTCGAGCATCAGCCTGTCTGTAATTTGGATGTATTTGAGGCTTTAAGGAGAGGTTGATTTATAATTAAATGGAAAGATCTGTCATATTTTTTTATGAATTCAGAGAACAATTCATTTTTTTATAATAAAATAGTTTCATCAGAAGATATTGATATTATGAAACATTCAGTCTCTTTAATTCTTGCTCTTTTTCTGTTCACCGCTACCTGCCAATTCTCATATGCCCAGCAGGATGTTGAGGGTTCAGGAGATCATCCCCTGATCGAACGTGCCTCAGGTTCATATATTTATACCTATCAAACATCGGAGTATGAACGTGTGGAAGTACCAACAGGGCCGGTTACGGACGATGGATTTGAATCTTCAGAAATTGTGGAGGGAGAATATTTTGAGTACACCTACCGGTTTGAAAACAATGACGTCAGCACTATGCGTGTTAAAGCATCTTATCGCGATGCACTCGAGGAGAATGGATTTGAGATACTTTGGGCCGGCAGTGAAGAGGAGCTTGGCTACCGCGATGGCGTGGGTTTTTTGATTGACGGGGACTATGAACGCCCGGACCGTGCCTGCTGCAGCGCTGAACGAAATAGTTATATCCGTTACCTGGCGGCACAATCTGCTGATGGTTCTGTACTGATGTCACTTTTAACCTTTCGCGCGCAACTTGGGATGGGAACCGTTGCGCTTGTGGATGTTGTGCAAACAGAACAGATGGATACCTCAATGGATCATCAGCCTCTTTCTTCCGATGACATGGAAAGTGGTATAAAAGAAAACGGACGCATTGCTGTACAGAATATTCTGTTTGAGACCAATAGTGACGAAATTTTACCGGAATCTGCCGACGCACTGGAAACCATCGCCGAATTGATGAACAATCAGCAGAATTTAAACCTTTTGGTTGTTGGCCATACCGACAACACCGGAAACTTCGACTACAACCTGAGCCTTTCTATGGATCGCGCCACATCCGTTGTAAACTATCTCGTAAGTGAGAAGGGGATTTCTGATGATCGTCTGCGTCCCGCCGGAGCCGGAATGATGGCACCGGCTACGACAAACCGAACTGAAGAGGGTCGCTCATTAAATAGACGAGTTGAATTGGTTGAAACTGAAAACGAATAAGCTCTGCAAACGGTGCTAAGTTGTTAATTACAAAAAGCATCAGACCATTTTGTTATACTCAAAAAAGAAAGCAACGACATCATTTACTAAAAGGCGCAGTCAGATTTAGCCGGTATTTGTCGTACTAATCATTGATCGGATTCCTGTATGAAACATCTTACAGCACTTAAATGGAAACCTTTTTTGTGATCATAAATTTATTTTTTGCGCTTAATCTATTTCACCCTCTTTTTTTTAATAAGTATATCGTCAGGCATGATGCCATTATCACCAATCCATACAATACGGGAGCTTGTAGCGACTGAATCCAGGTAATGTTATCTGGATAATGCCGAAAGAAATTAAGGATTAAGCGAACAGCAGCATATAGCGCTACAAACGACGCAGTAAAAAGGCCTGATATTTTATACCTCTTCATGACGATCCATCCAATACTTATCGCAAAAGCAACACCCATTATTTCATAAATCTGTGTTGGGTGAACTGATTGAACAGGAGATAACACACTGAATGGGTTCGATAGAAATTGAGCTCTATGGGCTAAACTTCCTTCAGGGAAAGTGACACCCCATGCAACATTGGTGGTTTTACCAAAACAACATCCATTTAGAAAACAACCCACTCTAAATAAGATCAAAGAGAAAGCAGCATAGGGGATCAGACTGTCAGTTATTTTAAAAAAAGACAATCTCTTCCATCGTGTTAACAGCCAGATTACCAGGGCACCCAAACCCAGCCCACCGAAAAGGCTAAAGTTTATATAGCGTGTTTCGAATAAAATTGACGGGTTTTCTATTACTTTATCAATGAATAAAAATGAATAAAGGAGCCGCGAGCCAACCAGAAAAGATGCAGCCACAAATAAAGCTGAAAAGATACTGGCAGTAACGCTTAATTCGTTCTTATGCAGAATTTTTAATAAAACGAACAAAAAAACTAGCGCGCCCAAAAACCCAAAGAACCTGTACGAACCGACACTTAACAGTACATCTCCCATTTCCAGTTCAAAAAGTACTCGATTCATAGACTACAATCCCCAATCGTTCAAAGAATTTAAATCCTTTTTATTCTCTATTCAATCATTCGAAGAACCTAAGAAGTCAGTAAACGTGAGTTTAAAAACTCAATCCTAAAAACTTATTCTTGTAATAATAAGCGATTTACTGAGGCGCATCTTTTGTCACAGTCCAATCACTTCTTATGTAAAATACAGAAGGTAGTTCGATATTCATTTCACCATCAAGCTCGTATTGGTCATCTTCAGGTTTACTGAAATTTCCAGTTAATTCAATTATTACACCTTCTTCATTTCCTCTCAATGTGAGTACGTTCGATGCAAATTCTCCTTCCAGGATTATAGCATCTTCATCAGAAGAATCAAGCTGTATAAATCCGGGTAGCTGCTTTCTTCCGGTTCCCATAAGTTTTTGAAATTTTTCTACTTCGTCGTCCGGGTCTACAATCGTTAATTTTGCATTATATTTCTGTTGATCCTCTACTTTTTCTAATTCTAAGATAATAGGTGATACTTGTCCCACCATATTTACTTCACCCGTTTCGTCAATTGCATTACAGCCTTCTATTTCTGTAAGGTCACCAAAAGCATCCTGCAAAAATTCCTGGAGGCCCTCTTCACCTGTAACCGTCGAAGTACCCTCCCAAATTCCTGTCAGGTCTACCGGCTTAACTGTAAAATTATAACTACTCCCTTTCCGGTCAATCTTCACTTCTTCAGGTTCAAATTCAAATCCTTCTTTCTCGGGTTTAACGATCACCTCTCCTTTCAGAAGATCCTGATGCCAATATCCATTTTCGTCTGTGGATGCTTCAGAAATTGAAGATGATGTTGCACTAAGACCATCAAAGAGTATGTTAATATCCGGAACTCCAACCTCTTCCATTTCACCATTAATCTCAACCATATCTGTAACTTTTCCTGATGCCGCATAAGCAATCGGCAATCTGTAGAGATCATATTCGGGTCCTTGGTATGTAAGGTCTGCTATTCGTGATATTTTTAATTTGGCTTCAGAAGCGATTTTGGCTCCCAAACTAAAATCATATTCCCACTTCCAATCCTCTGCACTAAGCTCTACAGCTCCTTCCGCAAGGGTGTAACCAAATACTCCCATACCAAAACCTGCACTTCCCCAAACCAGCCCTTCAAACGCAACACCAGCAAAACCCATTGCATTTGCACTTCCGGTAAGTTTTACCGGCTTCACCGAAAATCCACTTCCCTGGCTGTTTTGAATAGTATTAAAGCCTTCTCCTCTATTGTACTCCAGCCCCGCAGCATACGTTCTGCTCCAGTTCAAACCACTTTCCATTCCACCATCTATACTGGCTTCGGCACCGGCTCTTAATACTATTCTGGGACTTATATATACTCCTGTAAACACGACTATGGGCGGACCTCTGAAAGTAAAAAGGTCATGTGTTTCTTCATAATCAGAGCCAACTTTACCTTCATAATTAACATCCAGTTCAATCTCGCTTGTAAAGAGTATAGACAACCTTTCTAACCGTACCCTGAAGCGCATTCGCTTTTCAAAATCAATATTGCTTTTTAGACGAATAAATCCGGCAATTGTACCCCTGTCTCCAGACAGCTCTTGTTCAAATTCAATTTTATGGTCTCCCAGATCCACTTTCAGGATCTTTACTCCTTTGTTTGCCTGCAGTCCTGCAACAAACTCTTCAAAACTAATAGAGTAGGAAACCTCCAGTTCTCCATTTTCAATTACATCTTCGAGCAGGGCCTCTTCCAGGATTATTGTGAGACCATCACTTGAAATACTTGTAATTTCATTTATAAGACCATAGGGTATTTTTTCAGAATAATCGGCAATAATAATATCTCCTACATTTAGTGATGACGTGAAATCTGTCTCTTGTTCAAAAACAAGGGTTCCACTCTGCTCATTAAATGATGAAATATTGTCTCTATCTTCAGACTGCATTACAACCACTTTTTCTTTTAACTCCACGTCTGTTTCCATGTCTGAGGCTGAAAAATTTATTCCCGATTGAGCATTTTTCAGTTCAAATGTATTAGGCTCAAAAGAGTGACCAAACTTTTGAGGTCTTACAAATACCGTATTGCTTAATCCTTCCTTTTCCCAATTTCCATCTGCATCCGTCAGAACAGGTGAAAAGTCCCCTGTAAATGTTACCAAAACATCAGCAACACCATTGCCAAGCTGATCGGTAATTTGTCCTGATGCAACATACCCGGGTCCTGTTTGATTATCATCGGGATTACTTGGATCGGAATCACTCGGAGATGAACAACCGAAATACATAAGCAATATTGAAACAAATAGTATTAGTTTTTTCATGATCTTATCCTTTATAAATTGATAATTTTAAAAAATCCTTATAGCTATGATTAGTCTTTAAAAAAAATAAAGGAGAGGACTCACCTAATTTATTTACTGGTGAAAACAGACTGTAGAATAGAAAATTTGTAACCTTACACCCATCATAATCCCTATTGCCGTTGTGCCAGCAGGAAATAAAGTAAATAGCTTTGGATAGACAGGATTTGAGTGACCCAAAAGATCTAAGAAGTTGCCATTTATCGGCTGCAACGATTGATTTTGTATTTGTTATTTTGCCAATTTGCATCGAATTGCCTTTGAGATTGACAATGATCGCAACTCCCCTTAGAGAAATGTAGAAAAATTCTGTATGGGAATCCTCATTAATAGTATCTATTTAGATATTTATATCTAATAAAAATCGAGATGAGCTAGTCAACTCACTCTGAATAGTTCAATAGGCAATCAAATGATTTCCCTATTTCAGTTTTCGATGCTCAAGAGAGGGAAGCTTGTTCCGGGTTTCTGTGATTACGTCCGATTTTATATCAGCCATGGCCGTGCCGGGCTCGGTTCCCGCATTGGAAAGCACGTTCCCCCACGGATCAATAATCATAGCCCGTCCCCAGGTTCGCCTCTTGTCTCCATGCTTTCCGGTTTGAGCCGGAGCAACCACATACGCGCTGTTTTCAATGGCGCGTGCCCGCAAAAGTATTTCCCAGTGGGCACGGCCGGTGGGGCGGGTAAAGGCCGATGGTATGGTGATGATATCCACACCCTGCACCGACTGCTGCCTGTATAGCTCGGGAAAACGAATATCATAACAAACCGACAGGCCAATCTTCATCTCATACTCTGGTAAAGTGCTTACAACCACTTCCCGTCCGGCCTCAACCATAGCGGATTCCCTGTACACTTCATCATCTGAAAGATTCACGTCGAACAGGTGCATTTTGTTGTATACAGCCTGTACCTCCCCGGCCGGATTAATAAGAATGGAGCGATTATACACTTTGCCACCATCTGCGGGCACGGGATATCCACCACCCAAAATATATACGTCCAGCTCTTCAGCCCACTCTTGCAGGCAGTCTGTTGCAATCTGGGAAATCTCTCCGGCCTGCTGTAACCGCTCTTTTTCGTCTCCCATAAACGCAAAGTTTTCGGGCAGGCAGATCAGTTTTGCTCCCGCTGATGATGCCCGTTCCAGCCAGCGATACACCTCAATCATATTGGTATCCAGGTTGGGCTGACTGTTAAGCTGTATGGCGGCGGCTGTGAGTGTGGACATATCTGTTTTATTCAGGAGGCTTTGGTTACCAACAGAACCTACGAATCTTATTTAAGACCTGACAGGTTTTCGGGAAACCTGAAACTATACATTTTGACGAAAACCTGCATCAAATGAAGATCCGCAATGTCTGACAAAGACATTGCGGATCTTTTTGCCGGGACTTGACACAGTCTGTCACCCTTCCACCTTTTTTCTCACCGTATTGTAAATCTCCCTCACCTCATCAGGATTTATTCCATATTTTGCGGCCAGTGCATCAATATCCGGTTCCTGGCGGTTATTGATCATCGGAATCAGCTCGGCAAATAAAGCGTTTAATTGATCGAGGCTTTTTTGTTGTTCCGGAGGTGTGTCTATGGCAAACAGATGATCGTATCGGTTAAGCGTAAACTCCTCTTTAAATATTTCGGAAGCGGTCGACTTCATACTCATATTTACCCGTTCATCGGGTGTATAATCCAGTGTAAATCCAAGACTGTTGAGTATATCAACCAAGGCTTTGAAACCGGCATCTGTCATGGCATAAAGATACAGGAGGTTCTCTTTCTCCTCATAAAACGCCGTACTGTAATGTGGAAATTCTCCCCACTCTTTCGAAGACAGCTTGTACACGCCATGGCTGTACTCAATCAAAAAGTCGTCCCGGAAACGCTCGGAACGAAAGGGTTCAAACACTTCATACTCGGCATTTGCACTTATAATCTGGTGTGTATCTTTGAACACTAATGGTATTGTACTGCCGAAAATGAGCATGGAAAAAGGAACAGGATTTTCTTCAACGGCCTGTACAACTTCTCTTCCACTTTGAAGCCACTCATTGGCAATATTTCGTGCATAAAAAAGAATATCATCCATCTCAAAACCTGCAAAATGAACAACAGGGCCGTAGGTTTCATAGCACTCTCCGTTAAAATCGATGAGGTTAAACCAGGTGAGAGGCTCGCTTGTTTGCAATATTGTTGTGATGGATGGAGAATAGAGCAGGTAGGATTCATTGGTAAAAAGGTCCTCCATTTCGAAAAAATCAGCGGCCGGGTTATCAATAATCCGTGAAAAACTGAAACGCCAGGGGAACCCGGCTCTGGACTGCAGAAATTCCATTTCCTCAGCCGATAAATGCTTTAAGCCCGAGTGGTTTAAGTAGCGGTGGATGTATCCGTTCTCCTCAAATATGCGGTGGGCCATATACTGGCTTTTCAACATGTTTTTCCACTCGTTGGGCAGCTGCCTTACAATATGCCGAAAGGGTACAATCTGCCGGTCAAACTCCCGGTCCAGTTTGGATTTAGAGGCTGCATAATAGATCAGAAACTCGTCGATAACGGCTCGTGTGAGTTTCTGAGACTGAAGGCAGTGATTTCGTATGGTTTTATAATCAGACATACGCGCAAGTTATATATTCTTTGTGCCAGGATAAAGAGTGAAATTGCATCAAAGAGATCTGTACCAACGAAAGTTCCGAGGCTGTCCAAAAAGGTCGTCTACCCTGCACAACGCTTAAATAATTTAGGATCTGTGTTCCGACTCACCCTATATCCCTCTCTATATAAACAGAGAGGGATATAACGTCTAAATTATTTAAGCTTGTATTAATCGGTTTTCACTTTTTGGACAGCCTCGGAACTGGCAGCGAGTTAGTAATACGGGTAAGACCTGACAGGTTTTAGAAAAACCTGTCAGGTCTCATGGAACCTTAAACCAGCTCAAAATGGCTTTTGGGCAGCCAAACTGTTTTACCGCGGTCGTCCTCAATACGGATGAGCAGATCGCTTGCCCGTTCATCTAAAATATCATACGCTTTTCCGGGCGTGATTTTATCTGCGTGGCCAACGGTTTCTACACAGACCACCTGTCCCCCTTTTTTCATTCCCTGTTGCCCTTTTTCGATCCGTTTCCGGCGTGCAATATCATCGTCCAGCATACTCATGCCCCTGGCCACGCCCTCATCAGAAATTAATCCGTGATCTTTTAGCCACCGCAGTGCCCGTTTCCGGTCCAGGCGGTTTTTATAATCGTACCATCTCTCACGTATACCAACATCATCAATCACATCATTAAACCTTCGAAAAGCGCCGCTCCCCTGGATAGCTCTTAGCAGCAATGTCTGAACGGTGTCGTCCAGATCCTCCTGTTCCAGGATAAAATCCTCCATCTGCTGCCAGTTTTCCGAGCCTGGCACGGGATCGATAAAAATAAACCGATCCTCACCCTCGTCCTCTTCAATAAGCTGTTTGATTTCTTCCTCTTCTTCCAGGTCATCGTATTCCGTAAAGCCTGTGACATTATGGTTTTCTTTATCAAAATACCAATAGTGCATATGGCTGTTATCATCGAGCGCTACTTCGAGCATATGCAGCATCTCATTATTTAGTTCTACTGTTGGCATGGCTGAATTAATTTGGTTTAAACACGTTCACTATAAGTACCGGCAGAAATATATAGTCCAATTCAATAGATAAAAAATTCCTGTTTCCGTTGACAATTTTTTTTAACCATTTCGAATCGTTTTTCAAGTGCTTACTTTGTATTTGCGGTATCTATGCCATTATAAACCCAAAAACAAATGCCCGATAAGACATCCAAATCCGGCCCTTTTGATTTTAAAATCAATTATAACCCTGATTTCATCCTTGAAAAATATCATATTTCAGATGAAGCCGCTGCCCAAATGGATGAAATATTCCCCGAGGCAATTAAAGGAAAGAAAAGCGCCATCAAAAAGCTCCACCGGCTTAGAAATAAATATCCCCACATTCCGCAGTTTAAAAATTATCTTGCCGCAGCTTACAGAAGTTCCAATAACCACCAAAAAGCGGTTGAAGTAAATGATGAATTACTACAGAAGCACCCAAACTATCTTTTTGGAGCTCTTCAAAAAGCCGAAGCCTTACTGGAAAATGATCAATTAGACGAGGTTCCTGATTTTTTAGGTGATGATCTCCATATTCACAAACTCTACCCCGATCGCGATACCTTTCACATTGGAGAAGTATCGAAATACTATTCTGTTGCTGTTCAATACCTTCTTAAAATGGGCCGTGTGGAAGAAGCAAAACTGCGCCTCGATTACCTTACCAAAATCGAACCTGATGCTCCGGAAACAGAGTTAGCGATGCTTTCTTTTATGCAGTACAATATTAAAACTAAGATGCAGCAACGAGAAAAAGAAAAGCTTATTGAACGTAAGGTTGAGAGCCGGTCTTATCACAAAGATCTTCAAACCGATCAAGCTCCCTCATTTACCCACCATGAAATTGGAGAGCTCTACAAGCACGGGTTTGATATCCCTGAAGAGATTATTCACACCATCCTAAAACTTCCGCGAGAAACGCTGATTACCGACCTCGAGCACGTGCTTGAAGACTCGATTTACCGGTATCAGTATTTTTATGATGAAGACGGTGACAGAGGATGGGATGAAAGCCGCTATAACTTCAGTATTCATGCGATATTTCTGTTAACGGAGCTTCGTAGTAAAAAATCTTTAGATAAACTCTTTAACATACTTCGACAGGCTGATGAGATACGGGAATTCTGGTATGGTGATTTACTGGAAGAGGTCTTCTCTGAATCCGTTGCAATACTGGCAGCAGATAACCTTGAGGCGATTACAAATTTCGTAAAAGAACCCAGACTGGATGCCTACAGCCGAAATGTTGGGTTATCTGCCCTTGAATTAACAGCCCTTTCGAATCCGGAATACAGGGATGAAGTTATTAAACATTTCGACGATTTGATTCAGTACCACTTAAGCCAGCTCGACAATGATGATATTATTGATACTACACTGCTCAGCTTTTTGGTTTGGAGTTGTATCAATATCTCGGCAGTTGAACTGATACCATCCATCAGAAAGCTGTTCGAGAACGACCTCATACAACAAACAATGGTTGGTGATTTAAAGAGTGTAGAGAAAGATATTGAAGGGAAAATGGTTTCCCGCGGTAAACACCCAAAAACTATTTTTGAAAAATATAAGAACCTAAACTTTGACGCGATCAGACCTGATTTTACATACCCTGAAAGCCCCATAGATAATTCAGGCACTGTGAATCCATTTTCAGAATCCCGTGAGGCTGATATTCCTGCTTTGGCTCAACCTTTTCATTCAAGATTTGAACCTGAAACGAATCCGTACAAAAATGTAGGACGCAACGACCCCTGCCCGTGCGGAAGCGGCAAAAAATTTAAGAAATGCTGTTTGTGAGGGCAGTTGGAGATTAGGACAATAATTAGATCCGCAATGTCTGAAAAAGACATTGCGGATCTTGTTCAGTTCTCAGGTCTTTATCCGCAGGTTCTTTTTAACTTGAAGCTATATTAAAACTCAACAGAAATAAACCTGTCGAACAGCACAGTTTTGCGGCATTGATCCGGGTGGTATGACCATAAGGACTCTTTTTCAAATTCCCTGGTTTCAATCAGACCAAAGAGCTCAAGAGGTTTCAGCATTAGAGAATACACAAACCACTCCGGTTTCATGTAGTATTGTGTCTCAATCAAAATATCATCGTATGCAATAGGCAAGAAAATTTTCTCCTTCAATTCACTAATCGAAATCCAGTCATCAGCAAGCTCCTGCAGGCGGAAAAGCGCAAAAGGAACATTTTCCTGAACGTTGGGAAAGTCGCTGTAATCGTTACTCAGATACGAAATATTCAATTTTCTGAAATATGTAATAAAAAGGTGCCGATATAGGTCGCCTGAGCGGGAACCGAGCGAAAGCCCTGCATGCTTTTTCACTGCCCTCAGCTTCCCTTTGTGTTTGTGGAGCAGGCCGGCAACCTCCAACAAAATACGGGTAGTGTGCAGCAGCCAGATATCGTGTTCGTTCACCACCTTGTTGTACCGTTTTACCTCCTCCAGATACCCTTCCGGCCAAATACAATCCGGTATCAGTTCGGAAATGGGCTTGCGCTGCAGATTCCCTTTTTGCGTGAGGCCGAGGCCATCTTCTTTTTGAGCTTTCAGCAGCATGGTACGCGCATTGTGGAAAAAGATGGATTCGTTCACATCTTTTCTATTCAAATCCTTGTTCAATTTCAGCGGCCCTTGGTTGCTTTTCCATTCTCCAGTCAACAGATCATATATCTGATTGGGATTAAGTCCCTTAGCCAGATTACCGAATGCCAGTTCGTCGAAATTTATATTCGTTTCCTCTAAAAACCTCTCCTTTTCATCCTTTGGTAGATGTTCCAGCCATGTAAGAAACAACCCTTTATCCTTTGCCATTTCATCGATAAAGGTATCGAGATCGAGAAACTCTGCAAAGCTCATGCTTTCCTCACCGCCCGTTTCCAGGCCAATACCATACGTATCCTCGACAAACTGCCTGGCCTCCTCTTCGGGAAGACCGCTCAAATCACTCTCTCCGTTTTCAAATCCGGTAATCTTTCCATGCTGCCCGCAACGTTGGCACTTCCATCGAATTTCGCTGGGCATCTTGAGCCGGACCAGTTCAATATCCCCTTCACAAAAACCCCCGTACTCATCCTCCTGTTCACACCAGAGATGTGAAATCACCCTCACCCCCGGCTTTACAGCCGTAGCCTCCAGGGTAAACGTATGGTAATCTTCCAGGTCGAACTGCTCATCGGGGGTCAGGGTCAAAAATTCATCCGTCTCAGGTGCAGGATAATCGGAGAGATGAACAAATGTTTCAGTTGCAGACATAGAGCTTTCTTTACCGGGTTTTTAATTCAGACAAATGAAAATGATCCGTATGATGTATTTACAGTAATCCTGAAAAAGAATCAACATGCGCAGCTGATTATTGGGCAATGTAAGATCCGCAATGTCTTTTTGAGACATTGCGGATCTGATGTTGATCTCGAAGTAAAGACGATCCTCTGCACATTTATCCTGTTTTATCTTATTCCACTCCACTTCATTTTAAAAAAATTTTTGAAAGGGTGTCGCAAGGTGACACCCCAAGCGGTTATGTTGCAAGTGACTTAAAAATTTGGTATTTCAGGATAAAAGTTAATGAAAGAGCAAGATATGAGACTGAGGCGCTGTTGGTTGGGGAATGATAGTTCAATTAGAATATAAAAAAAAGAACCCTCATCAGGATTTAAACCTGAATCTCACCCTTAGACTGCGGCGGCTTTATCCTTTTAAGCTATGGGGATATATTGCATGCAAACCTTGTTTTGATGGAAAATGCACGCTTCTCATATTCTAAGTTTCAATACTTGTTATTATGTAATGATCATTTGCTTTTCATAATCTAATAAAGTATTCTGAAATAAAGATATAACAATACGGACTGAAATGCTTGATACGCTCAAAAAAATTGGAGATAAGCTTTTAGAGGGGCAGGGAGTTTGGGCACGGTTGGTGGCTGAGCCAAAACATAATCCGGATAAAAACAACTGGATTTGCCCTATTCTTTTCGATTGTGTAGATCAGGAAATCAGATTTTTGAAAGATGACATGGTGCGTTTTAAAAAAGGTGAATCTTCTGTAAAGTACCGATATATATCACCGGGAATTTGGGGACCACGAGGTAAAAAGTGTGCTTTAACTGTAGAACCCAAAAACTTCCAAATGCTAAAAGAAACACTGTTTGGGAAAAACGATGGGGACATTGGCACCATGATGGATTCCATATCAGATTTTGATTCTGATCATGAAAATGCCCCAGTTTACTCAGCACTTGAGGAAATAAATGAGACTTTAAATTCTTTCCAGTCAGTATTGGATTATAAAGAGTTTAAAGCTGATATGGATCTTGGTAAAAGTGATGATATTGTACTGTTCTATGCTTTGATTCGATCAGAAAATATTAATGATGGAAAACTAACTAAAATCATTCAGCTTGAAGGATACGAGGATTTCATATTAGGGAAATTTGCCACACCCGATAAAGTCCAGGCAGGGTTGGATTATATAACCGGAGAGACGTCTGAAGAGATTATAGAGGCCACCTTCTCGGGCCGATACAACATTCATAAGATCTTTCAGACTACTGCTTCCAACTATGCATCCGGTTTTTCTGATTTCAGAAAAAACTTTCAATCCAACCCAGCATCTTTGGCTTCCCTTGACAAAGCTTCTGAGTATGTACTGAATAATTTGAATACAAATATAGCCGGTGTAAGCCACATCGTTGTACCCAATTTTTTACACAAGGATTTAGAGAGTTTTGATTTAGAACAGATAAAACTCTTTCTGGATAAAACAGGTGAATTACTGTTTCACTACCAAAAATTGGATACCGATCTGGATAAGAATCTACCTGATGTGGATTTGTTTTGGGTGAACTACATCGCATTCGAATCGGACGGAAACTCCTTTAAGGTGATCAATCACATCAAAGATATTAACAGTGCCTATTTAAAAAAGCTGATAGAAGTATTTGGCAGAACGGAGTTTGAATTTCGTAACTACATTGGGGGGCAGTCGCTATTTAATCTTCAATCCATTTATAGAATGATACCGATTCGGGATGGACAAAAATCAAAAGTAAATCCCGTTCTCAATCTCTTTAATGATATTCTTGAACAGAAACCAATCAGACAGGATCTTATTTTCGACCATTTCATCACACTGGTTCTTTGTCACTGGTATGGCCGCAGTCGGGCTTATACCAATATTGGAGAGTCAAACTCATTCGATTTTTCGATTAAAGATGCCGTCTACAAATATTCTGCACTGATCTATGCCCTAAAACAACTAAATCTTATCGATATGGAGAAAGAAACTGCACAACAAGAAGTTACGGATTCACCTAAAACCGATTTTCAAAAACGAGTTGATCATTTTTTTGAGAAAATGGATTATAGTGAGTACGAAAAAGCGATGTTCTATCTGGGCAGAGTATTGTCATCTGTAGCATATGCTCAATACAAGAAAGGCCATGAATCAAAACCGGTTTTAAACAAGATCAATTTTAACGGTATGGATAGCCAGGCAGTCGTCCGTTTAAGTCTTGATCTTTCCGAAAAGGCACGGCAGTATACAATCCATCGTGAAACAGAATGGAATTTCGCTCACTTCCGTGAACACTTTAACGATAAAGATTGGCCACTCACCAATGAACAAAATGTTTTCTACCTGATGGCCGGATACTCCTTCGGGCTAACCAAATCTGACAACCTATAAAAAGAAAAAACAATGGCTACAATTCAAAACAACTCCGACTTTCTGTTTATCTACGAAGCAATTAACTGTAATCCTAATGGTGATCCGGACCAGGAGAATAAACCACGGATGGATTATGATACCAATACAAATCTGGTAACCGATACACGACTGAAGCGCTACATTCGGGATTACTTCATGCAGCAAGAAAAGGATGTTTTTGTTTCCATGGAGAACGGGCGAAAAGTAAACCCTAATCAAAAGCTGGAAATTGTTGTTGACCGATTGTTAACGAAACCAGAATTGGTAGACGAGTATTTTGAGGGTAAAGAAGAGCTGAAAGAAGCTTTTGATGCAATCATTTCCAAAAAGAAAGACAAAGATGGAGTATTTAAAGCGCTACAGAGCAAGAAGAACAGAACGCTGAATACATTTATTCTCGATAAAATTGTGAAAGAAACCTTTCTGGATATTCGACTTTTTGGAAGTGCATTTGCTGTCGGTGGTTTTACTCAGGCATATACCGGGCCAGTGCAAATTAACTGGGGATATTCTCTAAATGAAGTCCATCCTATTGATTCAGATTCTATTGTAACAATCATGAGTGATGACAGCAGTACTTTTGGGAAAGATTATAGAGTACATTACAGTCTGCTTGCTTTTCACGGCGTTGCCAATAAATTTTCAGCAAAATCAACCGGATTATCTGATGATGACATGAAAGAGTTCAGAGATGCTATTTGGAATGCTATTCCATCTCTGCCAACCCGATCAAAGCTGAATCAATACCCTAAGCTCTATCTTGAAATCGTATACAATGAGGGTTATCACAATGGCCATTTCGGGGATCTTCGTGATTACGTGGAGTGCAAGCCCAAAAATAAGGTGGATGAATTTAAGAAAGTGCGAAAATACAGCGACCTCGACGTAGACTTCTCCCAATTAGAGAAGTTGATTCAAGACAATAAAGGTGAAGTTATTAAAGATGTGAAATTAAAAACGGCCCATGGATTAACCTTTAATGCCTGATACGATGGAAGTTTTATCTTTTGATATTCAAGGGAAGTTTGCCCATTTCCGAAAGTTTCATGGAAACAATACCGCCATGAGCTACTCTATTCCTCCCCGTACAACCATTATCGGCATATTGGCTGCTATTTCGGGTGAAGAAAAAGATTCCTACTATCAACGATTCCAATCGGAACATTTACCGATTGGTATTCGGGTGCTGGATGACATCAAGAAATCATTTCATCGGTTGAATTACCTCAAAATTACGGGGCTAAGTGATTTTACCGGCCAAAAAGGACGAATTCAAACTCCATTTGAAGTGGTTACAGCACATGATGTAAAAAAAGATTTGGTATCGTATCGTATCTATATCAAAGCGGGAGATAGTGCTGATCTTTATAACCACCTGAAAGATATGCTACTCTCCAGCGAACGCAGTTTCAATATCAGTCTGGGTATTGCAGGGTTCTCTGCCTTCATCTCTAATGTAGAAATTGCAGAAGCTGAAACGATAACTTTGGATGGCGAATGGGTTGATATCCATTCAGCCTGTAACAGTGAGCAGGTGTTGGAAATTGACTTCCCGGATGACCCTGAAGTCAAGTTTAATCATATCGAAGAAGAACTTCTTCCGGCTGATTTTATAGGTGATGAAAAAGGACGTGAATTGTACAGAATGAATCGCGTTCTGTTTGCTACTCGTCGATTTCCTGTTCATGTGAAGCTGAATGGAACCTACCACAAGATCTCTCACAATGGAAATAATGAAAACATTCAATTTTTAGAATATGCCGGTGTATTCTCACAGCAAACCGAATAAAGATGGGGAAAGAGAGGGATCAAAGCTTCTAATTGATCATTTAAAAGGCGTGCGGGATAAGGCCTTGGCAAACTATTCTGAACATACCTCTTTCTCAAACCGGACTAATCATAAATCACTTCTTGAAAATATTTGCTGGTTGCATGACCTGGGAAAATACACCAGCTATTTTCAATCCTATCTTTTAGACTCAGGAAAAGTTGAACAAAGACTAAAAAATCATTCAAGCCTTGGTGCTCATGCTGCATTCAACCTTTTGAGGAAAGATCCAAAAGATGCGCTATTCGCTTACTACCTGATCAAACTACATCACAGCAATCTTTTAAATTTTGATGAAGTATTTTGGCCAGAGCATTATAACAGTCATAAATGGTTGATTCAGGGCACGTTTAAGAAGCAGGTTGAAAATCTTCAAAACACAGAAGAACTGAAAATCTATATTTCAGATTTTGACAAAAGTGTAGTTAAACACACCGAGCCAAAAACATTTTTCAAACTTTATAAAAGTGAATTTCAAAACGTTGATTCGATTGAATTTTATTTCATTATCAACTACCTGTTTTCTCTTCTCATCGAATCTGACAAACTTGATGCCTCAGATACAATTCCATATCAACTAACATCACTACCGGCTAATGCAGTAGATGACCGTCCAGGTATTGGTAAGCCTAACTACCCGAATTCAGACTTATCAACTTTTTCTCAAAATGAATTGAGAAATTTTGTGCGGTCTGAAGTGGTGAAAAACATCGAAAGAGACGACATTCTTCAAAAACGAATCTTCACACTAGCGGCTCCAACAGGTATTGGGAAAACGCTAACTGCATTAGACTTTTCATTGAAGCTTCGACAAAAAATAGAATCGAAAGAAGGGTATTTATCTCAAATTATTTACGGATTGCCATTCATTAATATCATAGAGCAAGCGCTCAGTGAATATGAGAAGACTCTCGGTGAAGGGAAAACTCTGGGGCACTATCAGTTTGCGGATGTATTCGGCAAAGATAAAGGAGAAGAAAATAGTCTGGACGATACAGAAAGCGACTACTCAAAGAAGAAAATGGCTTGGGATACATGGCAAAGTGATGTTGTTATCACTTCATTCGTTCAACTATTTGAAACGATGATTGGTAACCGAAACCGGCTGCTGAAAAAGTTTCATCATTTTGCCGACTCCATCATCATATTAGATGAAGTTCAGACACTTGCAATAGAAAAACTACCCATCATCGGGGCAGTACTTTATTCTTTAAGCAAATATCTGAACGCCCGGATCATCATTATGACAGCAACTCAGCCAAAACTGTTTGAACTAATGGAGAGAGAACTTGATGTTAAGATTGAAGAACCAGACTTTAAACCTTTCAACCTTCTTGAACGAGACGGTGAAGTCTTTTCCTGTTTTAACCGCACCAAAATTATTCCTCTACTGAACGAACAAATCGACAATGAAAGGTTTATCGATCTTTTTGAATCTAAGTGGTCCTTTGACAAAAGTTGCCTGATTGTTGTGAACAAAGTAAACAGATCGATTGAAATTTTTGATCTTCTAAAGAATCATCTATGCGAATCTGATGTCGAACTATTCTATTTATCAACAAATATTACGCCTGTAGAAAGACAGCGAAGAGTTGAAGAAATTAAGCGATCACTACCCTCAAAAACATGTATTCTGGTCTCTACACAAGTTGTTGAGGCTGGTGTTGATCTCGATTTCGATATGGGATTCCGTGATTTAGGTCCTATTGATTCCATTGTACAAGTTGCTGGCCGAATTAATCGTGAAAATTCAGAAGCAAGAATGGGGTCACCAATATATGTTATTGATTTCGGGGACTGTCAACAGATTTATGGCTATGCAACAACCACAAAATCAGTTGCTGCTTTAAATAAGACAGAAATCCCTGAAAACGAATATAAAAATGTTGTAGAAAACTATTTCGCAAGTGTATCGGACGCCAAACTTTCCGACTTTGAGTTTTCAAGAGGGATTTTTCAGGCAATGAAAAATCTTAGGTATGGGTATCCTAAGAGTTCATCAGAAAAAGAAATTACAGTCAGTGATTTTAAAATCATTGAAAACTCACAAAATGGTAATTCTGTATTTATTGAATTGCCTGAAGACCAGAAAGGAATAGAGGCTCGTACTGCTTTTCAAGCACTTATAAATAACGAAATATCACGCCATGAGTTTGATAGAAAATATAAACGGGCGTTCCATCAGCGGATTATAGCAGTTCCTGATTACCTTCCAAACATAAAAGAGGTGAGCAGTTTAACTGAAGATATTCTATGGGTAGAGCCCGATGTAGCTGAATTTTATTATGATGAGTATACCGGATTTATGAGGAAAGAAGGCGAAGAAAAAGCAATTATGTTTTGAGCTTACACCCAAAGATCCGCAATGTCTTTGTAAGACATTGCGGATCTCACTCTTAATCAACCAAAGAGCCTATACCCCCAAACTATGTGGCTATTCAGTAATCTGTTTAAGGGAAAATTAATGCTGATGAGCAACCATCAGCAAAACCACAACGTTACTAATAAATATAAAGAAGCCCACAGACCAACAAAACCAAACCATACATCCATGAGTACAAAAGAAAAGCTGCTTGCAAAAATTGCATCCACTGATGATCAGAAGGTTTTAGAAGATATAGACCGGTGGATACCCTCTACTGTTGACGTGGCCTCTGCTGAGATATATACCGAAATAGATCCGCAATGTCTTTTGGAGACATTGCGGATCTCCTTACGATTACAGTTCATTGATCTTCAGGTCTTGAATAAATATAATGAAGAGATCCGCAAAGTCTTTTAGAGACTTTGCGGATCTGTATTCGCCCAATAACCTGAAACAAAAACGAAATGGCGAACCCAAGAGAACCCTTTGAGGCAGACACTATATATCATGTATACAATCATGGAAATGGGGATGATCTGATTTACCGGGAAAGTGAAAATTATCGTTTTTTTCTGGAGCGGTTTAAATTCTACATTACATCCATTGCAGACATTTATGCGTACTGCCTGATGCCGAATCACTTTCATTTTTTGCTGAGGATTAAGCCGGAAGAAGAATTGATCTCTTTTTTTGAAGAAACGTATCCAGCCAAGGCAAGATCCGCAATGTCTCCAAAAGACATTGCGGATCTCGATCTCAGACCAGATGCCCAAAAAAAACCCGTAAAGTCTGACGTAGATTTTGCGGATTTGGTTTCCAGACAGTTTAAAAACTTCCTTATCTCTTATTCTAAATCATTTAATAAGATGTACGGCCGACGTGGCAGCCTGTTTTTGGATAATATCCAAAGAATTAAAGTTGCTGATGATGACTATTTCGCAACCATGATTCGCTATATCCACTTTAACCCGGTTCTGCACGGTTTTACAGATAATCTGTTTCAATGGAAATATTCTTCAATACATGCTTTTTATTCAGAAAAAAGAAGCCTTATAAGCAGAGAAGAAGTAACGGAGTGGTTTGGCGGGATTGAACCGTTTAAGCATTTTCATCGATCCATACAGCAGGAACAGTTTGATGAGATAAAACATTTAACGATAGAATAAATAATAGCCAAGTATATCCGGATGGACGAAAGATCCGCAATGTCTGAAAAAGACATTGCGGATCTTCTCCTTTACCTTAACCAAAGAACATATGCCCACATCCCAAACCATCATCCGCTTTCCCGAAATTGAACTTCGTACCCGCGATGCTCACAAGATGCGTGGCTATTTCGGAAACCTGTTTAAGGAAAAATCGGAGCTGCTGCACAATCACATGGGGAATGGGGAGCTGCGGTACGCCTATCCCCAGGTACAGTATAAAGTGATTGATCAAACCCCTATGCTTGTGGGGATTAAAGAAGGGGCTGAACTACTTACGGAACTCTTTTTAAAAATAAAGGAGCTGAAAATTGATGGGACCGTCTATCCTATTCGTCAAAAGAATATTGAAGCCAAACAGATTGAGCCCGGAGCCTCTGTTGCTCCAAAAGCATACCGCTTTGAAACTCTTTGGATGGCGCTGAATCAAAAAAATCACGAACGCTATACAGAGGTCAATTCTCTTGAACAGGGAAAACTGTTGGAAAACATACTGGTAGGCAATTGCCTCTCCTTCTTTAAAGCACTGGATATTTTTGTGGATACAAAACTGGAGATCAGGGGACGTTTCAACGAGAAAAACACAAATTTCAAAAACAACCGTATGATCGCCTTTGAAGGCATGTTCGAAATCAATGCTGACCTGCCCGACTACATCGGCCTCGGCAAACAGGTGTCGAGAGGGTTTGGGACGATTCGGAGTATTTCTTAAACAGGAAGATCCGCAATGTCTTTTTGAGACATTGCGGATCTTAATTTGGTTTGAAACCATTGGCATTCAATCATCAATTTTTGTAAATATTAAACGTTAATATTCGGCTAAACCAAACCAACAGCTATGAAATCACTCGTAATTACTCCTAAAAATGAAGAGGATCTCCGCTTTTTAAAATCCCTTATTAAAAAACTTGGATACGACTCTAAAGAACTTTCAGAAGATGAGCTGGAAGATGCAGGGCTGTTACATGCTATGGTATCAGAAAAGAAAGAAAACTATGTTTCTGAAAGCGAGGTAATGGATGCCCTCAAATGAATGTGCTGTATGAAAAGTCTTTTCTTAAAGATTTAAAAAAAAGAAAAGACAAGATCCTGAAACAGAGAGTGGAATCTGTTATTACTGAAGTAAAGAGTGCTGAAGACAGGTCAGAATTAACAAACATTGAAAAATTGAAGGGGCACGATTCGGCATTTAAAATCAGGATAGGGGATTATAGAATGGGACTTTTATTGAAAATGACACGATTATTTTTAGCCGGTTATTGCATCGCAGGGAGATCTACAAAAAGTTTCCTTAATTAAATGATAAGAAGTTTGAACTTCCGTTAAAAGATCCGCAATGTCTTTTTGAGACATTGCGGATCTCGCTTGGAGCCATTAAACACCTATATGCAGCTATACATCACCACATTCGGGTCGTTTCTTCACATCAAGGACGGGATGTTCCAGGTGAAGTATACTGAAGATGATAAAACCATCAAGAAGAAAATCCCGCCCAAAAAAGTCTCAACCATCGTCCTGGACCGGGGCACATCGCTCACCTACGAAGCGGTAAAAACAGCGCTGACTCACAATATCGATATCGTATTTGCTGAGGGTGACGGCGCACCCATTGGCCGGGTATGGCACAGCAAACTGGGAAGTACAACAAAAATAAGAAAGCGCCAGCTCGAGGCGAGCATGAATCATGAGTCGATTCCATATATGAAGCAATGGGTTACAGATAAGGTGAATAACCAGATCGATTTCATTAAGGAGCTGAAAAAACACCGTAAGGCCAGAATAGAGGAAATCAACGATGTTTTGGGAAAAATGGAATCCGTTATCCATAAAATCGACAAACTGGACGGGGAAACCATGGCCGATATTGACGGCTCCATCCGCGGTTACGAGGGTACGGCCGGACGATATTATTTCGGGCTTCTCTCCACCCTGCTCACAAAAGAACATCAGTTCAAAGGCCGAAGTTACCGGCCGGCTGAAGATCCGTTTAATGCGTTCCTGAATTATGGATACGGAATTCTTTATAGCCGGATTGAAAAAGCCATTATGATTGCCGGGCTGGACCCCTATGTTGGTTTTCTGCACCGCGACGACTATAACCAGACCAGCTTTGTATTCGATTTTATTGAGCCGTACCGGCCTTTCGTGGATTTAACAGTATATCGGCTTTTTTCCGGTAAAAAGGTAAACCAGGATCACTATCGTGAAATAACAAATGGGGTGGGGCTGACCAAAGAGGGCAAGAAGCTGATTGTGCAATCTTTTATTCAGCGGTTTGATACCGACAAAATCCGCTACCGGGGCCGCAACCAAACCCGGATGAATGCCATCCAGCAGGATGCGCATACCTTTGCCAATAAACTCATTGAAATCTGAAAAAATGGGACCTAAATCAGATCCGCAATGTCTCTAAAAGACATTGCGGATCTTCTGCCATTATTTTTAAAAAAAACCGCAAAGTCATTGAAAGACTTTGCGGGTCTCTCACTAAAATTAAATTGAATATGATCTGCTGGGTAATGTACGATATCAAAAATGATAACTCCCGAACCAAAATCGCAAAGGCGTGCGAACGATCCGGGCTATCCAGGGTTCAATATTCCGTATTCCTGGGAAGTATTGAGCCGAATGAAAAAGACAGCCTCCAGGTAGAGATTGAAGACCTGATGAATGAAGATGAGGATTCGGTATATATGTTTCCGATGAGTAAGGATGAACTGAAAGCCACTACACTGCTTGGCCAGGCGTTTGATAAAAAAATGGTGACTGATGAAGTAAAGGCATTATTTTTGTGAATTATGAGGCTGTCATCAAAAAGATCCGCAATGTCTCAGTAAGACATTGCGGATCTTGTTTCGAGCTAAATTGAAAAATTATGAGTCAAACCAGCATTACACCCTCCGAAATTATCCAGTACCTCTACTGCCCGAGGTTTATCTATTTCGAAAAAGTTCTGGGTATTCCCCAATACGAGGAAAAATCGTACAAAGCGATGAAAGGCCGCAGCCTGCATGAAGGCAAAGAGAGAATGAACAGTGAGTATCTCCGAAAGAAGCTTGGAGTAACCGAAAAATACCAGGAGCAGTATCTCACTAACGCTATGATGCGCGGAAAAGTGGATGAGGTACTCATTATGGATGACGGGACCGCAGCTCCGCTGGATTACAAATTTGCACAATACAAAGATAACGTGTTCAACACCTATAAAACTCAACTCGCCTGTTACGCATGGCTGATTGAGGATAATTTTGATCGGCCGGTCAATCGCGGCTACCTTGTCTATACCAGAAGCAAAAGTAAGGTTGTAGAGGTGGAGTTAGATAATGCATTCAAAGATGATGTAAAGAAAAAAGCCGATGCAATTGTAAAAATTATCAGTGAAAATTACTTTCCAAAAGCAACCCGGTATAAAAAAAGATGCATTGAGTGCACGTATCGAAATATTTGTATTCAGTAGCTTAATTTGTAGATTTATGGTAATCGCACACGATGGATCTTTTCCGGGACAAAAATTATTTTCTTCAGCTCTTTGAAGTACTGTAAATATATGGTATACAATGTTCTACGATACCATTTATACTCGGAGACTGTGTTAATACTTTAAAAAAATGAACGATTTATGAGTTATTTACAAAATAATATGACCAAATTTGTTTACTGTAATGCCAGTATTTCTTTTGGTTTATACGCAAAAAGCTCATCACATCTCTAATCCACCAAAACAAGGATTGAAACGTGCATTGTACACGTTTAGTGCTTTTTGTAATTCATCATCACATCTCTAATCCACCAAAACAAGGATTGAAACTTGGAGTTGTTGCAATATATACCGTGTCGGTATATACATCACATCTCTAATCCACCAAAACAAGGATTGAAACGTCGATAGGTTGTTTCTTAACCAATCTCATATTGGACATCACATCTCTAATCCACCAAAACAAGGATTGAAACTGGATGGCATTAATATTAATGATCATGTGCCTTACCCATCACATCTCTAATCCACCAAAACAAGGATTGAAACGTCCCGAATGTAATATTATATCTATTGACATATAACATCACATCTCTAATCCACCAAAACAAGGATTGAAACTACCGGCGCAGTAAATGCAGACAATGTTGGCTATCATCACATCTCTAATCCACCAAAACAAGGATTGAAACGGAGTTCTTGCAAGCGGGTTCATTAAAGCCCAGGCGCATCACATCTCTAATCCACCAAAACAAGGATTGAAACGTTCAATCATTACGATGCGTGTTTATGCGCGAGATCATCACATCTCTAATCCACCAAAACAAGGATTGAAACATTAGAGAGATTTTTCAGGGACTTTTTTGTATCTGTCATCACATCTCTAATCCACCAAAACAAGGATTGAAACAGCATACTCATTTTACTATTATTATTTTTTTTCCTTCATCACATCTCTAATCCACCAAAACAAGGATTGAAACTTCCAGATTAATTGGTCTATTGTGCCCATACTTCTGCATCACATCTCTAATCCACCAAAACAAGGATTGAAACAAATGAATCCAACCATCGGTCTGGGCAACCTGTAAAGGCATCACATCTCTAATCCACCAAAACAAGGATTGAAACTGCCAGATAAAGCCTGCACTTTCCAGGGCATCGCCATCACATCTCTAATCCACCAAAACAAGGATTGAAACAGGTTTTCGAGGCCCCGGTACCGGCGAAAGTGCAGGTCATCACATCTCTAATCCACCAAAACAAGGATTGAAACATGATCCCCTCCACTCTCTTGTATTCATCGTCTTCCCATCACATCTCTAATCCACCAAAACAAGGATTGAAACACTGGATTCCCACCAAAGGCGTACCCGCAGGCCAGGCATCACATCTCTAATCCACCAAAACAAGGATTGAAACAGAGGGTGAGCTGTGTCTCACTGTCTACAGCAGTTACCATCACATCTCTAATCCACCAAAACAAGGATTGAAACTGTTGTGTATATTAACAACAGAATGATACAGCAAGTACATCACATCTCTAATCCACCAAAACAAGGATTGAAACAGTAGTGATTAAGACAAACAACAATCAAACGGATACATCACATCTCTAATCCACCAAAACAAGGATTGAAACTACCATCCACCTATGCCGATGACACCACTACAGACTCATCACATCTCTAATCCACCAAAACAAGGATTGAAACTTGGTTACCACTACCAGCTGCCACTCCCGCCGCAGCATCACATCTCTAATCCACCAAAACAAGGATTGAAACAAAACGCTCCTGAAATGTACGATAGGACCATGGGATTCATCACATCTCTAATCCACCAAAACAAGGATTGAAACGTTAATGTTTCGGAAGGCTTCGCCCGTTAAACCTCACCATCACATCTCTAATCCACCAAAACAAGGATTGAAACAGCGGCGAGTGCTGTTTCGAGTCCGCTTGAAATGATCATCACATCTCTAATCCACCAAAACAAGGATTGAAACAAAACGCTCCTGAAATGTACGATAGGACCATGGGACATCACATCTCTAATCCACCAAAACAAGGATTGAAACTGAGTAACAAACGCGGCCCCCGGCATTCGTAAGGCCATCACATCTCTAATCCACCAAAACAAGGATTGAAACAATCCGGGGTAATGAAAGCGCTGTACGGATCCGGCCCATCACATCTCTAATCCACCAAAACAAGGATTGAAACGTTATAGATTGGAAATATTTGTGAACCGCCTGCCGGCATCACATCTCTAATCCACCAAAACAAGGATTGAAACTAGATAAATTCCCGCCGGTTGGCTGCAGAGTCCACCAGCATCACATCTCTAATCCACCAAAACAAGGATTGAAACCGCAATGAGTTTCATTACCGTGAGGAAACGCCCCGCATCACATCTCTAATCCACCAAAACAAGGATTGAAACCCTACCGGCAATCTCAGCCTTACGAAAAAACCGGCATCACATCTCTAATCCACCAAAACAAGGATTGAAACCGTAAGCCTTGGATAGCAAAAACCGCGTTCGTAACCATCACATCTCTAATCCACCAAAACAAGGATTGAAACATTCAACAACAACACACCGGCTGCACCTAATCCAACATCACATCTCTAATCCACCAAAACAAGGATTGAAACTTGGCCGGGAGCCTTCAGAACCTAACGATTGTTTACATCACATCTCTAATCCACCAAAACAAGGATTGAAACTTTTCGCTGGATCTGCTGCCGGGTGTGGTTATTCTGTTCCAAATTGACCCCTTATTCTGTTTCAAACTGACCCCCCCATTCTGATGATGTTGACCCCGGGGTCACAATGCGCCAGACTGGCATATTGACCCCCAATTTCTGACGAA
>Ga0081527_100052_pt1 | contig 107374 bp, 118 predicted proteins | sample HotLakmasection5_FD_70992 | JGI IMG/M metagenome (GOLD analysis project Ga0081527, IMG submission 70992) | Hypersaline microbial mat communities from Hot Lake, Washington, USA - Section #5 (SPADES assembly) (version 2) | ecosystem: Environmental > Aquatic > Non-marine Saline and Alkaline >...
AAACGAAAAAATTTAAAAAAACCTTTAAAAAAAGGGGGTGGCTTTCCCCCCCCCACCTCCAGGGAGGGTGGGTGGGCAAGGTTTTTTAAAATTTTGCAAAAGTATTTAAAGGAAACTTATTAAATGACAAAAAATTTTTGCATCTTAATCATTCCTTAAAATATACTAAAAATTCTAATGTTAAAAATACTCTGCAAAAATAAGGCAAAAGTCCTTATAAAACAAAGCTTCATAAATAATTCCAATCTGATTTGGCATTTTATTCAAGCTATAAAAAATTTTATTTCATACATATTAATGATAACTACGGATAAGATTTATTTATATAATGAAGAAGCCTTTTTAGTAACCTTAAAGTCGCCAAAATATTACATTATTTTCAAGTTGTATTTTATTACCGGACTAAAATGCCTGAAACAGTAAGTAAAAATTTAAATAAACAGGAAATAAACAGCATATTAAATAAAATAATATGCATTAAAAACACGGCTGCACAGCAGAGAGCTTTTGTTTCCATGCTTGCTGTTTCAGCTGTTTCAGAGTATCTGGAAGAAAAAGGCATAAAAATATATCGCAACAGTAGTCTTCACTCTTCATGCCCTGTACTGGAAGAGTTTGATATTGCGGATATAAGGACTGAAAAGAATATTGTAATTGATGTAAGGGCGGTTTTAGGCGATGAATACCCTCAGATGTGTGTTCCCAGGGAGCATTTTTCAAAAGGAATCAGGGCGGATATTTATGTAGGGGTAAAGATAGATAAAACACTCAAAACGGCTGAAATTACAGGTTATATAAAGACAGAAGACATTTCCAGGACAAAAGGAAATAAAAATTACTTTATAATAGATGCACAGGAGCTACAACCGGTTAAAGAAATAGATGAAGCCCTGAGCAACATTATAAAAAACGGAAAAAAATATATTGCACTGGATCATGAAAAGGCTTCCGGGCTATTTATTCCGTTTATTGACGGGATAATTTCCGAGGAAAACAAAAATTATTTAATAGAACATATAGCCGGTTGCAGTGAATGCAGAAAAGCACTGATCAACCTGTATGAAACTGAACGTACTTTAAAAGGCATAAAAAATAAATTACTACTGGATAAAGATTATACTTTAAGGTTATTAAGCGGAGATCTTTCCCTGACAGGCAAAGAAGTCGAATTTGAATTTCAGGAAGATGATGAGGAAGCTTCAGAGGCAGAAGAGAATTTAACTGACCAGTATCAGGAATCGGAATATGTTTTTGAAATAAACAAAGAAACAATAGAACTTCCGGAAAAAGATTTAATCAGCTTTAATAAAAAAGAAACTGACTTTTCTGAAGAAACGGAAATATGGGAACCGGAAAAAGAAAATTTGGAAAAACCTTCAGAAGAAAATTTATTTGAAGTTAAGAACGGTGCGGCAGAACTTCCGGAAGAACCGAGGGTTGAAGGTTTATTTGAAACTGAAGAAGCAGCAGCAGAATTCCCTGAAGAACCTGAGACAGCAGGAAAAAATAAAAACAAGGAAGAGACACCGCTATCTGAAGATATACTGCAAAAGCAATCCCCAAAAAAAAGGCGGCATGTGGACTGGGCAGATGAACTGGTTGACGATTTAATTACTGAAGAGAAGAGACAGGAAGCACCCTCCGAAAAAGAGATTGTTCTTTCTGAAAATTTTGGACCGATAGATGAAAATTTACCGGAAATACCATTAGCTGAACAAATTGAGGAAAAGCCTCTTGATGAAAATTTCCTTGTATTTGAAAACCAGGAAGAACCCCTAAAAAGCAATCCGAAGGTTACAGAAGAGGTTTCGAAACCTGCTCAGGAATTTCCCCTGAAACAGGAGGCACCTGAACCGGATAAACCGGCATCTGAGGAAAAAGATGAAGAAGTTGAAAATATTCTGGAAACATTGGATGACGTTGAGGTTATAAACGAAGAAGATGACATTGACAGTCTGTTATCTTTTATTGACCATGAAGCCTCAGAATCAATTATACCCCCAGAACAGCCCGTTTCGGAATATGAAGACATACATGAACCGTCTTCTTTCCCTCCACCGGTCAGAAAAGAAGAAACCGAATATAAAGAAGAAAAAGTCGGGGAATATTCAAAAGTCCTTGGCGCCAAACAGGATGAAGAACAGGAAGACCTGGATATACTGCTTTATGAGGAAGGAAAAACTTCTATCGATGAAATAAGCCAGGAAGATCTTATGAGTATTTTTGATCCTGCTTCTTCTCTGGAAGAAGACAGAAAAACCTCAGATAAGAGTAAATTTACAGTAAATACTCTATTTAAAGATAAGAGTATTGTGGCATTTACAGTTGCTGTTACTTTATCCACGACTGTACTGTTCTTATATCTAGGCCAAATTAACAAACAGGTGCAGATTTCCGGCATAAACAACAATAATATGAATAACAATGTAATTAAAAAGCCGGATGACAAAATCGAAGACACAAAACCGGAACCGCAAAAAAAAGAATTTACAGAAAACAGGGAAAGAGAACCCTTAAGAACTTATACCCGGGAAATAATCAAAACTGTAAAAAAAGACAGTATTGCAGAAAAACCGGAGAAAGAGAAGGAAATAAAGGAACTTGTTCCGCCTGAGGCTGAAAAAATTGAAAAAACTCCGGAATCTCCATTGAATGAGCCTAAAGAAATTCCGATAAGGAATATATCGTGGGAATTAAGCGCATCTGTAGCTAAAAAACCCAAAATTAAAAAATATTTCCTTAATATTGGTTATGAACTCAAGGGCCAGCTTTCCCAAAATCTTTACGAGCCGGAATCAGAAATAATAAATGCAGAAGTAAATATCTATGCTGAAATAGATTCCAGCGGAAATATTTTAAGAGCCATGGTATATGAAAGCAGCGGACTGGAAAAAATTGATGAAAAATGTCTTAATACTATGCGTGAAGTAATTAGAAGGAACGAATTACCGCAAATAATCCAGAATAAAGAAAAAATCAAGTTAAAGCTTTTAATAAAAATTTAAGTTAAAGAAAAGATAATCAGGCAAGTTAAAAATGGAAAATTTTGAAAAAAATAGAGAACTGGTAGAAAACCTGGTCAGACAAAGTCCCGGATATAGGGTGAATCAGGACTTGTTTGAAGAAATGGTAAATGAAAGTCTTAAAAGGCTGGAAAGTTTTCTTGAAAATTCAGATCAGTCATCTTCAGAAGTTTATATTAAAAAAATTGTAAGCACTGTTGTAATGGAAACCATAAAAAACGGACAAGAACTGAGAAAAGAAAAAGAAAAGCAGTCTGAAGAAACAAATAATTTTCAGGAAGTACAAACAGCCTACAAAACTGACAACCTCGGAAATATAGTATACGACATAGAAATTGAAAAACCTGATACTCAGGCGGAAACGGACAGTTCAGAGGAGAAAATAAAAGCCCTGAAAGACAGAATACAAAAACTGAATGAAGAATCTCCGTCCAAAGAGTATAAAAAGATTTTTGAAATGAGATTTGTCAGGGAAATGAGCTATCAGGAAATAGCAGAAAAACTGGAATTGCAGGAGAATGAAGTGATAAAAGCGCTTCAGGATTTATTTAAAGAAATAAAACAACCTCTTGAAAAATAAAAGCTGATTTTGTCAGGATAATCATTATATTTTAATTTAGCAATAAAAAAATACATGCTTATGAATATAAAAAAGAAATTAAAAAACTTAACCTTAATGGTAACAATACTTGTTTTATCAGGAAATTCACAGGTAATGGCTGCTGAAGACTGGAGCAGTGTTTATGATAATTATAAAGATGCGGAATACGGAAAAATAATTTCCGGAAATGATTACCAAAACGCAATAAAGGCAATCAATGAGCATTATAAACCCGATAAAAAGGTAAAAAATAAGCTTGAGAAAAAAGGGCTGAACCTGGATAAAGATGAGGATGAAAACAAGATTATATTTGAAAGCCCATCCAGAAAAGAACCCCTTTTAACCTTACCTATAAACATAAGTTATGACGGCAAATTAATTCCAAAAGGTTTTTATCTGGCAAAAGGATTAAACCGGGATAATAAATATTTTATAAGGCTGACCCAGGGAGAAGGCCGGATTATTGCTGATATAGAAGCCAATATCTTTAAAACTGACAATTTGCAAAAAGTTTCAGAAAGCAAGGAAAAAATTTTTTCTGAGATAATAAACAATGATATGCTTAAAATTACATACAGCAATAAAATATACATCCTGGAAGCTTATTTATGGATTCAATAAACAACAGCCTGAATCACCCGTGTTTCAACCATTCTGTGCATAAAAAACTGGCAAGGATTCATTTACCTGTTGCACCTGAGTGTAATATACAATGTAACTTTTGCAACAGATTGTATGACTGCGTAAATGAAACCCGGCCGGGGGTTACCAGCAAAATTCTGACTCCTAAAGAGGCTTTTCACAAATATATTGAAGTTAAAAAAAATCTTGATAATATATCAATAGTAGGTTTTGCCGGTCCGGGGGATCCGCTTGCCAATTTTGACAGGGTAAAGGAAACAGTTAACCTGATAAGAAAAACAGACAGGCAGGTAGAGTTTTGTCTTTCTACAAACGGCTTAATGCTGCGTGAATATGCTGACAATATTATTCAAACGGGATTTTCGTATATAACTGTGACTATAAATACCCTGGATAGTGAAGCAGGTGCTCAAATTTATGAATATATAAATTATAAGGGCCAGAATTACGCCAAGGATACAGCAGCTGAAATACTTATGGAAAACCAGCTGGAGGGGTTGGAATATCTATGTAAAAGAGGAGTTATCTGCAAGGTTAATACTCTCTATCTTAAAGGGCTAAATGATTTTCAGCTTGAAGACATAGCAAGGGTTGTCAGTCAAAAAGGCGCTTATATAATGAATATAAAAAATTTAATCCCGGCAGAAGGCTCAAAATTTGAAAAATTAACCACCGCATCTGAAAAAGAAATAAATGAAGCAAGAAAAAAATGTTCGGAATATATAAAACAAATGCTTCATTGCAGGCAATGCCGTGCAGATTCAGTCGGATTGCTGGAAAAAGACAGGTTTAAAGAATTTTACTAATTATCGCCGGGATTGTAGATGACTGTCATTACGAGGGATGCTTTATAGTAAAAGTATCTATTTTCAAGCCTCAAAACTATCTGGGCTTTATACAACTTGGCTGCATAATTATTTTGTTAAGAAACCTTGTTAACTTTTGAGACCGCTTCTAGAAATATCTCTGGAGGTGGTTTTTTAAAATTTATCCGTTTTATTTATTTCTGAATAAAATTTCTTATTTATCGTTTATTTTTTTAGAACACTAATATGTAATACCCAAAAACTGGGAAACCAACGAAAATATAATAAAACTGCCTGATGAAGGCAATAATTAAAGTAAATACCTGCTTCATGGTAATTTTGTAAAAATCCAGAAACGTATAAACTAAAATTTATTCCATTCCTGAAATACTTATTTTATCCCTTACAAGATCTGAAACACTATTATAAGTGTAGTTCCATTCGTGGTAAACATGGCTATATCCGGCTGGCAAAGTATAATATAAATAATATTTTCCTACGGTTTCTTTTGTAGTGTCTTCGCTTGTATAACTTGCCAGCTGTGTTTTGTCCGGTGTATAGATTTTTATCGAATCTATTGTATCAGGATCAAATGCTGTGTTATTTGTATCTACAAAATTTGCCGTTAATTTAACAGTTGAACCGCTTTGATATGTAATCATCAGCTTGAAACCTCCAAATATGAATTAGTATATTTTGATACGCTTAAAGAATTATTGTTGTATTTACAAGAAAAAACAGAATTATTCGCAAATTTTTCAGTGCTTAAAGTACAGAATACTCTCTCTATGACCGGTGCGGACGACCAGATTAACCCTGCATTATAATTTTGCTGGACTTCTGCTTGTGATAGTTTTTTATTATAAATAGCCAGGTTGTATAATCGCATATCTATCCCGCTAGAAGTACCTACAAAAATATCCTCAATTAATCCGGACATACTTCTATTGATAGTACCCTGGGAAATTCCATCCACATATATATCAGCTTCTGTTTCCAGGCTGTTATCAAATGTAAGAGCAAAGTTAAACAAACCCTGTCCACTGTCAAAAGTAAACTTTCCGCTTGATGATTCATTTTCCCATATGTCAAAATTAGTTTCCCCCCAGTGATACTGAATAGTAAACCCTCTATTAACCGACCATCCCCCTGATTTAATAATATTTTTATAAGATGCCCATGGTGAAATATACACTGTTATTTGAATAGTAAATTTTGTTACTCCTGTCAGGTTTCCTATTAGAATTTTTCCATAATCATTGCTGTTATCAAATTTTATATAAGATTCACTTCCCTCGGTATTATCACCGTTTGCACCACTACTTGATGTACCTGCAAAATTATACAAACTGAGCGAATATTCATTTTCAGTTAAATCTGTTAGCTGATTAGGGAATGGACTGTTTGTTATGTAATTTCCGTTACCATCATGATTACCAGCGTGATAAAACGCTGAAAGTCCATCTATGACAAAGCCGTTGCGGGATATAGCATCTAATCCTATTTGAGGGAGAGCAGCCCCGCTAACATAAATCAAACCCATCATGCTCGGAATAATTATACTCATTATGCCATATACCCCGATAACACAGCTAGATTAGTATCTAGGACAGTTAATTGAACAGGTGCGTATTGTTTTGCTGAACTGCTATACTCATCAGCATTCACAACAGTCATATCCCCATCACCAACAAAAATTAATTGCCCTGCCCCACCTTGCCAAAAAGTACCTGTCCAACCTTCTGTTAGAGTATCAGGGACAGTTATTGTAATGTCCGAGGCATTAGTCATTACAAAGGATGTACCCATCTCAGAATCTTGGAGGGTATAGGTAGTATCTGTAATTTTAGTGATTTTAGCTTTGAAGTTTTGGAGTTGTTGCCCATTACAATCACCATTCATTATGGTAGAGGGGAGTTTACCATCAGTCCCTATAAGGGGGAGTCTGTTAGCTTGATTGAAAATATTACCTTTGCGGGTTATTTCTCCGCCATTGGTTCCTTCTTTATAGCCCATTATTAAGCCTCCACAACATAATTCCACGGCTCGGCAGAGTTAGCGCAGGTTACTGTAAACTCAGTAAATTGTGCATAATCAAAAGTTTCAGAATCTCCAAAGTCAAGAATAGATGTAAACCCACCTACCGCAATAGTAAGGTCACTTGATTGAGACCTGTTCTTTATGGTCAACCTTGTTCCTGTAGCCGTGATAGTTGCTGAGCCTGTACGACTCGCCTTCGCTGTAACTACTTTTTTCTTCGCATACCCAGCTCCGTTTAAAGTTGCCAAAGCTGCCGCAATGGTTGCCGCACTGGATTCAGTGGTTAATAACTTTCCCCCGCTTATGATGGCCGCCAAAGCCTCAACCGCAGTCTTTATCGCAGAACCAGAAGTTTCTGTAACAAGTAATTTCCCTCCGGAAATTATTGCCGCTAAAGCTTCCGTAGCCGTTTTAATTGCCGCTGCGCTTGTCTCGGTTGTAAGAAGTTTGCCGCCAGAGATAATTGCCGCTAAAGCTTCCGTAGCCGTTTTAATTGCCGCTGCGCTTGTCTCGGTTGTAAGAAGTTTGCCGCCAGAGATAATTGCCGCCACTGCCTCTGTCGCTGTCTTTATTGACCCTGAATTATCTTCCGTGGTTAACATTTTTGTCCCGGATATAGCTCCGGCTAATGCCTGTAATGCTGTTAAAGCGTCCCCGTTTATACCAACATCGGCAGGAACATTAAGAGTAGCCCCCGTTGCATCAATAGATGTCTGAACAACAAGCTCTCCATCTTCATTGACGGTTAATCCAATATTACTTGCCCACTGGGTAATGGCTTGCAGTATTTTGTATATATCCTTGTAGTCCGCCCCAGAGCATTCCGGCTGCGCTAAAACATCTGTTGGAATTTGATTAACAATATTTGTCACTTTTGTCTCCTTTAATAGTGGGCCTTAAAACTTACCTGCTTTTTATTTTTTCTTCCTGCTTCTACTTTTTGAGCAAGAAAAACTTCATAAATTAATTGATGTACCGCATTAATGAGATTTGTGTATGGATATATTTCTTTCAGTTTTCTTTCCGGTCTATCTGCGTCATTTTCTTTGGGTTCGTATGTTACTCCGCCTTCAAAAGCCTTAATTAACATTTCATTTTGCGGATGGATAACCAGTCGTTTTTCTTCCTGCCCGTTAAGAGGATTAATCACAACTTCACGCAAAAGCCGTGCAGTTAAGTCTATGATATCATTTTTTGCAGCTTTTATTTCTGACGATTTTGGGCTCTGTCCAAACTCCTGTTTCAGGAAATAGTCAAAACTAAACGGGTTTTCAAACTCTTTTTTCTCTGTATAAGTGTACAATCGGACTTTATTCTGGCTTTCAGGATAGTTAATAATCTGTTTTGTCAGACACTTCCTGATTATTTCCTCTTTCTGCACATCGTCCGAAAAATCAGAATCAAGTATTCTTAACTGCCCCCACTCGGTAAGCTGCCCGAACACGTATGCTGGCTGATTAACAGTGTTGAAACAAATTAATAATGGATGTATATTTTTGTAACAAAAATCAGACACATTTCGGACAATTGAAAACTCGTCATATAACATAAAACCCTCTCCTGCAAGTAAAACCTTAACCGCTAAACTGAGACAATCAACACAATCGTCGTGTTTAGCGTTTGGAAAATTCCGACAATCGCTCAAAAAGTCGCTTAACCACTCTGCGCTTTTTCGCAGATATACATAACCGTTTTGAATATAAGTCAGTATTTCGTTAACCCGCTCAATTTTGGACCTGTGCTGCTTAACCCCGATGACAGGCTTACCCTCTTTTTTCCACCTGTTGATAAGGCCCGTGCCGATATTAGCTTTTTCCACATATGCGACACGAGGTTGATGTTTTCCGTAAAAAGCGTCAGCTATCGGGTTAATTTCTTCAGAATCGGCCCTGACCTTAACCTGATCAAGAAAATACACACGATTAAGCCTCTTTCCCCATGCCTGCATACAGGTATAATCAGCCGTTTCTTTTTCTCCTTCCGAGGTATCAATGGTAATTATTTTGTACTCAAGATCCGGCTCCCCCTCAAAATACTGCCAGTATTTGTCTTTCAAAATTCCGCCTTCAGCTGGTGCTGGTCGCTGTTCATACTGCCCTGCAAACTCTGCTCCCATTTCTTTTCTGATTAACTGCAAGTCAGAAAGAGTATGCTTTTCATTCCATAGGACCGTTTCCTCATCTTCCGCTATCGCTGGTAAGCACAGGTGGTGAAAGTCGTAATGACAATCATCCGACAGACAGTATCCCGACAAGTCCTCTTCGTGTAACCTCTGCATAATAATTACTATGGGCACTTGCTCATTGTTCCTCCGGGATAACAATGTCCCTTTGAAATAATCAATACACGCTGGGCGTGTTATATCAGATTCTTTATCCTGCGGCTTTAATGGATCGTCAATAATTATTGCCCCGTTAAACTGCCCCGATTCTATTGTGCCAGCACCAAATCCTGTTATACCCATGCCGGTTGATACAGCCTTATATCCACCGTCCTTTATATTTTCCCATTCTTCTTTAGCGGTGCTTCGCTTTTTAAGTACAGTTTTCGGAAACAACTCCTGAAACTCTTTGAGTTTTATAATGTCCTGAACAAATGCAGAGTTACGCAAAGTCAGGTTTTGGTTGTAAGACACATTAATAAACCTGCTTGCGGCATTTAGGGCGAAGCCGTAAGCAGGAAAAAATATACTCCATATTTCGGTCTTAGAATATCGAGGAGGGATATTAACGACAAGATACTGGATTTCACCTCGGACAACTTTGTCCACATAACTGCACATTAAATGGTGGTGCCAGTTCCACTTAAACTTATGCCCGTATCTTAACTCAAAAAAATAGTCCACAAAGTTCTCAAACTTTGATAACAAGTAGCTCTTGAACCATTCTTTCTGAATCTCTTTTGTCTTTATATTCGCTGTATCTATCATCACAACGATAATAGCAAATCACAACGATAATAGCAAATTGAGCGGATTATTTTTTTAGAGCTTTAATATTTCGTTTTTACTTGAAATCCTTTTATAGTGATAGCTTTTTTATTTGTTTTTATTAAAACAAAGTAATATCCTAAAATTATTGGGTGAGAATTTTACGAGAATTTTAAAACCCTTATTATTATTATATTATATTATTATAATTATTAAATTATTATAATTATCTATATAGTATATTATTAAGAAAACATATAAACACACTTAATCCCCCATTTGTTATTTTTTTTAAAACACATGGGGGTGTGAGAATTTTGAGAATTTGAGAATTTCACCTCTGAAAACCAATTATAGTTTGAATTTTAAAATTCTCATAGAATTATCAGTTGAGAACTTTAAACTGGCTGAAATTCAGTTTTCAAGGTGCTTTTAGTATAATAACAAAAATTGAGAATTTTGCAATATTTTTTGAAAAATTAAAAAACAACAGCTCACACAAAGCCCGTAGGGCGACGTTTTTAATCCTTCTCGTATGTTTCTACCCCGAATTTTTTCTTCATTTCCAAAATTTCTGATTCTGGAGTTCGGTTTTCCATAAGTTTTGGCAATACCTGCTCGGTCATTTTTTGGAAAATTTCTGTAATTTCATCACGGTTGGCGTTAATATTAATTTGGTTGTAAGTATTTTGGTTGTCTTTCCAGAGTCCCAGCTGCTCTCCAAGCTTTACAAGGGCTTTTGTCTTATCCCAGAACTTTACCTCAACAGTCTTATTACCTTCCTTGTCCGTGGTCTCCTTGACCGAAGACACTACTTTGGCGGTTACATCGTCAAACTCTGAAGGGTGTTTCATTGTGCCGTCCTCGTGGTACAGTCTGCGAACATCAAAAAAACCTATATTAGCGAATTCCCCAACGATTCTATCCTGTGATATTTGAATTCTTCTCTTCTGTTTTTCCTGAATTTCAGAAATGCGTTTCTGTATTGAAGGATTTTGTATAAGTTGATAGCCTTGCTCGCCGCAATTTTTACTAGAATACCCGGCTCGTTGAGCGGCAAAAGTTGCTTCGTAGTGGATACAGTATTCCTGACAAAACCGTTCTTGCTTGTCAGTCAGCCCTGTTTTGGACAGTTTACCCATAAAACCTCCTTTTTTTTTATATTATAACGTTTTTGGAGGCATATTTGTATTTATGGAAACCTAAAACGAAATTCAGAACTTCTGAAATATTTAGGAAGTTCCAAAAGGGGTTTAGGAAGTTATGAAATTATCCGCATATAAAAAATTGAAAGCATCCCTGTTTTTTGGTATGCTCTAAACGTCTAAAAATAGTTATAGTAGGGATTGTAGGGGAATTTGAATTAAAAATCAAGTCCCTTAATTATGAGTACTGAATTTAAAAAAATAGTTGGCGAGAGAGTTTATATAATAAGAAAAAAGCTAAACCTCACACAGGGAGAATTAGGTGAATCGTTAGGCTGCTCTCAGGGCAAGGTTAAAGATATAGAAAAAGGACGGATTGGTATAATCCCAGAAACAGCAATAGTACTGGCAGAAAAATACAAAATATCTTTAGATTGGCTTTATTTAGGGCGTGGCGAGATGTTTGACAGGATTTATGCCTTATCAGAACAGGATAGAGAGTTAGTTGAAAAATTACTAACCAGGTTGAGTAAATAACTCAAATTGAACTATTTTTTGTAAACAATTTTAAACCTTTTATAAAATTGCGTTAAATATAATTTACATAAAACTGTTTAAATCCATGTAAATAGTTTTATGGAGTATAAATAAATGCATCAAAAGTTTATTATTGAGATCGTTGTTTTTTTGACTGCAGTAGCTCAAAAATCAGATCATCAATCATCTCTGGATTTTCAGCAAGAAGAAAAAGAAGATAAGGAATTTTTTCTTTATAACCAAAAACAAACTTAAAAATGTTGTCCATTTTTTCGTAAGAATAGCCTAATTTTTCAGCGCAAGCAATGCAGATGTTTTCGTAAGAGAAATTAGGCTTATCTTCTATGAACATATTTCCTTTACCAGTAAGCAGCCAGTTAATGTCAATATTTAAATTCTCATATAGTGCAAGTAAAATTTCACTGGAAGGATTTTCTTTGGATCCACTTTCCAGCTTATTGACGTAACTGGTGGATTTACCTATTAGTTTTGCCAATTCTTCAGTGTTTTTTATATTTTTAGCTTTTTTTATTTCTTTTATTCTATTAGCTATTGTCATCAAAAAGGTTTCTTTCTTTTGCCATTGTGACCAATTTAAAAATTAAGTTTACGAGTTTAGTTGTTCCCATAATGATAAATATGATAAATATTACAAACGTGAAAGCGAAAATTAAAACAGGTAGTGTTAATATTTATACTCATCTCTTTAAATAATTATAATTAGGTCTACCTGTCCCGCCTAATGGTGCAGTATTTACACTATTACGTTTTTGAACAGGAGGGGAATAAACAGGGACCTGATTATAACTCCTTTGCGGTTTATAGTTATTATAAAGATTTCCATCTGGATGGCTACGACGATAAGGTTGCACATAAGTTCCATTTTTTTTGTAATATCCGCTAACCCATTGCTGGGCGAGCGACGGGTAAGATATGAATAAAATTAAAGTTAATATTAAAATTTTTTTCATAATCATTTTCCTTTTATATTTAAATATCACTTATTTTTATAAATAAAATTTCTTTAATCATTAAATTTTTCCTCATGTAGTATTGACATCTTTCGCTATAGTGATATACTGAATAATATCAAATAAATTTTATAGATTTACCCTTAAAAACAAAGGAGGTGAAACAGTTGGCATCGGATTTACCTTTAATAAATTTCAGGCTCGCCCCTGAGTTAGTTGAAAAGGTTGACAGGATCGCCAGTACGTTTGAAAGAGATCGTTCTTATACAGTACGTAAATTTCTTCAGTACTGCGTTGACCTTAACCTTGAAAAAATAGAGGGGATAATGAATCCCCCCATAAAAAATACAAATATTTAATTCTAGTTGTAATTCTAATTTGAATACAAATTAAAGTCAATAGTTATAAAAATTGACGAGTTTTATAGTACCCTCTTGCGGTTTGTTATTTTTAAGCCGCAAAAGGGTGGTATAAGCCACCCCGGACGCACCCAAAGTGCCGTGGACAGGAGGTCCTTTCAGGAAACAGGAAAGTTTCTAACAAGGGTACAAATCAAATAGCGGTAAATTGCACTGACACCGAAGAAACAAGCAGCACGTTATGGTGAAGGACGATACACCCGTGAGCCTGTACCCCATTAAGATGGCAGGACAACGAATGGTAGCCGTTGGGGATTAGTAACTTAAAAGAAATTGAACACAAATATTTAATTCTATATATGTGTTTTTCATCAGGGTTTGGGAGGAAAGGAGTTGGATATTAGAAGGAATATACGGCACTCTAACTAAACCCTGGACTAAAAACACGTTTTTGGAGGTGTCTATGGTATTAGAGAAAATTTCAAAACACAAAGCACGAAAAATTTATTCCTGCTGTGTTTGCGGAAAACCGATTCAAAAAGGGCAGGAATATTCAAGGTTATTTAGGAAATTTACAGACACAGTGGAAACAAACACGGCTTGTTTGAGTTGCAGGAGATAAAGAGGATGAAACAGTTATTAATGGGTTTCTGTATAGGGATTGTAGTTTTCAGCTATGCAGATGATATCAAAACAGGCATGCAGCCAACACCAAATGAAAACATAACAGCAATAAAGGAGTTAATAAATTATGGACAACAAGCAAAAGAATCCCCAAAAATCGCAATTTCAGGTTATTGAGGGAAGTAAAAACATTATAAAAACCACAGAAGACGCTGAAATTAAACTCGATGTAGCAATCGAGATACTTAAAGAAGCCCTTGAGTCTGAGAGTATCTCAACAAAGGATCTGTATATAGATTCTGTCAGAGAAAACCTGATAAAAGTCCAAGACTTTTTAGGTTACAGAAGTTATTACAGGAGGTGACTTCATGAGCTTTGATTTAATTCTTGACAGTCAGGATCACAGTTACGAATTAACCTGGGGCGTGATAGTCCCGGAATACACAAGTCATTTTCTTACATTAAGAAAAGGTAAGATATATCACTATAATGACATTTCTTATAAAAAAGACACTATTGAATTAATGCAAAAAATAATCCCGCAGGCTTTTGCCTCAACAGAAGCCCAACCGGAAATAACTTATGCACAAGCAATTGAACTGGCTGAACATTTTAACCCTTATATTATTTCTGAGCTTGATGAATACATTGAAGCTTGGGAGCAGGCAGAAAAAGTTGCATAACACTCATAAACTCAAAACTCTTAAATAGCCCACACGGGCTTTTTCCTCAAAGTCTTATTTTTTAAAGGTTTTGAATTAAAAGCCAGAAGGAAAAATTATGGTATCAAAATTAAGAGAAAATCCTACTTTCAGAAGAATTCTTGATGTATTAGACCATATCCAGTCTATAAACAAAAAGTTTGAAAAAGAAAAAGCTCAAAAAGAAATGGAAAATGCTCTTAAAAACATTCAAAGGGCAATACATCTTGAATTTAATGTTAGCCCTGATGTGGCAATGATTTTGAAAGATGAATTATTAAACAAGGAGTAATAAAATGCAAACCAAAGAAAAAAAATCAGAACAAAGCCACCAGCAGTGGCTTGAAGAAAGACAAAAAGGTATTGGCGGAAGCGATTCTGCTGCTATTTGTTTAAAGGTTGTCCACAAGGGCAGACCTTATGAAAAAACAGTCTTGGACGTGTATTTTGAAAAAGTCGAACCTGTCCAGGAAAAACAGTCTAGTATTGCTATTGATTTAGGCAAGATTCTTGAACCTTATATTATTGAAATGTTCTTGAAAGAAAACCCTGACTGGGCAGCGCAGCCAGATGTTAATTTTGCCAGTATAGAGTATGACTTTTTAAGGGCGAATATTGACGCAATAGTTACAGATATAAACACAGGTGAAACAGCTGTACTTGAGTGCAAGACCACAGATTCTACAATGAAGTCTTATTGGGAAAACGAAGTCCCCTTGCCTTATTATTTACAGGTGCAACACTATCTGGCAGTAACAGGATATCAAAGAGGTTTTATAGCTGTGCTTTTTGGCAACAGGGGGTATCAGCAATACGAAATTACCCGTGATGACGAACTCATAAATACGATGATCCATGAGCATTATATCCCCTTCTGGGATTGTGTGAAGACTAAAACTCCACCGGAACTGGAAGGGGATGCTCTTACTTTGAATGCTGTTAAAAAAGCGTATCCTGAAGCAAAAGAGCCGGGAATTTTTCTTGGACGGGAATGTGAGTCTGTCATAAAAGAGTACATGGATGTAAATGACCAGATTAAAGAATTATCCGGCAGGAAAGATGAATTGCAAGCCCAGCTTATCGCTGAGCTTAAAGAAGCCGAAGCAGGAATGCTGGACAATTATATAGTTAGCTACAAAAACAGGACTGGCATTGATACAGAAAGGTTACTTGCAGAAAAACCGGAAGTTTTTCAGAAGTATAAAAAACCAACCTTGAATACAACGGAATTTCGTAAAAAAGAAAAAGAATTAGCTAAAGAATACGCAACGGTTACAGGTAGAACTTTTAGTGTTAAAGAGAAATAAATTAATAAACCTTGGACACTTTACTCTTTTTAGGAAGGTTTTCAATCTAAACGGCAAAGTTGCTTATGTAAAAAATGCTAAAACCAATGAATCTATTGTCCAAATGGCTTTAGATCAGCAACCATATATTCCTATTTTTTCAAAACAAGAAGAAGGTGATAAAGACGCAATAATAAAACAGTTAATGATATTCATTGCTAATAAATACAGAAAAACGTTTAGCCAAATAAAAGATACGGAGGAATAGCCCATGAGTAACACAGCAATGCAGGTGAAGCAGAATACCAGAAAAGCTCCAACACATACACAGAATAATAACAAAGTTGTTATTTACAACCAGCTTGATAAGCCGGAAGTAAGAAACAATCTTGTTAAACTTTTCAGGAACGAACAAAAAGCAAACAGATTTATCGCAGAAGCCAGGATAAATTTAAGTACGAATCCAGAGCTTGCAGACTGTTCGCCTGAAAGTTTTGTAAGGGCAGCCCTGCAAACTGCGCAGTTAAATTTAAGCATTAACCCTTTAATAGGGGAGGCTTATTTAATGCCGAGGTGGAATGGCGACAAAGGATGCAAGGAAGCCACTTTTCAGTTAGGTTATAAAGCATATTTAAACATGGCACGAAAAACAAAAGAAGTACTTGATGTTGATGGAGCTATTGTCCGTAAGGGAGATACCTTTTCTCACAGCTATACAGAAGAAATTGATGAAAAAGGCAAATTTACCTATATTGTCCAGCCTCTAGAGCACGAAACCAGTGATGAGCATGGCGACATTATTGGAGCTTACGCAAAGGCTATTATAAAAAACGACAATGTAATTATTAAAAAACATATTTATATGACGGTTGCCCAGCTTGAAGCCCACATGAAAAAATATGCCACCAAGAACAAAAAAGGCGAAGTTGTAGGCTTGGCGGTAAAAGATTTTGAAGCTTGGGCTTTAAAAACCGTGCTAGGACGTTTAAGCAAAAAACTTCCTTTAACCACTGAAGACAAAACAGCAATTGAACTTCAGGAAGAATACAGGCAGCCTGATGAAGTTAACGAATATATCGATGCTGAAATTCAGGAAACCGTACCTGAAGCAACTGAAATAGAACCGGAGCATCCACAACAGGAAGCCCAACAAGAAGAAATTCCAGTATAAGATATCAGGCAGAGGGCTATATCACTCCCAAAATTAAATAACTAAAGCTAATTTCACCCTCTGCCTTAGTTTTTTTGAAAGCGAGGCAAATATGGCAAAAATAATCAGCGTTGAACCTAGAGAAAAGTATCATTTAATAAAGTTTGCGGCAGAATCGGACAGAGAACCCTGGGGAACTCTGGAGGCAAAAGTATGGAATAGTGAACCGGATTTAATAAAAAAATTAAAACTTAATTCCAGCGTTAATTGTGTACTGACTTCTACAAAGTATGGTGAAGTTATAAACGATGTAGAGATAATTAAGGAAGGCCGCCTGGGGTTGAGTGATAAGCAAAAAAATGATGCTTATGTCGGGCTTAGAAATAGGCTTGAAAACATTTATTGCGATGAAAGAGAGCCAGAAAAAATAAGGCAAATGGCCAAAGAGATTGAAAAATTGATAATTAACAATAATTGGGCTTTCATCAATGCGCCTGCCGCTAAAACCCATCATCATAACTACATCGGAGGATTAATACAGCATACCGAAGAAGTTGTTATTGATGTACCCTGTTATAATCCTTTGGCTGTTATGGGCGCAATCCTCCACGACTTCGGTAAGATTTACGAATATAAAATAGACACTGAAACCGGAATTGTTGAATATAACACGGATTTCCGGGACAAATTAGGATTAACCAAAGAAAGTAAAATCTACCCGCATATACTCTGGGCGTATAACTGGTGTATTGAAAGAGGGTTTAAGGAGCTTGCCCATATTGTCGGCAGCCATCACGGAACTGTTGAACACGGCTCAATATTTAAGCCTGCAACTCCAGAAGCTCATCTACTTTATATTGCGGATTACAAAAGTGCGCATTTAGGGGCGTTAACTGTTGATGAATTGCCTGAAGAAATCACTGTTGAAAATTTATAAAAACTTACACAAAAAGGAAAGAAGATAAATGATTAAATTAATCCGTAATCTGAGTGTTGATATACAGCATTTTTTATACAAACGGAAAATTTATTGGCATAACTTTATAAAAGATGAATACACAGCTGGTTTTGAGTGCTGCCTCCATAAGCACACAAAAGAGGAACAGAATCTTTTAAAAAGCATTGCAAGAGCCAGTATGGAGAATATGGACACAGTTTATGTCAGTAAAGATCTAAAAATAATTTAATTATAAAGAATTGCACCGAGGACGGGGCAGTAATCGCATTTAGTTGCCGTAAGGCACACCCTCTTTTGAGGTTGTAAGTATCCCCGTCCGTTTTTATAGCGAAAGAAAGACACAAAAAGTTTGCTAAAATGGAGGAGTATTGGTCTTTTTTTTATTAAAGAAAGTATTTTGAAAAGAAAGGAGGCTGCCCATGTAGTGGTTGTTTTAATGTATCGGTGCGCCAATCATCAGGTCATGAACTGATTGAAGAAGCAACCCCGAAGTTAAAACGTAAATGATAAAGCCACTTGTTAAATCAAATCCGAGAGCGTATTTTTAATTTTATTTTGTATGAATTTTTACTCAGGCAGCGAGGGAACTTGCTGTCTGGGATAAAAATTCGCAGAGGTGTTTTATTATGGAGGTTTTTATAATAAGCGGGCTTTTTGCCTGCATTTTTGTATGTATCCAAAACCAGAAGTCCCTATATAAACTTGTTTTTAAACAGAACGTAATACTTCGCAGGGTTGCGGAAAAGTTTGTGGACAAACTTGAGGAAACAACAGATTTTTATCTGGACGAACTGGATGAAAGAGAAGGCAACGATGGCATTGAGGTCCAGGTAATAGGAGTTGCAGGATTCAACAATTTTCCCTCTCCGGCACCGTCACCCCCACCCACTAAAAAAGATGTTTTTATTTTCAACCTGAGAGAATTTCCAAGAAAACAGCTTGATGTATTGGAAAAACAGATTTTGCAAGGAACAGGCTGCTGGATAGAGACAAACCAATCAAGTTTAAGAAACATAGAAGGACAAATTTTTATAGATGTTTATGTGATGGCATATACATTACAGGAAGTTAAGTTCGCTAAATATTTAATAGAAAAGCGGATAGAAAAAATTAACAAACTAAACGTGATCTACAAAAGAGGAGGAGAAGGAATATGAAATTGGTAACGGGTGCAAGCTCATTAAACGCTTTTATGAAAAAAACAGGCTTGAAGAAAAAAGAGTTAGCTGAGATGACAGGAATAACCCTATCTTACGCCTATATGCTTTGTGAAGATTTTACGACCAGGGCATCAACAATAGAACGATTGGCAGTAATAATGGGAACTTGCCCTGAACAATTCCCTGAGTATGAAGGAGAGCCACAGGAATTTCCGGAAGCAGTCTACTGGGTTCAGAAGAAAGTCCGGCAGTCCGAGTTGTCAAGCCTTGAGTTTATCAAAAAATTCCCTCAAAAAAGACGGCTTGAGGTGGTTGATTTTTTAAGAGGATCAGCTCCATTACCTTTGAATTATTCTTTTTTCGATACGGTTACTACCGCACTTGACGTGTTGCCAGAAGAGCTTTTTGTTTTTGTGGCAAAGGAAATCAAAAATCTTTTAGCGAACAGGGGAGTGGAAGAAGGAGCTTTGTCTTCTGCAATAGAATCGATAAAAAAGTATTATTTATAAATAAAAGGAATTTTGACAATGAAGGCTAGTCCCGGACAATTGGGTTTATTTTCGCATTTGAATGATGTTACCGCTCCTGTGGTTGAGCAGGAAAAGCCAGTTATGCAAGAACCCAAAACTAAACACCCATCAAATGTTGGTAATGCTGATCCCGGCCTGAATGTTGACCCTTATTGTTATTACGATGAATTCACTGAGGAACAAAAAGAGCTTAAAAAGGCTTGTCCTTTAAGGGATGAATGCGGCTGTTGTTGTCATCAGTCCTGTTACGAATGGGCTTTAAAACAAAAACAGGAAAAGAACGAACGAAAGTTTGAAAACTGGCATATGTGCGCAAAATGCGTAAGAGGGAATTTTGTCGGTGCTGAATTCTGTGGGAAAGATGAAAAAACTAATAAATGGGAATGCTGGAATAATAATTTTAAGTTTTATGAGCCAGACTTTCTTGAAAACAAAGCAGAAGAAAAGCCATTACCTTTTTATACCTGCCCACGGTGCGGTAAGAATAAAGGCAAGGCGTTAGTCCCTAATTTTAGTAGAAATGTTTTTGACAGTGATTTGGTCTGTGCGGAATGCATGCAGGAAATGGAATGTCTTGAGGAGTAAATTATGTCCTTATGTGGTGAAAGAATTTATAAACATAAAGATCAAGTGGCTGCCGACACACTTGACTATTTGAGAAAAAATATAACTATTTTCCTTGGAATTTTTGATGACAAGGAAATAAAAAATCTTAAAAAGCTTGAAAAGTGGCTTCAGAAAAAGACAGGAGGAAGGAAATTGGAATTACCTAAATTATCGGATTATGAATGGAATGTTGTAAAATTATTAAGCCAAGGCTTTGATACTCCTGAAATAGCTGAAAAATTGAATAAAACCAAGGGTTCTGTGTCAGGGGTCATAACGTTTATTTGCAGTAAATTTGAATTTAAGGGTTTAATTAAATTTAATTCGGAATTAAGTAAAAAACACCAGCTTATTGAATTTTTAAAGAAAAATAAAAAGCTGATCTTCCCAGATGAATCTCATGAAGATATCGAAGATATAAAAGAAGAAGTGATAGAGCAACCAACAGAAGGACAAGATGAGCACAGCAATAAATTAATAGAACCTTTAACTAATCAGGAAATGAAAGTACTGGAATTACTTTGTCAGGGGTATGGGTATAAAGAGGCTGCAAACCAGCTAATTTGCGCAGATACCACTTTGAAGACCCACGTTAATAATATTTTCCAGAAATTACAGGTTAATAACAGGATACAGGCGGTCCTTTACGCAATTAAGTCGGGGCTGGTTGATATTGGAGTGGCAATTCCTAGACCTGCTCAAGTCCCCTCGAAAAGCCCGCCTGATTTATCAGCGACAATAACTAAATTCAAAGAAAAATATGCACAAAAGATTAAAGATCTCGCTACTGAAGCGGGTCTTCTTCTTTTTAAAGGGGAGTTTAGTGAGGAAACCGCAACCCCTATTCAAGACCAGGCTAAAAAAATAAAAGAAAAAATTGACCTACTGGAAGAAATTCAGCAGGAGATAACAGCTTAAAATATTTTGCGAGGAGAAGGGAATAATATAAATGACTTTTCAGTTAAGGGATTATCAGGAGCAGATAATCCGGGAGGTAAAGGAGGCTTTTCAGGGCGGTAGTCAATATGTATGCGCAACTGCCCCAACAGGCGCAGGAAAGACGGTTATTTCATTTGCCCTGGTAAAAGACCTTGTAGAACAAGGTAAAAGAGTTCTTTTTGTGGTTAACAGGGAAGAGCTTGTATTTCAGACAGTGGATAAATTTCATGGCATTAGACAGCATTTAAGTATTCTTAAAGCTGGTTATGAAACTATGTATAACCCTAAAAAACAGATACAAATTGCCATGTTACAAACTTGGCACGCCCGGAAAATTGCAGAGCTTGAACCTGACTATATTTTTATAGACGAAATCCATGACGGATGGGGAGCAAAAAGAGTTTCTGAGCTTTTGGAAACGTACCCAGATACGAAAGTATTAGGATTAACCGCTACCCCGATAGACGAAAAAGGTTTTTTACTTCCCGGATTTAACAAATATATCCAGACTGTTCAGGTTTGCGAGCTTATAGAAAAGGGACATCTTGTCCAACCTGAAGTGTATGCTCCAGTCCAACTGGATTTATCAGAAGTAAGGACAACGGGAAACGATTACAACGAAAAAGACCTGGATAAAATTCTTACCCAGGTTAAAGAGGTTGAAAACGTTGTTCGCCAGTATCAAAAATTTGCAGATGGCTTAAAAGCAATAGTTTTTGCCAATACCATAGAACACGCCGAAGCCCTGAAAGGGGCTTTTTTAAAATCCGGCCATAACGCAGAAGTAATTCATTCTAAACTTCAGGATCTGAAAAACGAAAGAAAAAGACTGATAGGCGACTTTAAAAACGGGACAACACCGATTTTAATAAATGTGGGAATCCTGACTACTGGATTTGATGAAGGTTCTGTGGAATGTGTATTACTTGCAAGACCAACAAAAATTCTCAGGCTATATATACAGATTGCCGGACGTGGGTTAAGAACCCATCCGGGGAAGGAAAAATGTCTTTTCCTGGACTGCGCTAACATTGTTCAGATGCACGGGTACCCCGATGATATTCGGATATTTGAACATAAACCTGTAAAGGTTAATACGGTGCGGGCAGAATACAAGCTCTGTCCGCAGTGCGAATTTGCGTGTAAAATCAATGTTTCTGACTGTCCGGCCTGCGGGTATAAGTTTACACCGGAAGATGCGCCGGAAGAAGTTAGCCATAAGGAAGCAGAAAAACTTGAGCAACTTAGAAATTTACAGAAAGATTGTTACCTAAATGTTGTAAAAGAAGTTGAGGAGCGTGGCTATAAAAAAGGCTATGCTTTCTTTTTAATGAAGGATATAGCAAGAATAAAACCGCCGACATTCAGTGCAAAAAGATATTACGGCAAAGTCTCAACATTGGTTGATAGGCTCGCTAACGGGAGGAAAACATTAAAAAAATGCCCGAAGTGCAATTATTTTTCAATGCACTATCCACCGTTTTTTACGGAATGCCCAAAATGCGGTCATTCTGAAAAGTTTAAACCGCAGTGGTTGATATTCAAATTAAAAGACCATTATCGGTATAAAGGCGAACTTAACTGTGTAGGAGGAAAGAAGGAACAAAGTGCAAATTAATTATAACAAGCTACCGTCCCTTGTAAGAGAAACCCTGCAAGGATTTTTTCATCCTTTGGCGATGGATATTGACGATCTGTCCCTGCTTAACGTAATTAACGTTAAATTGTCCCAGCTTTTTTCTGCAAAAAGAATAAAGTTTGAAGGCAACCAAGGACAGAGTTTAATTAATTATTACGCTATCAATATCTGTCCTTCAGGCGGAGGGAAAGACCAGAGTTTAAACCTTCTTAACAAATGGGTTTTTAAGGATTTCAAGAACGATTTTTACAAGGAAAGGGAAACCTTCCTTGACCAGAAAGAAACGGATATAAGGATGGAAGCCTGCAATCGTTATAAAAAAAATGAGGCTAAAATAAACGCTTATATTGAAGAAAAACTCGGAGATATAAGAACGCTTCATTTTGAGGAAAATCCAAAAACCCCTGAAGGTTTTTATTCCAGCTGCTTGGGGTTCCTTAATTACGAGCAGGGTAGTGTATTTGTAAGAAATTCCGAATTTGCATCTACCATGAAAAACCCGAAACCGGAAAAACTTACTTCTTATGATGCAATAATGGAAGCCTCAGAAGGAAACTTGGCTGTAACGACAACAAAAGGGGACAAAAAATCCAAGCAAATTGAAGGTGTTCCCGTCAATGTTATTTTTGTTACTGACGGGGCAATCCTTGTTGAGGACAAAAAGGCGAAAGACTTGTTTCTTTCATACTTACAAAAAGGTTTTGCCAGAAGGAGTAACATTTGTTACCAAAAGTTTCCTGAAATAAAGTACCAGCCGGACTTTGAAAAAGCTGAAGCTGATAAACAACAGGCTTTTCGCAATGCAAGGACCATAGCTGGGCAACTTGAAATTATTTATAACAAAATCCCTTTTAACGCTGTTATAAAGATGGATATAGAGGCTAAAAAAACACTTCATTCTTATAACGAGCTTTGTAAAAAGCAGGCGGAGGAATTACAGGGCAATGAAAAAGACATTGTTCTTGTGGATATCCGGCAGAGGTTCTGGAAAGCCTATAAGATGGCTGCTTTAATAGCCTGTATTAACAATCCTGAAAAAATGGTTGTAACCGATCAGGAAGCTAATATGGCTATTTATCAGATTGAGCTTTTCCACCAGTCATTTAAGGATTATATCGGTACAAAGCCCAAGGCCGACCATGAAAAAGTTTATTACTTTTTATACCAGAACCAGGGCAGCTGGGTTTCTAAAACTGCCCTGCGGGAACAAAACTTTGTCCACCCTAATAATTTCAAGAAATGGTGGGAAGAAGTTTATGAACACGTTGAGTCCTTTGCAGAGAGCAAGGGCTTTACTTTGGTTTCTGAAAAAGGCAAAGGAATCAAAGTAAATTATAAACTGGTAAAAAACAATATTGGCGGAGAGTTGAGCGAAGGCACAATGCCGCCTGAAAAAATGATGGAGGTAATGTAAGTTGGTAAACGATTGGAACAATCCAGAGAGCTTTAAAATTATTGGTAATGTTTATGAAAACCCGGAGCTTTTAAACAGAAGGGGGGCGGAAAATGCTTAACGAATTAATAGATTATCTTGGGCAGCCTGAAAAGGAATCTGGCGGACATCGCTATTGGCAGTGTCCTTTCTGTAGGGATAAAGGTAAAGATAATTTAATATATACCGAATCAAAAAACTTGGTGAAGTGTTTCGCTGACCCCGACCATGCGACATTGGTTCTAAAAGAAATAAACAAGCGTAAACCCAAAGAAGAAAAGCAGGATTATAAAAGAGAAGAGAGAAAAAAGCCTGAATTTAACATGGAAGAAGGAATCCTGTACTGGTGCGAAAAAAACGAAGAGTTGATTAAGGATCCTAGAGCTCTTGCTTTTCTTGAAAAAACTCGTGGAATTAAAAAACATACCGTGAAAACCTTAGGTATAGGTTTTGACAGGAAAAACAAAAAATGGGTACTACCTGTTTTAGGGATGGATGGAGCCTTAAAAGGGTTTGAGTATAGACCGCCTGACTTTAAGGTTTTTAAATACCCACCGGATAATCCCCCTAAGTGCAGGAAAGAACCGGGAACCCCGTCGATACTATCGCAGATAGGCGTATATATTGAAAATGAATCAGAAGTCCTCGTAATAATCGAGGGCTTTTTAGATGGATACATTTACTGGCAATTTCTTCAGGAAAAGGGAATTAAAGGTTATCACGTTGTTACTCCCAGCAATGGTGTAGGAACAACATTATCTAGTATCGAAAAAGAAAAGGAAATATTCAGCAGGTATAAACAGGTTGTTATTTTCCTTGATAACGATCCACCTGGGCAAAAAGAAACAGAAAAAATTATAAAAGCATACCCGGACTTTAAGCCAATGAAACTTAAATGTGGGTGTGAAGATTTTACAGATCATTATATGAAGTGCAAGGAGAAGAAAAAGTAATGACAGAACCAAGAAAAATTGATCCGATAAAAGAAAAGGCTATTCGCAGGTTTGAAAGGACATTTGAAAGAATGCTGCCGCTTCTGAGTGCAGAAGAAAAAAGCCTACTTGTAAAAGAAGTAATTATGATGATTGAACCAAAATTCAAGACCACTTCTTTTGCGGTTGTGGATTTGGCGGATTTACTATTGCCGGCCAATAAGTCAAATTATACAAAAATTTCTGTACCTATATGGAATTGGTTACAGGAGCAGGCAAAAATAAACTTGGAATATTTTGACAAGCAAAAAGAAAAGGGCGAGGACCTGCCCGACCATGAAACCGTGGAGCACTGGGCAAATATCAGGAATGGTATTGTGCCGTTTGGTTTGAGGGTAGAAAAAGGAGAGCAGGGATGAACGCAAAAGAATTAGCACAGGAACTCAACGGGAGGGATAGAGCAAGACAAGCGGAAATTTCCGAAAAAGAACAACAATTAGCAAAAGAAAAAAATCTCGTAGTTGTCTTTGGAGCTTCTGATGACCTTATGGAATTCAGGGGTGCAATTGAAGATGAATTTGACTGTTATAACGGCGGAACAGCTTACATTAACAAAAAAGGCTTACTCGAAAATGAGTGCGACGATGAGGATTGCCCATATTTTGCAAAAAAGCAAAAACAGGCTTCGCAAATTGAGGCTGTATGGGATGAGGATTCAGACTTTGTTTGGTCTTATCGAACAGATATACCACACGAAACTTTTGAAATTTTTGAAGAAGGCGAAAACTATTGCAAAGGCATAGTGTTTTCCTTAGACGACATTAAATAAGACGGCAACGGAGAGAGGGATGGAGAAAGGTAAAGAAGAGTGGTTCTTTACTGTGGGCGCCGCTGACGGGTGGGGTAATCCCTGCCCGTATAAGCGCACAACACAGCGTGGAAAAAAACTGGATAAAGATTACCGAAGGTATCTTAACTGGAAAACCCACGCAAGAAGTTGTTTCATAGATATGTTTGAAGAACCCCCGGAAAACATCTTTGACAATGAAACAAAATATTTTCTGGAAATAACTATATATTTTAAAAACGAGCACCGGGCGGACTGCACAAACGTTCTCAAGGGTCTTGAGGATGCTATTTTTGCAGACCCGCTTAATGACAAAAACGTAGTTGGTAGAACGAAGGATTTTTTCTTTGACAAGAAAAACCCAAGAGTAGAAGTGAGAATATGGAGCAAAAAATGAAAGGATATAAAGCTTTTAATAAAGACTGGAGCTGCAACGGCTTTAAGTACGAAATAGGGCAGACCTACAAACATGATGACAAAATAGGAATGTGTGAAAGTGGATTTCATTTCTGTGAACAGCCACTAGATGTGTTTAAATACTATAATGACGCTTTTAATCAGAAATATGCGGAAATTGAGGCATCAGGAGAAATAATAAAAGGTGATGACAAACATTGCTGTTCGAAAATTAAAATAATTAAAGAACTAACATACCAAGAATTATATGCACAACAGTTTTTAATTAATTTACAAAACATACAAGCATCTAAAGAAACTACCAACACCTCTGGGTATAGGGCACACGCCAACACCTCTGGGTATAGGGCACACGCCAACACCTCTGGGGACGGGGCACACGCCAACACCTCTGGGGACGGGGCACACGCCAACACCTCTGGGTATAGGGCACACGCCAACACCTCTGGGGACGGGGCACACGCCAACACCTCTGGGGACTGGGCTATTGCTTGCTCTTTTGGCGTGAACAGCAAATCAAAAGCAAATAAGGGATGGATAGTTCTTGTTGATTGGCAACAAGATGAAGATTATAACTGGTTTATTAATGAAATTTATCGAGCAAAGGTGGGCACGCACAAAATTAAAGGTGTAAAAATACAGCCTGACACTTGGTATTGGTTTGAAGACGGTGAATTAAAAAATAAAAAGGAGGAACAACAACAATGAGTTTAATTAAACTGAACGCAAAAGACAGAAAGATACAGTGTGATGGACAATATGCTACAAGCGGAAAGTGGATAGTTGACCTGGACAAAGACCCATTTGGGGAACTTTTAAAAACAAGGTTGGGATTTTATGCCAATAAAAAATCCCCTCAGTTAAATTTGTTACCCGAAGAAGAATGGGATTACAAAAAATTAATTCCCGGACGTTTTGATTCTTGCGAAGAAATTTACATTACTCCGTTAAAATATGCTTTTGACGGGGAAAAAGAACTGGCAACAGCTTTTATAAACAAGTCAAGTGATGTTGTTGCTTGGATAAGTGATGAATACTTAAAACTTTTCAACGACATTAAATGGGATAGCGCATACACTGAAGGTAATTCCAAGCTGGTATGTTTTACCAACGAAGAAAGAGAATTTTTGTTTGGAATTATGCCTGTAAAAATTGACAATTCGTTTAAATACTTTGATTTTCTTTCTCAGCATTATTGGAATCTGGAAAACAGAGAAAAACTCAAAGCAAAAGGCTGGTTTGGCGATGAAGAGCCAGAAGAAAATCAAAAAGTAACAATTTCCACTCAAGAAGGTTCTGTAGAAACGGACACAAAAACCATTAAGCAAGCGGCTAAAAGTTTGAAGAAATAGGGAAGGGAAACCTTCCCTATTTTATTAGGGAGGATAAGGGTTGCGCAATAAAGAATCGATTATTGCAAGTACGGTTAAAGATATTCTCCAGAAGGATGAAGAGGAGAGAGATAAAAAAGATTCAATCATCCTTGCGCTTTTTCAGTATGTCAAAAATTTAAATCTAAAGATGAAGCGAATAAGGGGAGAGCTTTTCCGGCAGAAAAACTGGTCAAGGATTGAGGAAAACTTTTTGAAAGAAAAAGTAGGGGTTTTGTCCATGGATGAAATTCTTACTTTTTTTAAAGGACGCAGAAGTAAAGGCGCAGTGTTAAAGAAAATAAAAAGGCTTGGATTTTGGGAGAAATGGAATCAAATAAACACAAAATAATTCTGGATTTAAGTGGAGGAACTGGCGCATGGTCAGAGCCTTATGCTGAAGCCGGTTATGACAGAAGAATCATAACTCTGCCAGAATGGGATATTAAGGATTACCTTAATTCCAAAGTTTTACCTAGAAAAGTTTATGGTGTGCTGTTTGCAAAGGAATGCACTCATTACACAGTTTCCGGGGCGCAATACTGGGAAGAAAAAGACAAAGACGGCAGGACTTTGGAAGACACAAAAGACTTAACTGCCGGGCCTATGATAATTGCTTTAACTCAACCTGTCTTCTGGTGTATTGAGAATCCGGCTGGAAGGTTAAAAGATTAGATAGGTAAACCTGTTTTTAGTTTTAATCCCTGTGATTTTGGTGATCCTTACACAAAGAAAACTTTGCTCTGGGGAAAGTTTAATATTCCAATACCGCTTTTATCAGGTATTTGTCCGGTAGTACCCAAGTTTATAACAGCAAGTAACGGTGATAGATACAGTCCTATTCATTGGAGTACTGGCGGGAAATCCTCAAAAACTAAGGAAAAACGGAGTGTTACCCCACCCGGATTCGCAAAAGCATTTTTTGACGCAAATAGGTGAAGTATGAAAGTAAGAGTATGGTTTTCCTGTGGTGTGGCTTCTTTTGTCGCAGGAATTTACGCATTAAAAAAATACAAAAGTGTTGAATTTATCAGGAATCATATTTATGGAGAACATCCTGATAACGGAAGAATTCATAACGAAGCGGAAAAGGTCTATAAGCAACCGATAAAAATAATTTTATCTCCATATAAAGACCATTTTGAAGTTATCGAAAAAACAAAGTGGATAAAAGGCAAAGGAGCAAGATGCACACAGGAGCTTAAAATAAGACCCCGCCAAAGACTGGAATATGAAGAACCAGCAGATATTAATATTTTAGGCTTTACCGTTGATGAAACTGTCAGGGCAGAAAGATTTAAAGAAAGGCTTCCTGATACTCCTGTCGAGTTTCCCTTGATTGAAAAGAATTTAACTAAAGAAAACTGCTTGTGCCAATTTAAAAAATATGGGATAAAGCAGCCCGCTATGTATGAACTTGGTTATGAAAACAACAACTGCATTGGCTGTATAAAAGGCGGGGCTGGCTACTGGAACAAAATAAAAAAAGACTTTCCCGAGATATTTGACAGAATGGCGAAACTGGAAAGAGAAATAGGGTTTTCGATATTAAGAAATAATGATGTTGAAAAAGATTATAAACTTTTTCTTGATGAATTACCTGAACTTAAAGGGAAGCCACCAAAGCCAATAGTTGCACAGTGCAGTATTTTTTGCGGGCAAATATAGCAGGTGATTTATGAACGACCTCAGGGGTTATATCGAAAGATGGGTGGACGGAGAGATAAAACTTCAGGAAAAAGGATTATTTAAGCCCGACCATCCCATGATAACAAAAGAAAACAGGGACTACTGGATTGAGTATTATTATCAGCTTAATTTCAAAGAGGATAAAAATGGGAAAGAGGCAAGATAGATGGTTTAAAAAGCAGAGGACGTGGAGTTGTAACAGGTTAATACATTTTATGCGGAGGGCAAAAGAAAGACATAACCTTGACATCTCCGCTTTTGATTACAACGACATGATAGAGCAGGTTAAAAACGGATCTGCAGAGCAAGTGAATAAGTCCATTTATGGTGTTAGTTGCCAGTGTAAAAAAGTTTATATCGTAACGAGTTTATGTAAAGGCAAAATTTCTTTAAAGACAATGCTGCCAGAAAATTTTGAAGTTTATAAAGAAAAAGGAGAAGAAAATGAATAGTTGCTGCGAAACAGTTTTAAAAGCTCTGAAAGAGCAGAAAAAACAGCTTGAGAATACTTTAATGGAGTTTGAATTAACCATTGAACAAATTGAAGACGGATATTGTGAAGGTGGCTTCTGTACAGAAAGATTTGTTAGTTTAGCCCAAAAGGTTGCTGGAGGGGAAAATGCTAAGAATTAAATTTCAAAAAGATTATTTTAAGTTGCATAGACAAAAAACAGCAGAGTTACTTACTGTCAGAGAAATCAAAATAGACAAAAATACCCCACAGGAATTTATGGATTATGACACCGTTATGTGGGATGGAACATGCTATGACCTAAAGCCCGGTGTTTATCTGCAATTAATTTTCCTGGGAGATAAGCGAATCCCTTTTTGCACAGTAAGACCAAAGTTTGGGAAATTCGGAAACAAGGAAGAGTATTACAAAAACCAAATAGGAAAAATCTTTGAAATAGAAATAGAGGAAATTGGCAATGGAGCTAAATAAGATACACCATGGAGACTGCTTGGAAGTTCTTAAATCTTTCCCTGATGAAAGTGTGGATTTATGCGTTACATCTCCCCCGTACTGGGGAGGGCTAAGGGATTATGAAGTTGAGGGACAGCTTGGTTTAGAAAAAGATTTCCTGGAGTATATAGAAAAACTTTGTAATATCTTTGATGAAGTTTACAGGGTTTTACGTCAGGCCGGAACTTGTTGGGTAAACTTAGGAGATACTTATTCTGGGAGTAACCACGGATATGGCGATAAAACTCCTGATCCTATTCTTAAGGAAAACTCTCGTCCGAGGAATATAAAGCCAATAAAAACTCCCTTGCCAAAGAAATGTTTATGTAAAATTCCTGACAGGTTCGCTATAAAAATGTGTGATAGCCATAAATGGATTTTACGAAATGACATTATATGGCACAAGCCTAACCAAACTCCGAGTAGCGTAAAAGATAGGTTCACCGTTGATTTTGAGTATTTATTTTTCTTTGTGAAAAATCAAAAATATTATTTCAAACAACAGTTAGAACCTCATATATCAAAAACGCGCAAAGATCATATGGTAGGACATCGAGCGTGGAACAATGATTCAATGATGCAAAGAGGAAAAGATGCAGTCATGAAGTATAATCCTTTGGGAAGGAATAAGCGTACTGTATGGAGTATTAACACAAAACCCTGTCCTGAATCTCATTACGCTGCTTTTCCGGATGATTTGATTAATCCCATTATTGATTCAAGTTGTCCGCCTGAAGGACTTGTCCTTGACCCTTTTATGGGATCAGGAACCACAGCAGAAGCCGCCCTAAAAAACGGGCGGTTTTTTATTGGCGTTGAGTTAAACGAAAACTACGTGAAAATGGCACAAAAAAGAGTGCAGGGAATTGGAAGGCAGTTAAGACTTGGAGGCGCTTAATGTATGAAGCTATATTTTTAATTTTCATATTTCTGGCAATAGGTTACATACAGCACCGTAAAGGCTTGCACTAAGGAGGATAGTATGAAGTTTCCGTTTGGAAAATACAAGAGCGAGGATATAAAGGAAGTTTCACAGACTGAAGACGGGGAGCAATATTGCCGCTGGCTTGTAGGGCAAAGTTTTTGTCCTCAAGAAATCTATGACTATATAGTTTACGAATTAGAAATTTAAGGAAAGGATATATAAAATGCCAAGGTCGGAATGCAATATACCCTGTAATGGGTTCAAACAGCTTGAAGGTAAACTTAAAAACCAAAAAACTCTTACCGCAAAATTTGCGGCAGATGCCGACAGGCTTGAAAGAGAAAATAAAAAACTAAAAGAAGAAAACGATTTTTATAAAGACTTTGAAAATTTCAGAATAAGCAAGGAAACAGATGTTGTTTGCTGCGAAAAAGCCGAACAGGGCAAATGCTATCCGTTAAGAAAGGCTATTGAAAAATCTAATGAAATTCAGGAGGGATGGCATGCAGTCCGAAGAAACCAGAAATAAAGCAATGAATGAAGGGTGGCTTGCTGATTATTACCAGCAGGTCATGGAATATGACAGGAAAGCAAAAAAACTGCCGGAATTAAAAAGAAAAAAAGCGCAATTATTTACATTAAAGCGTGAAATTGAAAAGAAGATTTATGAATTAACATTACAGATACAAGAAATGGAGAATAAGTAATGGAAAGAGAATTGCTCACGCCTGAAGAAGCTGCAGAATATTTTACAGTAAAACCATCCACATTCAGAAGTTGGATAAATAGAGGTGATATTCCGCCAGATATCATAAAAAAAATAGGCGGCACAGTGCGAATAAAAAAAAGCAAACTTAAAGAATTTATACAAAAATAAAAATGCCTCCCTACGGGGAGGTCTTTTTTTGTGTTAAATTTTTTATAAGTAAAAAATATTTTGTATTTTATGAGTGTATCACAAAAAGGTAAAAATGGCAGGTGGTACTGCGAATTTATGATTGCCGGAGAACGGTATTATTTTACCTGCGAAGGAGCAAAAGACAAGAACGAAGCAAAAAAATTTGAAACTAAAATAAAGGCAAAAATTCTTGAAGGGGAAGAAAAGAAAAAAAATAATAAAAACAAAATCCTCCTCTCTGAAATGACAGAAAAATATTTAAATTATTCAAGAGTAAATAAGCCAGCAAGCTACAGTCATGATAAATATTATAAAAATTACTGGTTATCTTTTTTTGGTGATAAACCTTTAAATGAAATAAAACCAATTGATATAGAGTGCTATAAAACTCATAGACTGGAAGAAGATGGCAAAAGCCCTGCAACAGTAAATAGAGAAAAAAACTCTTTAAGCAAAATGTTTTCTTTAGCAGTTCAAAATGGATATATCAAAGAAAACCCATGTTCAGGGGTTAAAAATCTTAGGGTTCAAAATCATAAAATTAGATTCCTTACAAAAGAAGAAGAAAAAAGGTTTTTGAAAAGAACAGAAGGGCATTGGATTAAACCCTTATTAATTACTGCCTTACACACAGGAATGAGGCAAGGAGAAATTTTAAGTCTAACCTGGGATTGTGTTAATTTTGAACAGAATTATATTGATGTTTTAAGGACCAAAAATGGGGTGCCTCGACAAATCCCCATGTCAGCAAAATTGCGAACCACATTGCAGGAGCTTTTTGAGATAACAGAAAGTGATTATGTTTTCGTAAATCCCATAAGCAAAAATAGGCACTGTGCAAGGAATATACAGGAAGTATTTAATTTTTTTACGGAAAAAGCAGAAATTAAAAAACTTACTTTTCACGATTTAAGGCATACAGCTGCAACCAGGATGGTAGAAAAAGGAACTGATCTGGTTGTAGTTAAAGAAATTTTAGGGCATAAGAATATTACAACAACAATGAGATATGCCCACCCTGTACCTGAAATCAAAGCAAAAGCTATACAATTTTTAAATGATTACTAGTATTTTATGAATGCGGACATAATTTAAAACTACGGAAAATTTTACGGAAAAAACTAAAAAATGGAGCGTACGAGATTCGAACTCGTGGCCTCCTGAATGCCAATTTTTGCATTTTTTACACAACCCTCTTTTTAAAAAATCCAACATTTTCAATATTTTTGGGGTTATGCAAAAAATTATACGTCATATAAAAAACATATTAATTACGGAAGAAATTACGGAATTTTTATCTTTTATTTAAATTATTAGCGAGTCCTTCACCTACGCCCTGTCCAAAGCCTTTTGCGGCTGAGGTGATTGCGTTAAGAGCGAATTGCTGAAATTCTTCATTAGTAACAACTTCTCTGACCACGCTGTCTTTAAGTAACTCTTTTACGTCTTCCGCTTTTATAAAAATCATTATTTTAGATTCCTCCTGCGCTTATAGTCCAGATTAAATATATCTTTAGGGGTATATAGTGAAGTATTTACATCTTTCAGTATGCCAACCTTTTCAAACAAGTAGGCCACCAGCTCCGAGCATACGTTTAGTTTGTTATCTTCCGCAGGTTTATACGCACCGAAGGAAAAAATGTTCAATACAAACTGTCCTATCTGCCGGAAATCATAAGGTTTATGCAACTCCTCTTCCACGCAGTCGTCAAACAGTTTCTGATTATGGACTATTTTATTATAATCCTCGTTTTTCAACTGACAATGGATGATTTTTTGTTTACGCTTCAGGGCTTTTGATATTAAGGAAATCCTGACACCCCGGACGCTGGACTCTAAAAAATATCTCGGACCAAGACAAATTCCCACGTGGACCACATCGCTACCTGTAAATACGGATATAGCCTGGCCAAAAATATGCCTCGTTTTTAAAAAGCATAAAACATCGCCCTTACGAAACATTTTCCACCTCCTGTTTAATTATCTGAACTCCTTTGTTAATTCCCACATATCTGCCAACCACGTGCGACCAGCGAGCTTTCCATCCTCTTACGTCAAGATGGAATCCCGGTTTTTTCCAGTCAGGATACACGCCAAACCCGACGTGGTTCTCAACCTGGTTATCCTCCAACACTTTTTGAATTACCGTATAGACTTCATACGCCGATATGTTTTCAAAGTGAAAATCTGCGGCGCTTCCTTTATAGTGCTGAGAGCCGTCGGAATGCCCATCCGTAGCATACGCACAGTGGATAATGCACGGGGTAATTGTTTTATATTTTCGCCACGCATAGTTTTTAACCTCCTCAGTGATTTTGTCCAGGAGAAGCAAAAGAAGCCCGTTAACCCTGTCCGGTTCTCCCCAGTTTTCCCACCTTTCAAAATGCTTCAGTTTATTCCAAATAGCCAAAGAACTACTCCTTTATATCCTTTTTAGATTCAACTTTTATGTTTAGCCCCATTAAAAGCAGGTCCATTTTTGCGTTCATCTGAACAATCATTTCATTGTAAATGGATTGGTTTTCATGGGCTTTTGAGATTTTGTCGAATACTTCTGTCCTGCACTTACTCTGACACTGCCCGCAGTCGTTTTTTGTGCGAAAAACAAAAGCCATTAGGCTGCCAAAGACAACGAGTATGCCGACTATTGTGCCTATATCTCCCCACGTCAAAGTTAAAGACATCTTATCCCCCTTGTTTTAGTTTCATATACTTGTTATAAATTGCCTCAGCAATTGGCTGTACGTCAGGCTCAAGATTGTCCTTAGCTTCCAATAATAGAGCTTCTATTTTATCAAACTCTCCTGATTCAAGATATTCCTGAACAGCATCTCTTACAGGTTTGTATTTTGCTTGCTGGAGTAAGGTAGCATCTTCATAAATTTCGGAAAGTTCTTTATGGATATCTTTTTGTTTTTGCTTTGCCAAATACTCGGGGCTGTCCCCAATAACAAACTCGCCATTGGAATAAAACCACGCCTGTTCTACTGGCAAGTCATGCAGTGCATTAGCTTCTCCCTCTGTAATTTCCACAAAAGGCTGAGGTACATCAATGCTTGCAGGGTATCTTTTCAAAACCTGCCCTGTATTTGCGTTATATCTAACCTTAATCATTTATTACTCCCCCCACTTCTGTAACTGTGAAACCCAGTCTAAAAATCCTTGCGTTAGAGTCTTCTGTATATTCCTGTTGGATACGCTCCCCGTCTTGCTCAACTATTCTATGTATGCTGTCCTCAATTCCTGTTTCATCTTCAGCAAGTACTTTTGTGTCTTGCCAGATGTAACGGGTATCTAATAACTTTTGCAACTCCTGCTTTGTTTTGGCAGGGTAATCAATTAACAGGTTGTAATAATCCTGTTTTGTATTTAATTTCTTCGGAAATCCTCGCATATAGCCTCCTTATGTTAATGTGTAATATTTACCGATTTTTTGTATTGTTGCTAAAAATGGAATTTTATCACCGTATTTTTCAAGCTGTTCTATAAGGACTTTTGAGCCTAAGAAAAATACTCTTTTTTCGTTGTAATCGTCTTCAAATTGTACTGTCAGGCACTTGGGGTTTTTGTCCTTGTACTTTGAATTTTGAACTTTGTAGCCTGTAATTTTTATTTCTTTGTTTAGTATTTTTTCTATGCTGATTTTATCCCCGGTTAAGGGAAAACAATTTTCTGCAAATTCTGAAAACTTAGGCACTGACAACTCTCTGTAACTCCTCCAACTGTAATACTATTCGGTCAGGACTAAAAGGCAAAACGTAAATTGTCCGCTCTTTAGGCTCATAAACTTTCTTTTCATTGTATTTCGCTGTGGTAAAAGTTTTGTTTATTAAAGACTGCCTGACTTTTTCAAGATTATTCTCTCTGTCCTGTTCAAATTTTTGTATAGCCCTGTATTTACTCTTATGCCTTTTAGCTTTTTCATAAGCAAGAGCGATGTTTTCCTTTGATGTTATTTTTTCCCAAAGTTTTCCGTGCCTTCTCATTTTAAATAAAAGCCCCCGCTTTCGCTAAGGTTATGAATTCAGCTGGAGTTTCACCCCATATCGCCTCCCGACTGCCGATATTCGCATTCGCATTCGAACGGACGTTATTCGCATTCCGACAACGGGAACTGCAAGACGCACCATTATTCCAATTACCGCCTGCAATAAGAGCGTTGCATTCATAACTCATAACCTGAAATCTCCTTATACCGCTTTCGTCCAGCTCGCCCCCCGACCGCCGGCATGCTCATGCGCAGCCGAACGGACGTGATCCGCATGCCGACAACGGGAACCGCAAGACGCACCATGAGTCCAAGTACCGCCCGCAAGAAGAGCGTAAATAGAGCCATAGACTTGCCCTTTATCTCCTGACAAGCTGTCATAATTAGACCAGCTTGAGCCACCTGTAGGAGCTGATTCATTCAGCCATTGTTGGAGATAACCGCAACATTCTTCAACTCCGTAATTACTAACCATCCTTCTGGAGGCAGTATCTACGTGCCCACCTGATGTTTTCGGGGATGGTTCTGCTGCCCCTGATATAACAGTTTTTTGGTTACTCCCTTCTGCTGCGACTGAAAACTCTATATCAGTAAGCATGCGCTTGTTGGCTCTAAATAAATCTTCTGCGTGGTCAGGCCATGCCCTGGTGTCTGTTACAGTAGCTCCGTATTCCGAGGCTGTGGTTAACGTGTCTGTTGATACGTCATAAGTGCCAGACTGCAAATATATATCTACCCAACTATCGGTTTCGGGAATGTATACCATGCCTTCTGGGCTTGCCACTGGCCTGTGAGATAAGCACCACACTGATTGAGGGAGTATATCCCCTGCTACATAATCCGATAACGGGTGGTCTGATATAGTTCCCACATCCACGCAAAGAGTATGGAAACCGCCTATTTTTCTTGACGTATCCGCTGCGTATCCATCAGGGTAAGTGGAATTTAGAGAAACTTTTATTTCAGACCCGCCAGAACCATCTTTGACCAAGTACACATAGTAATCTTTTCCCACGTCAAGGCTTGAGCCTGTGTCTAATAAGGTAACTATATCAAGTATGGTATCAGTATTAACGGTGTAATACCTTACATCAATATCTGTTTCAAACCTGACTTTAGTTCCTGCTTTTACTTCTAACTTCTTTTTGTCGCTGAATTGCAAGAATTGTTTGGTTAAGAAGGTGAAAGATTCAATATAACCATTTAAGAATGCTCCTATTTCCTGGACTTGTCCCCCAGAAAATTCAAAAATACTTACTTCATTTTTTTGTACCTGCCTGGATCCATAACGACTTAATTTGAGACTTGCTCCTTCTGTTAAGAGCCTAGCCTCATTCCATTTAACATATACAATCCCTTTTGCTCTTCCAGTTATTGAGGTGATTTCGCTGGAACCAGTAACACTAAAAAAATTAGAATCTTTATCTAAACTTAAAACACTACTAGATACACTTATACTTTTTTGAGACCCCAGGGTAATTAATTGCCACCCAGTAGCAAGCGCATCTCCAGAGATTTTTTGATATAACTCTCCATTAAGAGTGTTAACGCATAAAGCCCCTATATTGGCAACTGCAGATCCTTCTGGATTCCCTGCGTATTCAGTTATCCTGTTTTCTATCTTTCCGTTATTGCTGTTAATTTTAGTAAAAGCTTGTTTTAGGTTATCCCCTCCTTCACCTACAGTTAAATTTATTGATTGCAAATCAGACATTATTTTCTCCTTATACGGTACTTAAACTTCCGCCACTGTTGTTCAAAATTAACCATCTCCCTGAAGCTAACGCTTTCAAGTGAATAAAATCATCAGCGTCATCCAGTGTTATTGTGTTATTCCCTGCAGCATTCACGGTATCACCTGAATAACAGCTTATTACTGCGTTATATCCTCCATCAGATTCAAGACAAATGATTATTTCCTTGCCCACAATATTTGCCGTCTGCGGTAATGTTAGGGCAATTTCCTCCGATGAAGTTGTAACCCCTATAAATCCCTGGTTATTTGTTATTGTTGTCGGAGTTGAAGTAACTGAAGTTTTCCCTGTTTGCATTCCTCCCGACAAGATAGTGTTTTTTGAAAAAGTGTTTTCTTCTGTATACGTGTTAGTATCAGCCAGTCCGGCTTTTTCCTCGTTTAATGTATTAAAATTCGTTGCCAGTTTGGTTATGAAATTAATCATGTCTTCGGAAAAATTACCGCCTTCCTCGGTAGGAAAAAACTTTAAAGTTTCAAGAGATGAAGTCATATCTATATCCCCCTGCTTGCATCAGCTTCTAAATATATTTCGTTTATTTTAAAGTTTGTATCTGCATCAAAATTGGAGATTATAATCTTTGTCTTGTCGAAACAGCCTTTAAAATCCAGATATTTTTTAATTGTCCTACTGTCGTCAAAAACACTGAGATCATATTGAGAATCGTCATAAATCGCTTTATAGTTTTCAATATCAAACTCAAAAGTATCCAGCAAAACTGCACTTCCAATTTTGTCCTGTTTCTCTATCTTGATATTATCAACTCCGCCAGTGGGAGCTTCTATTTCAATATAAGACCTTGCAGAATGAGTTTTTGTTGAACTTGGAAGTCTGAAATCAACATCTCCAAGGCTGATAACTTTTTTATAACCTTCTCCGTTGTAATTGTATCCTGTATTAAACTCATATATATTGCCGTTTACATCTCCTGCAAAAACCTGTCCTGTTTGTGGGTCTTTAGTTATGCAGGTAAAAGCATAATGATGGTACTCTCTCCTGAACCATCCTCCAGAGAAGTCATAAACAAAAGAAACATTGTTTTTATCATATCCGACAAATGGAACAAAAGAATACAATCTGCCATTTTCACCTTCATCCAAAAAAGCCATAAAAGAATTTTCCAGGTAATCAGGATTCATCCTGTCTTTTAATAAGGGTCTTATGGGTTTAGAAATATCCTGTGGTCTTATATATCCTTGATTATTTAGAGTTGAGAAAGGAACTATATTATCTTTGCAAAGAATAAATAATTCGCTTCCCGCTTTCTGAAGCCCTCGGGGTGAACTTGTCCCAACTCTTTCTTTTGAATATTCATACTGCCTGAACCTGTTAGCGTCGGAAGAATCACCAGAATTTCCTGTTACAGCATGCATCTCATCCTCTTTAGCTAGAACAATATTTGTTGATTGATATGCGGGAACAAACATGGATGACATGGCAGTTAACGGTTTTAAACTGCTTCCTATTAAAAGGCTTCCCGAGTTGTCAACTGTAGTAAAATTATCGGGAATTCCTGCGGCTGACCATCGGACTCTAGCAGGCTCATCAACATCATCAGTCCAGAGCCGGTCATTTACAAACACACCGAAATTGGCTTTATGATTGCTGGTTAATTGAGTTACAGAGTTAAAATCATATTTCTGCGGGTAATCAGTCCCGCTTAAGAGTACAAGATAACTTGCCACCCCCGTTTCTGTTGCCGGTACTATATGGGTGTATGTATCAGTTAACCCGGAATGTTTTTCTGTTTTAGCTATCGTTCCGCTTCGCCAGTTTGTAATATCAAAAACTTTTCCGTTCTGAATGGCGGTAAACTTATAATTCCCACTCCCATCCTTTGTTATATTAATGTTTCTTACAGGATTTCGTGTTCCAAGATGTATTTTTTCAACAAAACCTTTGGATACTCTTAAAACCCCTGTTTTATAATCAGGCTCTATATTAATAAGACTATCAACGCTGGTTATCCCAACAGTAGTATTCCTTTTCGTTGCTTTCTGCGAACGGTCTTCGCTTTTTATATATGTAAATAGTTCACTTACGATTCTACCCATTAATTCCACCTCACTGAACTTGCCCGTTGATATTCCTCGGACATATCAACAGCATCGTTATAAGTTAAATTGCTAAGTGTCTTTTTAGCCCATATTTCAAAATACTCCCTGAGGTTATTTCCCCTGTTTAATGCCACTTCTTTGGCAACATGCCACTTAAGTACATGTGCCCAAGATTCGGGGAGTAATGACGGAATTTTGGCATAATTCAGGCTGCTATCTTCAAGCTTGTAGTGCCATATCTTAATGGAATAATCCCTATCCGGCGTGTAATAAAGATAAAGTTTGTTTTGATTTACAGCAAAGTATATTGGTGCTCTGGTGTTTGAGCTGTCCTTATTTCTGTATTCCAGAAGTTTGCTGTAACTTATTTCTGTTATTTCTTCCCAGCACCCGTTAGAGTTGTAATATCCCAAGCATTCTATCCTGTGCGGGTCTATTCCTAAAGCGTCGAGACTATACTCATAAACCCCGGAAGAATAAGTTAACTGTGTTTCAGTATGGGTAAATTCAAAATACCGTTTGGTTAGTATGTCGTTTATCTGCTCTTTGCAAAAATCAAGGGCGTTTTTTTGAAAATGGGTTGTGCGATTGGTTTCGTTAATCCTGTCAATGTTTAAAAGATTAAAAGCTTCATTTACAATGTCGTAATAAGATTTTTTAGTCAGGCTCTCATACATAGCAAAAGCCATATAGGTATAACTCTGGGCTTCAAGCTCTGTTCCGCTTGTATAATTAAAACTGCCATCTGTAAATTGATTTGAAATAAGAGTAGATAAAATTGAAACTATATAAGAAAATACATTATCTTCTTTATCAACTTTAAATTTTAATATTCCGGCCACTGCGAGCAGTGCGGCATATTTATAGTTATAATCGCCGTAAGTTATATCATAAAGATTTTCTTGACCTGCATAAATATCTTCATTTCCTGCATAAATATCTTCGCTCCCTGCATAAAGAACAGGAAATGACACTTCAGTAGGAATATTAGCATTGGCAATAATGTACTCAAAAAACTTGTCCAGGATTAATTTTACGTTTAAGTCTCTTTTGCCTTTTAGTCTGTACTTTTCCCAATAATACAGGGCAAGGTTAAAGACAGTTTTGTATTGATGAAAAAAGTCTGTTTCATCCCCGGAAGGTCCGTCAAAATACCATTCGTTCGGGCTGCCGTAAGTGCCGTTTTCTTCAAGGTCAAGATTATAAAAAGGGGTAAAGCCTAATTTTATTCCTGATTTCCCTGCAAAGTCGTCAAAAGAATTTTTTAAATAAGTTATACATTGAGAAGCGTTTGTAGAATAACTGCTTGCTAGATACCAGATAGCAGGGAATGAATCTGAGGCATAAAAGCCGCTTCTAAAATCAGGCACAAGAATAGAACTTGAATCATATAAAAGCACAAAAGAAGAGAGTCCGGCATTAGTGTCTCCTATATCCATATTAGTGTTCAAGCGGGAAAGAATTGCAGTATATTCCGATTGATAGCTTGCTATGCCTGTCATTTCGTATAATTTCTTTAAAGCATACGCAAATTGTAATTTTATATATGGAGTTTCTCCAGAATTATAGGAAACCCCAACAGGAATTTTTGAACTTCTTGTAAAAGAAAAACTGTTAGAGATTAAATAATCCGCAAGGGATTTTGCGCTCTCAATATCCCCAATAAAAATATCTCCCAATAAAATATTAACTACAGCTTGGTCATTGCTATAGCTTATATTGTTATCAATGTAATACTTGAGTTTTCTTTTTGAAAATTTAGTGTTTATCATTTTCAATAAAACCGTATTCTACTAGGGGCGATGTTTTTCTTGTTAAAATACTGTTGATTTATTTTCTTTACTTTTGATAATGATCTTTTACTTTGCTCATGCTGTCCTTCTGCGTTTTCCTTATCAAGGATTGCTGTCATAACTGCGTTTACATATTCAGGGATAGGATGCTGGTATCTTTCCGGAATCATTTCAATTTCATCACTTTGTGATAAAAGGACCGGAATTTGCTTATAATGCCTTATTTTTAATCCGTAGTCCTTGTTTAGTTTTGGGTAAAATCTTATAACATCATTATTTATTGAATAGACTTGAGGCTTTCCTGTATCTAGAAGCCCTGCGTATAATCTTCTAAATTTTTTATAAGAAATGCGATTTGCCTTTATTTTTTCCGCTCCGTCAAAAAAGAAAACCTCTTTTACCCTGTTATAATCAATACCAAAATCAGACAGGTAATAGCTTGTAAAAGCAGAAAAATACTCCAGGTCTGTTACTGTTTCCGTCCAGTTCCAGACCTGGCTCCGGCTAAAAGTGTGTATGCTTTCTTCCAAAAGATGTTCTATATTGTTAAAAGGGTAAACTTCCAGTATTTTATCCCCTGAGGTTGTTAATTCCCCAAGCCTTGATTTGGACAAGATTTCATTCTGTACTGAAAGTTTATTCATATTACCTGTTTCCTATAACAACAGAAGATAATGCGTTTGACTGAATTATCTGCCCGTTAATAAGCTGATTTTGAGGAGGCGGCGGCACGTTGGGAGGAGTGTAAGTTTCTCCCGTTTGCGGGTTTTGAATAGTCTGCCCCAAAGACCTGGCAATAACTTTTGCGATTGACCACGGCACATCTTTTATATAAGCGTATGCCCTTGAACCGTCATCTATACCGAGGTCAAAAGTGAATTTAAGCCCGTTTAATTCCACAGGGAACACATCTTTTAAAACAGGATTACCGTTAATAAGCATCGGAACACGGTCTTTCATGACTGCCTGTTTATTCATAATACTTTTGTTTTCTTTAAAAATATTTCTTTCGATAGGAATAACCATTAATAACTTTGGCTCTTTGTCCAATCTTTTGCGCAGCTCCAAGTCTTCTGTCATTGCCGCTTCAATCATATGGGTATCTTTATTAAGTTCATTTCTTCTTGTCTCGGCAATATTTCCGGCCGCACCTCCAGCTGCGGCAAGAAGAGTTTTCATAATCTCATTGGCCACTGCCTCAGTAGTTGAACTCTCTTTTTGTTTTGCCTCAGTTTCATTAATTTCCTCGGCTTCTTCTTCAGAGATAACCTCATGTCCGGCATCAATAAGTCTTTCCCTGTAATCGTCCATATTGGATTCAGTTTCTTTATGTTTATGGATTGCAGGGGCAGAAGGCTTTTGTTCTTTTTCTTCTGAAGGTTGCTGGCCTTGTTCTTCTTTCTCACCAATTAAGCCAACAGTGTCAATGTTTTCTTTTGCCAATTTTCTTAAAGTCCTTACATCACTTGCCGGGTCAAAATCAATTTTGTTCAGTTGTAAAATTTTAATAACGTCTTCTTTTTTTAGATTATCTAAGCTCATATCTTTTTAATCCTTTCTTTTCTTTTTAAAAAGAAGGGGGAAGAACCCCCTTCCCTGCCTAACTTACATTCTTGTATCGTCAACTTCTTCAAAGCTTGCCATAACACCACGAATATCAATACCGCACGTGCTTGCGCAGGCTGCGCTTAATGCGGCAAAATACTTAGATTTTCCGTCAACAACAGGTTCGTCAACATCCGCCTTGGCTGTAAACTCTCCAACTTCTGTCGGGACACCTGTAGTTCCTACGGCAATAGAATTCGTGGTTGCATTGGCATTTCCAAGAATGGTCTTGTAAATATCAATACTTAACGAGCTTTGAACGGCATCAGCTATAACGCCTGAGAATTCTACTGATTTAAGCCTGTGTCCCACAAAAGGTTCTCTTTGCGCCGGAACAGGAGGAGTTATTTCTGCGGCGACTTTTCCGGTTTCAGCTGCTTTTGTTTTGGTAAGTTTCAACTGATTAGTGGATCCGTCCATAGAAATAGCCCATGACCCTGTTAGTGGGATGAGAGACTTTAAAGGGACTTGTTGCCTTTTTGTGTTTTTCATATTAACCTCTCAAAATTATTCTGTATCCTTATGCAAGTCAGGCGGAGTTTAAAACCCCGCTCTGCTTACAATACTAAAGTTACTCTGAAACAGTGTGTTCGATTCTGTACATTCTGTTGTTATCAAGAATTTTTGCAAGAGCAAACACCTTGTAGCCAACAGTTGACAGTTGATTTAAGGGGTCGGCTGTTCCAGAAGAACCCAACTGCTTTACAATGAGTTCAGGGGTATTTTGCCCGTCAACACCGACAATACCGTATGCCTCAGGGCAGAAAAGCAGGGAGTTATGAACATCTGCTTTGTTGCCTGAATCATCAGTGTACTGAATTCCGGTAAGACCGGTTGAAGCACCGCCAGCTGAATCTACATAGGCATTTGAAGTTACAATAAATTTAATGCCGTCGATTTCTCCAATTTCACCTTTATAGATAGCTTGGGGCATACCTGCCTTTTTAGCTTCAATCCATTCTGGGTCGTTTTTAAGATCGTGGGCTGTATCAACGCTAATGAAAGCCATAATATAACCATTCGGGAACGGCTTATTATGAATTTTCAAAAGGTTTCTACCAGCTCTCTTGAACAGAGCAACAGAAGCCCGGCAAGTGTTGTCAAGCTCGTTAGTAGCGGACTTGCCGCCTGCGTAAAGAACTTTTGTGCCTAACACAAGAGCGTTTCTATAGACAACATCAAGAGTCTCTCCGCCCAGGTCGCCAACCAAGTTTACGGCTTCTTTAATATTGTCATCCTGACCTTGAAGAATTAACCTGTCAGAAAGTTTTACATAGTCGCCATATTGACTTGGAGTAGCTGTAATTGGGGTTACAGTCATTGTTTGGGCAGAACCCGCAGAACCTTCGGTTAATGCGGTTGGAGAGGATGAAGGAACAATCCTTTCAAATCTTCTGAACTGAACTACCGTACCGGAATTTCTCGGTATGCTCTTTTTTATCCCTGCCTGATCGTGAATCAGGTTAGGGTTTAAACGGGAAAGCAAACCCTTTTCGTAATAAGTTCTATCCTCGGCGGAAAGTTGGTTCTCTCCTCCGACACTTGTAATTGTATTTAAACCAGCCATTTTGAACTCCTTTTACTGATTATTACCAATGATTTTTCAGGAATTCCTCATCAGGCATATTTGTCCAATCGGTTTTTGCCTGAGGTGGATTTCCCTGCCCGGAAACTACCGGGTTCATATTTTGCCTAACCACGTTGTTAGGAGTTCCTGCCTGTGTATTTACATTCCTGCCTGATTGCTGGGTTGCCAGCTGAACTGAATAATTAATAGCGAAGTCAATTCCGCTTAAAGGGCTACCGTCTTTATTTACAGGGAAAGAAGCCGGGTTTAATTGACCTGAAGATTTTAATGCATTGTAATTTTGTATGTAATTTTGGTACATAGGGACCACAGTTTGGTCAACTTGACTCATTAATGCCTGCTGTTGCCACTGGTTAAGGTTAATATTATTCTTAACTAATTCCTGTTGAACCCCGTTCACAATGCTATTTATGGTCTGTTGTTCCTGTTGCTGCTGGAATTGTTTTTGAATATTTTGATTAACTGATTCATTAACAATTCTCTGTACTTCTTCTTTTTGCTGAGAAACAGTTAAGTCTGTCCTTTGCTGCACAATTTTATCAATCGCCTCTGCAAATCCTTTTCCGTCCCCATCGTCTAAATATTTGCCAAGATCATCATAATTAATCTCGACCTGTTTCGGTTGCGGGGACTGTTGCTGCTCTTGTTGTTGACTCGGTTGTTGTTCCTGCTGGGGCTGCTGAAACTGTTGTTGTGGTTGATAAAATTGATGCGGAGACTGTTGCTGAAATCCCTGCTGTTGAGAAAAAGGATCATACCCTTGATTAAACTGAGGATACTGAGGTGGATGCTGAGGTTGATAGGCAGGTGAATTAAACGGCATTTGAGGATTGCCAAAATTTTGCCCCATGCCCTGTTGAATGTTGCTGTAATATTGAGCAAAAGCATTATCGCTTACCTGCTCTACGGCATTATTCTGTGCCTGCTGTCCCCCTTGTTCTCTTCCTTGAACAGCCTGCTCTCCTGCGGGTTGTTGATTTTCCGCAGGTTGACCTTCCTGGCTATTGACCTGTGAATTCTGATTTAATGCTTCTTGTTCTGCATTATCCGGTAAAGACATAGAAAAACCTCTCCTAAATGAACTGACTCTCTCTTAACTAAAAGCTCATTCCTAACTGTGAAAAATATTCGGTCTTTCCTGTCTTTTAAAACTTTGCGTTTACATTCCTATCTGAAAAATATATTTATTTGCCTTTTGTCTGCTCTTCAATTAATTTTTCTGAATCTTTTTTGACAGAGCGGAGAAACTCATATACACCTTTAATTTTAGCAGAGGTTACTTTGAATTTGTGGTCATCCTCTTCATCCATAGCACTTATACCAAAAAGATGGTTGGCTTTGTTTTGAAGATACAGCCATATATCAGGCGACTGTATTATCTTCAGAGCCGCTTCCTTGCTGTAATTGCTGTTGCTGTTGTGCACCTGCGGCTGGGTTTGGCTGTAAAATGTATTGCCCTGTTGCGACTGCATTAAATATTGCCTCCTTCTGGTTTATTCTCATCATTTCTTCCTGTGCTGCTTTGTCCTCTCTTACCAAGTTCGGGTTATCCAATTCTGTATTTTTGAAAAATTCCTGTATTACTTCGCTCAAGCTCACCTTTGAATGCAATTCGGGATTCTGAGGATTATTGACCAGCATTTGTATTATTTCTTTTAATATATTTAATTGTACCTGCTTGTTTAATGCAGGGGTTACAGAAGTTATTTTAGGAACAAAATTCTTTCCTCTAAGCTCTCCAAAATCAAAAGTCTTAAAGTAAGTTTGCTTGGATTCGTTGTCATAATAAGGAACCTTATCAACCTTTACTCCTCTTTGAATAAGGTCATCAAGCATTCTCTGGTAAATCTCGGTTAAACATCTGGTTATATGCCTACTGATTTTTCCGGTTATTGCGTTCGCTTGGCTTGCTAAAATGCCTGCCTGTGTAGCTGTTTCCTGAGGGTTGGACTGCATATAAGGGTGAGGAGCAGCACTGGCAACACTGTGCATTTGGTCTTTTACGACAGTAGTGGCTTGAAAAGCCGCCATTGTATCCTGAACGTTCCCCTCTATTTTGTTATAAGCATGTCTTACGTCCTTAATGCCTTTTTGCCTGGCTTCTTCTCCGTCAACCTCAACCATAGTTGCAGTGCCACCGTTGGCTGTTTTTATATCCACCATGTCTGTAAAATAAGCCCACTGTCCCCCGTTTCTGGAAAGGTTATCAAGTGCCCAATTTACAAGGATGTTGGCGTATTTCGCCAAATCCAGCAAGTCATGCGATGGAGATGTCCCTATATTTTCATTAAAATTTTTATTAAAAGTTGTAACGATTAAAGGGCTTTTAGAAACTTTTCCAAAGGCTGTCTCCATAGAACCTACATTAGGCCTGCATTCTATTAAAATCTTGTCACTTACAGTGGTTACTATAAAGTTTCTTAACTCGGTGCCGTCCTCAAAACGGAAATGGTCAAAATAAGCTGTTCTTGTTTCCACCATCAAATCGGAAGCTTCGTAAGAAGCATTAGAACTTTTTTTCGTATTATCGCTTTCTTTCTGGTTAACATTGGTAGTCCCTATTGGCTTACCGTCCTGGTTTAATAATTTTTCCTTATTTATATAATCAGGATTATCTATAAGGGTTTGTGTTTTTACCCAGTCGCAGGACACAAATTTATAAGTGTCCGGGTTGCTGTCTTCATCTGGAGGGACTATAAAAGTTCTTAAAATATCTTTTACTTCAGGGCGTGGTAGTCCTTCAATCCATTTTTCAGTGGTCTTTACCTGCTGGTCAATGATTTTTATACGCCTAATATCTATACCAAGAGATTGTAAAAACTGATGCGCCTGTTCTAATGCACTAACCCCTGTTTCTTCATCATCAGTGAATCTTTGAAGTTCAAAACCGGTTTCAGAAACAAGCCTTATTCCTGTGAACTGGTCTTCATCCGTCTGCACGTCTTCTTCATGGAAAACAACTTTAGAGCCTACATCTAAAGGCAAGGTGCTGGCAAGCATTGTCCGATCAGGTTCAGGAATATCAAACATCTTTTGGTGAGCATCATATACAAATCCTGCATTTAGAAGGTGCCTTACATCATCAGATATTTCCGCTTCATACGTGGGGACTATTTCATGGACAGAATTAAACCTCCCCCTGTTAGTAATTATCACAGGTACAGTTCCGTCATAAACGCAGTTTGTTATTATTTGTGATTCCTGATCGTCTGTTCCCGATTGTTCCCTGACAAAATCAAAAGCATCGGTCAGGTCTTCCACCATATATTGAAGGTTAGGGTCAGAAGGTATCCAAGTAAGAAAGCCTGGAGTGAATATTGCTTTTTCAAGTTCCGCCTCAAGGGAATTCCCAACTGCTTTTATCCACGGAAAACAGATATTCGGCCTGTTATCAAGAGTATCTCCGTCAGTTATAAGAATAGGGAGAAGGTCCTTTTCAAAGTTTTCAACTTCCTTTGCAGCTCTGGTTCTTTTTACGTTGGTTAAATATTTTGAATAATAAGTCTCCAGACTTTCTTTAGTCTTTTTTATGGAATCTATCAATTCTTTTTGGTGCTTTTCTTCTATTTGAAAATGCGGGATGCTGACAAACTGCATTTTTTTAATCCCCCTGTATTAAACAATTTTATTTCTCTTTCTCTTCCATCCTGTCTAAAATGTTATTAATGTCTGCAAGGTACTCATCTTCATTTCCATTGTAGTATTTTTCAAGGACATTTTTTTTCTTGTTATTGTATTGAGACATTTTTCCATCAAGGTAATCCTTTGCGGCTTTTTCCAGTTCACCGTTTATTTCCCTGGTTATCATCCCGTTAATAGTGCTTAAGTATGTGGATTCATCTTTATAATAGCCAGAGTCCAAAATTTCTTTTTTTAATTTTTTATATTTTTTCATATCGCCTTTAAAGTATGCATCAATAGCACTGTGCATTCGTTTGCTGTTTTTGTCCTTAAAAGCCCTTGTTTTTCCCCCACCAAATCTCCAGTACCAGGGGCGACCTATTACCGGAATATAGTTCCAGAAATACACATCCTTAGGGTTAGCTTTCCCACTGGCAATTCTTTTCGAGTCTCTTACTGCGGTATCTGCCATACTTGCGGTGGGAGGAGTTACATAATCCACAAAGGTACTTCCTATTCCATCCCTGCCTGCTTTTTTAATCGTGTACCTGTTTAAAACAATAAATAACAGAATATTATCCAAAACTGTTTCCGGTATATCCACATCCCTGCCTAAGAGCCAGTCAATAACAAGGTCTTTGGGAACTCCGAACAACATCATGAAGAATTGTAATAAAGCAAGGTTTTTAAGCCCTTCAACAATTAATTTTTTATTTTTGGTTTTAACGCCGTCCGTTATCTTCATTCTGACATCACGCCTTACTACGTCCAGAATTTTCAGAGTGTAAGTTTTTAACATGTACGCAAGTCTGTATATGCCGCCTTTTGCATAAACTTCTGGCAGCTGGTCAAGAGTTATCGGCTGAATGTCTGCAAGAGAATCAAAGGCAAGGAACAAAACCCTGTCGGTCCTCTTATCGTTAATTAAATCCTGTTTAGCCTGCTCTGCTTCCTTTCCGAAAAGCGTTTTTAATTTTTTATTCAATTCAGGACTGTTCAACTTTGCCTGCCTTTTAGCCTTGGCAATATAACCGTTCATTAAAGTATTTTTACCCAGGGAATCTATGGCATCAAAGCCTATTATTTTGAACAATTTATTAACGGTTTCAGAAAGAGCGGTCTTGGTTTTAAATTCTTCTGCGATAGTTTCAAGCCCTAAATCTTCCCTTGTTATTTTCTGTCTTTCGGTTATTCCCTTAACAGAATCTAAAAACCCGTTTTTATAAAACGCTAATCCCATATCCCCAAACTGAACAATGGTGTTTCCAAAGTCATTAAGAGTCCCTATATAGCCTAAATCCCTTAAAGCTGCGGTTGCTCCTGTTACTTTTCCAAAATTAAACTTGGATAATAAAAGCTCTCTTACTATTCGCTCGTCCTTTGCGTATATAACCCCCTCGTTAACCATATTGTTGACCATGGCGCCGATACTGTTCTCAACATTAAACTCATCGTTATTCAGGATTTCTTCCTGAATCTCTTCTTGAGTCTTTCTTGTATCGTTAACAAGTCTTTTTAATACAATTTCTTTTACTTTTTCAGGCTTTGCCCGTTTTATATAGCGGATCTGTTTTTCCATTTTTTCTATCCGCTCTTTTATTTTTTCAACAATTTTTTCATCAGGATTATTTTTATTGTTTTCCAATTTTGCTTTAAGTCCGTAAAACTCGTAATTAAGTCTTGTTATTTCTTTACCCTTTGCCTGCCCTGGGGTTCTTTTCTTTACTTCATAAAGGGTGTTTTTCTTCTGTTTTAAAGTGTTTCTTAATTTCCTGATGTTTTCGTTTTCCCCTCCAAAAAACTGTCTTTCTTCAATACTTTTTCTGGTAGTGGGAACATAATGAGCCAGTGCCTCAGTAAAAGGTTTATAAAAAAGGTTCATTTCAGGAGTTAAAGTTTCTATTTTTCTGCTTGACCTTAACTGTCCGGGGCGGTTAAGTAAAATGTTATTTTTACCAAAACCCCTGATTTTTGAGTTTATAAACTTGGCTTTTTCTTCTGTGTTCCAGTTTTTATATTTATCGTTTTCTTTTAATTCTTTTTTTATCAGGCTGTATTTTGCCTCACTGGGATCTAACACCTGTTTTTTAATATCTATTTCTTCCTGCCGGGCAAGTTTTTCAAAATACTCAAGATAAGCGTCCAGCTTATTGTTTTTAATCATCCTGGGGTAATAATTATCTATAAAACCTACATCTATGCCAGCCAGTATTGCCTGGTCATGAAGTTCCTCAAGAAGTCCCTTAACTACATTGTATTCTTTTTGAATACCGTATTTTTCAACGATTTCATTGATTTTGTCCACATCCCCGTTTTTAAGAGCAAGATCAAAGGTAAGAAAATCTTCCATCTCCATTTCTTTACTTTTCTTTAAAAACGGAGTTATAACCGCATCATCTTTCTTGGTCATCTGGAGCAGGTCAAATGTAAATCTTCTTACCTTGTTCTGAAGCATTGGAGATATTCTATGTAGTCTGGTATCAATAGGCAGGAACAGTCTGTCGTATAATAATCTGCTGTCCTTCCCGAACTCAATCAGGCTGTTTTTAATTCTGGCGGCAAGACTGTTTGCGTCTTCTAAGTCAAGCTGGGTATTTATATTTTGACTGTAAATATCATCGCCTGTTTGTCTTTGAGGCTGTCCTTTGACAATATGAGCTTTCCCCCTTGCCTTGGCTATAAAATACTGCCCGGGATTATAGGAAAACTTTAAAAACTCTGCAAGGGCTTCTTTTGCGGAATTAAAGGTTTTAACAATTCTGCCCTTAATTTCCTCCCATGAAGAAGGTTCTCCTATGTAGATTGAGCCTCTTCTTTTTCGTCTATCTCTTGAAGTTTCTTTACCACTATCTTGTATGCCTCTTCGTCCGTTAAATTCGGATCGTTGCCTTTCTCCCAAGCTATGCCTTGATCTATTGTACGCAAAAGCGATACTTCTTTTTGGATCGGTGAAAGTTTTTCCATCTCTTTCTCCATTTATTATTTCATTTAGCAAAAACACCATTTCTCTGGCGTGTCGCTCTAACCTGTTGTTCTTGTATAAATTATAGTTTTTAAAATATTTTTTGTTAATCTTGTAAATAAAATCATCAAGTTTTATTTGTAACGAATCCTGATTAAATTGCCAAATGTGTGTTAATTCGTGTATTAAAGTATTTTGAATATCTTCGTTTGATAGCTTGTCAATGTTTATAGCAATCTCTTTATGGGTTTTCGAGGCAGCACCCTTTTTGGTATAAATATCTTTTTCTGTAAGTTTTTTAACTTTTATGTTTTTAAAATCCGCAAAAACATCTTTAATAACTGAATCTTGTACAATTTCATCAACCGTAGCGGATTCAATTTCTCCATTTTTTAGTTTTTCAATAGCTTTTTTGTTTAAATAGACCTCTTTAGGCTTGCTGTATTCTTCACCTATAGACAAATAAGTATTTTTTTTTCTAACAGTACTTTCTTTTATAGCCTCCTTGAACTCTTCCACAAAATCATCAAGCGGTTTTTTAGATGCCTGCTGTTTTTTGTACTGCTGTTCGTAATCAGCAAGTTTTTTCTTTTTTGTTTCCTCCAAATTTTCTTCCTGTTTTTTAAGGCTTTCAAGCTCTTGGTCAATATCCTCAATAAGCTTTTCCTGTTTTTTGATATCAATATCAAGTCTTTTTAAAATGGAATCTAAACCTTTTAACCGCTTTTCTGTTTTTTTAAGCTCTTTTTTATTTGCCTGAAGCCTTTTTTCAAGCCTGTTAAATTCCATTTCATCTTCAGGAGAAAGTTTTGATTTTTGCTCTTGGAATTTTTCCACTTCGCTTTTGTACCATTTTTTAGAATCTTCTGCCTTTTCGTACTCATTGGCATAATATTCAATAGTTTCTTTTCTTCCTTCCAGTTCAGCTTTTCTGTTTGAAATACTCTGTCTTTCAATACTTTCAAACATTTTTACTTTTTTATCAGGAAGAGAAATCATATTTAATTTTTCTTCAGCAGTGTTCAGCTCTCCTGTGTCAATGTATTCTTTATTCTCGTCCATTATGTTGTTAATTCTTGACGTTTTTTCATCAAGTTTCTGGAACATAAAGGGATCTGAAGAATTTTTTAACAAAGGTGTTACTATTCTTACTTTTTCATAAGCGTTTCCCTGCCTCCAAACACGTCCTATTATTTGTATAAAATCAGTAGGGTTCCAGTCGATAAAAGGAATATAAAGCGCACTGGTGTTTTTGTTAAGGTTCATCCCTTCTTTAATTTTTTGTGTGCCTATAATAAGCTTTACTTTGCCTTTAGGGTCATTAAAAGAATCTGTGATTTCAGGTATTTTGTCGTCTTTAACCTGTGAAGAAATAACCGCCACTTCATCAGCCTTAAAGATTCCTTTATCCACAAAATATTGTTTTAATTTCGGAATAAATTTTAACCCAAGAGGGAAATATATAAGCTGTGAAGTTTGCGGATCTTGATTTTTCATTGTCTGTACTGTTTTGGCTACATATTCAAGTTTAGGCGAATTTTCCACAAACTCTTCAGGGGATACCTCAAGATTGTTTTCTGCTATGTCAGGAGATAATGTTGTTGCCCTTGCCTGGTTGATTTTTTTAAGGATGGCCCCGTCTTCATCAGAATTAACCGCTTCTTCTTCAAATTTTGAAATTAAATCCAACTGCCCTTGGCTTGGCTCTAGTACTACTTTGTCAACAACTTTTTCCGGTCTTTGCACTCCTGCATCATCAGCAGAACGAATAAGCATCGCAGATTTGATAAGGTTTCTTAAACTTCCCGCATTCTTAAACCCTTTAACCACCTGCGAATAAGCAACGTTATTATCGCTGTCCACAACCCAGTCCGCTGTCATATCAGCGTATGATTCCATAAACTGATAAACATTATATAAACCCATCTTGTCCAACTTATCCTTGGCGATAAAGGAAAGCATATTAAATACTTCCAGAGGGCTATTATTAAACGGTGTGGCAGTAGCCATAAACACATTTCTATTGTTGTTCTGTTTGAGAATATGCTGGACTAAAAGGAATAACCTCGCTGCCCTTGCAGAAGGATTGCCTCCCCTGCCAACACTCTGGTAAGCGTTATTATCCCTGCCGTGCGCTTTTGCCTGTCTGAACAGGTTTCTAAAATTATGAGCCTCATCAACAGTAATATGGTCAAAACCTAATTCGTTTATTGTGAATTGCTTTTTATTACCTTTTTCTGCAATCCCTATCATTTTCTCAATATCTTCTTTTAGCTGCTCCCTGCCTCTTTCTGTGGATGACTTATTGAAATCTGTACCAACCCTGAAAAGCTCGTCAATAAGTTCTCTTATCTGTCCGGTCCTGAAGGTTTCACCATCTTCTGTTTTATGCAATGTCTCGTCATACCACATATTGCCAAGAGCTTCATATGTGGCTACTGTAAGGGAGCCTTCTTTTATTTCCCCATTAAATTTAGATAAATTCCCTACGTCATTAACCTGCATATTAGGGAAAAGTTCTTTAATCTCTCTAATCCAGTTATCTTTTACCTGCTTGGGAACCAAAATAAGCGGCTTTTTACACCTGCCCATCTGCATGTTCTGAACGGTGGCGACAATAGAAGCTAAGGTTTTACCCACTCCGACCTCTGCACCAAACAAGCCCACCCCTGTATTAGTCATGAAATTAATAGCTTCTGTCTGGACATCAAGAAGATTTAAGGTTTTCTCGTAAAATTCTGAATTAAGTTCTTTAACCATTAACGGGATTTTCTTAAAGTCAGGAACATATCTATTATTAAACTTTCTGTTCCACTCGCTTCTTAGCTTTTGCTTTTCCTCTCTGGTTAATTGAGTATTAATATAATCGTTAAAAAGTTTGTCAGCTGTATTTTTTATTTTTGTAAGTTTATCAACCTTTTGTGCTGCCTTTTGTTCTTCATTACCGTATGTTTTTACCTGTAATCTTCCCCCTCGAATATAATCATAAAGATCATAAGCTGAAACTCCGTTTCTTTCGCTAGCTGATACTTCATAGATATATTCTTTAAACCTTTCGGCAAGAGTATCCTGTTTGGTGAAGACCTCATTTTCCCCTTTGTAGTAATTATAAATTTCTGTTTTTGTTTCTCCAAAGGAAAACTCCTGGGTGAAATCAGAAGTGGGGGTGAATTCTACCTCTGAAACCTCTTTGGGCTTTGGAAGGACTTCAGTTAATTTTTTCTTTTGCCATGATCTTTGTTCTTCAGAAATGTCCTCTTTTTCAAGCTGCTCAAGTTTTTCGTAAATATCACCCTGAAGATAATTAAAATCGTTATAAAGCTCGCCTTTGTATTGACTTACTGTCTTACTTGGGGAATATTTGTTTTTTGGCAGAGTTCCATCAACCTGCGTATCAGCCCATAGCTTATACTCCTCTTTGGAAATTTTTTGCTCAGGAACATAAGGAGTGTATTCAATTGTTTGTATATTGCTTTTTTCCGGGGTCGTTTTTTTCGCACTTGTTTTTTGCGGCTGTTGCTTCTGCTCCAGTTTTTTAGTTTCTAGCTTTGCTTTAACTGTTTCTCTGATATCTTTTTCAGAAGTGTCTATTTTTTCAACCGCTGTCTTGTCGCCTTTTACATAAGTTTCCTCTTTGCCGAACCTGTTCTTCCTGGTTTCAGTTTGCCCTAAGATTTTTTCAGGGCTTTCTTTAAACCAGTTATCATTAATAATTCTTTTTGAGAGGGTCAGGTCTTTTTCTTTCCTGAGAACAATAATATCAGTACCTATGGTTGTGGTATCAAACATTTTTTCAGGAAGCCTGTAAGCGTCAACAAGTTTTGCCTGATTACTTATTTTCGCTTTAGTTGTACTATAAGCCCCCTTTAGGAAAGAACTTGGAACAATATAAACAAGGATCCCGTTTTCTTTTAGTATATCCAGTCCACGCTTAATAAAATATTCCTCTATTTTAGCAATGCCCTGCCCTTCGCCCATTCCTTTATATCTGCCTGAATACTGCCCGTAAGGAGGGTTCCCGATAACAATGTCGTATTCAGGAGTTACATTTTTAACCGGCCTGTTAACTTTGTTATCAATAAACTTTTCCTGAAATTCCCCGACGTTAACATCTATTCCGGGATATAAAAGCTCTGCTATTTTTGCGCTTACCGGGTTCATTTCATAAGAATCAAACTTTATTCCAGCCGGAGCATGTTCTACAAACCTTCCAATTCCAACACTTGGCTCAAGAGCTTTAGCCTCAGATGTTTCCACATACTGCCTTACAATACCCCACATTTTTTTAACGACATTATCAGGAGTATAATATTCAGATAAAAGCCCTCTACCGCTTGCCCCCTGTTTTTCTAAGCCGCCTGCGCCAGAATATTTTTTAAGAAAATCTTTTATTTCTTTTGGGAGTTTGTCATATTTTTTGTATTCTTCAGAATTAACAAAATCCTCAATAGCCTTATTGAGCTCAACCTGATTTTTATATTCTTTTTCAATTATTCCTCGGTGTTCGGAACGTATCCCGGTTCTGTCTGAAGGTCTGATTCCAGAAATGCCGCTGCCTGTGTCAATGTCAGGTTGTTTTTCTCCATCATTGGTTTGAGCATCTTCATCAGATATTCCGGGTTTCTTTCCTGAATCCTGCTCAGGTGCGGAAACTTGTCTTTGTCGAGTTTTTCCATATTCTATGCCCTCTGTTTTTTTATCATTATAACCGATGTTTTCTTGGTTTTCACTATTTTTACTTATATCCTCACGTTCAGCTTCCTGTTTCTTACTTGGTGGCACTGTTCCGACGATAATCTCTCCGACAGTTTCTTCTCGGTCTTGTTCTGACTTCTCCTTGTTAACGGCTGTATTATTCTTAGCGGTTGACAGTTTATCTTCATTTATCTCCTCCATTAAATCGTTATAGACCAATCCCAAATTCTGTTTGTTTAAATTTCCGCCATCAAGAAAATGTCTGTAAAGCTCAAGGGAATCTTTGTCTGAAAAATCTTCTGCCAATTTTTCTGCAAGTTTAGTTTTAGACTCTCTCTCTAAGTCAATAATAGAATTCTGCTTGTCAGAGTTTTTTAACCTTGTTATTAATTTTTCATCTTGTTTTAACAGGTCAATAAGTTGTTGGTTTTTGTCGCTTACATCACTCTCGCTGGGTTGTACTTTATTCTGCGTTTTCTCATTCTGAATACTTGGAACTCCTTGAACGACATTATCTCCACCTCGTTCGTTTTCTTGTTCTTGCGAAGTCTTGCTATTGGGTCTTTGTAACTGGGGTTCGGCCTGAACGCCTGATACATTCTTACTCTTGTCTTTGTCATTTTTTCTTTCCCTCGCTAAATTTTCAATATCTTGATCTGAAACATTTTGGTCATTAAGCAACCCTATTAATTCATCATCAGGAATTACGTCTGAATATGGATTACTTTCAATAGACTCTATCTCCGCACCCTTCTGTGCCGTCTCATCAATAACAACATCCTGCTCTTGAAAATCATCCATTTCAGGCTGTATAGCATCCTGTACACTTTTAAGCGTTTTTTCACTTCCATAATTAAATTCAGGTATTTCCGCTGGTACTGGATTAACTCGCTGCCTGTTTTTATAGAAATTCCTAAGGCCAGAAAAACCAACCTGCTTAAGTTCATTCCTGAATTCTTCATATTCAGACTCACTTAATTCCCCCTTTAAATAGTCCCTCCACCCTGGGTATGTATTAAACTGGTTTGCATTTTCAGCATATAGCCTGTATTCATCAGGAATACGTTTTCTTTGCGGCTTGCCCTTTACCGGAACATACTCTACCCCCTCATCTGGAGGGCTGTCGATAAATTGATTTTCTAAATAAACACCGTCAGACGGAGCAGGTTTTTTAAAATTCTTCTGGTTCTGCACCTGTTCAAGGCTGACAGTTTCACTAGAGTAGAAAGTGTCGAGAGCATCTCTGGCGAATAACTCCTCTTCAACCCAGATTAAATCCTCAAGCAGGGCTTTGTCTGATTCTTCGACTGTGCCTTCTGTTAAAGATTTTCTTAGTTCCCCTACATTTCCGTATTTATTGTCTATATGGCTTTTAATATTGTTTCTTTCTTCATTAAGAAGGTCAATTTCAGACTGTTCCTGCTCAAGCTGTTGTTTTAGTTTCTCGGATTCTTCAAGTCCGGCATATTCCTGCTCTTCTATAATATTATCAACAGTATTAGGACTTTTATCCTGGTCATAGGGATCCTGAACAACATCTTCAATATTTAAACCTTTTGTCTGTGCCTGCGGTTTTTGGTACTGCGCCCGTGGTAGCCTTTCAATCTCTTTTTCCTGAAATTCTTTAGTAGGTGTTTGTGCTTCAGTTAAAACATGTCCGCCTGCGCCTAATCCTAAACCTGCTAAAAACCCAGCGGCAGCCGATGAAGGAACACCATTTATGGGGCTTGTCTCAATCCCGGCTATTTTATCAACAATATTAGCAGTTATTTGCTGGGCAGATTCTTCTAAAGATTCTTCGCCAGCAGTTTTAAAACTGCCGCCAAGGATAGAAAATCCTTTTTGAATCAAAGTTTTAACTTCTGTTTTTGCCATTTCTTTTGTGGCTTCACTAGTGAAAAGTTTTTTAAACACAGGGACAGCACCCATAATATTTTCTAGTTTTCCTGATATAATACCTTCTCCTATTGCTAAAGGAGCGGCTTTCTCAGGCTCAATTCCATGTTCGCTAACAAGTCTGTTATATGATTCTCCTGCCAGCTGAGGATATAAAGAGACTCCCCCACTTGCGCCAGCAGCTAAAACCATAGGAAGGTTTTCTGTTGTGTACTTGCCTATAGTGGGAAATATAGAACCAGGTTTATCCAAGAAAGCTTGTCCTGCTTTCCCTAAATTCCCCTGTGCTATCTGCTCAGCAATTTCAGTATTAGGGGTTTCAAGGTGTTTATTTTTTGCCAATTCTGATAGTTGGTTTCCTGCCATCTCTGTAATGGCAGGTCCTTCAGGTGCCAGAGGGTTAATTTTATTAAGGGCTGTTATCCCTTGAAGAAGCCCACTTCCAGTGTTTAAGGCTCCACGAGTAAAGTCTTTTGTTGTATTAGCAATAGTGTTAGTTACTGGATTTTCATAGGTGGAGACTGCAAGTTTTTCTACAGGGTTTAAATTTGCGTACGGGTCAACAGGCTGCTTAACTTGTTGTGGTTCATAGTCATCAGAAAACTTTGTATCTGCAAATAAATCGAAATCCTTTTCGGATTTCTTTTTCTTTTTTTTATTAGAGCTTGCTTCAAACTCCGTGCCATCAAACAAATCGAATTCTGCCATTTTTATAAACCTGCTCTCCCTGTTTTCCTGCCGCTTTTAGAAATATCCAGTTCCTTCATAGGATCAACCCCGAATATTTCAATAAACTTTGCCCTGCCTGTTTCTATTTTTTCTTGACTTCCTTCTTGATAAGCTTGTAAAAACTGCGAAAGAGCTTTTCTGTAATTAGGCATATTCTCCGGCTTTTTAGCTTTAGCCTCTCCATATTTAGCAGGATTTTTCATCCTGTCCATTTCAAGGTTAGTTTTTTGGTTAAGCTTTTGTCGTCTGCCTATTAAAGAGTTTGTTCTTTCTTCAAAATCTTCTTCTCTAGCGATGTTGTGCCTTTTCTTTTCACTTGCGCCCATCCAGTCATTAAAAGACTGCCTCTGTTCATCGACAGGAATTGCGTTCAACTTGCCCAACTGTGAGAAATTAGGAGCCTGCTCAGGGGTAACATTATTTAAAACTCCGCCCATTTGTCCCTGAGCTGCGGTTGCGTTAATATCCTTCAGGACATCTTTGTTGTAAATTCCCCTGGGATTTTCAGGGAGTTTAACCCCTAACTGTTCAGCTTTTTGTTTGGTGTATTCATCAGTTCCAATACTTTCAGCGTCTAATTCGTAAGAATTTAATATCTGCGCATTTCTTGTAGCCTGAGTAAGAATATCATCAGCCATTTGGGTGTAAAGCTTTAGATTCACGGCATCGGCTTCTTTTTTCCATTTATTCCTTGCCTGCTGAGATTTGTTCCATCCATAAGTCATGCCCGTAGCCATACCCGCAAGAATAGTATCACCCCTGTTAAAGTCATCAGAAAACAATGCGCCTATTCCTGCGCCCATTGCTCCTGAAAGAAGGGTGTTAGCAATAGGGTGTTCTGCTTCTGCCGGTTGTTTAGGAGTACTAAACCCTGTCATTTTGCCAGCCTGATTATAAGCATCATAAACCTGTTGTGCAGGGTCTTTTGAATCCTGCAACTGCTTCGCCATTTGTTGATATGCCAGATTTCCTAAATTAGCCTCTTTAACCATTAATACATTCTTCCGCTTGTTCCACCGCCCATTAAACTACTCAGAAGCCCTAAACCTCCGCCAATATAACTTCCTGTCTTGCTGCCTTTATCCCCAAAAGCTCCGCCTATAAGAGAACCCAGTCCAGCACCCTGTAATCCTCCCCTAATGGAATTCCCGAAAGGCAGTTGTCCGATTATTCCGCCTAAAGGTCCGTAAGATTGTGGCATTTGTGGTGCAATACTGTTTTGCTCAGGAGAAATAATCCCGTTAGACATCTGTCCTAACATGCCAAGCCCCATACCGACAGGGGTTCCACCTATGCCCTTATTCGTATTGTTCATCAGCATTCCTGCTCCGGTATTGTTTAAAAAGTTCATTTCTGACCTCCAAAATATTCAAATTTATGCGGTTCAATATAATTACATTTTTCAGACACATTCCTAACCATCTTCCCTGTTTTAGGGCATTTCACCATATCAGGGTTTCTTTTGCTTATGCAGTTAAAGCAGGTTTCAAAATAATCGGGGTTATAAGTCATATCCCTGTATTGACCACGGAATATTTTTACACCTTCCATGCTTTTTGGCCTGTCTGCTTCACCCCTGTAATACCTATACTTATTCCACGGCAAATTGTTTTCGTTTGTGTATTTCCACAAATCTTCATCTGTCCAGTCTTTTAACGGGAATATCCAGTCCGGTGCATTATCGTTTTCCTGAATATAAGTATTAAGCTCGATGCTGTCATAAAAAACATCCGTGTCGCTTGACTTATGCCCGACAAAGCAACAATCCCAGGGGAAGGAAAACCTCCCCTTGGGCTTGAGTAAAATATCATTCAGGGCACATAGAAACGGACTGTCAGAAGACTGAGGAGTAATTATCCCTGTAGGAATAACATAAAACCTTATTAATTCAGGATTTAAACTACAATCGTGATAATTGACTATTTCTATTTCTTCGGTTTCATCATCAAGAAAGGTGGACTGAACTGCGCATTGGAAAGGAGGGAAGTCATAAACAGTTAAATCCCAGTCCTGAATAAGCTTGTTTGCAAATTCGTATTTCCTTGGAAAGAAAGGCTCTTTGTGAAAAACAACCGGAATATCTGAAAACTGTCTGATTAAATGCAAAAGAACAATAGAATCTTTTCCGAAAGAACTGAAAACCACAGGGTTTTTATACTCCTGCAACCCCTGTTGTATTAATTCTTTTGTTTTTTCTATCTTTGCCTGCATTATAATAACGCTCCTACGCCTGTGACCAGAGCACCGCCACCACTTGCTAACGCCCCTCCTGCGGCACCTAATCCTCCCATTAACGCACCACCTGCTCCAGCTGCCATTCCTCCAAGCGAACCAAGCCCGCCCATTATGGCTCCTCCCGCAGGAGCCATAATTCCCCCAAGTTTCCCTAATCCGCTCATTATCATAGGGGCTGCGGCAGAACCTAACTGTCCGGCAAATTGTCCCATAGCAGAGCCGCCTCCTCCGGCATAACCTCCCCCCATGCTTCCTAATGAGCCTAAGCCGCTAAAATTTGGGGACGGAACCGCCGCATTTCCTCCACCCCCTGAATAAGCATTAAGAAGGGCGATACCGGTATTAACATCATTATTATACAGTCCTACTCCTGTTTGTAAGGCTGTAAGAGCGTTTTGATTGCGAAGGTCCTCATAATTGCTTTGTAAATTTGATTGCCTTGTTGCCTGATAAGATGACCCGAATTCTCTGTTTCCGGAAGAAGTATTGAATTCTTTTGATGCCGCTTTGTACGCATCAGAATCAAGGTTGGAATTTAATCTTTTTTCAATTTCCTGTACATTAGGACTGTCAAAATTAATCCTTTCAAAATCAGGGAGCTCCCCCAGCATATCAGTAGCTTTAGGGATAGCAGTTTTTTTATATTCTGTCTGTAACGGAAGTAGTTTATGCCCTGCTTTCATATAAGGGAGTTGCGCCCTTGCGATCTGCATTTGAAGATCCATTGCCTGTTCTTGTTTGTCCTGAATTCTTCCTTCCCGTCCGCTTTTTGTTAATCCCATTTTATTACCTCTTACTTATCCTTTGCCAGAATTTGCGGTGAAGTTGATATACAAAAACGTCACAAGGTCTGCCATTTTTTACTGCGTAGTTCCGTATGGGTTGATAAGGACACTTAAATCCGGCTCCGGTTAAAATTTTATGCGCCGGTAAGTTTTTATACGCTCTTGGCTTCTTGTGACTAATCCTATCTGTGTTTTCAGTCTTATCTTTTACTGGTCGCTCTTTTAAAAACTCAGGCAACCAAGCATTAATTGTAATTATATCAGAATGCGTTTCAAAATACTCATCAATAATTTTCTTTAAAATATCGAGTTTTATAAGTTTTTTATAATATTCCGGGGTAAAAATTTTGTTCATAAAGTCGTCTATCCTGAACGATCTGACCAACCCGTGTATAGCCTTGGCGTGGTTGTAGCCAAGGTTTGCATACTCGTTTTCTTCATCCAAAAAAGCAAAGCAGATATAATCATATCCGCCCTTTTCGTTTCTCACAAAGACAACTTTGGTGGTCGGGTTTTCAAAAACTGCCTGTACTGCTTCTTCTGTGTCTAAACCTGCGTTATCAATCTGCACCCTTTTTCCGTAAGTCTTTATTAATCCACGAATAAACCCGAAGTCGTTTTTGTGCGCTTCGAGCTCAGCCTGGTTGTTGTAAGTTTTTTGAGTTCCACGAATCATTATAAGCGGCTTTTCCTGCCCATCGTGGTATTCGATGATATGACCGTCTAACTTTCTTACCTTAACTAACTCCATCCCTCTATCCTTTCTTTTTTGGACTTTTATTTTATATTTGTGCCCTCTACTCCTCTGGCTTCTCTTACCAAGCCTTTGCTGCTATGCCTCCACAACACTCACACTAACTGCTTGCTGAATAGTCGCTTTCATAGCGTTAATTTGTTGGCTTGTTTCTCTCTTAATTCTCTGCTCAATGACAGAGGCAAGAGAGTCTACTACTTTTTTTGTAGCAAACTCACCTACTGAAACCGTCCACGGTGTAGGGTTTTCTACTTCTTCTGTGACTGCTGGTGAAATCTCTATACCATTTGAATCAAATACTGCTGGTTCTATTGTATTAATTACTGTAGGTTTCCAGCCTCCAGAAATTTGAGCTATGTATACAAGCTCGTCTGTGTCGTAATTTACTGTGATTGTTATTGTTGATTGTGTCATTATGTTTTACTCCATATTAAACCTGCATTGTAATTTTGCTGGACTTCTGCTTGTGATAATTTTTTATTATAAATAGCCAGGTTGTATAATCGCATATCTATCCCGCTAGAAGTACCTACAAAAATATCCTCAATTAATCCGGACATACTTCTATTGATAGTACCCTGGGAAATTCCATCCACATATATATCAGCTTCTGTTTCCAGGCTGTTATCAAATGTAAGAGCAAAGTTAAACAAACCCTGTCCACTGTCAAAAGTAAACTTTCCGCTTGATGATTCATTTTCCCATATGTCAAAATTAGTTTCCCCCCAGTGATACTGAATAGTAAACCCTCTATTAACCGACCATCCCCCTGATTTAATAATATTTTTATAAGATGCCCATGGTGAAATATACACTGTTATTTGAATAGTAAATTTTGTTACTCCTGTCAGGTTTCCTATTAGAATTTTTCCATAATCATTGCTGTTATCAAATTTTATATAAGATTCACTTCCCTCGGTATTATCACCGTTTGCACCACTACTTGATGTACCTGCAAAATTATACAAACTGAGCGAATATTCATTTTCAGTTAAATCTGTTAGCTGATTAGGGAATGGGCTATTGGTAATGTAATTATTATTCCCGTCAAAATTCCCGCAGTGGTAAAATGCCTGCAATCCATCTATTACAAACCCGTTAAAACCTATATCTGATAAACTCATTTTCTGGCCTCTACCCCATATAATTCCAAGTTGTTTGTGTAACTATAGTTAAAAAAAGATTAATTTATTAATATAAATTATGATATTTTTTAAATTCAAAAGTTGTAAAATTAGATGAATTAATGTTTAAAATTTTAAGCAGTTTAACTTAATATTCGGAAACAAATTTGTTTTTTCTTTACAGATGATATTGTATTAAAATTAATAAGTGCAGATGGGAAATTTTGCTTATTCAACAATATATTGCCGGATATATTAGGGTTTAATAAATGAGACAAAAACTAAAAATAGCATTTGTTAATAAATTTTTCTTTTTAAAAGGCGGCTCTGAAAAGGTTATGTTTGATGAAGCTAATATTCTGGAGCACAACGGGCATGAGACTGCTTTTTTCTCCATGCATCACCCACAAAACCCGGGAAATTATAAATATTCTGAGTATTTTGTTGATTACATCGAACTTTCCAATATTGGCAAGGAATACTCCTTATTGGAAAAACTAAAAATAATAAAAAATATAATCTATAACAAACAGGCTGCTGTTAATTTTGAAAAATTTATAAATGATTTTAAGCCGGATATAATTCACTGCCATAACATAAGTTCACAAATTTCTCCGTCAATCCTACGTGTCGCTAAAAAATACAACGTACCAGCAGTAATAACAATGCATGACTGCCAGTTTGTCTGTCCGAATTATCTATTAATGAAATCCGGGGTGAAAATTTGTGAAGGCAATAATTGTGCCAGAGGTAGTTATATCCATTGTTTCTTAAACAAATGTGTCAAAAATTCATACAGCGCAAGCCTAATAAGCGCTCTTCAGATGTATTTTAACCGTTTTACAGGAAGTTATACTGAATACACAGATAAATTCATTTCACCCAGTAATTTTCTAAGAAACAAAGTAATGGAAACCGGGCTGGCCAAGGAAAAAACTGTTTTTATCCCTAATTTCGTTAATATTGATGAATACACCCCTGAACACAGCAATTATGGATATTTTCTTTATGCAGGCAGGTTGTCATTTGAAAAAGGAGTAAATACCCTCTTAAATTCTTTTAAAAAATTACCTGAAGCCAGGTTAAAAATTGCCGGGACAGGCCCACTTGAAAAAGAACTGGTTAAATTTACAGAGCAGAACAATATGAACAACGTGGAATTTCTGGGTTATCAAACAGGCGAAGCATTAAAAGAAAGTTTTAAAAACTGTAAAGCATTAATAATACCCTCAGAGTGTTATGAAAATGCTCCTATGACCGTGGTTGAAGCTTTTGCTTACGGCAAACCAGTAATCGGTTCAAATCTCGGGGGCATACCTGAAATGGTGGAACATAACAAAACAGGTATGTTATTTGAACCGAAAAATACATCTGAACTAACTAATATGATTTCAGAACTAAATTCAACTCCGGAAAAAGTCGCTTTATTAGGCAGACAAGCACGTAAAAAAGCAGAAAAATTATACAATTCCTCTTTTCATTATGAAAAGCTTATGGAGCTGTATAACTCTTTAATTTGTCTAAAAAAACCTGACCAGCTACCTGTAAAGGATGTTTGATTATCGAATTTTTAACCGTGCATACCATCCAGCACTTGTTGCATTTATTACAAATATTTTTAATTTTTTCAGTCTTTTCAGAATCCCATATTTCCTCAAAGCCCTGGCTTTTTATGTTGCCAAAAGACGTTTCTTCCATATTGCATGGGAACACCTCTCCTTTGGCATCAAGGAAAAAAGCATTATCCACTGCATAACAGGGTAACGCTCTCTTGCCGGTTCTTGCGTATTCAAGAATACCTTTTAAATAATAAATTCTCATTAGCCTGCGTGGGTTATTGTGTTTTAACTCCTCGTTAATTACATAATTAACTTGCTTTTCAAGGTTTTCATAATCTGCGTGCAGGTTTGTATCAATATTAAAGTAGTTATCAGAATTATGGACAATGCTCATCGTAAATTCCACGCCAAGTTCCTTGGCAAGGTCATACACTTTTGACAGATCATTCACGTTTTTATCGCTAGCGGTAAAGGCCAGCCTTATGTCGTTAATTCCGAATTCCTGCAATTTTTTAACTGTATCGATTGCTTTCTCATAAGCGTCAGGAATACCCCGAACTTCGGAATGTGTCTGTCCTATACCGTCTATAGAGATGCCGATCCCGGAATTGGGATTAATCTTTATAATTTCTTTCATGTAATTTGTAATCTGGTCTGACAAAAGCCCGTTTGAGGAAAAAATAAGCCTGACCTTTGGGTTTTTTGAAGTTATTTTTTCGACTATTTCCACAATATCTTTTCTTAAGAAGGGTTCTCCGCCTGTTATATTAATGTCATCAAGTGATGTCGGGAGTTTTAAGAAATCATCCGGTGTTAATTCGTCTTTTACATTGTCTTTCCAGATATTACACATTATGCATCTGGCGTTGCATTTATATGTTATGGCTATTGTAGCTGTCTTTAATTTTTTTACCTTACTCTTACTCAATTTTCTGCCCTTTTTTAGTTTTAAACTTATGAATATAAAATCCAAACTATCTTATTAATTGCCTGTAAATATCAAAATATTTTTTACACATTACAGAAATATCAAAATCCTGTACAAATTTATAGCCGTTTTCAGCTATTTGTTTCATTTTTTCCCGGTTGTGATAAAGTCCACAAATTTTATCAGCTAAATCAACATGATTTTCATTTTCAAACAGCAGTCCGTTTTCATTATGGGTGATTAATTCCCCGGGGCCGTCTATATTACTGCTAATAACTGGCAACCCCGCAGCCATGGCCTCTATTATAACGAGTCCGAACCCTTCATAACGGGATGGAAAGATAAAAAGATTATAATTTCCCAATAGCGCAGGTACATTTTTCTGTTTGCCGATAAAATTTATATTCTCTTCAATATGACATTCTTTGACAAGTTTGTGAATTGTATCCTGTGAATACTGGTCATAAACTCCACCAATAAAATCACAATTGAATTTTATGCCCCTTCTTTTACATTCCCCCAGGGCTTTAATAAGTACATCCTGCCCTTTTTTAGGAAGCCATAACCAGGCGAGGTTGACCATTTTCAGTTCTTCTGAGTTAAAATCTATCTCTTTTTTATTTTCCACAAACTTTGATAAATTAATACAGTTATAATTCAATTCAACATTATCAGCCCCGCTGTCTTTGAATTCCTTGAGAACTGCTTTTGAAATTGCTACATTTTTATCAACAACCATGCTCATCAGGAATTTATCTATCCTGTTCAAGTCCTTTACTATATTTGTATCATGTGAAGTAAATACCTGTTTTATATCAGGAATAAACGGTTTGCACATAGAAATCCACTTAAAACCGCCTGGATCATGGGAATGGACCATATCAATTTTATTGTCTTTTAGTAACCTAACCAGCTTAAATATTGTTAACGGATTTCGGGTATCGGATTTTTTAAGAATAAAGACTTTACAGCCCAGGTCATTTAGTTCTTCTATTAAAAAATCATCGTAATTATCGCCGAATACAAGTACATGATGTTTGATATTATCTTCTTCCGCAGTGTTATCAATAATACTTAAAATAAATTTCTCTACGCCGCCCAGTTTAAAACCATACCTGAAATGTAATACGTTAATTTGATCTTTATTTTGCAACTGTATATAGCCTCAATTTTTCATTACATTTCTGTATAATTCGTGATATTTTCCTATCATTGTTTGTATATCAAAACCCTGAACAAAATTATAAGCATTTTCAGCCATAAATTTTAATTTTTCCCGGTCATGATACAATTCACATATTTTATTAGCTAAGTCCAAATGATTTTCACTTTCAAAAAGCAAACCGTTTTCTCCATGATTTATGAATTCATTAATACTTATTATGTTGGAGCCAATTATAGGAAGACCAGCTGCCATAGCTTCAAGGAGGACAAGCGGCATACCCTCAAACCTTGATGACAAGATAAATAAGTCAGCTTCAGATAAAAGCCCGGGTACATCATCTCTATCTCCAAGAAAAAAAGCTTCTGAATCAACGTTATTCTGCCTTGCCAGCTCAGTCACTGTTTGCATAGCATCAGGGAATTTATAAAAAATACCCCCTACAAAATTACATTTAAAATTCAAGCCTCTTTTTTTGCACTCACCAAGCGCTTTAATAAGCACTTCCTGGTTTTTTTGGTAAAGACTTAAACGGGATACATTAATTATGTTTAAAAATTCAGGATTTTTACTTACCTGTGCCCGGTTTTTAGCAAAAAGTTTGATATCTATACAATTATTAATATAGTAAGAATTTGCTATGTTCAAATCAAGACATTGCTTGTGAATATACTTCGCTATTGAGATAGTTCCATCTATAAGCTTGTTATGCAGTAATTTTTTAACAAAAGAATAACTTGGAATTATTGCCGAGGCATGTATTGTATAAATAAGCTTTAAATCAGGCTTAAAAACTTTACAAAGCAATGACCATCTTTTTGAACCTTCTTCATGTGTGTGAATAATATCAATTTTATGCTTTTTAATAAATTCAATTAATTTTATCAAGCGAAATGGACTTTTATACTCTCTTTTCTTCCATATAAAAAACTCAACTCCAAGCTCCTCAAGTTTTTTTATGTATTTTTCAGAAACCTCGTCTTTTAAAATTAATACTTTATAGCGGATGTTTTCAGTATTGTGATAATTTTCCAGAACATCCAGTATTAACTTTTCTGCGCCGCCAACCCTAAAACAGGATAGCATATGTAATACAGTTATGTTGTTCATTTCACTTTTCTTTGTATCTTAACTATTATTAATCTATAATAAACCTGTTGAATAATCAAAAGCTGGATTATAAAAGTGAAAAAACCTGTAAATTCCGTTAATGTAATGCATTTATCCGCATATCTTGCTATAGGTGGTGCATCAAGGTCGCTTATAAACCTCCTGAAAACTTTTTACTATATGGACGATGTTAACAGCAGGCTTTTTGTATTGAGCGATGATATCGCTGAACCGCACAGGCAAACCCTAGAACACCAGAATATAGGTTTTGACTACCTGAACAAACAAGAAATGGCAAGCAAATGGCTTACATTAAAAAAACTTTTAAAAACCATAAAAACCCATAATATCCACATAATCCACTGTGATTCGCTTTTACCGAAAAAATGGTCAATTATCCTCAAGACACTTATGCCCGGGTTAAAATTGGTTTATACAGTCCGGGATACCAATATAATGAACAGGTCCAGCGCAATAAGCAAATTAGCGGGAAATGTTTTTTTTAATACTCATACAGCCATATCCCAGGCAGTTTATGACGAATGTGTGGAATGTAAGCTAAAAAACGTCCGCAAAATTTATAACGGCATAAATATAAAAGATTATTTATCTGAGCCAAGAAAGACAGAAGATTCTTCCTGTCTTAAAATCATTAATGTTTCAAGGATTGATTATCCCAAAAAAGGACAGGATGTATTGATTAAGGCCCTTGGCGAATGCCATAAACGAGGGATTAATTTTGAATGCTTAATCGTAGGCTCAGTTGGCGGAGATCCGACAGATAAAAAAGAAAACCAGTATGAAAAGAACAGGATAAAATTTGAAGAATACAAACAAATGATAAAAGAGCTTGGTATTGAGGATAAAGTTCACTTTCTCGGGAATAGAGACGATGTGCCCGAATTATTAACACAAAATGATATATTTATCCTGTCATCAAGAACAGAAGGGTTCGGACTCGTTATAATAGAGGCCATGGCAGCGGGGTTGCCAGTTATTAGCAGTAATATAGACGGCCCCGGAGAATTAATCACCCATAATGAAAACGGACTGCTGTTTGAAAATGAAAATCATGTGGATTTAGCTGATAAAATCCAATACCTGAACAATAATAGGCAAAGAATGTACGAAATTGCAAAAACAGGAAACGAATTTTCCAAAAATTTCGACATAAAAGTAGTATGCAAAAATTTTCTAAACTTATACCGGGAAATTTTAAATTCATAATATAGTTATCAAATTAACAAAAATCAGGGACTTTATTAATGAATAAACAAATTAATGTGATGCATTTGTCAATGAATTTGCCCGTAGGCGGTTCAAACAGGTTATTACTTGATATCCTTAATTGCTTTGCTTTAAATAGCAGTATAAATAATATCCTGGCTGTAATGTCAGATGTTATAGCCGAACCGTATAAAACTGAAATAGCCCGGCTCCCGAAAGGGTCAGTTTATATTGTTAATAACTCAAACCCGGTGCTTAATGTCAAAGAACTTTTATCAATAATTCGGAAAAAAAATATTCAAATAGTTCATTGTGACAGCTTTATCGCTTTTAAATACTCAATGGCATTAAAAACATTAATGCCATGGCTAAAAATAGCTTATACAATACATGACACGAATTTAATAATAAAATTCAAAAAACGATCTATCTTAGCCAAAAAGCTCTATGTTGATGCTTTCATAGCAATTTCAAAAGCTGTGGAGCAAGAATGCAAAAACCGCTGGTTAACTAAAGTTTATTGTATAAATAATGGAGTGGACCTGAGCAAATTTTCCGCCGGAAAAGCTTGCCCAGGCCAAACTCCTGATTCCACATTAAATTTAATCAATGTCGCACGGGTACACCTTCCAAAAAAAGGCCAGGATATCCTGATAAAGGCACTTCATGAGTGCAAAAAAAAAGGTGTTCGCTTTAAATGCAGTTTTATAGGTGATGTTGATATTAGTACTGTGGATGCCTACAAACAAATGCAAGAAGAAATAAAACAGCTTGGCCTGGAAGAAGAAACTAATTTTCTGGGAAGCAGGAATGATGTTCCTGACCTGCTTCATAATTCTGATTTATTTGTCTTACCATCGAGATATGAGGGGTTTGGCCTTGTAATAATAGAAGCAATGGCTGCTGGCTTGCCGGTTGTTGCCAGCAATATTGACGGACCAAAAGAAATTATTACTGACGGAGTTGACGGATTACTTTTTGAGAACGAAAACCATATGGATTTAGCGGATAAAATTACTGAGTTGTATAACGACAGGAAGAAATTAACTGAACTTGCGCAGGCAGGCTTTGAATTATCAAAAAATTATGATATTAAAAATATGTGTAACCAGTATTATGAGCTTTATAAAAAGCTTTTAAAAAGGAATTAATTATGTCTGAGAATCCAAGGGTAACAGTTTTTATGCCCGTGTATAACGGGGAAAAGCACCTTAAAGAAGCAATAGACAGTATCTTAAACCAGACATATACAGACTTTGAATTTTTAATAATCAATGATGGCTCAACTGATTCCAGCGTAGAAATCATAGAATCCTACACCGACCCAAGGATCCGTCTTGTGCATAATGAGAAAAATTTGGGACTAACCCCGACTTTAAACAGAGGCCTTGAGATCGCAAAGGGGGAATACATTGTTAGGATGGACGCTGATGATATTAGTTTGCCTGAAAGGATTAAAAAGCAGGTAAAATTTATGGATGAAAACCCGGATGTGGGTCTTTCTGGAACGTGGTATAAGAAATTTTGGGAAGAAAATAAAAGAGAAGAAGTTGTTAAATATCCTACTGAGCACGACGAAATAAAAGCAGAAATGTTTTTTAATTACGTAATGCTTCATCCTACGATAATAATAAATAAAAACTTATTTCAAACTAATGGTTTAAGATATGATGAGACATTTCACGGACTAAATGAAGACCACGATTTATTTGTAAGAGCAAGTTTTACTTTTAAACTCGGAAACATCCCGGAAGTTTTATTTTTATACAGGCAAATACATATTAGTGCTACTGGGGCAGCTACAAGAGAACATAGAAACAAGTTTTTAATACCATTTTTTAAAAAAAATTTAAGCTATATAGACACAGCCCCCTCAGAAGAAGATATTAATATGTGCCTGCTTGCTAATCATCCGTTCGTAAAAATAAGTATTGATAATTTAAACAAGTTTGATAAATGGCTAAATAAAATTTTAGAAATTAACAATGAAAAAAATATTTTTGATGATAAATATTTTAAAAATGTTCTTGGTAGAGCTTGGTATTTAGCTTGCTGGAGCAATACCGGCAAGGGTTTAAAATTGTTTAATAAATTTTGGAGCTCTACTTTAAGCAGATATAATCCTATGAACCCAAAACAAAAACTATTTTTTACAATTAAATGTTTAATAAGCTATAACAAGTAAAAAATTAAGATATTTCAAAATCTTCGTGAAAATGAACATTATCAAAATAACCTTTAATACTGGACTCATAAACAGCCCTGATTTTAAAATAAGAACCTGAATATAGATGAACTTCTTTATTCAATAAACACGCTGCTATACAAACATGTAGCCGATCAGTATAAATAGTTTTGTATCCGGATAGTTCTTCAAAAAAAGGATATAAATCTGAAAAATGATCTCCATAAAGGCTAAGATCTTTATTCTCTGGTGGAATTTCTATTTTTTTTGCACTTTCAGGGTCTGTCCTCAAGAAATATCCTTTTCCGCTCCCTTTTTGTGCTGTCAATTGGGGCAAATATAATGCCATATCATGACAAAATAAAGAACCAGGCATATTATGAGAACTTTCGTATTTATCCCTACTAAAAAAAGTTACATTGGGGACATAATATCCCTCTTCATAACTTGATGGTAATACAAGTACCTTACATCTTTTACTAAGCCTGGCGACTCTTCTGTAGCTCTCGCTCCATAGATTGCACCAGCCTCCGCCTCCTCCAAATATTATATTTGCTTTTGTTAAATATGGAATAATTAAATCTTTTTTCCTATATTCTATTTCTTTGTATTCAAGTCCGATGTTATTGAAAAATTTGAGTGTACCAGCTCTGATAAGGCCATCTCCCCAGTTTCCGTGGTTAGCAATGTAATACACAGGTTTTGAATTAAATAAACTTTTTATCGTTTCCTCAAGTTGTAAATATTCCAATCTCATTATAATTTTCGCCTTTAACAATCTTTCTCATTTATACAACTACTATACTTTCTTGAATTTCAAATTTTTGTATTTTCTTATTAGATTTTGTAATTTTCTGTATTTTGATATGAATGAACCTGGTAGTAAAGCAGTTAATCTGCTTTTTAAAGGTAAAGTAAAATTCTTACTCTTTGCAAGCTCCAGGATTTCATTACCCAGAGCGTTTTGACTATCTTTTAATATGCTTGTTATATAACCACATTTTGCCCAGTAATATTTATCAAAATTAAACACCTTTTTAAATTGTTCCATTTTTCCCAAGATTTCAAGAGTCAAAATTGTTCTCATACACTTAAAGCAGACAGAACAGTTTTCACCCTCATTTACGCATACATTTAAATATCTTTGAGCAAGCTCAAAATCAGATATAATTTCTGTTTTTTCAACACGTGTATATTGAGAGCCCTCAGGTATAAAATCAAGTGTTTCTGTAGAAAGTAAACTTAAAGTTATTGGGTCTGAAGCACTACAACCGGAATCAAACTTGATGCAGCAATCTGTATAGCAATATGCAGAAGCATAATAAAATTTATTAAAAAGTTTTTGTAAAAGCAAAATAACAGATAAATTTCTTGGGGTATGAGTCGGTTCAAATTTTATTTTTAAAATATCGCTTAAATTTGAATCTATCTTGATGAAATCCTTTCCAATCCCTTCAGGAAAAGACTTTAACATTTCATACCTTTCATTAAACAGTTCCTGCGCTCTATCCATATTAAAATCCCCATGAGAGCCTACGTTATTAAAAACAAAATGAGTTATTTTAAAACTTTCCGGGATGTCTTCTTTAAACAAACGTTCATAAATGGTACAAAAAGAATCTACTCCGCCAGAAAAACCTGTACCCACTGCTTTTTCGCAGGTATAGGTATCTCCTTTATCAAAAGCTGATGGAATGATTTTTACTGGTTGTAATTCTTCAGCCGTTGTCGACAGAATTTTTATATAGTAATTTGTCAGATTAAAATACAATTTTTCTGAAACAGGCCAGTCTAAATATATATCTTCCCTTTTTTTCATCGCTAAAATCAATAATCCCAGCAAGAAACCATCAAGTTTTTCTGTTACAAGATATTTTGAGTATTTTTTATCAAGCGAATACCATAAATAATCAGAGCCTTCCAGATATTCAAAATAGCATTGAATTTTTACATTTTCTTCATTTTCAATAATTTCAGGTTTGTAAATTTTCATTTTTTATTTTCCTTAGCTTAAATTCACTCATTAACTTATTGAAAAGTGCATTTTTCTCCTGTTTTGTTGTTATAAAAGTAAAATGCACTAATGATAAAAGAACAAAACCAAAAGCAAAGCTAAAAAATTCAATATAGTTATCAATACCAAACGAAAAGGCAAATAAACCTGCCGGTAAATAAATTAAACCGCCTATAATTATATTTTTTAATAAAAAATAATAGTAATCTCTCAATTTAAATTTCATTACTTTACATACGTATCCAGGTAAAAGCACAAGTTTTGTAAGCAAAGCAGGAGTCAGAGTCCCCAGTGCTACGCCGACAACTCCAAGCTTGAAGTAAATTACATAAATCAGACTGAATCCAACATTTAACACTCCTTCCAGAATTCCTATAAAGGCCGTATACTGGTGTTTATTTGCAGAAAACAGATACTGAATTCCAACTCCTTGTATATTAGATATAAAACTAAAGAAAGCCAAAGCTATGAGCACATAATAAGCAATAGAATACTCCTGCCCGACCCAGAGGCCGATAAACTGCTTGCCCAGGAATAAAAAACCAAAAAAGAACATAGATGAAGCGGTAATCATAATTTTTGAAGTGAAATAAAATAATTTTGCCTTTTCTTCGTCGGATTTTACGTTCATGTTTTTTGAGAATAAGGGGTGTAAAACAACAAGAAAACAGCCAAAAAACTGTTTGGCATTATTGTTCAGCTTGTTACCAATTGAATACATCGTTACCTGGCTTATTGAAATAAATGAAGCTGTAACAAATTCATCCAGCTTGAATTTTAAAATATCTGTAAGTTGTACAAGAAAAGTTTTACCGCTGTAATTAAACAGCTTTTTAATTACATTTTTGCTGAGGAGTTTAAAATCATATATAATATAGTTTGTCAGTCTTGGAGCAAAATATAAGTACGAAAAATTTGCGGCCATTGTAGAAAATAACTGCACCAGAGCAAGCGCAACAAGTCCATAACCATTTAATAATACATATACCGAAAGCAAAGCATTGGATAACAACTGAAAAAGATTTACTCCGGCAATAATATCGAACCTTATATTAGCTGCTATTATTCCGTAAAAAGATCTAAACGGAAAGGTAAATGCTAAGTTTAGCCCTATTAAAAAAATCAAAACAGATATTAAAGAATAATCCTTTATCTGAAGCAAATTTATAAAATAAAACGCTGCAATTGCGGCTATTATAACTATTATAAAGCTGAATAAGTTCAGCATTAACCCATTTACAAAAATACTTTTAAATTCTTTCTCATTATCTTCACCGATTGCTACCGCCAGGTTTCTTTCTATTGCACTGGATAAGCCTAAATCTGCGTATATACAGTATGATGCAAATACATTAACCAGTACCCAGAGTCCGTATTTATAATCCCCTAAAGTTTTTATCATAAATGGGGTGAGGAAAAATATAACAAGAATCTGGATTACCTGATAAGAAAATTTTGAAAAAATTGATATTATAATATTTTTAAAATCTTTTTTATCTGCCATTCTCTTACACATTGTTTTTGGTTTAATATTAACAATAATATAAAAATCAAACTTAAAAATAATTGACAAAATTCAGGGGCACTTATGAAAAAAACCTTCTTATTTTTTTCTATTCTCATTATTGCAGGATTTTCAGCAGTATTTACTTTATTACCAAAAGTTCACAGTCAGAATATTAATACGGTTAAAGTCTATAATTCCCCGATAAAAACAATTATACCGGAACATAATTTTATAGGACTAAACTGGTCACACGGATGTACTTATAATCGTTATTTATTCGCAAATCAAAAAAACCTGGATGCACTGGGGCGAGCAATTCGGGAAACGAATATTGATTTAATAAGGTATCCCGGCGGAATTTCGGCAAACTACTTTCATTGGGATGTTTCAAACAAAGACGTATTGTACGCTTTATCAAAATATAGAGAACACGGCTTTAATTTTATAACGTCCTCTTCACCACTTGATAAACTGGATTTTCAGCGTTTTATGAACTTTTGTAAAAGAAACGGTTTAAAAGCAGATGTTCAGGTTAATGTACAAAACATCTTTGATAAAAAAAACAAAAAAATACTTCTTTTAAAAAAATATGAGATGGATATAAAAAACAAAAGAATAAAAAACACCGGAAAAGTTGATTGGAAATTGGTAGAGCAAGCGGCAAAATCAGCTGCAAGGCAGGTTAGATGGGTTCAGAACCAAGGTTATTCTGATATTGTAAAATACTGGGAAATAGGAAACGAGGATTATTGCAAAGAACCGTTTATTTCTGGTTACACCGCAGAGGAATACGCAAGAGTAGCGTCTATATTTATAAAAAAAATGAAAGCTGTTGACCCTTCAATAAAGTTTATTTTAACCAATATGGTTGATTATTATATAAAAGATCATAACAAGTGGTCGGAAAAAGTTTTAAATTCTTCATATCTTGCTGATCATAATGACTCTATTTATGCGGTAAGCAACCATATATACGGTTGGGGCAAAACATATAGTGACAAATCATATGAAACATTCTATGAGAAAAATATCAAGTCAAAATCCAATGATATGACCAGAAGACTCAACTTGCATGAAAGTATAATTAACAGCACAAAAATGAAAAATACAACCATTTTTGTTAACGAATTTAACCAGGCTTATCTGACGAACCCGTACATTCATAGCTGGCTGGGAGCAATAGGCAACTCGGAAATGGTACTTAGCTGTGTCAATAATCCTTATTGCGGACACATTGGTTATCACGAAATGATGTTAAGCTGGTGCAACGATGATGCATATCAAAACGGTGGATTTGGCCTTTATCACCTTGCAAAACACTCTCCTGTCCCGATAATAAGATATATGCAATCTTATGCAATAGAATTACTCAATGATGTAATTAAAGGAAAAGCATTGAAGACAGATTTTGTAAAACAGGGTATATTCGCATCTGCTGTGAAAAACAACGATGAAGTAAAGGTTATTTTGCTTAATAAAGGACAGGACAGAAAAATTAATCTTGAATTAAAAAATTTTGTCGGGTTTGAGTATTATAAAAACAGATCTCTCGGCATTGATGTACCGGAAAAACTCACAGCAATCGACACCGGGGATTCCTGTCATAATCCAGATGAAATACGAGTATTGAATATTCTTAATAATAAAATTGAAATAAAAGAAGGAAATCAGGGTTATAACATATTAGCTCCGGCAAATACTATTTCAGTATTTTATTTCAGGAAAGGAGCTGCCTAATGTTGGTTTCTGTAATAATACCTACATATAATTCAGCAAAATATATTTCAAGAGCTGTAGAATCTGTGTTGAACCAGACTTATCAGGACTTTGAAATTATTATAATTGACGATGGTTCAACAGATAACACGGGTGAAATTGTTCAATCAATTAAAGACGATAGAATAACGTATATAAAACAGGAAAATGCGGGTCCGGCTGCAGCCAGAAATAAAGGTCTTGAAATTGCAAAAGGTGAATACATTGCTTTTCTTGATGCTGATGATATGTGGAAGGCTAATAAGCTGGAAACACAGATTAAATGCTTTTCACAAAATGATAAACTATGCCTTGCTTTTTCCGCTATGGATTTAGTAAATGAAGATTTAGAAATTATCAGAGTTAAAAGGCATAGGAAATATACAAATAACGAATTGTTAAAACAGCTTTTAACAAATTATCCTGACACCGTACCTATGCCAAGTACAGTTATGATAAAAAAATCTTATCTTAATGAGGTGGGATATTTTTACCCTGAACTTTTTACGGGAGAAGATTTTGATTTATGGTTAAGGCTTATATTAAAAGGGGATTTTGAATATATTGACGAGTCTTTAACTGTAAGCTACAAACCAGAGTCCAGTATTACCAGTTCAATAGATTATACGATAACCGAAAAATGTCATGAAAAAGTTTTGGACAGGTTTTTTTCTCAGGAAAACCTTGATAAAAAGATACTTAAACTTAAAAATGCTGCATATTCCTTTATATACTATGATATAAGCAGGCTTCATTTTTACAGGGACAGAAAAAATGCTCCAATGGATAAAGTGTTAAAAGCATTTTATAAGAGCTTCAAATACGACCCATTGTCATATTTTACCGTCTTTTATAAAGGAAAATTTCTTGTGAGGATAGTGGTCAAACTTACAACCAGGTATTAAGTACAGGTATTATACCTAATTCTTAAAGCCGGGCTTTGCCCTGCTTAAGCGGGAGTATAGCCTCATTCATACCGGTTTTCCTAAAAATAAACTCATTTCACTATAATTTTTTTCATTTCCTGATTTGAGACCACTGCAGAACTTACAAGTGTTCTAAAAAAATAAACGATAAATAAGAAATTTTTATTCAGAAACTATAAAACGGATAAATTTTAAAAAACCTGTATAAAAAAGCGGTTGCAAAGCCACCGCCACCTCCAGGGAAGCAGGTGGGCGGGCAAGGTTTTTTAAAATTTTGCAAAAGTATTTAACGGAAACTTATTAAGACCACTATTATTAAGAGTGCTAAAAATAAACCACTTGTTACTAATTTTTAAAGTCGTATATTAGTATTGCAGCTTTATGTAAGGAGAAAAATTTTAATGTTAATCGTAATGAAACCAAATGCATCAGAATGTGATATAAAAAAAATTGAGGAAGCAATAAAGTCCAAAGGGTTTTTTGCTCATATTTCAAGGGGGAAGATAAATACAGTTATAGGAGTTGTGGGAGATAAAACTCTCCCTGAGAAGAGAAATTTTGAAGTTTTGGATTCCGTTCAGGAAGTGATAAAAATTTCCTCCAGCTATAAGCTTGCCAGCAGGACTTTTCAGCCGGAAGATACTGTTATAAAGATCAGGGATGCCGAAATAGGCGGGGAAGGAATAGCAATAATCGCAGGTCCCTGCGCTGTTGAGTCATTGGAACAGCTGGAGACGGTAGCGGAATGTCTTAACAAATGCGGAGTTAAATTATTAAGAGGCGGAGCATTTAAGCCCAGAACTTCTCCATACAGTTTTCAGGGACTGGGAGAAGAAGGACTCAGGTATTTAAGGCAGGTGGCTGATAAATATAATATGGCTGTTGTTTCTGAAATTATGGAAATTTCCCAGATGGAGCTTTGCCTGAAATATGTAGATATTTTGCAGGTAGGAGCCAGGAATATGCAGAATTTTAATTTGTTAAAGGAACTGGGATATATAAACAAACCTGTACTGCTTAAAAGAGGGCTTTCCGCCACAATTGAAGAACTTTTAATGTCAGCGGAATATATTATGTCTGGTGGAAACAGGAATATTATCCTCTGCGAAAGAGGTATCAGGACATTTGAAACTGCTACAAGAAATACTCTTGATATTTCTGCAATCCCTGTGATTAAAAAGTTAAGCCATTTGCCGATAATAGTTGATCCCAGCCACGCAACAGGTCTAAGGGACAAGGTTGGGCCTATGTCAAGGGCAGCAATTGCAGCAGGGGCTGACGGAGTAACTATAGAAGTGCATAATTCCCCGGAAACAGCACTCTGTGATGGTGCACAGTCTTTGTATATGAAGGAATTTGAAGAGCTGTACAGTGAATTAAAAGGAATTGCCCCTATTGTTAAGAGAAAATTATAATTTATATAAAACCAAGAAAAGAAAGTTGAGAGTGGTTAAACTACTCTCAACTTTCTTTTTACCAGTCTGTTTTTTCTTAATAATGCATCGTATTCATCTTCATAAAATTCAAAGTACTTATCCAGTCTGAGCAGGTAAAAGATACATAGTATATCCTGATTCATTCCGCATACAGACACGTTGCAATTTGTTTTTTCACAGGACTTTTTTGCGGATAAAAGCATTTCTATAAATAAATTCTCGAAAACAGCAACTTGTTTAAGGTTAATAACAATATACCTGTTTTTATTAGAGACCAGCCTGTTTAATTCTCTGCTGATCTGTATATACTCGGACAGGCATGGTTTTTCAAGACGGATATCGACTATATCCCAATTTTCAATGTTTTTAACATTTAAATCCATATAATACTCCTGCACACAAATTAAAGAAATTCCAATTTCGTTCCTGCCCTTTTAAAGCAGTTTGAACAAAACTGGAATTTAATTATTAACGACGATACGTAAGTTGGTGTTGTTCATATTCCCTACTATGCATACGCATTCCTGATCACTTTACTATGGAGTTTTATATATAAAGATAATCCCTGTTTCGGTTAAAGCACTGAGAGGGGAAGCCCCCTCTCAGTTAACTTTTCAATTTTTATACTAAACTAAGTGCTATTGATGGTGATTGATTGGCCTGAGCCAATAGTGAGGCTGACGCCTGCTGTAATATCTGGTTCTTGGTCAGGGATGCAGCTTCGTCTGCTACATCAACGTCTCGAATTCTGGACTCAGATGCTGACATATTTTCGTACTGGATGTTCAAACTTTGAATCGCTGATTCCAGCCTGTTTTGAATAGAACCGATAGTTGACCTTCTGGAAGATACATTATCTATTGCAGTATCAACTTCGGCAATAAAGCTTGCTGCGGCAGCTGCACTTGCGAATGCTGTGCTTGTTTCGGTTGTCATACCGAGAGTTGATACATCAGCTGCTGCCAACGGGTTGGTTGTTCCGCCTGCTATATCGATAGCGTTTAATGATGCTGTTGAGTTAGCGCCGATCTGAATTGACAGTGAAGACTGAGTTCCGTCTAACAGGTTGATTTCGTTGAACGCTGAGGAATCAGCAAGCCTGTTAATCTCTGTTACACGCTGGTCAACTTCTGACTGGATAGCTGTTCTTTCAGCTGAACCGTTAGTTCCGTTTGCTGCCTGTACAGCCAGGTCCCTTATCCGCTGTAAGTTATCCTGGATAATAGCCAGGTCTCCTTCTGCGGTCTGAAGGAGGTTGATACCTGTTTGAGCATTGTCGGAAGCGACTTTTGCGCCACGACCCTGTGCTTTTAAACTTTCGGAAATAGTTAATCCGGCTGCGTCATCTGCTGCTTTGTTAATTCTATAACCGGTTGAAAGTTTTTCTAAGGAACTTTGAATGTTGCTTGTTGAATTTGATAAACTTCTCTGAACAAGAATAGAGCTTACGTTCGTGTTAATAATGATACTCATAAAAAGATTCTCCTTATCTACTTTAACTTCCTTGTAGTGAATAAGGGGTTTTAAATTGACCCTGGTAAAAAATATTCACGCTATGTTTTTATATTAAGGTTTGTTAACTAAACTTTAAATTCAAATAAAGTTAGATATTTCTCTAACTAAAGTTGGAAATTTTCGATAATTAATAGTTTTCAATCCTGCTCCATTCTGCTATTTATAAGAAACTTTAAGATTTTAAAAAAACCGAAACAATTTTATTAAAATTTTCAAACCAGATATGGCTAGTTATACAACTAATTTTGCTCAACAAATTACTCATCTATTTAAATGATTAGTAAACAATTGTTTGTATTATTTAAAAACTTTTAATATAATTAATATGATTTAAAAACAAATGTCAAAGCAGCTTTGATTTTTAAACTGAATATAAACTTAACAAATTTGTTTAAAATCAAGCCGCAGAAGAGTGCCAGTTAAGTCAAAAGATGGGAATAAAGGAGAATTATCTCAGAATTAAAAACGAAATACCTGACTTGCGAATTGTGGCAGTAACCAAATACGTAGGCGCTGAAAAGGTTATAGAAGCATATAAGGCGGGCATCAGGGATTTTGGGGAAAACAGGATTCAGGATGCAGAAAAGAAAAAGGAAGAACTGCCTGAAGAAATCCAAAAAAATATAATATGGCATTTTTTAGGACATATACAAACAAACAAGGCAAAGAAAATAGCAGGCAGCTTTGAATACATACATTCTGTAGATTCTGTAAAAGTAGCGGAAATACTGGCAAAAACAGCTTCAGCAAAAGGAATTAAGCAAAAAATTTTAATTCAGGTAAATATAGCGGAGGAGAAAACAAAATACGGATTCACAATAAATGAATTTAAAAAAGATTTTGAAAGAATTTTAAATCTGGAATCATTGGAAGTATCAGGGCTTATGACAATGGCTCCGTTTACTAAGGAAGAAAGGATTGTAAGGGAAGTATTTAAAGGGTTAAGAGAATTGAAAGACAAACTGCAAACCGAATACCAGATAAATATTCCTGAACTTTCAATGGGAATGAGCAATGATTATAAAATAGCCTGGGAGGAAGGTTCTACTATAGTAAGGATTGGACAGGCATTATTTAAAGAAAACTAAAAATTAATCGAGTGAAATTAATAATGAATTCATAGGGAGGAAACAAATTGGCAGGTATAGTTAACAAATTGAAAAACTGGGTAGGTCTTGTACCTGAGCTGGATGATGAAGAAGAAATTTACGATGAGCTGTTTGGTGCTGTTGACCAGTACGAAGAAGAAGAAGTAATGGAGAACACAAAACAAAGAAAACCTGGTTTAAAAGTAGTTTCTCATCCAAAAACCGGTGCATACGAAATAATGGTAAGCGAACCAAAAACATTTGAGGAATCACTTGAAGTTGTAAATAGCCTTAGAGAAAGAAAATCAATAATTTTAAACCTGCACCTGCTTGATGCCGAACAGTCCCAGAGGGTTGTGGATTTTGTATCCGGAGCGACTCACGCTGTTGACGGACACCAGCAAAGGATTGGAGAAGGAGTATTTATCTTTACTCCAAACAATGTTTCTATTTCAGCAGAAACAGAAAAAGCCAAAGTTATAAAGGAAGCTTTCTGGAACCAGGCATAAATAATTATAAGTTTTGTTTAATATTTAAAAACAATTAAACAGGTTTATTTATTAGTGTACGAAATTTCATACACTATAATTAACCTGTTTAATTGTTTATTATAGATAATTGATAATTATTTAGCCTGACCCTCTTCTGCCATAAGTTTTACTATATCAGGTATCTGGTAATTGAATAAAATGTTATTTACAGAATCATTTCCGAATTTATCCAGTAATTCTATGTCATTAAATGAAGTCAATTGTATTGCCTTTTCAAGGTTTACGCTGTAATCCTGTGAAGTGTTAAGTACTTCTGTCTGAAATAATCCTGCTGAATCATCATTTTTTTGCAGGTTTATTGCTTCTGCAATTTTCTGGGAAACCTGATCATTGAGTTCTGTGTAGCCGTGTGTGGTATTGTCAATTTGTGGTGTTACCTGTTCAGATTTTTTTGGCTGCATTAACTTCCGGGTAAACGTCTCAAATAATATATCTGTTTCCATAAAGCTCTGAGAAGTCGCATCAAATGAAAATACTGAATTATCAGCCCCAAAGCCCTGACGGTCTTCTACTGCTTTATTACTGAAATTTAAATTCTTTAAACCAGTGTTATTCCCCGGTGTATTGCCATTGTTAATTTGTGACATATAGATCTCCTCAAGATTCTAGATTGCAAGCCTAGTTATTAATATGCAATATAAATGCTGTATATATATAAAGAATATTTATTGTATAAAATTGCTATAATTACTGGGTTTTTGTTATAAAAATTAATTTTTATTTAACAATCTATTAGTAAAACCGTTTATTTTTAGGGTAAAGCAGGTATTTTATAGTTAAACAATATGTTATTTACCGAGTTTATACCAAAATTATCCAATAATTTTATATCATTCATATTTGATAAATTATTTGCTTTATCCAGATTTATAGTATGATAACCGTTTGATTCACTTATTATTTCTGTTTGGAATAAGTTTCCTTTATTAGGAGCGGTTGGAGTTGGATTGTTTGGTGGGGTAGGCGTATTATTTGCAGGTGGAATAATTGACATCATTTGATCCAGTGAAGCATACGCCGGCATAGATTCCTGGACAGGCGACGGCTTTATGCCAAGCTGCACATCAAGTATATCTGATAAATATGATGTTTGTAAAAAACTCTGTGCTGTTGGATCACTTTTAATAGATTCCATTGAGTTTTTATATTGAGAATTATTTGACAGAATTTGGTTCTGAGCTAAATTAAAATTTTTATTTACGCCAAATGGATTTGGTTGTTGGTTTGTATAATTATAATTATGAGGCTGTTGATTTATGAATGGGAATTGTTGAGGATAAAACATTGGATTCCCGTGATTCGTCGATGGAAAATAATTATTACTCCCCCAGCTAAAATTTGGCATATAAATGTTATTGAACATTAAAAATTCTCCTTGATACTCTAGAGATTGAGTCTAGCCATTAAAACGCAATATAAATGTTGTATATTATATATATAAAAAATATTAATTATATAAAATTGCCTTTTTTTGCTCAAAGTTAAAAAATAATTAACAAAAATTAATAATTTTTTAAACAATCTGTTTATTAATGTTCTAAAAAAAATAAATGATAAATAAGAAATTTTATTCAGAAATGAACAAAACGGATAAATTTTAAAAAAACCTATATAAAAAACCCGGCTCTGAAAACCGGGATCGTTACCTGCATTTGTGTGATTAGGAGATTAGGGGAGGAGTTGTGTTCTGCATATGTATTAGATGTGCTTTAGATTAAATAATTTAAGCTTCTGCCCCAATAGAATTGTTTGGATTTTTCTTCTTTGTAAGAATTAAGCGGGGCATATTCAAGTCTTTGTTTATCTGCATACTTAAATGCTATTGGGTATGGTTCTTCAATAATAGGTTGCGTTACACTTACTGGCTTTATTTCCATTACCACACACCTCCTTATTATCGTGTGCAGTTTACACACTTTTATTTATTTTCAATTTCATACTAACATTGATTTTGGAATTTTTTTTTAAAATTAAGATTTTTATAATCATTTTAGAGCCGATTTTGTTCTTATCCCGCTTCGCCATACCGATTTATGTTCATTAATTTCATTTCAAGATTACTTATTGAAATCGGTATAATTGTGGAATTGACAAAATCTTATTTAGTGATATTCTAATATTAGAATATTCTAATATTCAGTTTAATATTTAACAAGGGAGAGCAAACATGGCAAATATTTTAGAATTATCAGATGCAAATTTTGACCAGGAAGTTAAGAATTCCTCAGTTCCGGTAATAATTGATTTCTGGGCGCCGTGGTGCGGACCTTGCAGAAAACTTGGCCCAATCATAGAAGAAATTGCTGACGAGTACGGCGAAAAAGTCAAAGTGGCTAAAGTTAATGTAGACGAAAGCCAGCAGAAAGCTGTTGAATACGGCATAAGCGGGATTCCGGCTGTATTTGTGTTTGTTAACGGCGAAGCCAAGGAAAGAATGGTTGGCTTACAGCCGAAAAAACAGATCGAAGCCGCTATAGGAAAATATCTCTAATGAAGAACCAAATTGAGGAAACTGCTGAACTTTTCAAGGCTCTTTCGCACCCTACAAGGCTTGCTATAGTATGCGGCCTTGTGGGTTCTGACGAATGCAATGTTTCCAAGATAGTAGAAAACCTGGGTCTGCTTCAGCCCAATATTTCCCAGCATTTATCCATCTTAAAAAACGCCGGGATAATTGAAGGCTACAGAAAAGGGGCTCAGGTTTGTTATAAGGTTACTGATGAAAACATAAAAAAACTAATTAAGAACATGGGACTGGAAAGCCTTCCTAAACAGGGATAACCCGCTTTACCATAGCTTTGAACCGTATTTTTCGTAAGGGCTTATTTTTTTATCAATAATTTTTTTCAGTTCTTCAAGCGTCATATCCTGGCCGGGGACTTTTCCGTCTTCGGCCAGTGATTCTGCGGCAACCAGATACTCCTTGAGCTTTCTGACTTCCTGCTTTATCTTTTCTCTTTGCTCAAATTGCCATCCTTCAAAACCGCATCCCGGAGGCATACATGACCATCCGCCAGCCGGAGCTCTTCTACAGCACTCAGGACGAGTTTCATAAATCCCGCATGTATTGTCCTCTGTATGATGAGGGCAGTAGTAAAAGGTGATTTTATTAATATCAAAGTCTTCTTTGTGGCCGAGTTCTTCCAGAACCTGCTCAATTTGCTCGGGTACGTGTTTTCTGGCGTCTTCAATACTTGAATACGGTTTAAATACATCAATAAATACCCTTGCGGCCTTAGAACCTTCTTCTGTGAGCTTTTGCAGTTCCTCATAAGATAACTCTGTGGTAATTGATTTACAGCATTTGCCGCACATTTTGCATAGATACTGGGGGAATTCGCCTGTTTGCGTAGTTTTTTCTGAACTCATTTTAAAAGCCTTGTTATTCTTTAATATATATAATAAATCATATTTTACATAACGTAAATTTGTTAAGGAATTTAAAAGGTTTTCAAAATCTTATAGGAAGTATTCCGCTGTGCCGGAGTAAATCCCGCTTTCCTAATAAGCTGTATAACCTCATCCGCATTGGTTTTATTAATTACTCCTGCCGCTTTAACCACGTTTTCCTCGATCATTGTACCTCCAAAATCATTAGCGCCAAAATTCAAGGCGGCCTGCGCAATGTTTAAACCCTGCGTAACCCAGGAAGCCTGAATGTTAAGTATATTATCAAGTACAAGCCTTGATACAGCAAGGACTTTTAAATAATCATGAGCAGTATTATTTAAAACCTGGGCTAATCCCGGAAAATTCCCGCTTGGAGCAAATGTCCATGGAATAAACGCTGTAAAACCTCCGGTCTTTGCTTGTAATTCCTTTATTTTCAGCAAATGTTCCGCAATATGCCTGGGGCTTTCCCCAAATCCGAAGACCATTGTAGCAGTTGTTTTCAGCCCTAAATGGTGCGCTGTTTCCATAATATCAAGCCATTTTTGTGACGATATTTTAGCGGGACTCAGCTTATACCTGACTTCATCGCAAAGTAACTCCGCTCCTCCGCCGGGGATAGATGATAACCCACTATTTATGAATATTTCAAGCAGTTCTTTTGTGCTTAAACCATTATTATCAGCTATAAAGCTTATTTCGGAAGGTGAAAAGGCGTGTATGGAAAGCTCAGGGAAATCATTTCTCAGGCATTTTAGCAGGCCAAGGTAATATTCAAGAGGTAAATCCCTGTTTAATCCACCCTGTAGTAGAAGCTGGGTTCCTCCTGCGGATACAAGCTCCTGTGTTTTTTGTTTTATAACATGATAATCCAGGAAATAAGCATCCTCGTCGCCAAAATCTCTGTTAAAAGCGCAAAAACGGCACTTGCAGGAGCATATATTGGTATAGTTAATATTCCTGTCAATAACAAAAGTTACTATATTGCTGTCCTTGTGGAGTTCTTTGCGTTTTAAATTCGCCAGAGAACCAAGCTCTTTTAAATCTCCTGATTCAAGAAGCTCTGAAATTCCTTTAATAGTATTTAAGCCTGTTTTTGTACTTTCCATATCAGTTATATCTTAGCATAAGAAGGCAACACTTTTTCTCTAAATTCAGATACTTTTAGCGATTTTTTGGATAAATTTTTTGACATTTTTGGTTACTTTTTCGACTTTTTTCAATATTTTCCGGTGATTTTTTATCCTGAGTCGAAACAGGTTTTTAGCCTTATGATTATTTTATTTTACAAACCTATTGCAAATTTTAAAAATAATAATACAATTGTATTATATAGTTATATTATACTATTGTATAAATTTAATTTATAATTACAGGAAAAATATGAGCGAACATTTGGAAGAAAAGGAAAACATAAAAGAAAAAATAATCGAAACTGCGAGTGAAATCTTTGCGGAGAAGGGTTATCAAAATACTACGGTAAGGGATATATGCCAGAAGGCAGGCGCATATCAGCTTTCCATCAACTACCATTTCGGCAGTAAGGAAAACCTCTTTAAGGAAGTGCTCCTGAAAACGTATCAGGACACGCATGAAATCGACCTTATTGAAAAAACAAAAGACCTGCCCCCTGAAAAACAGCTGGAGGAGGTAATCAGGATAAGGGTAAAGTCTGTTTTCAGCGAGGGTAAGGAGGGATTATACTTCAGGATAATTACTAAAGAATTCACTTCCAATTATGATTTTATAGTGGAAATTATGAGCGACCCGTTGTTAGAGTATCTGACCTTTATTAAAGGTATTCTCAGCAGGCTGTGTAATAACAAACTCAATGAGTTTGACTTAAATTATTCTGTATATATCCTGCTTTCACATATATCAACATTAACTATTCACAAAAAAGCAAAAATGGTTCTTTTTCAGACAAACAACCCAACTGAACAGCAACTGGAGTCATTTGTGCAGCATATTAAAAAGTTTATAACCGCAGGAGTGCTTAGAATTATGGAAGATAAAACCATAAACGAGGAAACAGTATGAAAAAGAAGGCAATAATAGGCATAATAATACTAGCAGCAGCGGCATTTGCAGCAAAACAGTTTTTTATGAAAGGCGGGCCTCCGGGCGGAATGGGGCAAATGCCTCCCCCGATGGTAACACTGACCGAGGTCAAACAAAAAGAAATTACAGACACCAAAGAACATATTGCACGGGTTGCCGCAAAGGATGAGGTGGATGTGATGGCTCATGTGCCGGGCTATATTGCGAAGAAGTACTATGATAGCGGATCCATGGTCAATAAAGGAGACCTTTTATACCTGATTGAACAGGATGAATACGAATCAGCAGTTGCACAGACAAAAGCAGAAATAGAAAACCTCAAAGCAGCACTGTGGGAAAGCGAAAAAAACCTTAAAAGGGCAAAAGATCTTGTGGTAAAAGACTACATAAGCAAGTCCGAATATGATAACAAGCTGGCCATAAGGGACAAAAGCAAAGCAGCGCTGGAAGCAGCAAAGGCAAAGCTTAAAAAAGCCAATTACAATTACCGCCAGACCAGAATATATGCTCCTATTTCCGGGAAAGCAGGCAATACGGTAGCAGAAGGAAATCTTGTCGGACCTGCAAAAGGGCCGCTTACAACCATTGTAATGCTTGATCCTATCTATGTTATATATAATGTGTCAGCTGACGAATTTACAAAGCTAAGACTCAAGTTAAATGAGCAGGATAAGGATTTAGAAAACGCAAAAATAAAGGTAGAACTGCCTGATGGAACCCCATATCCTCTCGAAGGCAAACATTACGCTTATCATAATAAAGTTGATCAAACCACAGGGACTATACAGATAAAAACACTTTTCCCCAATCCCAAAGGCATATTACTTCCCGGTACAATGGTAAACGCAATTGTGTATGCGGGAGAAGCCGTTAAAAAAACTGTTATTCCTCAGGCAGCTGTACTTGAAGACCCTACAGGAAAATATGTTTATATAGTGGACGAAGAAAATAAGGCACAAAAACATAGAATCAAGACAGAAAAGCAGGTAGGCACGGAATGGATTGTGGAAGAAGGTCTCCAGCCGGGCGAAAAAATAATATTAAAGGGTATCCAGAAAATAATGATGCCCGGGATGAAAGTTACAGTAACTCCACCGGGAAAAGAAAAGCCGGGACAGGGCAAACCGCCTGCAAAACCGGATGAAAAACCTGCCAAAAAGGAGAAGGCTGATGTTCAGTAATTTTTTCATACAGCGTCCCAGATTTGCGGTTGTTTTATCGCTGATTATTATTGTGACAGGAATTATAGGGTTTCATTTTCTGCCAATTGAAAGATATCCGGTCATAACCCCTCCGCAAGTTGTTGTAAGAGCAGCTTATCCCGGAGCCAGTGCGGAAGTTGTGGAAAAAACGGTTGCAGCATCTGTTGAAGCCGAAATTAACGGCGTTGAAGACATGATATATATGCAGTCCAGCTGTTCTAACGGCGGATATGAGCTTAACGTATATTTCAAGGTTGGAACTGATACTGATATGGCAATGATCCGGGTTCAAAACCGGCTTAATCTCGCCACACCACGCCTTCCCCAGGAGGTCAAAGACCAGGGACTTGTGGTAAAAGAAAGAACCGGTGGTGTCGGAGTTATGGTGTTTACCCTGAGTTCACCTGATAACGCTTATGACGAAATTTATATGAACAATTATGCTTCTGTGCATATAAAAGACCCTTTATCAAGACTTCCCGGCGTTGGTGAGGTAACTATTTTCGGGGATCGTGACTATGGAATGAGAATCTGGATGAACCCGAGGAAGATGGCAAACCTTGGAATAGATACAAATGAAGTAATAAACGCCATCAGAAGCCAAAACCTGGAAGTTCCTGCCGGAAATGTGGGATCTTACCCGGTACACGAAGACCAGCAGTTTCAATATATTATCAGGACAAAAGGCCGGTTTTCAGAGCCTTCCGAATTTGAAAACATAATTGTAAGAGCCAACAGCGACGGTTCTTCCGTAAAAATAAAGGATATCGCCAGGGTTGAGCTGGGCGCAAAGAATTATGGCGTGTTTTCCCGGATTAATGGCAAAAAAACAATTGGTATGGCAGTTAACCAGCTGGCTGACGCTAATCTTATAGAAATTGTAAACGATATAAAAGAGGAGCTGGCGGATATTGAGAAGCGGCTTCCCGGTGGAATGCGGATTGATGTGGTTTATGACGCTGCAATGTACGTAGAAGAGTCTATGGATGAGGTATTTTCAACTCTCGCACTTGCACTGTTTCTTGTATCAATGGTTATATTTATATTTTTACAAAACATAAGAGCCACAATCATTCCGGTAATTGCAATTCCGGTTTCAGTAATAGGCGCATTCGCCTTCCTTAAGTTGTTTGATTTTTCCATAAACACTTTTACCCTGTTTGGGCTTGCACTTGCTATTGGTATTGTTGTTGATGACGCTATTGTTGTTATTGAAAACGTACAGCGGCATCTGTCAAACGGTAAAGATCCGCAGGATGCGGCATATACAACCATGACAGAGGTTAGCGGGGCAGTTATTGCGACTACCCTGGTGCTGCTTGCGGTATTTGTGCCTGTGGCTATGTTGCCCGGAATTACCGGGAAAATGTACAAACAGTTTGCTGTTACCATTTCAATTGCAGTCTCTATTTCATCATTAGTGGCACTTTCTCTAACTCCTGCCCTTTGTGCAATTATGCTCAAAGCAAAAACAGGGGAAAAAGTCAGGATTGACCACTGGAAATGGTTTAACAGCATATTTGATGCTTTGAAAAATAAATACAGCAGAGTAGCAGGGCTATTTGTAAGAAAATCAAAAGTAACGCTTGGGGTGCTGATTATACTGATAGCAGGGGTTTTTGCAATGTTCAGCATAATCCCGACCGGCTTCCTGCCCGAGGAAGATCAGGGGTTTATCCTTTGTCAGGTACAACTCCCGGCTGGGGCATCATTGATGAGGACCGACAAAGTAGTTAAAAAAGTTGAAGCTATAATACAAAAGCAGTCTGAAATTAATAAAGTAGTAGCAATACCGGGATTTAGCGGGCCGAATTCCGCAATTATATTCTGTGACCTGAAAAAATGGAGTGAAAGACCCGGACCGCAGCATTCTGTACAGGCGGTAATAGGTCGGCTTCAGAAAGAATTCTTTATGATACAGGAAGCAAACATATTTGCCTTTGTCCCCCCTGCAATACCCGGGCTGGGAATGTTCGGCGGGTTTGAATTCCAGCTTCAGGACAGGGGCGACAACACCCCGCAGTACCTTGCGCAGACAGCAGGCCAGCTTATCGGCGCTGCCAACCAGAACCCGAATCTTGAGCGGGTTTTCACCACTTACCAGGCAAATATGCCACAGCTTTTTATCAACGTGGATAGGGAAAAAGCTCTTGCGCAGGGGGTTAATATCAGGGATATTTTCTCCACCCTTAGTGCACAATTTGGTTCGGCTTATGTAAATGATTTTAACAAGATGGGCAAGGTATTTCAGGTAAAAGTCCAGGCTGATACGAAATATAGGGATGATATAGCTGATATTACCGATCTGTATGTTAAAAACCGTACAGGAAAAATGGTTCCTCTGGATACGTTTGTCAAGATAGAATCAACTGTCGGGCCGCAGGCGTTAAGCAGATTCAACATGTTCCGGGCGGTTTCCATCAATGGAAGTGGGGCAAGGGGCGTAAGCACCGGCGAAGCTATCAATACAATGAAAAATATAGCGGAAAAAGTGCTTCCTGCGAATACTTCCTATGAATGGTCAGGTACTGCAAAGCAGGAAGTTGAATCCAGCGGACAGACCATTTATATACTGCTTTTATCGCTGATTTTTGTCTATCTGTTCCTTGTGGCACTTTATGAAAGCTGGACACTACCGTTCGGTGTTATACTTATTGCGCCGATTGCTGTGGTTGGCGGGCTGTTTGCCCAGATGGTTTCAGGGTTGAGCCTTGATCTGTACTGTCAGGTCGGGCTTATCATGCTTGTTGGTATGGCAACCAAAAATGCGATCCTTATCATAGAATTCGCCAGGACACAGCGTGATGAACATGGATTAAGCCCGGGAGACGCTGCGATGACAGCCGCAAAACTGCGTTTCCGTGCGGTGGTTATGACAACTTTTACTTTTATCTTCAGCGTATTGCCTCTGGTACTGGCTACAGGTGCGGGTGCGAGTGCAAGAAATTCCATTGGTATCACGGTCTTCGGCGGAATGGTGGCTACTGTAATCGTGGGTACAATACTTGTCCCGGCGTTTTATGTGGTTATTGAAAAAATCAAGGACAGGTTCAGAAAAAGCCTTCCTGTAAAGCGGCAGGCAAATAATACAAGCACAGAGGAGGGATTTACTTATGAAAGATAATTTAAAATTCCTGATAACATTGGCTTTGGTTATTTTAATTCTATTAGCGCAGCCTGTAGCGGCTAAGGACGATGATGATAAGAAAGAGACCAAAACCATTATAAAAGCCGACGAGGAAATCAGCCAGGTCATAAAAAGCGGTATTGAAGAAAACCAGTACCTTGCTCTGGACAAATGTATTAAGATTGCTATAATAAATAATCCCACTATAAGAGCCGCTATCAGTAATACTGAAGTATTCAGAAACCGTGTGGGCAAAGCTAAATCCGATTATTTTCCCAGGTTTAACCTGTCCAACGGGTATTCCCTGGACAACCAGTCCACTTTCGCCAACTCTTTTGACATCGACGTAAACAGCTACAATATAATAAATCTAGGTATCTCCCAGCTTATATATGACTTTGGCAAGACAGGGACTAATATTGATATCCAGAAAACAAACCTCAGCGCAAGGCAGGCTGACCTTAAAGCGGAGATAAACAATACTGTTTTTAATGTAAAAAAAGCATATTTCGCCCTATTGCTTGCTTTTCACAGGCAAACCGTAATAGAAGAGTCTGTAGATCAGTTTGAACAGTTACTTGCACAGGCAAAAGCTTTTTATGAAGTGGGAACAAAACCAAAAATCGACGTGCTCACAGCAGAAGTGAACCTCAGCAACGCAAAACTTGACCTTATCCGGGCGAAAAATCGGGTGGAAATAGCTTATGCAACTTTAAATAACACTATGGGTCTTCCTGAATCCCCGATATACCGTTTGAAGGACGAATTGCGTTATGTGGAAGAAAGTGCGGATTTTAACAATCTAATAGCAACCGCATATGACAACAGACCAGACTTTAAATCAGCTGTACTTCAGGTAGAAGCCTCCAAAAAAGAAATTAAGCTGGCAAAGAAGGATTATCTTCCTACTTTACAAGGTTTTTCAGGATTCCGGGTTACTGTGTATGATACAGAGCTGGCTACCAACACAGATGAAGGCTGGAACGCAGGGGTAAGTCTTGACCTGCCGGTATTGAACCCGTATCTGACCCATAAGAAAATTAAAGAGGCAAAGGCTTCTTTTGAAAAGGAAAACTCTGAAGCTGAAGCGCTCAAGAATAACCTGTATTTTCAGGTAAAGCAGGCTTATACTGATTTTATTGAAGCTAAAAGCAGTGTCCCGGCAACAGAAGTCGTGCTGGAACAGGCGGAAGAAAGTTATAATCTGGCTAAAGGTAGGTATGAAGTTGGGGTTGGAGATCCGATTGAACTCAAGGACGCTGAATTAACTTATAGAAACGCTCAGTTTGCATATTACAAAGCCCTGTATGATTATAACGTGGCGCTTGCTCAGCTGGAAAATGTAACAGGTACAGGGATGGATTAAAAGTTTAAAATGCTGTAAAAAACAAAAAAAAAGTAAAGGATGTACCTTTACTGTCAATCATAATGTGTGAGATGAAAGAGGTATGTGAGGTACTCTAGGGAAAGAGAACTTCTTTTTTATTTACCCTTAATCCACTCTCTCTGCCTGAGTTTTTGTTCCTCTCCTATATGGTTATTGTTTCGGTTATTGGTTATAATTTAGTTTTTAAGCGAACATGCTCAATAATCCACCAGCAACATTCGCTATCTGTCCGAGTGGTCCGCCATTATTATCTGATGTTTGAGGCTGTTGCGCCTGTGCAACCTGTCTGGGCTGCTGGCCTTGTCCTTCACTCTGGACTAACAGAACTGCTGCTTTTAAGGTTTCACCGGTTGCCTGCTCTAATGATCCTGCTATCTTTATAACAGCTTCTGTAAGTCTTGCTTCTGATACGCCGGTTTCCTGTGCTGCCTGTTTAATTGCCATTTCAGGGTTCTCTAATCTTTGGCTGGCGTTACCTCCCTGTTTTCCCTGTTGAGCGTGTATTGATTCGGCATTATTTCTTTCGCCGCCTCCGCCTGTAGCTGCTCCTATTGCTCCTCCGGCTACTTCTGTTACTTTATCGAATACTTTTCCTGCTATTTTACCTAACATAATATCTCTCCTTTTCTCTTAACTACCTGTCTGTAAATACCTTAAATTACCCTTCAAATACTGCGAATCAGTATTTAGAATGATGTTGAATTAAAATTCGTTTGTTTAATCTTTAAAAAATCTTTCCTAAATAACCTAAATTAAAAAATACCCTCTTTCCTCTATAAAAACCCCCTTTTCTCTGTAATTAAATTTTAAATCCTTCTTTTTATTAAACTCCTTTGAATTTATAAAAAGATTGATAAAATATTTCGGATAAGTTAAAAAAGCTTGATTTAATCCCTTTTCCTCTAAATTAAATGTTGACCTTTTCCTTTACCCCTTGTTATTAATATAAAAACAAATAGGTTTTAAAAATTGCTATTTTTATAAAAAAAATTTTTGAAAACAAACTAAAAACCACTGATAGCGGAAAAATTTTATTTATCATTTGATATAAAAAATATAAAAAAAACTCTGAATATTAAAAATATCCAGAGTTAAACTTGCTAGAAGGGAAGGTTAGGAAGTAAGTTCAGGAAGCTATATCGCTTATATATATAAAGTATTTTTTTCTTGTATTTTTGCTATGTCCAACGTATTTTTTTACATAATTTAACAAAAGACTTAAAGGATTTTATTCTTTATAAAAAATTTGTAATAGTGCTCTTAATAAGTTTCCGTTAAATTCTTTTGCAAAATTTTAAAAAACCTTGCCCGCCCTCTTCCCTGAAAGTGACAGGTTTTTTAAAATTTATCCGTTTTGTTTATTTCTGAATAAAATTTCTTATTTATCGTTTATTTTTTAAAATACTAAAACCAGTCTGTCGGTTACTCTTGAATTTCTTTTGTTCTTATCTGACAATAAGGGAGTTAGATTGCAAGGGAGTAGGTTTTTATGAAAAAAACGGTTAAAGACCTGGGTGATATTAGAGGTAAAAGAGTTCTGGTAAGAGAGGATTTAAACGTTCCTCTGGATGAAAATCAGAAAATAACTGATGATACAAGAATCAGGGCTGCTGTTCCCACGATTAATTATTTAAGGGAAAGAGGCGCAAAGGTTATTGTAGCTGCACATCTGGGAAGGCCTAAAGGTGAGGCCAAAAATGAATTAAGATTAAATCCGGTGGCACAAAGGCTTTCTGAGCTTCTTGACGCACCGGTTATGAAGCTTGATGACAGTATCGGCGATGAGGTCAAATCAAAACTGGAAGAACTTAAAGAAGGCGATGTGGCACTTCTTGAGAACATAAGATTCTACAAGCAGGAAACTGATAATGATCCGGAATTCGCAAAACAGCTTGCGGAATTGGCGGAAATCTACGTTAACGATGCTTTCGGAGCTGCCCATAGAGCACATGCTTCTACGGAAGGTGTTGCAAAATACTTATCCCCTTCAGTATCGGGCTTGTTAATGGAAAAGGAACTTAAAGCCCTGGGCGGAATCCTTCAGTCCCCTCAAAGGCCTTTTGTGGCTATAGTCGGAGGCAGCAAGGTTTCTACAAAAATAGGCGTTCTTGAAAGTCTTATTAATAAAGTTGATACACTGGTTTTAGGCGGCGGAATGACATATACTTTCCTTAAAGCCAGGGGATACAGTGTTGGTAAATCTATCTGCGAAGAAGACAAGCTTGATATAGCTAAAGACCTTATGAAAATGGCAGAAAACAAGAATGTAAAGCTTATAATTCCTGAGGATGTAGTAATTGCTGATGATTTTAGTGAAAAAGCTGATACAAAAGTTGTCCCGGCAATAGAAATCCCTGATGACTGGGAAGGAATTGACATAGGGCTGAATTCAAGAGAAAACATCAAAAAGATTTTGCTGGAAGCCAAAACAATCCTCTGGAACGGCCCTGTAGGTGTTTTTGAAATAGATAAATTTGCTGAAGGTACCAAAGCAGTAGCAGAAAGTGTTGCAGAAGCAACTAAAAACGGAGCTATGAGTGTACTTGGCGGTGGAGATACTGTTGCTGCCATAGAAAAATTCGGCATTATGACTGATGCTTATTCACACATAAGCACAGGCGGCGGGGCCAGCCTTGAGTTTATTGAAGGCAAGGAACTCCCCGGCATAGCTGTTCTTGATGAGAAAAAAGCTGTCAGCATGTAATAAGGGAGTAACAAAAAATCATAGTAAAAAGATTCTCCTCCCTGAAGCATAATGTTGCTAAAGGGAGGAAATCAATCTTGAGCATTATGTTTTGGCTCAACCATTTCGTCAATTACATTTTAACACTTCTGTCCGAGCATATCGACCGAGGTAAATTCAAAAAATATCTATTAGCTCTTTTATTAGAAGACAAGTACTTTTCAGTTAGAAGATATTCCAGAACAACTCAAGAATATTCACTTGACCAGTTTTATGACTTTCTAAAAACAAAGATAAACTGGCAAAAGATATTTTGCAGGCTGGCAAAGATAGTCATATTTATGTTTAGAGCGATTGGGTTTTATCTTGTAGCAGACGCAACTCCTTTAAAACAAGTCTATGCAGGCTACAGAATAGCTAAACATGGGCATGTTTGTATAAAAAGCAGAAAAAAACATACCCCAAAATGAAATGATAGCTATTGGTTTAACTAACGGAACAATATATATACCAATACTCTGGGATATTTGGGTTAGCCCTAAAGTGGCTAAAAAGCGTCATTACAAGACAAAGCCTGATATTTTATTAAACTTGTTAAAAAGATTTTTAATCCTTAAAATACCGGTAAAAACAATAATGTTCGATAGTTTTTTCACTTCAAAGGAAATCATGAAGTGGCTAATAGGAGATATCAAGTTTAATTTACAGGATGAGGTTTATGGCATCTCCAGTTCAGCCGACACTTTTGAACAAAAATTAGCTTCTTGAACTTCTAAGAATTTTTTGTTGCTCCATTAGTACAATTGGATTCATAATATGATTAGACCTCTACTTTGAGTTTTAAACACGCTCTAATAGAGGTCTAACCTATTTTTACATTTATTTCAAAAATTCAGTTATAAGGTTAATTATTAAGTTTTTGGAATTTTTCTAATAATTCCGGCTCTGTTTGTATAGTTGCTAAAATTTGATTATATTCTTCAACAGAGAAATTGTATTTTTCGATCTCTTCTTCCATTTCAGCATTAGCTTGACTCATTATTTGGTTAGTTTCCTCCTGAGTTTTAGCCTGTTCGAGTTCTGGTGAATATTTCTGGCTAATAGCTGTAATTTTATTATAAACTTCAACAAACTCCTGCATTTTTGCATCAGAAATATCTACACTTGTTTCTTTAGTTTGAGTGCTGGGAACCTGCTGTTGTTCCTGAGGAGTAGAAGTTTGCTGTCTCTCTTGAGGAGCAGGGGGTTCTTGTCTTTGCATATCTTGTGGACCGGTGCAAGCTGATATTGAAAAAATTACCCCTAAACCAAGTACTGAAAGTAAAATGGGTTTTCCTTTAATCATAATTATCTCCTTTCCTATTTTTAATGCTACTGTTTAAAGAGGCTTAGTTTTAAACTAAACCTCTTCACTTTTTTAAAATACACTTTTTTTACTTTGCCATTTTTTGAAACTGTTCTTGTAAATTTTTATTTGTTTGTAGCTCTGTTAAAATTTGGTTGTATTCCTGAATGTCAAGATCTGATTTTTCAACTTCTTTGACCATTTTGGCATTTGCCTGGTTCATGATAGCGTTTGACTCTTCCTGGGTTTTAACTTTTGCTAATTTTTGCTGATAAGTCTGGCTTATGGAAGCAATTTTTCCATAAACATCAATAAACTCTTTCATTTGTTGATCAGATACTTTTAAACTTGGTTTTTCCTGTTTAATTGGTGGTCTGTATTGTTGTTGTTCACTTTGTTGTTGAGCAAAACTTGTTGATGCTGATATGAGCATTGTTGATGCTACTGCAAATGTAAGTGCTTTTTTGTACATAACTACCTCCTTTTTCGTAAACAGTAAACAATTTAACATATTAAATGTTATATGTCAAAAAGCCTTGACATGAGGCCGTATTCCTCTTATAGTAGTTAATTATGGAAAAATTTTTAAAACTGGGAGAAAAAATTTCATCCATCTGGGTAAGTAATTTTTACGATTTTTAATTCATCAAACCAGTAAGCTTCATCATCCCGTCTGCATATCACTAGTTTTCCATCCTCTTCCGGATTTTTTGCCCTGTGATACTTTAGATATATGTATTCCTTATCAATGGCAATAACCTCAATTTTGCCTGTCGAGTGAGACATAACAAATTTTGCTGTTCTGGCAAGTCCGGAAATCATTGTTTTTGCTTTTTCAAAGACATCATATGCACTGGTTATCGAGACTCTGTAAGGATAATTACCTTTTGTAGGTCTTCCCTGAAATACATAATAAGGAGTACAGCCTATAAAGGAAAGTTTTCTGAATAACTCTCCAAGCTCTACAGGATTATCATTTACTCCTTTGATAACAGGGCATTGGTTATACAGAATTGCGTCAGTTTTAATTAATGCATTGACACATTTTACAGCTTCGTCCGTCAGCTCTCTTACGTGGTCAAAATGTGTCATTATATAAATCCGCTTTTCAGATGTGCTGTATTTGTTTATTACTTCCAAAAGTTCAGGATCTTCAGTTATTCTCATTGGATTAAAAGCAGGTATCTTTGAACCTATCCTGATTATACTTAGGTGCGGAATTTCTCTTAACTGGGATAAAATCATTTCGATACGCCTTGTGGACATTAATAAAGGGTCACCGCCTGTTAAAAGTACATTTGTAACCTGTTTATTCCTTGCTATATATTCGATTCCTTCTGATACATCAATTGAAACTTCTTCATTCTCTTCCATAAAAAGTCGTTTTCTAAAACAATATCTGCAATACCCTGCGCATACTTCGTTGCAAAGCAGCAAAACTGTCCGTGGGTATTTATGCTGAACACCTGAAACTACAGTATTAGACGCTTCATTGCTGGCATCGAGGTTTCCCCATTCCTGAAGTTCTTCTTCGCATGGGATTATAATTCTTTTTATCGGGTCTTGCGGGTCGTCCCAATTGATAAGACTTAAATAATATTCATTTGCCCTGAAAGCATACGATTCGCATACTTTATTTAATTTATTAAGTTCATCGCCATTAACTTTTTTTATTAGCTCCGATATTTTATTCGAATATTTAACCATTAATTTCATCGATCCGCCTCTCAAATATTTAGCTTGTTTTTTGCATAACACAAAGATCTTTAGAATCTAAGAGCAATATTTTCATATTAAAAACATCTGCCAGATATTTAATAGTATCATGGCTGTAGAAAGAAATATGTGTTTCATCCCTTCTATACCACCAGTTTTGAAACTTTTCCCTGTCTTGCGGGTGATACAGCGTCATTATAGAAATAATTCCCTCCGCCTTAAGGCAATTATACAGGGTTTTGAATGACTCCACGGGGTTTTCAAAATGTTCAAACACTTCTGTAGAAGCAATTAAATCGTATGTTCTATTTTCATAAACTTTTTCAGGAGAAAAATACGGGTTATATATCTCCACTTTAAAACCTTCTTGCCCCAATAAATGTGCCAATACGGGCTCAGGACCTGAACCAAAATCAAGCACAGATTCGGCGTCAGCTTTATAAGGCTTGATAGCCCTGTTTATAAAGTCTTTAAACATATTTACATAGCCAGCATTTTTCCAACGTGTTTTGATGAAGCTGATATATTTTTATTTCCTCTTCTTCTGAAACTATTTCATCCGGGTCTATAAAAATATAATCGCAATTTATGCAGTTGTAGTAATTAACACTAAACTGCCTGTCATATACGGTTTTGGTCTGGTTATTGCAAATTTTGCATTTCATAATATTACTTCTTGCTTGTCGTCGGAGTCTTTTTATCCATTTGATATAATTTTTCCCTGCGTTTTTTAATATCAGGATTGGCCAGATAATCGCTGTATCTTTGATAAGAGCTAATCCAGCCATTCGGGGTGAATTCTATTATTCTGCTTGCTATAGTCTGAACGAACTGGTAATCCTGGGATGTAAACAGGATTGTTCCGCTAAAATCAATCAGCGCATTATTTAACGCTGTAATTGATTCCAGATCAAGATGGTTTGTAGGTTCATCAAATATTAATGTATTCGCTTCAGAAACCATCATTTTTGAGAGCATACAGCGGACTCGCTCACCACCTGAAATTACATTAGCACTTTTTTCTGATTCTTCTCTTGAAAACAGCATTTTACCTAAAACCCCCCTGAGAAAATTTATGTTCTGGTCAGGTGAATGCGGGCGCAGCCACTCAATTAAGTCCTTATTGGTTTCAAAGTATTTATTGTTATCTTTTGGGAAATACGTATAGGCTGCGTTTATTCCCCATTTATATTCGCCGCTGTCAGGCTCGATTCCGCCTGTTAATATTTCAAACAGAGTGGTTATTAGCAGCGGATCCTGACTTAAAAAAGCGATTTTATCACCTTTTTATACATCAAGATTAAAGTTTTTTATTAATAACTGTCCATCCACAGTTTTATTCAGCTTTTCTATTTTTAAATTTTCTTTTCCGTGAGTATGCGGAAAATTAAACCTTATAGCGGGATATTTGCGGGAAGATGGTTTAATATCTTCAAGGGATAATTTATCAAGCATATTTCTTCTTGAAGTAGCCTGTTTGGATTTTGACGCATTTGCGCTGAACCTTGCGATAAATGCCCTTAATTCTTCCATTTTTTCTTCTGTTTTTCTGGCGCTAAGAAATAATTTACTTGCTTCTGTATAAACAGCGTCAATTGTCGCTATAAGATAATTGATCAAATCTTCTTCTGACTCGATTCTATCAAACGAATCGTTTGCAAATCCGTCGCAGCCAAGCAAACATACATTATCTTCAAGCAGGGCACGGGCATTATACTTGATTTTTTGCTCGTTTATTCCAATATCAACGATTAATTTCAATTTATGCGCAGGGTCTGATTTCTTTTTATCAAAAGGTTTTATAAACATATTTTTAATTCCTTCTACTCAATACTGACTATGCAAAGATTAAATTTTTATCGAAAAATGTTCGTTTTTTTGTAAATCAGATATATTTTGTTTTAAAAACTTTTGGAATATTTAATCTATTAAAGATTTAGAATTAAACCCTTGATAGATTAAATTATATTTTCTATGGCCTCATTAAATTTGTCATATCTTCAGGATAATATAACCCGAAAAATTATGTCAACTTGATTTTTTGAATTTTAAAAAACCAATTAATCAGATTTTCTGGCTTTTCTTAGCCCTAAAGCTCCGCTTAACCCTAACAGTCCAAGCAATACAGAAGACGGTTCAGGCACAGGAGCCGCAGCAGTTTCTATCAAAAGAGTCGGGGCATGTTGCAGGTCATAATATGGACTTTCTTTTGAAGGAAATGTTGCAAATATATAATCATTAGTTTTATCAAAATCAGTATCGTTAAAATCAAGAATAAATGAGGCGGTATCACTATCAGGATTATATATATCCATCATGTTAAAAACAGATAAATAATCTATGTCAGTAGTTGTAAAACCTGTTGTTGATGTGTCGATATTTCCAATTGGTTTTGTATTATCATATGTTAAATCAGGATATGTTCCCATATTTTCGTTCCAGCTATTATCAGGGTTATAAAAAACTTTTAAACTGTCAGTATTGGAAGATTTAAGATACATTCTTAACTTCATCGAAACAACAGGTTCGTTTTCAAAAATAGTCATCATTTCAGGAGTGGCAACAAACTTTAACAATCCTAACCTATGATAATTTTCACTATTATAGGTTTTGCTAGCTATAAGATTTATGCCGTTATCAACGCTTTTATTAGGAAGTACGTCAAAATATGCATCATCATTTGCTGTTAAAGAAAAAGATGCCGCCTGTGCCTGATTGAAACATATTAGCAAACCCATTAATAATGATAATATAAGCTTTTTCATAAAGTTTTATTCCTTAATTTATTATCTAAAATATATCTATTGTATTTTTTCAAAAAAAAATAGATATGTAAAATAAAAAATTAAAAAACCTTAAAGATTATTAAAAAATCAGATATTTCAAAAAAATTTAGCGAAAGCCTGACTTTTTTAAGAAAGCTGTTATGTTCGACTATAATAAAATGAGTTTATTTTTGACAAAACCGGCATGAATGAGACTATGCTCCCGCTTAAGCCAGGTCGAGCCGGATTTTTCTAAAAAACGCTCTCTGCTTACGCATTGTGTCATTAAATATTTTTTCATTTCCTGATTTCTTTTTAAGGGCACAATAAATTACATTTCTCAAAGCGTTCTACCTGCAATTTGAACTCGGATTATTAACAGCAATTACAATTTAATTTTATGAAATTTTATAAAAAATTTTTACAGTTTTTAATAATATAATTCTATTTTTCAGATATAATCTGGATATTGAATTTAAATTATTTAGATATTTAAGAGGGAGAATTTCTATGAAAAGTTTAAAATTATTGTTTTTAGCAATTTTTACAGGTGCTGTTATAAGTTCAGGCGCACAGGCCGCCAGCTTCGATTTACCTGCATATGAGGATGCATACTGGACCAATTTTAATTTTAAAGGTCAAATTGCTAATGGTATAGAAATTGGGACAGCTAAGTATGACGCAGGCAACAATTTTGCTTATGTACTCTTAAATTTCAGGCTTTATGATAACAGCAGTCTTTATAATAGTCTGGCAAATGGCGATATTGAAAAAATGACCCTGAATTTACATAATATTCAAACTTATAATGATCCTGACACAAGAGTATATTATTTTAATGACAATACCTGGCTCAGCACCTTGCCGCCGGCAGGGGCCACATATTTTGCTGACACAGAAAGTCCGCTGGACCTTAATACATTTAACCCGGATTCAAATATAGCATTACTGGATACAGGTGATTCCTATAACGGACGTTATGGTGCTGTTACTCGATTAGTAACGTCTTCCGAGTTAAACCTGAGTTTTTTAAATAATGTACAGAATGATGTTTTTTCGCTCATAGTAGCAGATGCAAAGGGAGAATATTCAAGTGATGCCTTTTTCTCCAAGGACTATGATACTTTGGGTACATATACTCCTTATCTGACAATCGAAACTTCAGGCGCTTCCGCTCCGGTTCCTGAGCCGTCTTCAATAATTCTTGGTCTGTTAGGGGCAAGCGGAGTGCTTGGGCTGAGAAGAAGAAAAAACGCTTAAAACATAAAGACCGACAGGTTAATAACAAAAAATTCCGGGCGAGGCGTAGTCCCACCCGGAATTTTGCTAAATATTAACACGAAACAACCTATATAACTACCATTCCCAGAACTTCCACCATTTTTTGTTGGCTTTTATGGTTAATTCCTCTATTTCCGCCTGCTGGGTTGTTATAACGTCTTCTTTCTCTATTAAAAGCTGGTAAGAAAAATCCAGTGCCTCCTCAAGCTCAGTTTCCCTTTCTTTTAACATTTTTAATTCACACGCCAGCTCAACTTTTTCGACGGTTAATTCTTCTATCCTGTTATGAGCCATGGTCAGTTGAGTGAAAAACGGCTGAATTGTCCGGTTCAACTCGGATAAAGATATCCTGTCATCCTGTATTATTTCATATTTGGGAACCTCTACAGGGGTGGAGTATGGATTTTCACGCTCAAATGCATACTTTATTTTTTCTAAAGTATTGTCCTCGATCTCCAAATGGTCTAAATTTTCCTGCTTGGTATTCATAACTATTAGATTAAATTCGCAGGCTTATATTGGCAAATTTGAAATCTTTTTTAACATTTCTATTCATATAATATTTCAGTAAAATTCGCCTATAGAACAAACAGCGCTTTACCGGTAATCCCTAAAATTGATACTGTCAGGAAAATTGGAGTGGGATAAAACTATTTCCCGGTATTCTGCTTTATCAATATCAAGGCTTTTAATTTTCATATCTTTTTTATATGGCTTTTTTGCTTTTTTCTTCTCGGTTCGGTGGTTTTCCTGCATAATTTATCCTTTAAGCTTGTATCTGCGGAATTCATTTATACTAAAAATTGAACAAAATAAAAAAGACAGTTGTAACTGTCTTTGAATTAAATCTAGCAAAAATACTGTAGGGTGTGTAAGGTAAGGGAAAGGGTAGGGTAAGGGAAAGGGTAGGTAAAATAAGAGAAGAGAAAGGATTATGGATTTTTTTTATTTGGATTCTTTTTTATTTCCCGTTTTTGTTCCTTGTATTTATATAAAAACCTTCATATATAAAAAATTGCCCTTTTTTATATATGAAGTATGTCCTTTGTTAATATTTCTTAACAAAAATTCCTGAATTCCGCTAAACTAAAGGGATTTATTTTTACCTTCTTCAGCGGGTTCAGAATTTTTTTCTCCGGACTCTATAAATTCCTGCATTTTTTTTGCAGTTGTTTGAAGAGATTCATTGAATTCTCTTATATACCCTATTTCCCGGTCCTTAACTTTATTTATGCTTTGATTCAGCTGTTTAACTTTTACATTAAAATCTTGTATTTTGCTATTCAGCTCTTCAACCTTTTGATTAGCTTCTCCTGTATTAATCATTTCTGCAAGATTCCCGGTGGACTTTTGGAGTTTTTTAAAATTATTCCTGACTTCTTCGCTGGTTGCCAGAGTATCGATGGTATTTCTTACAGCTTCTATGTTTTCACTGGTTTCTGACATAACCTCTTTTATCTTCTTTGTCTGTTCCGCAATTTTCGGACCTTCCTGTTTAATTTTTTCTCCGGTACTTTCCAGCTGTACAGTTTTTTCTTCCAAATATTCAGAAGCTTTTTTTAAGGTTCCATTCGCCTGATCCCCGTTTTTATTTAAAAATATGTATAAACCTTTTGAAAAATTAACTGTTGCTTCAGCGAGCATATTAAAAATTTCTTTCAGGTTATTTACTCTTAAAGGGTCAATAGGAGCAATTCTTGTCCCTTTCGAGCTTTCTGTTTCAGGCGGAATTATTTCCAGCGACCTTGAACCCGCCATTCCTGTAAATTCAACACCGGCTCTTGACCCTTTGGGAATATCCACATCCTGGTCAACTATTTTGAATGTAACCAGGACTTTGTTGTCTTTTAACTTCTGTTCCAATACGTGTCCAACATGGACTCCGGCAAATTTTACCGGAGAACCGATACTCAGCCCGTCTATGTCACTAAAACTTACTGTATATTTGGGGAAGTGGTTATAAGATTCATTATACTTGTTTATTCCCCAATAAGTAAGTCCTGCCAACAGGCTTATAATTACAACGATTTCCAGTATTATAAACGGAATTTTTTTCATAGGATTAGAATTTAAAATATAATTGCCATATACTTTAACTAAATAATAGCACTTTAGTTATTGTATTAATAGTAAGAAATTTTTAAAATAACGATAATCGGGTAATTGTAATATTTACCTTTCACAGCTTTTATTCAGGCTAATGCAGTGATAATATGTTTATGTTTGTAATAACTTGTTTATAATATGGACCATTCTCATTCCACATCCTATACAGAAACAAAACATTCTTCAGAGACTCCCTGGGGAATAACAGACGTTGTATTCGTCTATTTCTGCGTTTTTATACTGTCCATAATTTTTGCAGGAATACTGCTTTATACAAATATTGATATCAACAGGAATGTTTATTCTGTAGTTTTCCAAACCCTGCTGTCCCTTTCCATACTCGGGCTCATATATGTAATAGTCACTAAAAAATACGAAGTCCCTTTTAAACAGGCTTTTGGTATTTCATTCAGCAAAATACCTTCTTTTTTAAATCAGGGTATATTTGTAACTGCAATAATAGTAGTAACTACAACGATCATAGGCCTGATTTTTACCCAGATCATAGGCACTGAAAATAAAAGCCCGTATATGGACATGCCAGGGGAAAAATTCCGTTGGCTAACGCTATTTGCCATATTTTTTGCTCCTATAGTGGAGGAAATCTTTTTCCGGGGATTCATGCAGCCGGCAATAGTGAAAAAGACAGGGACTGTCTTTGGAATACTTATAACAGCTTTGATTTTCGGAGTTTCTCATACCCAGTATATGAATTTCGGGGCGGCAATTTTTTCTGTAACTGCGATAGGCCTGATCCTGGGAATTACCAGGCATAAAACCGGATCTGTCATGCCGGGAATTTTTGCTCACTTCTTTAATAACCTGCTGGCAGTGATATACATTCTGACGTAAAAAATTGGCGAATATCAACCCGCCAATTTTTTAAGTTTATTTTTAGGAAAATCCGGCTTTACCGGTCTTGTCAAAAATAAACTCATTCGTATATTTTAATAACGCTTACAGGGCATTGTGCTGCTGCGTTTCTACAGTCTTCTTCATTGCCCGGGACTTTGTCGTTATTTGCGTGAGCGATTTCATTCATTGTAAAAACATCACTATTTATAGATTCACAGATACCGCAGGAGATGCAGCCGGGAATTATTTCTACTTTCATGTTTAAAATTCCTCTTTAATTATTACCACTCATAAATATGATAAACAGTAATAATCACTAAAACATTGCCTGATGTTATTAGTTTTGGAGGGGTAGAGGTTTAAATGGGCTTATATTCCAGACTTTTTATATTTGGTTTATAATACGACTTTTTTATTGTTAAACTTACTAAATCCTTAATTATTGGTTTAATACAGTATAATCAGGTTCACCGTTCTTAAAAGGAATCATTTGATTGTGAAAAATATGCATAAAGGGTGTATTTAAAATAAATTTCCAGTCTGAAATGTTTTTATTTGTATATATTTTTAAATATTTATTTGTAATCTTCTGGATTAACTCAAGTGCATTGTCAGCTTCCCCCCACGTTAAATTATCTTCAATTTCACAATTTGTAAAATGTGCAATTATTTTGTCCCTTATCGTTATATAGCCCTGTAACATACATAAACATCGTAATAAGGAACAAATAAAAAGCTTTTACATTTAAAAATTTTCAAAAAATCTATATTTAACAAGTGCGCAGGC